>Ga0114996_10008501_pt1 | contig 11392 bp, 8 predicted proteins | sample ArcticOcean_MG_C_4_FD_87039 | JGI IMG/M metagenome (GOLD analysis project Ga0114996, IMG submission 87039) | Marine microbial communities from western Arctic Ocean - ArcticOcean_MG_CB4_134 | ecosystem: Environmental > Aquatic > Marine > Oceanic | place: Arctic Ocean: Canada Basin | collected... | reverse complement strand
AGCAGGAAATTTACAGTCTAAAGCTAATTTTTTTCCGTTAGGTAGTATGATTGCATATTCAACTGTTTTTCCAGCAATGCTCAAGTTACATTCAACAATTGAAGTAGGAAGTTGTCGTAACATGTCCCCTAGAATATTTTCTCCAACAGCACCCTTTTTAGTTCCAGTTAAAACGCCTTCAATCCGATTTGCACTGTCTTTAAGTGAAGTATGAGATTCACGTTGCTCTTGTAAATGTGCTGAAAGATTAGAAACCTCTTTTTCTAAGCTTTTAATATCTTCAACAAATCTTTCTCTAACTCCTGCTGTTCCCTCCGAAATTTTGGTTTCTAAGTTATGAAACAGCCCTTGAATACGAGGTAAATCGACATATTGTTTAGATCGTTTTGATCCTAAGTATAATAGTAATAATAAGAGTAATATAACTGCGGTTGAAAGAAAAACTACTATTGTTTCCATATATAGCCTTTATTTTAATTAAGTATACTCAAATATAAATTATTTAGATCATTTTAAGTAATTTTTTTATTTAGATTCTTAAAACAATATGCTTGGGGTATATAGCTAATTTAGAAAATACTTGAAGGACTCCGAATCTTTTTATTATTAATGTAATATATGTTGAATAATTATCTAATTTTATGAATTTAGTGACAACAATTAGGTAATCATCTCTTTAATCCAATTCCACAGTCTTTTAATAATATTGTGTCTTTGCCTGATTATACGTTTTTCCACACAAACTACACAGGTGCAGTAAGGAGGATGAGGATTCCTTTGTGCGTCTTTTTCAGTCATTTATATACAGTCTATATTGGTTAATTGCAAATATTCTATTATTTAATTGTATCACTATAGGCAATAGTCAGGTTACCTTAGAATAAAAAAGAATTAATTTAATCAGCTATGAAAAATTCTATCGCCATTTTTTCAAAATCTTTTTTTTGAGAAGGACTAAATGGCAAATAGTTTGATGCTAATTTGATATTGTCGTGTACCCTCGATGGGAAACGACAGCCAGGTATCACTGTAGATATATTAGGATTAGATAAAACGTATTGTAATAATTTACTAGGATTAATTTCAGGTAGTTGTTTGAGTGTTTTAATTTTGTTTCTAAGATTACTCATTGTTCCTGACCCACCAAGTGGTCTCATAACTATTACTCCAATATCCATCTCTTTTGCCTTATTTATAAGATAATCCGTTTTAGTATAAAAAGCAGAATATTCTAGCATTATGGTCGCAAAACATCCTGATATTATTGCTTTCTCTAATATATATAAATTATGCGAAGAAATTCCTATGTGATCAATTAATCCTCTAGCTTGAGCTATTTTTAATCCCGCTAGAGCTCCGCCAATTTCCATTATTTGTTCCCATGTTTTCAAAGTTGATACATCATGCAATTGATAAAGATGTATTTTAGTAACTCCCAATGTATTCAAACTCTTATCAATTTCATATTGGGAACCATCTTTTGTTCTACTAAAAGTTTTTGTAGAGATAAATACTGCATTATTTTGTCTTATATTAAATGCTTGGCTTATAAGATATTCACTGCCAGGATATTCTCTGGCTGTATCTACAAAGTTAATCCCATGGTCAATAGCTGTTGTAAGGGTATCCAGACCTTTATTAGATGTTGGGGTATCCATAGCTCCTAATCCAAGTTCTGAAACCATGAGGTTTGTAGATCCTAGCCGACGTTTTTTTATGGTCATAACTTTTTTCGTCTTAACAGCTACTCCATATTGAAAATTCTATTTTTAACCGCATACGGCTCCTTCTGCTGATGAAGAAACAAGCTTAGCATATTTAGCCAATGCTCCCCATTTATACTCAGGTTCAGGAGGAGTCCATTTTTTTATACGTTTTTGAATCTCTTCATCTGTAAGTGCAACGTTTAAAATTCTTCTAACAGTATCGACAGTTATGATGTCACCGTCGTTGATTATTGCTATCGTACCCCCAACAGCGGCCTCTGGAGCTACATGGCCAACCATCATTCCGTGTGTGGCTCCAGAAAATCGTCCATCTGTTATCAAAGCTACTTTTTCTCCAAGGCCTTGGCCTTGTATAGCTGAAGTCACCCCTAACATTTCCCTCATACCTGGACCACCTTTAGGACCTTCATACCGAATAACAACTACATCTCCTGGTTTAATGGTTTTATTCGAAACTGCTTCAAAAGCTAACTCTTCATTGTTGAAAACTTTAGCAGGTCCGGTATGATTTAAATGTTGTAGGCCGGCTACTTTAATGACTGCGCCATCTTTAGCTAAATTACCTTTTAAAATAACCATTGTTCCAGTTGGATTTATTGGGTTATCTACAGTTGTAACTATTTCCTGTGTTGGAAATGGACCGAATAGTTTTAGATTTTCTTCAACCGTTTTACCAGTAATTGTTAAGCAATCACCGTGTAATAATCCACCTGTTAAAAGCTTATTCATTACCAAGGGAACCCCGCCAACTTGATCTAATTCGTACATTACATATCGACCTCCAGGTGTCATATTAGCTATATGTGGAGTTTTATCGCTGATTCGATTAAAATCATCTAATTTCAAATCAACTCCTGCCTCTCTAGCAATTGCCAATAAATGTAAGACAGAATTTGTTGAACCTCCCATTGCCACAACGACAGTTATTGCATTTTCAAAGGCTTTCTTGGTCATTATGTCCCTAGGGCATATATTATTTTGTAAAAGGTTCATTACAGTATGACCTGCTTCTATTGATGTTTTAGAGCGAAGTGGGTCTATAGCTGCAATAGAAGCAGAACCTGGAAGCATCATCCCCATTGCTTCTATAGCTGAAGCCATAGTGTTCGCCGTAAATAGTCCCCCGCATGATCCTTCTCCAGGGCAAGCGCAATGTTCTAATTCATATAGATCTTCGTCTGACATATTACCTGCTGATTTTGCACCAACTGCTTCAAATACAGACTGAATTGTGACAATATTACCTTTAAATTTACCTGGCATGATTGATCCACCATATATAAATACAGATGGTAAATTCATACGAGCAATGGCCATTAATGTTCCTGGAAGGCTTTTATCACAACCTGCTAATGTTACAAGGCCGTCAAAAGCCTGTGCTCTGGCCATTAACTCAATAGAATCAGCTATTACTTCTCGGCTAATAAGAGATGTTTTCATACCAGGATGACCCATAGCTATAGCATCACTCATGGCTATCGTGCCAAATTCCTGAGCTGAACCAGAAGCTTCTCGTATTCCAGTTTTGACATCTTTAGCTAGTCTACTTAGGTTAAGATTACAAGGTGTAACCTCATTCCAAGTACTAGCAACACCTATTATGGGACGACTTATATCATCATCTGTCATCCCAGTGGCTAAAAGCATTGCACGATGTGGAGCTCGCTCAAATCCCTTTTTAATTACATCAGATCGCATAAAATTACACCTCTTTTTATAGGTTTAGGAAAATTTATATTATACTTTATAATACAATAAATCTTCTATTACCAATGTTTTTATAGTTATTATGTTTTTGATTAATTGGTATAATTCTAATTATCTCCCACTTGATCCGTGCCCACCTAATCCTCGCCCAGATGAATCTAATTCTTGTGTTTCGATTAAAGGTAATAAGGCGAGTTTGGAAATGACCAGTTGAGCTATTCTATCTTCATGTTTTATTGCGTATGTTTTATTTGGATCTAGCATATACATTGTAACCTTAATTTCTCCTCGGTAATCGCTATCTACAGTACCGAGAACGACTCCAACTCCTTTAGATGCTAATCCAGACCGCGATCTAATTTGAATATCATAACCAATAGGAGCTTGTAGAGCTATACCAGTTCCTATTAATTTTGGGATGGAATCTAAGATAATTTCTACATTTTTGTCTAAATAAGCAAAGAGATCTAAACCGCTAGAGCCTGCTGTAGCATGAACAGGCATTTTTGCGTCTGGGTACAAATATTTTATTTTAATATATGACGAAATTTTCATCTAAACAGATTGATTCTACCCTTTATAACTATAAGAATCCAGAGCGATATGTATTGACAAAGTAACCAATTAAACTTAATGTCCAGATAAGATTGAGCTTAATTAATATTTAATCCACTTTAATCGGTTTTAATCATTCAAATATTGGATTATTAGAATAATGAATGACACCTATATTACAGGCAATGTAGCCAAATTTGTACACGATCTAGATTTAACTACTATTCCTCAAGAAATTCTTTCTCAAGCAAAACATTGTATAACAGATAATATAGGAGCAATCCTAGCTGGATTATCAACCAAAACTTCTCAAATAGTTCGCCAAATAGATTCAGATAAAGGAGCCTCTGGTAAATCTAGCCTCTTTGGTACTAACAAAAAGGTTTCAATTGGGCAAGCAGTATTTGCAAATTGCATCTCTGCTAGTTCTCTGGACATAGACGATGGACATTTTTCAGGAGGCCATCCAGGGTCTATTATCATCCCTTCTACTTTGGCTATCGGTGAAAATTACTCGATATCTGGCAAATCCTTTATAGAAGCGATAATTGTTGGTTATGAAGTAGCAATTAGAGCAATTAACACAGTCTCTGGGCCAAGCTCAGGTACTGGTTTAGGAGGAACATACGGAGTGGCTGCGGCTGCCTCAAAGGTAATGGATTTCACCGTGCCTCAAATTTCTCAAACGATTGGATTGTCATCTATTCATGCCCCAATAACAGAGACAGTGACTATTTGGGAAAATGGCTATATGGCTAAAGAATCTATTGGTTGGGGAGCGGTATCTGGTATGGAAAGCGCAATATTAGTAAACAAAGGATTTACCGGTCCAGACAAGGTTCTGGACAAATATTACGCAACTTCATGGGCAACTATTGGATCAATATTTGAGATATTAAATGTATATTTTAAACGTTATCCATCATGTAGATGGACTCACACAGCATTGGATTTAACAGTAGAAATAATGAAACAGAATTTGCTCTGTGGAAAGGATATTAAAAACGTTACAGTCGCCACAAAACACCCTCACACTGAACTTAATTCCAAAAAATGTATTAGTATAGAACAAGCGCAATATAGTTTTCCGTATGTAATTGGGTGTGTTCTTGCATTTGGAAATTTTGATTGGAAATCAATGAATCAAAAAAATTTGACTAACCCCAAAATAATAACCGAATCAGAAAAAGTAAGTATTGTACATGAATCTAAATTTCAAAGTGAAAGATGGCCAGCCAAAGTGACAATACAAACCACTGATGGGAGAGAATTTATTTCTACTAAAATTATCCCTAAGGGTGATCCTAGCGATCCAATATCTGAAAAAGAATTAAACAACAAATATTTTGATTTAACCATTCCAGTGTTAGGTCAATCCAAAAGCGAAGAGGTTTTTGAATGTATTCAAAGGATAGAATCAATAGATGATATCAATGAATTAACCTCTCTTATCCAACCAAGTAGTTGACATAATCAATTGTTTACGCAAAAGCCGAGGTATTGAATTTGAAAAGAACAGCAGAAGTGGTAATTATTGGTGGAGGCATTGCCGGCACAAGTATAGCCTTCTATCTATCCCAAATGGGGGTGAATGATGTCATACTCCTTGAAAGGGACTCTCTGGCTAGTGCAGCTACAGGTAATACAGAAGGTTTTGTTCGGATGCACCATACGAACCCTTGGGATGCATCTATGGCGCTTAAAGGTTGGGAAGTATATTCAAATTGGAGTGAAATTATAGGAGGGTACTGCGGATTTATCAAAACCGGATATTTGTTATTGGTTGGTCAACGAGATTTAGCTAATCTCCATTCAAATATTGAAATGTTAAAAGGATTAGGGATTAATACTGGTGCTATTACTCCGAATGAATTAAGAAAAATGCAACCATTCTTGTTTCTTGATGATGTGGCTGGGGCTGCATATGAACCTGAAGCTGGATATGCTGATGGTACTTTATCAGTAAACAGTTTGTCAGATCGCATTAGAGAATCTGGAGTAATTATTGAACAATCCTCGATTGTTACAGGAATAACAGCCAGTAATAATAAAATTGATGGTGTTTTGGTTGGTGGAGAAAAAATAAGTGCTTCTATTGTGGTTATTGCAGCGGGGGCATGGTCTGGACTATTAACGAAAACAATTGGAGTTAATATTCCCATAGAAGCTAGGAAGGTTTCTGCAGGAATATTGAAAAGACCACCTGAAATCAACAATCATATGATTGTTATGGACTTCGCTCAATCGAGAACAGCATTTCGGCCAGAAGGCAAAGATTTAACTACCACGACTATAAGAGGTAAACCAGAAAAACAATACCCAATTGTAGACCCTGACAATTTTGATAGGCATACAGAAATGAACGATATTATTTTATCTGGGATGAAATTAGCCCATAGAATACCAGCAATGGAAAATGCTGGCTGGATAAGGACATGGGCAAGTGTTGATAGCTTTACACCAGATGGACATCCTATTTTAGATAAAATTGATGGTATTGATGGATTATATATAGCAGCTGGATTTAGTGGTGGAGGCTTTAAAATGGGACCTGCTATAGGTATGTGTATGTCAGAGTTAATTATGGAAGGTAAAGCGAGTAGCGTAGATATTTCCCATTACGCAATTAATAGATTTGCAAAAGGAAATCCCATAGTTGGGGAGTTCGAGTATTCTAATGATACAGTTAATCAACTTCTCAGTAAATAAAATTTATCTAAAATAATAAAGTTGCCATTGTTGGTTAGGAAGAGAAAATAATGACTACTATTGAAGAAAGATACATTATATTACATCCGCAATCGATGCTATTATTTGAACAAGCAAGAGGCCTATTTCCAGATGGAGTCACGCATGATGCTCGTAGAATGCATCCATTTCCAATATATATTAATTTTGCTGAAGGTTGCAAAAAATGGGATGAAGATGGACATGAATATATTGATTATATTGGTGGGCATGGAGCTCATTTGCTGGGCCATAGTCATCCAGAAATAGTAAAAGCGATACGTGAGCAAATTCCTAAAGGGACCCAATATGCTTTTAGTACCAAATTAGAAATAGAATGGGCAAAATTGGTCAAGGACTTGATTCCTTCTATCCAGAAGATACGATTTCAAAGTACTGGTACTGAAGCTACCCTTATGGCTTTACGAATGGCTAGAGCTTATACAGGTAAATCAAAGATTATCAAGTTTCAGGAGCATTATCATGGATGGCATGATTATGTTATGGCAGGATACACCAAAGGATTAGGAGGTATACCAAAAGAAACTTTAAATACAATGATTGTACTGCCCCATAACGATCTCGATATTGTAGAAAAAACGTTAGAAAAGGACTCTAACATAGCAGGGGTAATTGTTGAAGCATCAGGCGCACATATGGGTAATATACCAATACTTCCAGAATTTCTTCATGGATTAAGAGACTTAACAAATAATTATAAGGTTCCTTTGATTATGGATGAAGTAGTCACTGGATTCAGGATATCAAAAGGCGGAGTTCAGGGTAGTTGGGATATAGATCCAGATATTACAACGTTGGGCAAAGTTCTTGGAGGTGGTATTCCTGCTGCTGCTGTTGGTGGAAAGGAAAAATTCATAGATATGATTGCTATGACTGGAAATCAAAGACATGACAATATAAATAGAATTACTCATGCAGGCACTTTTAATGCAACTCCTATAGCAGCAGTAGCTGGTATTAAAGCACTAGAATTAGTTGCTAATTCAAACGTGAATTTACTTGCAAACCAGGCAGCCAAGCGATTTAAGCAAGGCATTAATCATCTATTATCCAAGATTGAAATACCAGGATGTGCTACAGGGCTGGCTTCTATAGTCCAGCTACGATTAAATTGGGCACACAGTTGTGATGGGGAATTTTGCATGGTTACAGAAGAGGATATATCAAAAGCTCAAGATCCCAAAACTATTAATTTATTAAGACTTGCCTTATTAAATGAAGGAGTTCATATGGGAGGACACACTCAATTATTTTCTTCAACACATACAGATAAAGATATAGATGAAACACTTCTAGCATATGAAAAAGCATTGACTGAAGTCAGGAAAGAAAGACTTCTTTAACTATAATTACGTTTATTCTATAGTTGACTTAAATTAAACATAATCATCCAATTTTAGGGTCAGGATTAATTAAATAACATCTTCATGAGGTTGGAAATGGAAAACGAATTTATTAATGTCAAACAAGAAGGTCCAGTATTAATTATAACCTTAAATGATAGTCGTACAAGAAATGCTTTAGGCAAGAAAATGTTTAACGAAATTAGTCAAGAGCTAACTCGATTCGAGGCTGATCAATCATTGCGAGCTTTAGTACTTACTGGACAAGACCCTGCTTTTTGTTCAGGGGTTAATTTAGGGGAAATATCTCAATGGTCTCATGTTGAGCAAAAAGAATCTGCAAATGAATTGTCTAAATTAACTCCTTGGGAACGTATGGATGCAGGTTCTATTCAAGCTAGTGAAGATATGGGTCCAGAAAGTCTACGATACCTTCCTTTAAGAATTTTCAATCTTCAAAAACCTACAATTGCAGCTCTTAATGGGTATGCCATAGGTATTGGTATGGGGCTAGCATTATCATGTGATATAAGAATAGCATCAACAAGCGCCATTTTATCAGAAGCCTTCGTTAAAAATGGCTTAATTCCAGCTGATGGCAGCTGTTGGCAATTACCTAGAATGATTGGGTTAAGTAACACACTTCTTTTACAATATACTGGAGACCCCATTAATGCCGATGAGTGTTATAGATTAGGAATCGTAAATAAGGTTGTTCCTCACGACGATCTTTTAAATTTTAGTCTGAACCTAGCTCAAAGGTTAGGTAAAGGGCCTACTTATGCTTTATCCCTTACTAAATGGTTGGTTCACAAATCATTAGATGTAGATTTTGAGCAAAGCTTAACACTTGCTGGTGCTGCTCAGGAAATAGCAATGCAAACCGAAGATCATAAGGAAGGGCTAAGTGCTTTTGCCGAGAAACGCCACCCTAATTTTAAAGGGAGATAACAAAGGAAAATGAAAAGCGGTGCTAGTATTATTGCTGATAGTCTTATTGATTCTGGTATTGATCATGTTTTTGGGATTCCAGGTGGTGCAACTGGTCCAATTTATGATTCTTTATATGGTAAAAATGACAAGATTAAAGTTATACTAACTCGTCACGAACAATCAGCTGCTATAATGACGGATGTTTATGGTAGATTGAATAGACGGCCTGCTCTTCTTATGGGTCAAGGACCATTTATAGCCACAAGTGGTGGATTTGGAATATCAGAAGCATATCTAAGTTATTCACCAATGATAGTAATTACAGATACTTGTGATATAGGATTATCACAGCTTGGATCATACCAAAATGGGACAGGTGAATATGGGACTATTGATATTCCCAATATTCTTAGAGCAATGACCAAATATACCACCTTAGTTAGTACACCAAACGAAGCTGTATTGGGCCTCAATTTAGCGATAAAACACTCAATTAGCGGTGCTAATGGACCTGCAGCAATGGTAATGAAAAGTAATGTGCCGCTTAGCCGTTATCGACCAGATCCACTACTCCATAATTATCCAATTGAAGGATATATCGCCAATGAGAAACCAATTGTCGCACCTCTCGTAATAAGAAAAATCTGTGAATCTTTAATATCTGCAAACTTTCCTGTCATAATTGCTGGTAACGGGGTTCATAACTCTCTAGCATATGAACAACTGCGGCAACTTGCTGAAACATTAAACTGTCCGGTAGCTACTACTTATAAAGGTAGAAGTTCTATAGAAGAGACTCATCATCTGGCAGTAGGCCCTTTAGGAATGTTTGGTATAAAATCGGCTAACATATCTATATCTCGAGCTGATGTAATTTTGATTATTGGAGCTAGAATGCGGGCTCATGATACTTCTTTTTACAATCCTGATTTAATTGATCCGACTAAACAAACTATTTTTCAGATAGATATTGAAGATCGCAATGCAGGTTGGACAATTCCAGTGGAATCAGGGTTAATTGGAGATGCAAAAATAATCCTTAACCAAATGAATGAATATTTAACTGGCAATCTCTCGAATTTCGATCAATTTCTACAAAGAGGGATAACTATTTCTGAACTAAAAAAAGAAGAGAAATTCTTTGATGATTCTGAAAGTTTAACGATAGATTCATCTCCGGTCTTGCCGCAACGATTAGTTAGATTAATACAAGAAAATATTGATCCGACAACCATAATCACTCTTGATGCTGGCAATAATAGGCTCTGGATGCATCATTTTTTCCAAACTCAACAGATAGGAACTATTCTAGGACCAGGTGGACATGGTGGAATGGGGTGGGCTGTTCCTGCAGCAGTTGCAGCGAAAATCCTTAGACCACAAAGACCGGTAATGGCGGTCACTGGCGATGGAGGTTTCATGATGACCTCTAATGCTATATCAACAGCAATTCAAAATAATGCTCCTATTGTCATAGTCGTATTTAATGATGGGGCGTTAGGAATGGTTAGAGAACATCAAAGACGTGATAAGACGATTATTGCATCTGAATTTGTTAAAACAAATTATGCCCAGTTATGCCAAGCCTATGGCGGATGGGGGGTACAGGTTAATGATTCTAAAGACATTCCTGCAGCTATTCATGATGCGTTTAACAGTGGAGTAGCTTCTGTAGTTGATGTTGCAATTGATGATAAAGAAATATTTAGTCAATTCCAGGCAAAGATTCAACCCAAAATTAGATAATATAGAGCAAGATTACTAAGTTTACAATTCTAATATATCAAACCTATACGTATCAAATACAGTACGGAATTATTTCACTACAATCAGATTAATTTTATGTAAGAAATTGTTTAGGAGATACAATAATGTTACTTGATGGGATTAGAATTTTAGATTGTACATCAATGTTGGCTGGACCTTATTGTTGTATGATGCTCGGTGATTTAGGCGCTGAAATTATTAAAATTGAACACCCTAAATCATGGGATCCAGGGAGAGATTTAGGAGAAAAATATAGAGATAGCAATGATACATCATTGTTTTTGGGTGCCAATAGAAACAAGTCTGGATTTACAGTTGATTTCACTAATGAAATTGGAAAACAAATATTCTATAAATTGGTTAAAACTTCAGACGTGGTAGTTATTAACTTACGTCCTCATGCCTTAAAAAGGCTAGGATTAGATTATCAATCGTTGAAGAACATTAAAAATAATATTATATATTGCCACTTCAGTGGTTTCGGTAATCATGAACCCTATAAAAATAAAGCCGGTTCAGACTCGGTCATTCAGGCCATGAGTGGGCTTATGTACATAACCGGTGAAGAGGGTGCACCTCCAGTCCGTATTGGAACTGCTATTGGAGATATGT
>Ga0114996_10008499_pt1 | contig 11393 bp, 9 predicted proteins | sample ArcticOcean_MG_C_4_FD_87039 | JGI IMG/M metagenome (GOLD analysis project Ga0114996, IMG submission 87039) | Marine microbial communities from western Arctic Ocean - ArcticOcean_MG_CB4_134 | ecosystem: Environmental > Aquatic > Marine > Oceanic | place: Arctic Ocean: Canada Basin | collected... | reverse complement strand
TCCACGTGGACGTCCTGTACGCATGTGATCTCGACTGCACGCACTGCTACCTCGACGACAAGAGGACCCGCGTCATGGACACGGAGAGCATCCGGCAGCTCCTTCGCGAGGCCCGGGAGCTCGGCGCCTTGAAGCTCACCCTGAGCGGAGGCGAGCTCTTCCTGCGGGACGACCTCTTCCAGATCATCGAAGAAGCACGCGCTCTTCGGTACTTCATTCGCCTCAAGACCCACGCGGGCCGAATCACGAGGGAAGATGCCCAACGCATGAAGAGCCTCGGCGTGCGGCAAATCGACGTCAGCGTCTACGCCCTCGACGCGAGCGCCCACGATTGCATCACCCGGAGGCCGGGCTCGTTGAAGCGCACGTTGCGCGGAATCGAGCACATGATCGACGCGGGACTCACAGTCAAGGTCCGCTGCTCCGTGATGGAGACGAACAAACATCATTACCAGACCCTCCATGCAGCGCTGACGGCCCGCGGCATCGAGTGCACCCTCGATGCCGCCATCCGCGTGGCCAACAGCGGCAGCGACCACGTTTGCGAGGACGCGCTGGCGCCAGAGGACCACCAGGCGCTTGAGATCTTCAAGCTGAAGTCCGCTCACCGAAAGCCCGCCTCAGAACTGCGACTCCCTCCGGACGCCCGCATCTGCCAGGCCGGTCATACCAGCCTCCACGTGCAACCCAACGGAGACGTGACCCCATGCGTCGCTTGGCCGATGGCGCTCGGCAACCTCCTCGAGACCTCTCTCGCCAGCATCTGGAACGACGCCCCCGCGCTCGCGCCGATTCGCGCGATTCGACGCCAGGACCGCGAGGGAGGGTGCGGCGGATGTGCCCACGAACACGCCTGTCTCTTCTGCCCCGGCAAGGCGTGGATCGAGAGCCGGGGCCAGGCGCCCTTCGCCTCGAATCCCACCCAATGCGCCGTGACCGATGCGAAGGAGAGCGCACGTCTCATCGTGCTCTCGGGAACACCCCAGGGATGATCGCGACCCTCCCATTCGATGAGGGACTCGCTCTGCTCGCGGGAGGGCGACCCTGGGTATTCCGAGCGCGCGGACAAAGCATGCGTGGACAGATCGAGGACGGTTCTCTCGTGACACTCCTTCCCCTCGTCGAGCCGCGCCTCGGAGACATCGTGCTCGCCAGACGCGGCGACCACCTCGAGCTCCATCGTGCAGTCGGACGCCGAGGAGACGACTGGTTGCTGAAAGGAGACAGAAACCTCCGGGTGACAGGTTTCGAACGGACCGCGCTCCTCGGACGCGTGGTGCGTATAGAACATCACGGAGCGACTCAGGACCTCACCACTCCATTCGCAAGAGCGCGAGCGATCGCGTCGTGCGGACTCGCTTGGACGCCCATTCTTCGCGAGAAGGTCAGGTCCCTTTTTTGACGCGGGCTGGAGCCCGAGCGACAATCCCCGCAGACAAACACGCGTGACATTGTTTGGAAGCGGGGAAGACTGTGACGACCACCTCATCTATTCGCCTTGGTGCGTGCCTTCTCATGGCCGCCTTGATCGTGCCCTCCGGGTGCGCTTCACAGCATGACGAGGCTCTTTTGCGTCAAATGGCGGAGATCCGAAAGGAAATCTCCGATTACCGAGACTCGGAGGACCCCAGCTCCGCAAACACCGCGAGCCATCGTCACGACGACCTGCTCCCCCTTCCCAGCGAAACGAGCCTCCCCATCGTCAAGCTGCGCCCCAACGGGCGGCATTATTCCGGAGCCGCTCCCGTGGCGCGTGCGCTTCAACCACGCGAAGAGTTGCTGCGCCAACGCAGCGAAAAGCGCTCCATCGCGCTGCCTCAGGATGAGCTGCCGTTGATCGTGCATCAGACCCTGCAGGAATTCGACAACGTCCGGGAGAGCAGTCGGGAGCACAGAGAGCGCCCGAACCCTTCGGATCACTTCGTGACGTACCGCTCTCTCGACGCCCTGGGACCCCGAGGAGCGCCGGCCCAGCACGTGAACTCGGAGCCCATCGCCGTCGCTCGCCGGGCGACGACTTCGCGCCCTCCGTCCGTCCAGGCGGCGACGATTCCCATCCAGGAGGCCACGACCCTCGATGACGCCCTCGACATCGAGTCGGAGATCACGTTCCGAACCACACTGCCGTATCAACCAGACTCCCTCATTCTCCCCACTCCAAGTATTCGGACCCCCGACGAGGGCCCCACTGCGATGTACCAACAGGGAATGGCGGCGTTGAACGCCGATCGCCACGAGCTCGCGAGTCAGGCGTTTCGGTCCATCTTGGAAAACTACCCGGAGCACGGACTCTCGGACAACGCGCTCTATTGGCTGGGCGAGTCCCATTACGACCGCTCCATGTTCAACCAGGCGCTTCCCCTCTTCCAAGACGTGCTGACCAAATACCCGCTCGGCAACAAGGTACCGGACGCGATGGTCAAGGTGGCCTTGTGCTTTCACAACCTGGGGAAGCTCAATCAAGCACACAGCATCCTGCAGCAGGTCATTGAAATCTACCCGCAGAGCGAAGCGGCGAGCGTCGCCGCAACCCGACTTCCGAAGCTCGCAGCGACCATCGGAGACATGAAGTGATTCAACGCCCACTGCTCATTCCGGTGATCGTCGCGGTTCTCCTCGGGGCAGGACCCGGCGCGTTCGCACAGGAAGGTGGGTATGTCGACCAGCTGGAAGACAGATACGGCCCCGAAGTGGTGGTGGGCTCCGTCACTGCGCTCAACACCGAGCGGCTCTACGTGGTGCAGGAAAACGACACGCTCTGGGATCTCAGCGAGTCGTTCTTTTATGACACCTGGATGTGGCCCCTGCTCTGGGCTCTGAACCCACAGATCACGAACCCCCACTGGATCTATCCAGGTGACGTGCTCTTCATCACGCCGCCTGGCGGTACACCCGTGGAAGTTCAGTCGGTGGACTGGACCTTCTCGTCTCGCTTCGCCCAGGAGCCGAAGAGCCTGAATCTCCGAACGCGAACCAAGGGATTCATTGCCCGCGAACAGTTCCTGGAGTCCGGAATCGTGCGCTTCTCCCGTGAATCGAAGCAGATGCTCAGCACCTACGACGAAATCTTCATCGACTTCACCCACATCGAGCATGTGGGCGTGGGAGATGAATACACCCTCTATCGCGTGGACGACGAACGCGTGCTGACCAACGACGATGGAGCGGAGATTGGCCGCATCGTGCGCTTCCTTGGCACGGTTCGGATCCTCGACACCACCCACGAACTCGTCAAGGGGATCATCACGCGAGCGACCGAGGAGATCTTCCGCGATGATCTGGTCGCAGAGCTCCAGTTCGACATGCCGACCACGTCGCCCGTGCCCAACAAGAAGGAGCAGTCGGCCAAGGTCATCGACGCCTTCTACGAAATCAACGAGTTCGCAGAGCATATCTACATCTTCATCGACAAGGGCAAAAGAGACGGAGTGGTGCCCGGCAATCGCTTCATCATCCGCGAGCGCGGCGACCCCTACTTCGACATTCACCGCACGGAAAAGCTCAACGCCAACCTCAAGGACTTTCCCTGGCAGGACGTGGGCTCCATCATGGTCGTCCAGACCTTCGACAACCACTGCCTCGGCGTGATCACGAGTTCGATCCACGAAATCGGAAGGGGGCAGGAGCTCTACATGTACGCGAACTATTAGGCGTCGACCGATCAGATGAAGCGAAGTAGATTCACCTTCGTCTCAGAGACATGGAAGTCGACCTCGCGACGATAACCCATCGCATCTCCCGCCTCTTGATACGGCATCTCGTCCTCGAACTCGAGATGCACTCCCTGCACCATGAAATCGAGGATTCCCTCGTCCCGGAACGTCCCCTGCCAGACCGGCTTCAGGTTCGCGAGAATGGACGAGAGCCCCAGGCGAATCACGCGAAGCTGCATGAACTGAGACGATTGATTCGCGAAGGGCAGGACCTTCATTCCGTATCCAAAATAGGGGCAGGTCCCCACGATCAAACAATTGGCGGGGCCCTCATAGAGCACGGTTCCCGGCGCGAACCTCTCTCCCTCCGACCCGTCATCGTTCGCGCGCCACGCCTCTCCAGTGGTGGTCGTGACGCGAACGACGGATTGAACTCCCCGCAGATGAGCCGCTGTCCGCCGGGGAATCGTCGTCATGAAGAGGGCACCAAAATAGCCGCCCACATTCTCGAACAATGGACTCAGGGCGGTCCCGCGCACCCGCCTCTTGATCTCCACGTAGTCGTTGAGGAGCTCGGCATCCCACCCGAGGCCCGCGAATGGAAAACGACGCTTCTCCAGCTCGACGAGGGGCAGCACGTGATAGTCCCGGTGGTGGTTGCGAACAAACGCTTGGAGATCGGTCAGATAGCTCCCCGACGACACCATCTCCGCCAGCGCATTGCCAGTCCCCAGTCTCAAGATCCCGATGGAGGGGATTTGATCCACCTCGAGCGTATGGGCGTCCTCCGCGCGATGAATCACCTCATTGATGAAGTGCACGACGGTCCCATCGCCTCCCCCGGTGAAGACGGTCTCGAACCCGCGCTTCAGGATCCTGTCCGTCAACTCCTGTCCCTCCTCCTCGCTGTGGGAGACGAAGAGACGATCGGGCGGGACGAGCTCCTCGACGTTCGCCAACACAGCGGGATTGACCTGCTTGGCGTGGGCGTTGAGCAGCACCGCAAAATTGAGTTCAGCCTGGGGCATATGCCGACTCCTGGTACCCCGGCGAACCGATGAGTGACCTGTGTGTGCTCGTTTAGGGGAGTAGTTTCTCATACTGCTCCGTTGAAGCCAACTACCCGCAATCCACGCGAGTGCATGGATTGCGGGGGCACGTTGAAGGGCAGGTTACGCCCCACACAGCCCCCACGTTGCCCTCACGCGCTGGCGATCCTATACTTCGAACACGCAAGCAAACTGATTCCCAACCCCTTGGACAGACCCGTCAATGGAAGCGGCAAAGACACGAATCACGTCCATCAAGAAGATCCAGGACTCCACTCCGGACACGGTGGTCTGTCTGGTCGAAATCTACGGGGGAAACCTCGGACGACGCCATGAGCTGACAGAGCCCCTCGTGGACGTGGGCCGGGATCCCGACAACGGAATCGTGATCGACACCGACTCGGTGTCGCGGCGCCATGCCCAGATCGAAACGCGCGAGGGAGAAAAATTCGTCGTCGATCTGGAGAGTACGAACGGGACCTACCTCAACGACAACATGGTGTTCCGGGCGCAGCTGCGTAACGGCGATCTCCTGAAAATTGGCGACACCATCTTCAAGTTTCTATCGGGCCAGAACATCGAGAGCGCCTATCACGAGGAGATTTACCGAATGACCATCCAGGATGGTCTCACCCAGGTTCACAACAAGCGCTACTTTCTCGAGTTTCTCGAGGGGGAATTCTCCCGCGCACGGCGCTACAACCGCCCCCTCTCCCTGATCATGATCGACCTCGACCATTTCAAGGCGGTCAACGATGAAAACGGCCACCTCACTGGAGATTTCGTCCTGAAGGAGACCGCCAATCGGGTTCGAGAGCGCATTCGCCGTGAAGAACTCTTCGCAAGATACGGCGGAGAGGAGTTCGCGATCGTCTTGCCAGAGACCCTCTTGCGAGGCGCAGTGGAGTTCGCTGATATCGTCCGGGGGCTGATCGAAACCCATACGTTTATCTTCGAGGGGAACACCATCCCGGTCACCTTGAGCTGCGGCGTCGCGCAGTTGGCCGAAGAGATGAAGGCGCCGCGTGATCTCATCCGCGCAGCAGACGAGATGCTGTTTGACGCCAAACGCTCGGGGAGAAACAAAGTCAAGCCAACGATATCAAAGGACTCCTAGGCCATTGGGCGATCTCGGCCGTTCCCCGGGACGCGTGCGGTTTCTGGATGAACTTGCCCGGCTCGGTGATTCGCGATTGCGGTCCCCCCGAAAAAGCGTTAAGAACCCCAACGCGGCGGGGATCAAACCTCAATATCCCGGAGGTGCTCATTCCCGTTCGCGAGGGTTGTAGTACGAACGATGACAAACAAGCACCCCAAAGACGCGCTCCGAGACGATGAAAGCCTCCTGGCTTCTGGTGGAAAGACACACCGTCTCGACGATGCCGAAATCGAGAACCTCTCGGATCTGGACCTGGACGAGTTCGTCGCCGAAATGGGGGAGGATGGCCTGAGCCCCCTTTCCCTCGACGACGGTCCAGACGATGTCCTTGGGGGAGCGCGGGAGGTCGTACATCCGAACAGCGGAACCGCTTCAGCCGAGGAGAAGGTCATCCGCCTGCAGGATCGCCTGATGCGCGTCGCAGCGGATTTCGACAACTTCCGCAAACGAGCGCGGCGAGAGTCCGAAGAAGCCGCACACAAATCGGGACAGAATGTGCTGCGAGCCCTCCTCCCGGTCATCGACAACCTGGAGCGCGCCCTGGACGTCCAGGGGGGAAACGCGGATCCGGCGGCGACGCTGGATGGCGTCCGGATGGTGCTCAAGCAGCTCGCGACCGAGCTGCGACGCATCCACGTCGAGCCCATTGAGACCGTCGGGACCGAATTCGACCCTCAATTTCATGAGGCCTTCGAGAAAGTCGCGGCACCGGGAAAAGTACCGGGAACCATCGTCACCGAGTACCAGAAGGGCTACCTGTTCCAGAATCGCTTGTTGCGACCCGCCCTCGTCTCCGTGGCGTCGGATGAGAGTCTCGATGGAGACGAGAAGGGAGTCGCCCGAAAGCCCATGACCAAGACGACTGAGGTCGATGAGTCGCCGGAAGATGACATCGCCAAAAATGAGCCCTTCGCTGCGTTGGACGACAGCTCCGAAGCTACAGAGAGCTCAGAGAAGAGCTAGAAGGCCGCGTCGACGCGCAAGAGCGCGTTGAAATCCGCAGGACTCCCAAAGCTCACCCCCCCAAATCCACCGAACGCCTCCGGGCCTGGCTGAGCGATCGGCACCTGCACGGCGATGCCCAACTCCACGCCCAGAATCGCATACCGAAGCCCCCCCGTGACCATGTGCACATCAAACTGGTTCGCGTTTTCCAACGCAAAAGACCCCGCGATTTCACAGGTGACAGAGATGAAATCCGTTGGGATGATCGAGAGACCCGCGCCGTATTTCATGTACATCTTGTCCCCATCGGCGCCATCCCGCACCGCGATGAGGTCCACGAAGGACATCTCCGCCTGGATGAGGAGAAATGGAACGTCGAGACCCAACACGAGGTAGGGCTCCACGCCGAGATAGGCGTGCAGATATTTCGGCGCATCGAGAAGGCTGGAGAACGCGAGAGAATCCGCCCGCTGGGTTCCGGTGGGGAGATTGGTCGTGACCCCGTAGCTCAAACCAAACGTCGGCGCTCCGAACGCGCCGAAATGATGACCCATTCGCAAATCCACAGTCGCGTTGCCGAGGGCGAATTCGGTGTCTCCCTCGCTCGGGGAAAATCCCGCGAGGGGCAGGGTCCCGGTGATCGCGATCGGGTCGAGATTGATCGTCGCATAGGGCTCCAGCGTGAAGGTGACCGCCTTCTCCGGATCCCGAACGATGTCGATCACCGTGCGCAGCTGCTCGAGCGTCTCCCCATCTTCGGTGAGATCGCGAATCAACTGCTGATCCTCCGGGCTCAACCCGCTCTCTTCGAGATAGCGTGCCTGTTCATCCAGGGTTTCGCCTGCGTTGCCGATGGCATCCAGGTACCGATCCATCTCCTCCGGATCGATCTGCTCGATCACTTCAATCGCCTGTCCGACCTCGGGGTATTCCTTCTTCAAGTTGTCGACCTGGGACTTCACAAGAGCCTTCACCGGTGCGATCCGGAGATGCGCCCCGAACGACACCCTTTCATTCGCGGTGGGGGGCTTCACATGACGCATGGAATAGAGGCGCCCCATCACAAAGGACTCGAACGAGGAATCCTCATCCCCCATCCGGAGGGCCGCCTCCGCCTCCTCGGGCGTCGCGGGTCTCGTCGCGGCTCCTGTGGGATCCTCCGTCGAGATATCGGGCTCTGGAGCGGGCAGAGGGGCAGGTGCGGGGACCGGACTTCCGGGGATGGGGAGCGGCACGGGAGCGTCCACAACGGGTGAGGGAGGCTTCGCAGGCGCCTGTGGGACGAGGCCAAGCCCCTTGGCGAACACCTCCTCTGCCAGCTGACGAACCTGTTTCTCCAGGAGCGCCCGTTCCCCCGCGGACATCACCCAGGGCGCGAGGGCCTTGGTCACGACCGTACGCGCCGGCGCCGCGTCTCCCACGCCCTCCAGGAGGACATCCATTCGGTAGCCTCCCGTCGGGAGCGCCGTAATGACTCCTGAGACGGTCAATGCAGGGGACATCCCGGCGGGGATGCCGGCACGGTCCGCAGGATAGAGCAGCTCATGATCGCTCGCGAGAGCGGCGGCCGCTTCCTCGCGAAGGACATCACTCGCGTGGTCCAGAGCGGCGAGGGGCACATCTCCCTCTCCAGTGAACCCCAACGACACCGCCACAGGGGTGGGGGGCACCTCGGCGAACACCACGGATGTCCACAACGCGATGCCGAGAAACACTGCCACCTGTCTGAATCCCACGGTCATAGGCTCTCCCCTTCCTTTCCAGCGTGACGTCATGCGACTGATGCACCAGCATAGAGAAGTCCCCATCCTGGGGCCAGTTCATCATCCAGGTCGAAGCATCTCCAGAGCGCGCAGATAATTTCCGCCGAGGATCCGTCCGATCCGCTCCTCGCTCCATCCTCTGTCCAGCATGCCCTGCACAATGCGCGCGTAGGCGTCGCCGCTGCGCAGATCAGGGGGCGGCAGGATGGCGCCATCGTAGTCACTGCCGAGCGAGGCAAACTCATCCCCCGCGACGTCCACGATGTGCGCGAGATGCTCGACCACCATTTCGCTCGTGTCCGGTGCGCCCCGACGACGAAGAAACTGCCGGGCGAAGATGATGCCGACGGTGCCTCCGGTCTGGGCGACCGCCTTGATCTGGGCGTCATCGAGGTTGCGCCAATGGGGCAGGATGCCGTCGACGCCGGTATGCGTCACGAGCACCGGCTGACTCGGGTCATGGACCTCCAGCGCGTCCCAGAATCCCTGCCGGTCAATATGCGCGAGGTCCACGAACACCCGATTCGCGTTCAAGTCCTCCACATGACTCCGACCCTGGCTCGTGAGACCGCTGCCCCATCCAGAGAGGGGCGATGACGTGGCGCCGAAGCAGGAATTGGTCAAATGCACGAGGGTCACGCGTACGATGGCCTGATCGCGAACGCTCGCCATTCCATCGGGAGCGGCGGCGAACGCGTTCCCCCCTTGAACCGAGAGAAATGCCGCGTGGGCGCCGCGCCCGCGCGCCGCTCGATACTCGGCGAGAGTGCGGACTCTCTCGACGACCCCATCCGTCGAGGCCAGGAGCCCCGTGAGCCGCTCCAGATTCTCCTCAAAGGCCTTCCAACGACCTGCAGCAGTCCGAAAGGGGTTCGTCGTGATGGACCACATCCCGCCGGCAAGTCCCGCGTCACGGAGACGGGGAACGTCGAGATGGCCGAAGCGGGCGAGCAGCCCGGGCGGCGGGGCGTGACGGCGCAGCAGATCGTACCCAAAGAGGCGATGGGTCAGGTAGGGCTCCAGATGCAGATCGATCGTCTCCGAGGAGCGCACCAGCTCCACGGCCTCCTGAGAGACACCGAGGCGCTCAGCGAGTTCTTTGCTGGGGACAATCTCCGCGTGTTGTTCCATTCCCGCCCCTCCGGCCGCTCTCAAAACGGCATCACGCTCCAGGCAAGCGAAGCCTCCAACACCCGCCAATCGTCGCCATACCGCCGCATCTTGAGTTGAACTCGATTGCGATCCATCTGTTCGCGGGTCACGCTCCAGAGCATTCCCTCTCCAACCAACTTCACCTTGAAACGCACCTTCGCGCTGGCCCCATCGTCGCTCACTTCCACGCTCAAATTCTCCAACACGATCTCGACCGGGTCCATCCGTGCGGGGATTTGAAAGACCCGGTCCACGATCATGTCGGGCCTGTAATGACGGATATGACGCCCCACCGGATGAAAGTCTGGCGCGAGATGCGCCCAGAACGCCTCCCGATCCCCCCGCTCCACGGCGGCGGCCATGGCCTGAATCCCGACCGCGATCGCCTCCTCGTCACGGTCATCGCTCCCGCCCAACAACACCATCGCACAAACGACGGCCCCTCCGACCAGTCCCCCGATCCACGTGGATGTTCGCATCACGGGCGCTCCTCTCCCTCGGGTTGCTCGTCCGTCCCCTCTTCCTGCTGGAAGAAGTTCAACTCCTCAAGCACGCGGGAGCGCTCCTCCTCGGAGCCCTCCTGGTAGCGATCGATCAGCTCGTTGACGTGAGCCTGGATGGCGTCGTTGAAGCGCTCCACCCACGCATGACGCGCCCCTGACTCCCGGCACCCCCGAAGGCGATCATGGAGGTCACAGTGAATGCGCACGTGGAAATGATCGGCATGGGGCGAGGAGTCCAGAGGCTGACGCAGCACCTCCTCCGCCCGACAAACGAGACTCGAGTCCGGCTCGACCTGCCGGGCGTGATCGATGATCCGCGTCCGAAGCCAGTCGGCGATGAAGATGTACTGTACTTGAATCGTTGAATCGAGAAGGATCGCCCGAACGAACTCCCAGTTCCTGTGCGCGTCAAAGAACACGGGCACGCCCTCTCCTTCACTCGCGCCTGCCGCGTTGAGATCCACGAACTCGCGACCGATCACGGACCTCCCGAGGGAATCGACCACGAAGAACGCGATGTCGACGTCGCGACCCGAATTATGAGAGCGGCTCTGGGGGATGTCCCCGCCGCCGGAGCGACTCAAATTGCCCACGCCGAGATGACTCCCTGGCAATCGCTCATCGAGGACGCGCCCAGCGCGCACGATCGCGGCCACCAGCTCGGAGGTCCCGTGAAAGAATCCCCTCAACAGCGTCCGAGGGAGAACCCGGTAGCCCCGCCCAGATCGCGCAAGGAGCTTCCCCGCGTGGAGCCGACCGGTGACAGCGCTTCCGATCGAGACGCTGTCATCAAGAGCTTCCTTCGGGAGAGGGCGGTATCGGTTCGTCAACGAACGACACGCCGGTCTGCGACTGGGAGAGAGCTTGGTGAGTCGCTCCGAGAGGACGGATGCATCTGGAATCAGCAACGTTCCCCCCGCCGAGGCTTCAGGCGGCACCGCCGCCGAGGCGTGGATGGGGGGGACAAGCGTGGCATCGAGGATCTTCACATCCTGACGCCCATGTGGAATCTCCAGAGCCGGCGGCATGGGGAGCGAAACGCGACGGACGGGCTCCGGCAAACGCCGCGGGGCGGCGTCATCACATCCTCCGAGGAGGCCCGCCGAGGCGAGGATCCAGACGAGGAAGAGGGACCATCTTTTTCGCATGCTCATCGCGCTATCACACAG
>Ga0114996_10008498_pt1 | contig 11394 bp, 10 predicted proteins | sample ArcticOcean_MG_C_4_FD_87039 | JGI IMG/M metagenome (GOLD analysis project Ga0114996, IMG submission 87039) | Marine microbial communities from western Arctic Ocean - ArcticOcean_MG_CB4_134 | ecosystem: Environmental > Aquatic > Marine > Oceanic | place: Arctic Ocean: Canada Basin | collected... | reverse complement strand
GAAAACGAAGTTGTCTTGAAAGATGGAACCCGCAAGGCGGCCGCCCTAAAGAATCGAGCCAGCACCGCCTTTACGACTGGATTCACCAAGCTCTATGGCAAGCTGGCCGACACGACGCCGGTCTATGCTCAGCTTCGCAACCTAATCGACCTGTTCGTGGCAGCCGCGTTCATCCAGAACGAGGACTACTACGGCAAAGCCGGCTGGAAGATGGCGACCCTGGGTGACGAAGATGCCTTTGCCGTGCGAACGTATCAGGCTCCAGTGCACGTCGAGACGGCGGTTCGGGCCGCGTGGAAAGGGAGGACTCTGGTAACGCCGATCGGTGGCGGGGTGATGATTAAGCCTCGTCATGCGTTACGATCGAGCAATCTGCTCGAAGACAAGGACGGTGCCGTCGCCAAGACGCGCAAGTCGATCGACCTGAGCAAGCTGCCCGCCGGCACTTGGTGGTGGGACTGAGCCGGTCGGGTGCTATAGCAGGTGCCGGGCTTTGATCTCGAGGTACCGGTTGACCAGCGGGGCGGTCATATCCTCTGGGAAGACGTCCAGCGAAAGTACGCCGCGGCCTTCCAGATCGCGGAGCACCTGTTTTCGCCAGGAAAGTATATCGGCTGCGGCTGCAGCGCGATACAGCGAGGCTTCTTTACGGCTGGGGTCGTCCGCAGCCTTGAACATCTGATGATCTCGCAATAGTACGCCCAACGGCAAGTGTCGCCCTACGAGCGTGCCGAGATACTGTTCGATCTGGTGCGAGTTCACTTCGTCGATCACGTTGCTGATCAACACCACGAGCGATCGCTTGCGACAGCGGGCATTAAGGTACATGAATGCCTCGTCGTAGCGAGACTCGACCAAACGCGGAAACCGATCAAACGATGCGTGCAGCAGCCGGTTCATCTGCGACGAGCCGCTGGCCGGTGGAACAAATCGCTCAACGGTATCAGAGAAACAGATCAGCCCCACCGAGTCGCCCTGGCGCAGCGCCACAAAGCTGAGCATCAGCATCGCGTTGAGCGAATGGTCCAAGAGGCTCAGCCCCTTGGCTTCGTTGGTCATCATCCGGCCACAGTCAATCAGGAACATGATCCGCTGGCTCTGGTTCGCCTGAAAGTCCTTGACGGTCAACGCGTTGCGCCGCGCGGTGGCCCGCCAGTCGATGTGTTTATAGTTGTCGTCGAGCGTATAGTCCCGCAGTCGTTCAAATTCGTTATCCAGACCGATCTTCCGCGTCCGCCGAACGCCCATCTGGTTGAGCCGGTCTGTGCGGGCCAGCACGGCGTACTCAGACAGTTGCTGCATATCGGGATAGACGTGAATCGTGTCTTCGTTCTCGTACGACAGATAGCGCTGCCACATCCCCAGCAAGCTGCGGGATCGCACATAAATGCATTCGAGCGGGAACTTCCCTCGCTCGGTGGGCCGCATCTCATAATGCACGACGGTGCGGCTACGAGGGCGGAGTCGGAGTACAAAATGATCAGGCAGCGGATCGAGATCTTCGGTCGCGTCATCGCGAATCCACGCCGTTCGCGTGCGACGCGATCGGTTGGCAATGGTCAACTCCACACGATGTGGCTTGCGCAACGAGGCGATTCGCCCTGTGCGACGCTGAATGTCAAAGGCGCGCTTCGAGGGCAAAGTAAGCAGATCGATGACTGCCACCACGGCAAACGCTACGTCAATTACCAAGACCGGCAGAGCGACCTCGGGCTTGATCACCATGGCAATCGAAAACAAGGCAGGCGCCGCCGCCAGCACAACCAGCGGCCAGTGGGGATAGATTCGCAGATAAACTGCCAGCGCCAGCAGCGGAAATAGCGCCACGGTGATCCCGAGCAAAAAGATCACAGTCGGGGTACCTCGATGCTGCGAATCAACTCGCCGATCACCTCGTCAACGTTACGACCTTCGACGTCGGCTTCGGCCGTCATGATTACCCGATGACGTAATGCGGGCAGTGATATCTGAAATACGTCGTCGGGCACCGCGTAGTCGCGGCCATAGAAAGCGGCCAGCGTGCGAGCGCCTTGGATCAGTGCTAACCCGGCGCGGGGAGAAGCACCCATAAAGATCTGTGGCCAGTTGCGTGTCAGCCGGACGATCTTGTTGATGTAGTCCAACAATCGATCGTCGACGCGGATTTCGCTGTTCTGACGGGTGACTTCGAGGATCTCTTCGGGACCTGTGACGGTCTCTAGCGACGAATCGAGCAACTCGTCCAGATCAACTTGGCGCGAGTGCATCCGCAGGATGTCCGCTTCCTGGGCCTCAGCCGGGTAACCGGCGACGATCTTGAACATGAACCGACCAAGCTGAGCCTCGGGCAGATTATACGTGCCTTCCGATTCGATTGGGTTTTGGGTGGCGAGCACAAGAAACGGTCGGTCGAGCCGGTGTGTTGTGCCATCGACCGTCACATGAAACTCCTGCATGATCTCGAGCAGCGCGGCGTGTGTCTTGGCCGGCGAGCGGTTGATTTCGTCCGCTAACAAGAACTGGGTAAACACCGGGCCGGGCCGAAAATTAAACTCTTGGGTCTTCATATTAAAGATCGGCGCCCCAGTGATATCCGAAGGCATCAGGTCGGCCGTGAACTGGATTCGACCAAATTCGCAACCCATTACTTTGCCGAGTGTGCGGACAAAGAGCGTCTTTCCCAAACCTGGCACGCTTTCGATCAACACGTGCCCACTGGAGAAAAGAGCCACCAGCGCCCCCAACACCAACTCATCCTGACCGACAAAGATCTTCGAGATCTCACCACGGATACGGTTGAACAGCCGACTGGTCGGCGTGTCCCCGCTGGTCGTTGACGCGACGGTTTCCGTGGGCGCTGTCACGCCGATTTCCCTGGTCGTTGCGACCATAGCCGCCGGCGCGGTGATCGGGGCGGGCGAAGCGACCGGATCAGCCACGGAAGTCGCGGGAGATAGTGTCGTGGCGGGCACGTCGCTGATCGCTCCACATTGTGGGCACTTGGCCTTGCGGCCAGCGCCGGCCGAGCTGATTCGCAACGACCGACCACATTGCGGACAAGGATATTCAATCAGGCCCGAGGACGGGTCTTGGGGAATGGTGTCACTCATAAATATCAAAGGTCCAATAGGATTTGGCGATTAAGTTAATTCGTCGCTGCCATACAGTAGGCAGTGGGGGGATCTCGATTATAAAAAGGGGTTACCCATCAGCGGAACCGGGGGGTGGAGCAGTTGGTTCGCCGCTAGAAACGGCGTCTGGCCGAACGTGCTGGTGATAGTGTTTAACCCGCTCAAGCGCAAAAGCGCGGTCGTTGGTCTGGCTCAACAGTCCGCCCAGCGCCACGAGATGGTGACCAAAATCTGACGGCGAGTCCTCCTTGATCGATTTCGGACGGCCGAAAATCGGCAGTCGGGCGAAACAGAGAATAATCCCCAGCACCGCCATATGAAGCAGGATGAAATCAAGCGGCCAGGCTATTCCTCTTCCGCCTCCGTCTCCGGACGTATCAAAATCGTCCACGATCTGGCCCGACTCGACGAAGAAAACCTCGGAGTCGTCGGGAACCGTCGCGATCAGTTGCCCCGCCAGCTTTCGATGCTCGTGATTCACCAACGGCAGATTAAGCAAGAACGAGCCGTTGGCAACCACGATCATCTGGCTGCCGTCCCAGCCGAAATCGTGTCGGGCCACAAGCAAATCTCCTTCCGACTCGAGCAGCACCTCGTAACCTTGCTCGACTGGCGCGCGGGGACCATCGCCTGGCTCGTCCGGCGAGAGGATTGCCTGAGCCCACGCCGGGTGTTCAAGCCGACCGTTCAATTCGATTTCGACCTTCGAGGCGTCGATTCCCTTGCTCCAAGGACCGGCGAGCGTCGTGACTTGCCTGGCGCTGTTCGCGCCGATGATCGTGAACCAGTTGCAATCCTCGCGAGCGGGAATCGTCTCGCGGAGCTCTGCAAATTCATTCTTGGCGATCTGTTGTCGGAGTTCTAGCTCCTTTTTCTGATCGGCAGGCGCACCGGGAATCACCCGCTGGTAATAGCCCGGCGCGGCATCATAGTCGCGTCCGACATAGATCAGCGTCCGATTCTTCTTGGCCCAGAGCCAATCTTCCAGCCAAGCGCGGGTTTCCTGATCGGGAACCGGCTCGTCAGCGGTCATGACGATCACATCGGCCTTGGACTGCGTCGTTGGGGTCAGCCCCCGCCTGCTATCGATCTTGTGTCCCTGTTCGCGAAACATATCTGCCAGCACCGCGGTTCCGTTGACGCTGCTCAGCCCCGACCGACCACGCCGGCGACCATGCTCCTTTTGAATGAACTCTCCCCCGCATCCACTCAGCACGCACAACACCGCGGCCAACAGCCACAAGAGCGGCCGGCGATGGCAGTCAGCCGTCAGACGATGTGGAGCGAATCGAATCACGTGGCCCTCTGCTGGACAAGTCGGTCGAAGGACTCCAATTGCGCGAAGCACTCTTCGCACCGCAGGCGGTCAATCGTGTGATGGCCGAAGAACGCATCCTCGAACGCGACCATCGTCCGCTCCAGCGCATTACGAAGCGGCATGCTGGCGGCCAACTCCCAAAGGTATTGGCGGTTGGTCTTGCCGGCGGTCAGATGGACCCACTGATTTCGGTCCAGCTCGAGCAGTTGGTGGCTGTAAAGATAAATAATCGCCTCGCCGTAGTCACCTCGCTTGAAACAGCGGCGGGCTTCGCTGAGCAGATCAGACGCTGGTCGCCGGACCTTAAACGGCAGCGCCTCCATTCGATCGACGTCGCTTCGGCGATCCTCCTCGAGGTCTGGCGCGACCGAGACCGTTTCAGTCTCGCGCCCCAGGAAAGCGAAGATCAGCGCCATGGCGATCACTAATAGGAGCACGCCGATACCTGTCCAGCCAAGCGTTTGGATTAGGCTGCCAAGAAATCCACCGGACGACTTTGCCCTAGCCTCGGGTTCGGGTTTCACTTCGATGCGACGGACCTCATCCGCCTCGGCGTCATACCATGGATATCGGCCAGGCTTTGCGAGGCCCTCTTGCGCCGTCTCGACCGACGCTGAAGCGTCAACTGCCGCGGTCTCCTCGTCAGCCGTGGCGATCGCCAACTGCGTAGCGAACATCACCATCGTAAGGGCCGCTAGACGAAGTGTGCGGTGTGCTGGGTTCATGCCGGCTGCCTCGCGAATCGGGCTGCTTGGGCGCGAAGAATGAGTTCGACTTCCCAACCTTCGCTACGAATCCGCAGGTCGAGATAGCAGAGAAATCGCACGACCGCAAAGAAATTGACGACCAACCATACGGCCGCGGGAAAAAAGACACTGAAAAAAGCACCATCGACCCAGGGCCGTCCTTCACCGGTCGCAACACCCCAGCCCAGTTGCACCAAGTGAGCAACCACCACGATCGACGACCAGAAGGCGATCGTCAACGCCACACCGAATAGAATCGACGCCAGCCAACGTCCGAACAGTTCACCCATGCGTGATCCGTGAAGCGCACCCACACGGCGCAGCGTCGTCATGCGATTTCCGGACTTCGAACGAAGCGGGTTGCGTTCCAGCAGGACCACCTCGTTGAGGTAAGGCCAGATGCAGAACAGCAAGATCCAGGTGATGAACATGATCACCAAAATGGCGCGCAGGATGATTTGAAACACCAGCAGTTGGCCAATGGATCGAATCAAATCTGTGCGGATTTGCGGGACGCTTGGCCGCTGCAAAAACGTCGCTTGTCCTAAGAAGAGCGTCGTGAGGACCGCGGCAAGCGGCATCTCCCAAACCACGAGAATCAGTGTCCACCAAAGAAACGCCCAGGGCGTGTTGTCCGCGTACGCGAACTCTGGATCAATATGGGCCCAGTCGCCGATTAACCACCAGTTGAGCACAATCCACGGCAAAGACCCCAACGTGCAAACAATAAACAGTTGCGCAGGATAGGCGCGAATAACGCGCAGAGCCAGATCGAGGATCTCAAGATAGGTCCTCTCACGAATCACGATGCGAGTCTTATCGAGTTGCAAGCGGAGATTCCTTCACGACGATGCCCTTGGGAAAACCGAGCACGGCGAAATAGAACATCAACACGGCACACGATCCGATCGCGACCATTTTTTTGGACCAGTACGGCGCGGCCGAGGGAGACAGGAAACCTTCGATCATCGCCGCGGCAACAAACATGACCACGAAGATGCACATGATCGGCACGACCTCTTTTCCGGCATTACGCAATGATGCAGAACGGCTCAACCCTTTTGTGGAAATCCAGGAAAATCCGAGTTTGAGTCCAGCCGCACCGGAGAGCACGACTGCGCTCAGTTCAAACGCCCCATGAGCCGTCACGAACCGACTGAAGTTATCCCATTCTTCCTGTCGGGACATGTATCCGAAAACGGCACCCAACATGGTTCCGTTAAAAGCCAAAATGAAAATCCCCGGTAGAACCAACAGTCCGCCGGCGAAACAATTTAGCCCAATGCCGGCGTTGTGATGGACGTAGTTGGCCATAGCGACGCCCCCTCCGTCGCCCCCTCCCTCGCCCACGCTTCTAGTAACCGGCTCAGCATACATTTCCTTCATTTGGTTTAGCATTCCCTCTCCCAATAGTGCCTCGGCAAAATCAGGAAACGGAGACGCCCAGTGGCCAGAGAGAAACATGGCAATCAGAAATGTTCCCCAAAAAATCGAGAAGGAAAGCCACATGCAACGATCGAGAAATAGTTTCTGAGGCAGCACCATAAATGCCTCGTGAAACCAAGTGGAAACCCGAAAGGTTCGGCTACGATAAATCTGGTTATGCGCGCGGCCGACGAGTTGGTGTAGATAATGAACCGTATTGGGCGGCAATTCATAGGCATCGGCCAACGCCAAATCAGCACAGGCGGCCCGATAGAGCGCCCCAAATTGCACGATTCGCTTTGCCCCCAGTCGCCGACGTTGACGACGCGATTCCATCTTTGCGCACATCTCGTCCAGCTCATGCCAGTTCTTGCGTCGTGCTTCCAGTAGCTGAGTAACGTTCATGAGAATTGAATGAATTGAGAGCGTGTGAGAATTTGGGAGCACCGCGGAGATCGATTTACCGTCGCAAATGAATTGGCGGGGCTAGCCGGATTTCATCATCATTCGCCACGCCCATCGACACCGGCGGAATCGCCGCGGGTGCCTGCGGCGAACTAGGACCAGGAGCGGCGGCGGGATCGACTTCTGCCAGATACGTCCGCCAATAAAGAGCGCACAGCAGCAGATCGGGATCCGTCCCTTGAGGTAACGAGAGCCGAACTCGTAGCGGTTCAGACAAATGCCGAGCCACATCGGCCCGACGTCCCGGCGAGAACGTCTTGCGACGTTCAACATAAGCCGATAGCGCTCGAGACAGTTCGCGGTCGATCTGATAGTTCGCTGGCAGGTAACCCGCCAGACGTATCACCTCGGGTTCGTTGATGCGGGTCACGCCAAAAAGAGACTTCCGCTCTTCGACGACAACCATCGTGCCACAGACCAAATCGCCTAAGCGTTGGTAGCGATCATTCATCGCCGTGGTGATCAGCCCCAAGACGTACAAAGCCGGAAATGCGTCAACGGCCCGCAATACGTTGCGAAGAACCGCCTGCGACGCATTGATCGGTTGGCCATCGAACGTGAGCACTCGCAGCCGAGTCCATCGCTTGCCGGGGGTCTGGCCGTTCCACATCGCTTCGAAGACGCCCCCGTAAAACCAGGAAAGCAGAAAAAAAAGAAGTAGCCAGACCGCTTCGCCGATATCACCGAGGCCATAGTCGCTTATCCAAACCACCACGAGGATCACTGCGGTCGAGAACGCGACTCGAAGGGCAAGATCGATCGCATACGCAGGCAATCGACGAAACGGTCCGGCCACCTGATACCGAAACGCAATGTTCTCGGGCGTGACGATCTGAATGTGTGTGTCGAGTTGGTCGGTGCTTTGGGCCACGAATCGTTCGCGTCAGTGAAGTAAACGGTGAAGTAAACAAAGTCGTCACAGAGAAAATACTCAATGCCTAATGACGAAAAAGAGAATTCGACATTCGTCATTAGATAATTGGTATTTACCACGCTTGGTTATTATTCGCTAATTGTCGGGGGTTCGCAAGAACGACCACAGCGGGAGAGGACAGTGACGTCGGCCATCGGGCCACTCGGCGAAGGCTGGGAGCGACGTTACAATGCGGCACTCACACAAGAAACCGGTCTTTCCACGGAGAAGAAACACCGATGAAACTACAAGGAAAAACGGCCATCGTCACTGGTGGCGGCACGGGAGCCGGACTGGCGATTGCCCGTTCGTTGGCCAGTGAAGGGTGTCAAACCGTGATCGGTGGACGTCGTCAGGAGAAGTTGGACGAGGCGATCGCCGGCGAGTCGACCGCCGTGCCAATTCTGGGCCATGTCCTGGATGTGGCCGATCGGGAGAGTGTGGCGACGTTTTTCGCCTGGGCTCGTGAGCAGATCGGTGATGTCGACATCCTGGTGAACAATGCCGGCATCAATATCGTTGACCGGAGGATGGACGTCACCACGGCCGAGAATTGGGATCTGGTGATGGGCATCAACGCGACCGGGGCGTTTAACTGCTTTGCCGAGGTGCTGCCCGCCATGCGAGAGCGAAAAGACGGGCTGATCGTGAATATCTCCTCCGTCGCGGGCAAACGAGCCTCATCGCTGGGCGGAGTGGCGTACAGCGCGTCGAAATTCGCCATGACGGCTCTAGGGAGCACGGTGGGCCTGGAGGTCGCCGACTGTGGAGTGCGCATCACAAACATCTATCCCGGCGAGATCAACACGCCGATTCTCGAAAACCGGCCGGTCAAAGTAAGCGACGAGCACAAGCAGCAGATTCTGCAACCGGAAGACATCGCGGCAGCGGTGCTGATGGTTGCCTGCTTGCCGCCACGAGCGAACGTGCCCGAGTTGGTGATCAAGCCGACGTCGCAAGAATACTGCTGAAAACAGATGCCGAATGATGAAGAGCCGGTGGATTGATGGCACGCTTTTCAGCTTTGCTTTTTTCAGCTTTGCTGTGCGACCAGCTTCTCCGACAAGTAGTTCAGCACGTCGCGGACTGAGATGATTCCGCTCACCACGCCGTCGGTCATGATCGGAACATGACGATAGCCGCCGGCGTCCATCCGCTGCAGCGCGAAGGCAATCTTGTTTTCGATATCGAGCGTCTGCGGGTTGGGCGTCATGAAGTCCGAAATCGGGCGGTCACCATGTTCGGCCGCATCGACGTTGAGCCGCAGAAGCGCATCACGCTCGCTGAATATGCCGACGGGCTCGCCATCCTCGACAACCACGGCACAGCCAACCGCGTGGGCCACCAGTAGCTGCAACACGAGCGAGACCGGTGCACCAGGCTCGACCACCAGCGGTTCTCGGGGATTCAGAGCATCAATGCGGTCGGTAAGAATACTCCGCTCAAGCTCCGACGCCGGCTCCGAGAGCGTCAGCGGCGAGAGCGGCTGCTGACACTGGTCGCACTCGTCGACGCCTTCGATATTCGAGAATCCGCAGTCGGGACAATTCATCACTCAACGCTCCAGGTATCACCGGAGTGGAACAACGTCTCAAGCTGACCGTCGCCCTTTTTCTCGCGAGCCTCGACGATCTGATCGTTGAGCATCTCGTCGTACTTCGGTCGGTCGACCGCACGATACACGCCAATTGGCTCGGGGAAATCGGGCTGTCGCATTCGACTGAGTAAATAGGCCAGCGAGGGCTCAGCCGCTTTTTCGTCGTGAAACAACAGGTCGTCTTCCGTGATGCCTTTGCCAAGTTCCACCACCTCAGGCTCCATGCCGTTGAGCCGGATCCCCTTGTCGCGGTTGGCACCAAAGATCAACGGCTTGCCATGCTCTAACTCCACGACGCAATCGGCCTTGGTCGTGCGATCGGTGGCGTATTTGAACGCACCATCGTTGAATACGTGGCAGTTCTGATAAACTTCGATGAACGCCGTGCCGCGATGTTCCGAAGCACGCCGCAGAGTCGCGGCGAGGTGCTTGATGTTGGTGTCGATCGAACGGGCAACAAAGGTCCCCTCGCAGCCGATCGCAATCGAGAGCGGGTACAAAGGGTTGTCGATCGCGCCCGAAGGCGTACTCTTGGTCACTTTGCCGACGGGCGAGGTGGGCGAATACTGTCCCTTGGTTAGGCCATAGATACGGTTGTTGAACAGCACGATATTGACGTCCAGGTTTCGACGGATCGCGTGGATCAGATGATTGCCGCCGATACTCAACCCGTCGCCATCGCCGGTGATGACCCAGACGGTCAGATCGGGCCGCGAGGCCTTGAGCCCGGTCGCGATCGCGGGAGCACGACCGTGGATGCTGTGGATTCCATAGGTGTTCATGTAATACGGAAAACGGCTGGAGCAGCCGATTCCCGAGACAAAGACCATTTTTTCTCGCGGGATGCCGGTCGCCGGCAGAATCTTCTTCATCTGCGCGAGAATGGAATAATCGCCGCATCCAGGACACCAACGGACATCTTGATCGCTGGCGAAGTCTTGTGGAGTGAGGACAGGCAGAGCTGACGTATCAGTGGACATGGTGGGGATTGTCTTAGGCAAGGGATGGTTTTAGGCTAAGAGTTCTTCGATTTTTTCGACGATTTCGGCAACGACAAATGGTTTTCCTTTGAGCTTGTTCAGGCCGATCGCATCGACCAAGTATTCCGACCGGATCACAGTGCGAAGCTGGCCAAGATTCAACTCGGGTATCAGCACCGTATCGTACTGTCCGAGCAACTTGCCGAGATTCTCTGGCAGCGGATAGAGGTAACGCAAATGTGTATGGGCAACGTCGCCACCCTGATGGCGAACCTGCGAAGCGGCTGTGCTGCACGCACCGTAAGTACCGCCCCAGCTTAAAATCAACAATTTGCCACTGGTCGGGCCATCGACCGACTGGGCAGGAACATCTTCGGCAATCTTGGCGATTTTCTTGGCCCGCAATTCACACATGTATTGGTGGTTGTCGGCGTCATAGCTGACATTGCCAGTCAGGGCGTCTTTCTCGAGCCCACCAATACGATGGGCCAATCCCGGTGTGCCGGGAATCGCCCATGGCCGGGCCAGATTCTCGTCGCGTGAGTACGGCAGGAAGGGCTCGCCGTTCTTGGGCGACTTGGCGTATTCGACCGAAATCGGCTTGAGGTCGTCAATCTCGGGAATCTTCCATGGCTCGGCGCCGTTGGCAATATACCCGTCGCTGAGAATCATCACCGGCGTCATGAATTTCGTTGCGATCCGCCAAGCCTCTTGAGCCACATCAAAGCAATCCGCAGGACAGCTTGCCGCGATCACCGGCAACGGGCACTCGCCGTTGCGGCCATAGAATGCTTGAAACAAATCGGACTGCTCTGTCTTGGTCGGCAGTCCGGTGCTCGG
>Ga0114996_10008493_pt1 | contig 11402 bp, 7 predicted proteins | sample ArcticOcean_MG_C_4_FD_87039 | JGI IMG/M metagenome (GOLD analysis project Ga0114996, IMG submission 87039) | Marine microbial communities from western Arctic Ocean - ArcticOcean_MG_CB4_134 | ecosystem: Environmental > Aquatic > Marine > Oceanic | place: Arctic Ocean: Canada Basin | collected... | reverse complement strand
CTGCTCGATCTGCTCAAGCAACAGCCGGGCGGACTTCATCCCAGAATCCGGACCTCGTCGGTTCGCACCTGATCGCGGATGCTCGCATCGATACCTGCGTAGGTGGCCAGGTCCACTTTTACGCCTAGCTTGGCTTCGAGGGCGAGGTTGAGTCTCGCCAAATCGAAGAGGGTGGAGCCGCGCGGGAGTTTCACCATGAGGTCGAGGTCGCTGTCGGAGCGGGCGTCTCCTCGAACACGCGAGCCGTAGAAACTCGCTTGCGCGACCTTGTGTTTGCGCAATATCGGCAGCGCTTGCGCTTTCAGTTGTTCCAGTGTCGGTTCCATTGTGGTTACGCGCATTGTCGCTGCATCGAGGAGAGGCGGCGTTACTTGTAGTGTAAACGTTCCTTCTGAGCTGGCCCGCATCCGTTCAGGGCCCATTGCCGACCTAGCCAGCCATTGCTAAAATCACAGTAGCGGCTGCCCCGCCAATGCTGGTTGGGGAGCCTGCGCGGATCGTAGCCAGCGATGAACGTTACGCTTAGCCCCGAAGACGAAGCTCTCATTCAGGAGAAGCTTCAAAGCGGTCAGTTCCTGGACCGAGAGTCAGTAGTGTCTCATGCTCTGCATCTGCTGCGAGGCACTGGGGCTTCGCTGAATCGTCAGCGATCCGCTGAGGAACGTGCCAGAGGCCTTGAAGAGTTCTTCGCGGAAGTGGACCGCGACCCGCCTTCGGAAGCTGACCCTCTCTCGGACGAATCGCTTTCCCCGGCGGGCCTCAACGACACGGAACGAACGCGCGTGTAGATGCAATATCTGGTCGACACGAGCGTCCTGGTCCGCGCGGTTCCTATCCAAGATCCATCCTCTCTCACCGCTCGCACCGCGCTCGCGGCTCTGCTCCGAGCAGACCATCGGTTGTGCGTTCTGCCGCAGAACCTGGCGGAATTTTGGTTTGCTTGCACTCGTCCCGTGCAGAGCAACGGCCTCGCTTACAATTTGGCGCGCACGCAGCGCTACGTCGAGAAGTTCGAACCCCACTTTGAGCTTTTCTATGAGACATCAGCCGTCTACAGGCAGTGGCGGCGCTTGTTAACAGAGCACAAAATCGTGGGACGCCAGCTTTTCGACGCTCGGCTCGCGGCCGCGGCCATGGCGCATGGGTTTGACCGTGTGCTGACTTTTGATATCGCCCATTTCAGCCGCTATCGTGGCATCGACGTAGTCCACCCGGCCGATGTATAGGTGTCTCTAGCCCGCATTTCTGACTGGGTGGCGGGGGAAGTGCGCGAGAGGTGCGCTGTGACTTTGTTGGGCTGGCTTCGAACGATCGGGCGTCGCCGCTTTGCGGCGATGGACCGGCAAGAGTGCCGGTCCCTAAGGCTCGGGCTCGAAGTGTGCATGGCAGGCAAGGATGCCTGCCCCACTTCTTGTGGCGCGGGCCTCGTACTGGCGCGGCTCTCATGCACTTTGCCTCGCCAGGTGGTGAGAAATGCCGGCTAGAACCGCCGCGCATCTTCGCTTGTCAGGCCGGTCAGAACAGCCCATCACCCCCGCTCCTCGATCGCACCCGCCCTCACCTGCTAGCCTGAGTAGCAGGTGGTCGCCATGCGAACTTTAGCCTCTCTATCACGCCTCGGAACCTCCCGGAAACTTGCAGGCTGCTTCCCGCTTTCCTTGCCGGGCGCATGGCGGTTTCGGCTCCTCTGTTTTGCTCTCTTGTTGCCGCTGGTTGGATTAAATATGCTTGGTCAAGAAATCGACATCCCGTTCAAGAAATTCGTTCTCGATAATGGTCTGACGCTGATTGTCCACGAAGACCACAAAGCCCCGATCGCCGCGATCAACGTCTGGTATCACGTTGGCTCGAAAAACGAGAAGCCAGGGAAGACGGGGTTTGCGCATTTGTTCGAGCATCTGATGTTTAACGGCTCGGAAAACTTCAACGACGACTACTTCGTCCCGTTCGAAAAAGTCGGCGCGACCGACATGAACGGTACCACCAACGCCGACCGCACGAACTACTTCCAGAACGTCCCCACCCCCGCGCTCGACCTGGCTTTGTGGATGGAGTCCGACCGCATGGGTCACCTGCGGGGCGCCATCGACCAGGCCAAGCTCGACGAGCAGCGCGGGGTCGTCCAGAACGAGAAACGCCAAGGCGAAAACTCCCCTTATGGCGTCGTCCGCCAACTGACGACAGAGAACACTTACCCGGCCGGGCATCCCTATTCTTGGACCACGATCGGTTCGATGGAAGACCTCGACGATGCGTCGGTCGAAGACGTGCAAGAGTGGTTCAAAACCTACTACGGAGCCGCCAACGCCGTCATCGCGGTGGCCGGGGACGTCAACCCCGAAGAAGTGAAAGCGCGCGTCGAACACTACTTCGGAGACATACCGGCCGGCCCCCCGGTTGCGCGGCATCGAAGCTGGATCGCCAAGCGTAGCGGCACCCATCGCCAGACGGTGGAAGACCGCGTCCCGCAGGCGCGCATCTATAAGGTGTGGAATGTTCCCGAGTGGGGGTCGCCCGACGCCAGCTATCTCGACCTGGTGAGCGACGTGCTGGGCTCGGGCAAGAACTCACGTTTCTACAAGCGCCTGGTTTACGAAGACCAGATCGCTACCGACGCCTCCGGATACCTCAGCCTCAACGAGATCGCCGGGCAGTTTTGGGTCGTCGGGACGGCCCTTCCCGGAAAGGACCTGGCCGAGGTCGAAGCCGCTCTGGATGAAGAGCTGCAGCGCTTTCTCGATGAGGGTCCCAGCGAAGAAGAAGTCCAGCGGGTCAAGACGCAGCATGTCGCCCGCTTTGTTCGCGGGGTCGAACGCATCGGCGGCTTTGGCGGCAAGTCCGACATCCTGGCGCGCAATGAAATTTACGCCGGGAGCCCGGACCACTACAAAACCGCCTTGAAGCGCGTGCGGGAGGCAACGGCTGACGACCTGCGGGAATCGGCGCGGCGCTGGCTCTCCGACGGTGTTTACGCTCTTGAGGTTCACCCCTACGCGACCTATACCAACAAAGAAGACGGAGCCGACCGGACGAAACTTCCCGACGTTTCAAAACCTCCGGAGCTGGTCTGGCCCGACCTGAAGAAGACCACGCTTTCCAACGGGCTGAAAGTCATCTTGGCCGAGCGCCACGAAACCCCGGTGGTCGAGTTCGAACTGCTGATGAATGCCGGTTTAGCCTCCGACCAGTTCGCGTCCCCTGGTGTGGCGAGCTTGGCCATGTCGATGATGGACGAGGGCACGAAGACGCGCTCGGCGCTCGAGATCAGCAAAGAGCTGGCGATGCTGGGAGCGAACCTGGGCAGCTCGTCTCAGCTGGACAGCTCGACCGTGACGCTTTCCGCGCTGAAGCAAAACCTTGATGCGTCGCTCGATATTTTTGCCGATGTCATTGAGAACCCCGTCTTTCCCGAATCAGAGCTGGAGCGGCTCCGCAAGCAGCAGCTTGCCCGCATCGGGCAGGAAAAATCCTCTCCGATTGCGACGGCACAGCGTTTATTGCCTGGCCTGCTTTACGGGAGCGGTCATGCTTATGGGAATTCGTTCACCGGCACCGGTACCGAGGAATCGGTGAAGGCTATGACTCGCGATGATTTCGAGACATTTCACCGGAGATGGGTACAACCCTCGAACGCCACGCTGATCGTTGCCGGCGCGGTTACCTTGGAGGAGATCAAGCCCAAGCTCGAATCACGTTTCGCCAATTGGAAAGACAGCTCCCCGCCTCCCGAGAAAAACTTGGCGACCGTGGAGAACCCCGCCACGAGCGTCCTCTATGTTGTCGACAAGCCGGATGCCCAGCAGTCGCTGCTGATCGGCGGGCTGATCGCCACGCCCAGCAACAGTTCCGGCCGCATCAAGATCGACACCATGAATTCGATTCTGGGCGGGACTTTCACGGCGCGTATCAATATGAATCTTCGCGAAGACAAGCATTGGTCCTATGGCGCGCGCAGCGTCTTGCCGAACGCCCAGGGACAACGGCCCTTTATGGTGTATGCGTCCGTGCAGACGGACAAGACCAAGGAGTCGATGGTTGAGCTGGACAAAGAGTTGCGCGGCATTCTCGATGGCCGGCCGGCCACCGAAGATGAGCTGGACAAGGCCAAGAAGGGTCAAACGCTGAAGCTGCCCGGGCAGTTCGAAACGAAACGCGCGCTGCGGGGATCGATCGGCAATATCGTTACTTTCGGGCTGGCGGAAGACTACTACGCGACGCTGGCGGACAGGATCCGCGCGATCGAATTGTCGGACGTTGGGCAGGCCGCGCGGCAGATTATCCAGCCTGACAACATGGTCTGGATCGTGGTCGGTGACCGCTCGAAAATTGAAAGTGGTTTGCGGGAACTGGGCTTTAGTGAAACCCGCTTGATTGACGCTGACGGACAGCCGGTGGACTGAGTTGGGGCGGTCGAGCTGCGCGCTGAGCGCACTCGGACCGCGCTCTGGCCGCGCTCGGACCGCACTCTGACCGCGCTCTGAGCGCACTCGGGCCCGTCACTTGCGTTCTGGGCTCTGACAGCCGACTCCAAGTGGTTTAAACTTATATCTAGTTATGGTTCGAATTGCACTGCTCGCCCTTCTGCTTCCCCTGTTTCTTCAGGGCAACGAACTCTCCGACAAGGCCGTCGCGGTCCTCAAGGAAAACTGCTACGTCTGCCACGGCGCGGCCATGCAATTGTCGAAGCTCGACTTGCGCACCAGGGATTCAATTCTTCGCGGCGGAGAGCGCGGCGCTGCCGTCATTCCCAACTATCCCGAGCAAAGCCGCCTTTACACTTTCGCTATCCACAAACGAAACCCGACCATGCCGCCGGGCAAGCAGCTTCCCGAGGCAGACCTCGAAGTGCTGCGGCGCTGGATTGCGGCAGGCGCGATTCTCGAGAATACGACACCTGAAGAGATGGATAAGAAGGCCGCGCTGGCGAAGTTGGAAGAGCGGCCCGTCACCGCCGAAGAGAGGAAGTTTTGGTCATTCCAGCCCCCGGTCCGGCATCCTTTGCCGAAGATTAAAAACGACTCCTGGGTGCGAAATCCCGTTGACGCCTTCTTGCTGGCGGCGATGGAAGAGAAAGGCCTGAAGCCTTCCCCCGAGGCCGGCAAGCGCGCTCTGGTCCGGCGAGCCTACCTCGACCTGATTGGGCTGCCGCCGAGCCCCGATCAGGTGCAAGCCTTCCTCGATGACAACTCTCCCAAGGCCTGGGAGCGCCTGGTCGACCAACTGCTGGCTTCGCCCCACTATGGCGAGCGCTGGGCGCGGCACTGGCTCGACCTGGTGCGCTACGCCGATTCGGGCGGGTTCGAACGTGATTTCGACTGGCCGAGCATGTGGCGCTACCGCGACTATGTCGTCGATTCACTCAACACGGATAAGCCCTACGACCAGTTCGTCCGCGAACAGATCGCCGGAGACGAGATGGCGCCCGACTCGGCGGAAGCCCAGATCGCCACGGCGTTTCTCCGACTTGGCCCCGACAACAACAACAAAGATGAGCGCACCCGCATGGACGAGCTGGATGACATCCTGGCCACGACCGGGCTCACCTTCCTTGGCATGACGGTACAGTGCGCCCGCTGTCACAACCACAAGTTCGATCCGATTCCCCAGAAGGACTATTACCGCATGCAGGCGGTTTTCTTTTCGACCAAGCTGACCGACTATCCGCTGGTCAGTGATGAAGAAGTCGAGCGCGCCGAAACCGCAAACACTCGAATTGATGACCTGCGGAAGCCGCTCAGGGAGCAGTCCAAGGCTCTCCTGAAGCCGCATCGAGACGAGCTGTTCAAGGAGTATCTCGCCGAGCTGCCCGATTACATGCAAGGGGCCTGGAATACTCCCGACGCCGATCGCAGCGACGGCCAGCGGCTGAACGCCCGCCAGCTCAAGGCCGCCTTCGACAAAGATTACAGGGACGACAAGAAGGTCCTGCCGCGCGCGAGCGACGCCGAGCGGGGGCAGCACGAGAAGCTTCGCCTCGAAATCGAGCAGCTTGAGGCGACCCGGCCGGAACCTTTCCCGACGGCCATGACCATCACCGAAGACGGACGCGACGCTCTGCCCTCCTACTTCCTGCATCGCGGAAGTCCGGACAACAAAGGCTCTCTGATGGCTCCAGGGGTGCTGACCGCCGCGAGTCTGAGCTACCCTGAATTCCCGCCGCCCCGCGAGCAGTTGTCCACTAGCGGGCGCCGCCGGGCATTCGCTGACTGGGTCGCGGCTCCAGAGAATCCGCTGCCGGCCCGGGTGCTGGTCAACCGCTTGTGGCAGCATCACTTCGGCGAGGGGATCGTGCGCTCTCCCAGCAATTTTGGCGCAACCGGCCAAGCGCCGACGCATCCTGAACTGCTCGATTGGCTGGCCGTCGAGTTCGTCGAAAAGGGCTGGAGTATCAAAGCCATGCACAGGCTCATGATGAACTCGGCTGCCTATCGCATGGCCAGCATCGATATGGACGAGAACTACAAGGTGGACCCAGGCAACTATTTTGTATGGCGAATGCCGCGGCAGCGCTTGGAAGCCGAAGTCATGCGCGATTCGATTTTGGCGGTAGCTGGGACGCTGGACCGTAGGCACGGCGGCCCGGCCGTGTTCCCTTATATCAACCCCGATTTGTTCCAGTCGAGCACCAGCCGCACTTGGCCGGGACAGCCCGACCGCGATCCTTCTACATGGCGGCGCAGCGTTTATGTGTTCTCGAAACGCAGCATCCGCTATCCGTTGTTTGAAGCCTTCGACCAGCCCGACATGATCTCCTCCTGCGACCGGCGCAACCGTTCGACGGTCGCTCCGCAAGCCCTGCTGCTGATGAACAACGCCTTCATTAATATGCAGGCGAAGTTCTTCGCCCAGCGCGTGCAAATGGAAGCCGGAGCGGATGCGGAGGCGCGGATTGGCCGCGCCTTCGAACTGGCGCTGGCTCGCCCGCCCAGCGACTACGAGCGAGAGAAAGCCCTGAAGTTCGTCACCTCTGATCCGCACGGTCTGGTGGATCTCTGCCAAACACTTTTCAACTTGAACGAATTCGCATACCTGCAATGAGAAAGCAATTCTATTCACGTCGAGAACTTCTCGGAAGATTGGGAGGCGGCATCGCGAGTGTCGCCCTCACCGACATGCTGGCGCGCCAGGAACTGCTCGCCGCGCCGCGCTCGTTGCTCTCTCCGCGGCCGCCGCATTTTGAGGGCAAGGCGAAATCCGTCATCTCGATCTTTTGCTACGGCGGCGCCAGTCACGTCGACACGTTCGATCCCAAGCCGGAGCTGCTGAAAAGACAGGGCCAGGCCATGACCGGCGTGGGCGACGTGGTGGTTTCACAAGGGAATCCGGGCGGCTTGATGCCATCGCCCTGGGCGTTCAAGAAGTACGGCCAGTCGGGCATCGAAGTCTCCGACTTGTTCCCTCACGTGGCCGAACATGTGGATGACCTGGCAGTGGTGAGGTCGATGCATAGCATTAGTAACGACCATGGCCCCGCGCTCTATCAAATGAACACGGGCACCGTTTTAGCGGGCCATCCCAGCGTCGGAAGCTGGTTGACGTATGGGCTCGGCACGGAGAATGAGAACCTGCCTGGCTTCGTCGTCTTCACTGACTACCGGGGCGGTCCGATTGGCGGCGCTCCCAACTGGGGCAACGGCTATATGCCGGCCGCTTACCAGGGCACTCAGTTCCGCTCGGCCGGTGACGCGATTGTTGACCTTCGTCCTCCCAAGGATGTGTCAGACGAGCGTCAGCGCCGCTGGCTTGATCTGCTCGGCGAGCTCAACCGCAAACATCTCGAGCAGAATCCCGCTGACACGGATCTTTCGGCGCGCATCGCCTCCTACGAGCTGGCCTACCGCATGCAGACACACGCCAGCGATGCGATCGATGTCAGCAAGGAAACCGCGGCCACGCGAAACATGTATGGGCTGGACGAGAAGATCACCAGCTACTTCGGGCGCCAGGCCCTGATGGCGCGCCGCCTGGTGGAGCGGGGCGTGCGGTTCGTCCAGCTTTATTCAGGCGGAGGAAACTTCGAGCCGAGCTGGGATGCGCATTTCAAACTGAGGACCAATCACGGTACGCATTGCAAAGAGACTGACCAGCCGATCGCCGGGCTCATCAAGGACCTCAAGAGCCGGGGCTTGTTCGAATCGACGCTGATCATCTGGCACGGCGAGTTCGGCCGCATGCCTATTTCCCAGCTCGCCGACGGGCGCGACCACAATCAATACGGCTTCACTGTGTGGATGGCGGGCGGCGGCATCAAGGGTGGGACGGTCGTCGGGGCGACCGACGATTTCGGATATAAGGCCGTGGAAGACCGCAAGTCTGTTTATGACCTGCACGCCACGATCTTGCACCTGCTCGGGCTCGACCACGAAAAACTCACTTATCCTCACAATGGCCGCGACATGCGCTTGACCGACGTGCATGGCAACGTGATCCACGACGTGGTGGCGTAGCGCTGGCATGGTTAAATCGTTGCGGCCGTATTGGGAATTCGGGCTAGTGCATTAGCCTGGAGACTGACGCATGGCGGGCAAGGATGCCCTCCCCGCTTGAGAGCGGCCAAACTCATGGGCGCGGCCGGCGCATCAGCGGCTAAAATTGAGACATGCCGACCCTGACCAAACTCACTGACACGGAAATCCAATCCGCCCTCGCCGAGCTTCCGGGCTGGACTCTCGCCGATGGCAAGCTACATCGCGAATATCGCTTTGCCGACTTCATCCACGCCTTTGGATTCATGGCGACGGCAGCCGTCGCGATCGAAGCCTACGGTCATCATCCCGAATGGTTCAACGTCTATAACCAGGTGAGAATCGACCTCACGACTCACGACGCGGGCGGCATCACGGCCCGAGACACGGAAATGGCCGGCAAGCTCGAAGCCATTGCGCGGAAGCTGCAATCGTGATCGGCCTGATTGTTTGGCGAGTTCTTGCCGATCGTTATCGCGGGGCATGGTTGCTAATTTGATTTTCCCGTTTGAGAAGGTCCGACGGTTGTGTCCCTCCCGGCGGGCATCATGAGAAATACGAAAATCGTTTGCACCCTCGGACCGGCTACCAACAGTGTCGAAACGATCGGCGCCCTTCTGGATGCGGGTACCGGTGTCGTGCGCCTCAATTTCTCGCACGGTAAGCACGAGCAGCACGCCCAAACGATTGAATGCGTCAGGTCGGCGGCCAAGGCCCGCAAGCGGCTGATCCCCATCATTGCCGACCTGCAGGGGCCGAAAATCCGAACCGGCCCGATCGAGGGCAGCCCAGCGCTCGAAGCAGTCAGCGGGCACACGCTGCGGCTCACCACCCGGCCCGGCGGTGGCGCGGGGTCGCTCTCCATCGATTACCCATTCTTGTCGGAAGACGTCCAGCCAGACGACGCCATCTTGATCGACGACGGCGCTATTGAATTGCGTGTCGTGAGAATCGAGGGAGCCGACGTCGTCACCGAAGTGATTACGGGTGGGACGATACTCCCGCGAAAAGGCGTCAATATTCCGGGCGCCGCCCTGCAGTTGCCATCGCTGACAGACAAGGACAAGCGCGATCTCAATTTCGCGCTGTCGCAGGGGGTCGACTACCTGGCGCTGTCGTTCGTCAGGAGCGCCGAAGATGTGCAGGCTTTGCGCGACATTGTGGATCAGCCGGGCGCTCACGCCCATGTGATTGCGAAGCTTGAAAAACCGCAGGCGCTCGATCATCTCAGGGAGATTCTCGATATCTCCGACGGAGTGATGGTGGCGCGGGGAGACCTCGGGGTTGAGCTTTCACCGTGGCAGGTCCCCATCGAACAGAAACGGATTATCGATGAAGCGACGCGCGCCCGCAAGCCTGTGATCACGGCAACGCAGATGTTGCAATCGATGATTGAGCGTCCATCACCGACCCGCGCCGAAGCCAGTGATGTGGCGAATGCAGTCTTCGACGGATCGGATGCGCTGATGCTTTCCGGCGAGACCGCGGTCGGCCGTTACCCGGTCGAATCGGTCCAAATGATGGCCCGAATCATTGAGAATGCCGAAGCCTCGAGCGGAGAGTTCAGCGTGCGGGTCGCCGCGATCGGGGACTCTGATGGAGATCTTTCCGCCGCTGTCGCGCACAGTGCCGCCGAGCTGGCCGCCGATTTGGGAGCGAAATACATTGTTGTCTACAGCGAAAGCGGCTACACCGCTAGGCTGGTCTCTAAGCATCGGCCCAAATGCCCGATCCTGGGACTCTCGCGTCACGAGCACGTTTGCCGCAAGATGAAGCTGCTGTGGGGCGTCCGCTCAAAAATACTGCCGCAGGTTGATGATCTGGATGCGCTCGTCGCCGCGACCGACGTTCTGATGCAGGAGCTGGGCTGGGTGGAGCGGGGTGATCTGATTTGCGTCGTGGCCGGGACACCGTTTCACGTTCCAGGTAAGACCGACTTGATCAAACTCCATCACATCGCTGAAAATTAGATAACCGCTTCGTGGCGGCTCACGCATGCTTGCGTCCCGTGCCGCCATGGCTGGCGGCAATGTCCGCGAGTTCTCCATTTCAGCGGCTTGCATCCCACTGGCTCGAAAGCGTCTCACTCAGCGTCTTGCTGTTTGTTCTCGATAGGGCTGTCGACTGCGATATGGGCGATTGATCACATGTTCAACGAGAACTATTGTAAATTTATCAAGAACTCTGGGTTCGCCGATTGTTTTAGCTTGCGACGAGTCGGCGGGGAAGGGTAATATCACTGTACCCATGCGCTTTTGGGGGGTGTTCACAAAGGGGGATTATATGAAGTTGTTCAATAGCCGGGTTGCGCTTACGGTGCTGTTGACAGCACTTTTTTGGTGCCCGCTTTACTTGATATCGCGCTCGGGCGGCGCGCCACAACGCAGGACGGGTGGCCCGTTTCCCGGTGAGCTGAACTGCACAATCGGTTGCCACACGGGTGCCGCGCCGAACAGCGGGCCCGGCAATGTGATGCTTTCGGTAAACGGCATGCCGATGAGCGAGTACGCCTACACACCGGGCGAAACAGTTCCGGTGACAGTAACCGTAACGGACCCGGATGCATCTCAAGCCGTTCGCGGATTCCAGATCACTGCCCAGGCTCCTCTCGGCTGTTTTCAGGCAGGCGAGTTCTCGCAAGCGGATAGCGACATCGGCGTGCTCATTCGTGATGACAGTACCGGAGTTCGGGCAAAGCCGATTTGCCCGGACGCCCTGATCCAATACCCGACACACAACGCACCGAGGCCTGCCATCGCGGGCTCGGCGAGCTTCGATCTGAACTGGACCGCGCCTGATGTGAATGTGGGTCCGATCCTATTCGCGGCTGCCGGCAATGCCGCCAATGGGAACTTCAATAGCCAGGGCGATCGAATCTATTTGGTGCAAGAGCGTGTCGTACCGGCCGGAGTTGCGCCGACGAACGCAGCCAGCTTT
>Ga0114996_10008490_pt1 | contig 11404 bp, 6 predicted proteins | sample ArcticOcean_MG_C_4_FD_87039 | JGI IMG/M metagenome (GOLD analysis project Ga0114996, IMG submission 87039) | Marine microbial communities from western Arctic Ocean - ArcticOcean_MG_CB4_134 | ecosystem: Environmental > Aquatic > Marine > Oceanic | place: Arctic Ocean: Canada Basin | collected... | reverse complement strand
TCACCCGATCCAGCACATTGAAGATCCGCTGCAATGCTGGACTGACGCCGATGATGTTCTCGTATCGGTAACGGGTCTCCAGTTGACTCCGCTGTTGTTCCAGATTCTTTTCCGCCTCTTCCAAACGCGCAGCCTGATCGTGCACACGCTTCTCCAGCCGACTGTTGAGTTCTGCGATTTGTTCATGGGAGCGTTTCAATTCGTTGTTGGCGTGCTGTGCATCCTCATGAAGCGATGAATTGGTGATGGCCACTGCGGCCTGATCCGAAAAGGAACCAAGCACCTCGGAGTCCACATCGGAGAACGTGCTGGTTTGAAATCGATTGTCCAAATACAACACGCCGATGACTTTGCTGTGTACTTTGAGTGGGAAGCACAAGATGGAACGCAACTTCAACGTATGAACGGAGAGCATTTCACGAAAACGACCATCGGCACTGGCGTCCACTGTGACAACGGGCTCGCCACCGATCAACACGTCCTTCGCAATCGAATGGGAGAGCCTGGATTTGGAGCTCCGAAGGGTCTCCTGGTCAATATTGCGAGCGACACGCACCTCCAATTCGACATCTTCGAGATCGCCCGGCTCCACGTCCTTGGGAAGCAGAATGATGAACCCCCGCTCGGCACCGGTCAGTGACACTGCGGAGTCGAGAATGAACTCCAACAGTTTCTTCGGATTGTGCTCACTGGCCAATCGCCGATTGATCTCCATCATCCGCATGAATCGTTGATGAACTTCTTGTGCTTCAATGGTCAATTCTTGCTCCTCTGTATCCACCAAAGTTGCTTCCCGTCGAAGGGTTGCGCGTTCAGACTCCAACAAAAAATGCTCCTGCGCCGTACCCGACAGTGCGGACGCCTGCAAATCGATTCGTTCTAGCGCACGGCCATAATGCGTACGAGCGGCATCCAATTGATCACAGTGTCGTTCAATGCGCGCAAGAGCGCCTTCACAACGCCACGCCAGCGCGTCTTGGCCGCGCTCAGTCGCCATCTCCAACGCCTTTGTTAGGGCTGCGCGCGCTTCCTCCGAACGGTTCTCCTGCCGATCCGCTTCGCCACGTAGAAACAACGCCCAAGCAAGGTGCTTCTCTGCACCGGACACTCTGGTTTGCTCTTCGACGGCAGTGGCATAGTGTCGCATCCCGTCCGTGTCAGCGTCGGTGCGGGCCACCATGCCCAAGTTAACAAGCGTTTCTCCCACCTCACCGGTGGCGCCCAGTTCCCGCAATGCATTCACTGCGGCCATCAACTCTTTGCGCGCCTCGTCCAGCTGATGTTCCCCGTGGTACACCATGCCCCGTACCGCTCGATTGTACGCAACCAACAACCCCATTTTGTTTCGCGCAGCCTCCACGGCAGCACGCTCCACCCAATGCCTCGCCTCCGACAGTTGGCAATGTTCGACCAGCAAGTTCGCAAGATTGCTGGCGGCTTTGGCCGTACCCGCGCCATCACCCAAAAGACGGGACGCGCGCAAGCTGGCCCGATAGTGATCCGCAGCCTCCCCGGTCCGACCGGTGACCTGCAGGACGGTTCCAATGTTCATCTCCGTCACGGCCATTCGCTTGCGATCGCCTGCCTGCACCGCCAGCGCTAGGCTGTCTCGATAGGCTTTTTCGGCACGGGCGTAGTCCCCTTGACGCTGAAGAACCAGCCCCATACCGGTCACTGCACGGGCACATGCACGCAAATCACCCTGGCGTTCGGCCGCATCCCGAGTCGCTTCGAACGAGGGCAGCGCATGGTCCATTCGGTCTGTGTAGTAATACACCAGGGCCTGAATGTCGCTGGCCTCGATCAGCAAGGACTCATCGATCCCCTTCTCAATCACACGGGAGACGCTCCCCAGCGCAGCCTCGTATTGGCCCATCATGAGCTGCGTGCGGGCCAACAACACCTCCACGGCTGAAGAAGCGTTTTGTTGACTGGCGAGCGTAGAGATCAATGTCAGCGCACCCGGGTAGTCCCCACGGTCGTGAAGAACGCGTGCCAAACCCAAGGTCGCTTGAGCGCGCGCATCTTCCGCGAGTGTGCTCACGTTGCTCAATGTCTCGAGCTCAGAGATCGCCTCGTCAAATCGGCCCAAACCACGAAGAACCTCCGCACGCCGAAGCCGTAACGCGGCCTGAACACTGGAATCGCTGCTCATGGCGACCGCCCACGACAGGCAACGGGCCTCCACGTCACCGTCATGACACATCCGGGCTTCATCGGCCGCGCGACAGGCAACGACCTCTCCTCGTGCGGCTAGTTTGGTCTCACCCAGACAGACCGCCTCGTGGGAATGACGGGCGACCACCGAAAGGCCAAATCCGTCCACCCCTCGTTGTTCCAGCTGGGCCAAGAGTGTGTTGGCAATTTGAGTGTGCAACTCCCGCCGTCGCTCGTCGGGCAAGGAGATGCCAGCTCGTTCTGAAGCGTATCGCGCTTCAGACTGGCTGACTTCGACCGTAAGACCGATCAATTGCCGGTCTCTAAGCGCGTTCAGATCATGCTCCAGTTGCGCGTCGTCATGATCCGGCAATAGTGCGCTCAAGATCGAGGTCGGCGCAGGTTTTCCGAGGACGCGCAAAAGCTCCAGCAACGCACGTACACTGAGCTCAAGGCCTTCTTCTCGGATCAGGAGTGCATCGCGTATGGAGTCGGGCATGGGCCCATCCAAGGCCTCCGGGTCCACCTGAAGGCAGCCGGACTCTACACGTAATGTACCGCGTTCCACCATCGCGCCTAGGACGGTGACTACGTGTCCAGGAAGACCTTCCGTCAGTCGATACACCCCTTGAAGAAAAGCATCAGGCAACGCACCCGCCATGGGCAGGAGGTGCTGTAGCCACGAAGCCATTTCATCCTCCGTCAGCGGCTGTAGGTCCTGCTCAATCACGTGGGGCGCCGTGGCGACATCCATTGCCCCAGCGTTACTCCTGGAAGAGATAAACAAGCCCAGCCGGGGTCCGTTCTGGGGATCCAACGCTACACTTTGAATCGCGCCGAGTTGATCAATCAGCACCCGAAGGGTCTGAACAGTGAGCGCGTCGGCTTCATTGGCGTCGTCCAATAGATAAAGTGTGGGCCGCTGTCTGGCGGCCGCCACGAGCGCTTCCACCGCCCCTTCAATGGCATCGAAATGGTCTCTCGCTTTTTCCATTGGATCATGGTCGACGCCTACGCCGCGCAGCCATGCACGGATCGGTGCGAACGAATCGCCATAGACAGCGCCCGCATGAACGACCCGAAGACCCGCTACTTTGGCTTCACCACCGATTTCCTGAAGCAAGCGGCTGCGCCCTGATCCGTCGGCTCCCGTCCACCAAACACAAAACACGGGATGCTGTGCTGCCTCTTCCGCAAAGGCACGAACCCAATGCCTGGCGGTCTCCAAATGGGCAGATCTCCCAACGACTTCGCCGCTACACAGATACCCTTTAAGGGTCTCGGCGGTTTCCGACTCCAAGTCCATCCCCAAGGCCGACGACAACCGATCCAACGTCTCTCGTGCAGAGGCAGGACGCTCATCGGGACTCTTCTCCAACAAGGACTGCAGCACAGCATCGACGGTGGGGGGGAGGGCCGGATTACACGCACTTGGAATCGCTGGCATGGTCTCCAAATGCGCTCGAATAAGTGCTCCGGCGTCCTGATTATCAAATGGGTGCACACCGGTGAGGATTTCGAATGCCGTGATCCCGAACGAATACAGATCCGCCTGGGGCGACAGCGCCTCTCCTCGAATCCGCTCCGGGGCAATGTACCCCGCGGTACCCGAGGCCCGTCCCGAGGCTTCGCCAATGTGGCCGGCCAATCCGAAGTCGATCAAGCGCACGCTCGGCACGCCGTCCACCAACTCCACCAGTACATTAGACGGTTTAACGTCACCATGAACCACCCCACGCGCATGCACGTACTCCAAGGCACGCAAGAGTTGAATGAGTACTCGTCCCCGGCTGGCCGTTGAGCCGCCGACGACCGCCTCACCCAATTGCTGACCATCCACAAATGCTTCGACCAAATAGGGGCCATCGGCTTCGGTACCGAAGTCGAAGACATCTGCTACGTGGGGGTGCGACAACTGGCGTAGGGTATCGAACTCCTTGGACAACACCGTCACATCGACGTCGTCGTGAAGTCGCTTTAGGGCCACAAGACGACCCTCTCGGTGCCGGTCTTCCGCCAAGAACACGTCGCCTTCTCCCCCAGTCTCAATGGGACGAAGGACGCGATATCGGGTGGAAACCATGCCTCAAGATGACAAATTATTTTACATGTGTCTAGAGATGGGCAAGATTTCATGGCCGTGCCCCGACAATGAAAAGGACATATTCCCTTTAGTTTCAGCACGTTACTTTCGGTATTTAAACTGGCAGGGATCTTGCTCATAGTACATGTTGTCTTGCCACCGGCTTGCCTTGTAAGCTGCTGGGGCACCACCCCTGGGTTCGGAGGACAAGGGATTGAGACAAGTGTTGACCCACAAAACTTGGATCGTATTCGTGCTGTGTTTCGGCATGGTAGGGTGTGTGGTAGAGCCGCTTCCATCGCCCATTACACCCGATGGCACAAAAATCGTGTTGTCGAGTCTGACCGACGACTCCGATGAGGCGACCGACGACTCCGTCGCCATCCTGGGATTGCCCGACGCCGTGGATGGGTACGGGACGGTTCGCATCGTCAATGGTAGAGACAACAGGACCGAGTTTATTCAAAGCACAGTGGAAGGTTCCTTCGTCGGGACTCTGCTAGCCCGGAACGGAGATGTCCTCACCGTAAGCTACCTGGTCGAAAGCTTCGAGAGCCGGACGATTGAAATCGTCGTCCCGAAATATACCGCCGAAAAGGACCAGGGCGGGACCCAGTTAGCCGCTGGACCCAAACAGCCTGACGACAGTTTTGACGAAGCGGTCGAGGATCCAGACTCTCAGTCCGGCGGTGAACCTGCTCCCGTGCCTCCCGAAGTGAATGCGCCCGAATCGCTCTTTGTGTTGCTGAGTGATGGGTTGGTACGGGTTCAGTCCGGACCCGACTTCATCGGCCCCAACCACACGCTCTTTCTGGGCAACCTGGTCACGGGTGAAACGGTTTCGAGCGTCGCCGATGACCAAGGGGCCGTGGACATTACCTTCCCGGCAGAGCCCGGTGACCGAATACTCATGTTCTCCGCATCCCCGGACGCTCCGACTCAAACGAGCCCTGTCACCGAATATCAAGTCCCCTTTGAATAGTCTGAAAATGAGTGCACAGACGCTTTTGTGGAAAGCTACTTGACCAGGCCCAGGGGCTTGAGAACGCCCTCGGCATAGACCTTAAACGCTGCCTTGTCCTTGGCATTCGCCTCAGCGCGGGCCACGATCACTTCGTCTTGTTTTGTTCCTTGGGCGAGCATCGCGTTGACTTGCTTGAGTTCACGAAGCACCTGACCGCGGAAACCGTTCCAACTCCCCCAACCGACGCTTATCTTGCCGTTGATTAGAAAAGCGGGTGTTCCCCGAGCGCCAAGCGCTTCGGCCATGGCACTTTCACCCTGAATGCGAGTGCGAAGGGAAGCAGACTCAAAGTCCGTCTTGAACCGATTCATGTCCAGCCCCATTCGCTCGGCATACGCAAACAAGCTCAGTCGATCCAGCGCACGCTGGTTCTGAAAGAGGACATCGTGAAAGTCCCAGAACTTCCCTTGCTTGTGAGCTGCCAATGAGGCCGCTGCCGCACCTTCCGCGTTCTTGTGCATCTTGAGAGGGTGTTGAGAAAACGTCACCCGCACCTCTCCTGGCCACTCTTCAGCGATCTGATGAGTTGCCTCTACCGCCCGCCTACACACGGGACACTGAAAATCGCTGATGACGGTCACATGCACCTTGCTCTTCTTGGGCCCAAATGCCGGCGCCAACTTCGGGTCGGTGCTCGCCTTGACTTTGCCACTCACCGTACGCTCGGGAGCGTCATCGGGGTTGGACGTTCGGCTTGGCCGTTGTGCCGCCGTACCGAGACGCGTTGGGAGTGGACTCGGCTGAACGGCCACTGGAGCAGGCTGAACGGCCACTGGGGCAGCCTTAACAACCACTGGCGCGGGCTGTACCGTCGGTTCTGGAACGGTCTCTGCCTTACCCATCGGAACCGGCGCCGATATCACCGGGGCCACACGATTCGTGGACCCTCTTGGCGGCGGCGCTGCCTCTGTCGTAACGGCCAACGTGTCGATGCTGCGCGCGAAGAGAAACATCCCCACGGCCGTCGCGGCCAACAGCACAGTGCTAAGCTCTCGTGGTATCATCGTGGAATCCTACGCATCCGCCCGTGCGATACAAACCCTAGCGTCTCTTGTCTCAAATCGAAGTGTGGGCATCCAGCAAAAAACACGCCGACTAGATCTCGTCCAACCAACCGTGGGTATCCGGGCTCTTGCCCTGTTGAATACTCGTGAGTTGATTGTAAAGCCTGAGAGTCCAGGGGCCGGGCTCCGTGCCATCACCGTTGTACTGGATGGTCTGTCCGCGCCACTGGATAGTGCCCACGGGCGCAATCACCGTCGCTGTGCCACAACAACCGGCCTCATCAAACGAAGGCAACTCATCCACTGCAATGGGACGTCGCTCTACGACCATTCCCATGTCGCGCGCCAACGTCGTCAAGCTGTCGTTGGTCACCGATGGCAAGATCGACTGGCTCCGTGGTGTCACATAGGTCGCGCTGTCGCCCTCATGCCGAATTCCGAAGAAGTTGGCGGGACCACTCTCATCCACGTAATGGCCCTCGCGAGCGTCCAAGTAGAGGACGTCGTTGTATCCCTGTTCCCGTGCCATCTGCGTCGCCCGCATTCCCGCTGCGTAGTTTCCGGCGGCCTTGATATCCCCAACTCCCAAGGGTGCGGCGCGGTGTACTTCTTCTTCCACACGCAAGCGAATGGGGCGCAATCCATGCTTAAAATAGGGCCCGCAAGGCGTCACAAACAAGATGAACATGTATTCGTCCGAAGGACGCACGCCGACTCGAGCCCCGGTCCCAATGAGCAGGGGTCGAACATAGAGCGATGCCCCCGAATCAACAGGAGGAATAAAGCGGCGATTCAAGCGAACCACTTCTTTGGCCGCATCGACAAACATGTCTTCGGGGGGCGACTGCATGAGCAGTTTACGCGCACCATGGGCCATCCGCTTCGCGTTCATTTCGGGCCGAAACAAAACACAGCGGCCATCGGCGGTCTCGAAGGCCTTCATGCCCTCAAACAGTGCTTGCCCATAGTGTAACACCGTAGCGGCGACGGATAGAGTCACTTCCATCGATTGGGACACTTCGGGCTCGCTCCACTGACCTTCGCGCCACCGATAGCGAACACTGTAATCGGTGGGGATCAGTCCAAACCCCAAATTTTTCCAATCCAAGTCCGCTCGTTCCATGAATCCTCCGAAGTGGCCGGAACCGTACCCGCTCGCCCCGGGTTGCGCAAGTGCATTCTTCGGGTTCGGGGTGCAGGGGCTATGACGCAGTACGTCATTCATTCCTCCGGAGCCCTTGCTTTTTTCGACCTTCGCGAAGTGGTCTCCAGCAAATGCGCCTCGACGCACAGATTGACACGCGTTATGATGGCATTATGGATCCCTCAGAGTACTCTATTGGGGACATCTTGGAGGCCTATTGCTCCCGATGTCGGCTCAATCTTGACGTGTCGATCGCGGCCCTTGTGAATGGGGTCGTTCAAAAAGTGATGTGTCGCACCTGTGGGAATGAAGTGAAATATCGTGCCCCCGTTGATCTGGAAGTTCGGGAGCAGCAACAACTAAAACGCCTCATTCGAAAGCATGACAAACGGCGCAAAGAGCAGGAACAGCCGGTCGCTGAAACCGTCGAGGCCGACAGCCCGCGTGCCGTACTTCGGCAACTATGGGACGAGCTCACCGACAACGTGGATGGCCGCTTTGCTCGTGTCTATGAATCCACGCGGGAATACGAAGTCGAAGAAGCTGTGTTGCACAAGCGTTTCGGCATGGGCATCGTGCACCAAATTAATCAGGACGGGAGGCTACGCGTCCTCTTTCGTAGTGGATTCCATGAATTGGACCAAGGTGTTGACCCCATCGATGAATGAGGCCGATTACTTGCCGCCGGGCCAGAATCGCCCAGTGAGTGAACGCATGGAATCAACCGCTCGCTGAAGCACAGTCCGTTGCTCTTTCAACAGCCCCGCTTTCTCCATGGGCACAAGGACGTGTTGTATGAGCTTGCCCACATCGGACACTCGCTTTGAACGGTCCCGACGCAACCCCACGTGAAGAGCATCACAGGTCGCTTGAGGTAATCCCGTCGTAACCTCTTGAAGTGGTCGTGTTGGAATGGGCGCCGACGATTTCAGATAGTCAATATAATCGGTTCCAGATGGCCGGTCTTTTCCTGGGGGCACGATAGCGCGCTGCCCGGACAAAATTTCGTACACAATCGCGGAAAAGCTGTATACATCGGTCCGACGATCTGTCTCTTTGCCCATGGCCTGTTCGGGCGACATATAAGCCGGCGTACCGGCCCGCACTTCACCGGTCGGACTGCCCTCTCCCTCAAGTTTGGCGATTCCGAAATCAATGATCTTTGGGCGAGGGATGGCCGCCTTGGAGGCGTCGATCATCATGTTGGATGGCGTCAGGTCACAGTGGACCACTTTGTGCTCATGCATATGCCTCACAGCACGCGCTAAAAATTTGATCAAATGAGATGCGGGTAGCAGGGGCACTCCCTTGGGCTGCCGGCGCAGATACATGGCCAGCTGTTCGCCTTTTGCCCACTCGGTTACCATGTAGTGCAATTTGTCCTTGGTCGTGCCGACCTTGACCACTTTACAGAGGATCGGATCCTTGAGCCGATCACAAACCAACTGCACTTTCAGGAAGGGATTTCGCGCAAATGACCCCTCCACACCAAGCTTCTTCTGAACGCTAGCGTGCAGGATCTTAAGGGCCACGAATCGATTGTCTTTGGCCATGTCTTTGGCGCGATACACGGTTGCAAACGCACCACGGCCGGCAATGTCTTCCACCTCAAAATTCCCAGCAATGACTTCTCCCTGGGCAAGATCCTGTTTCTTTTCACGTTCCGTTGCCAAGATGCTCTCCGTGGGCATCGACTACAATTTGCTGGGAAGAAGACCCCCTTCTCGCCTGTATCCTACAATAGTCGCCCTGATACGACTTGGCAACTTAGCCCAATCGACGGTTCCCATAGAGGACCTTTCGGATTGATTGAGAAGCCCATAACGACTATAATTCCATTTCCTTGGCAGCTAGCTGCCTTGCTTTCCTGGATGGAGGTCTCATGGCGGAAGGTGTCGCAAGAGTGGGCCCCGACAAGGCAAAGATTGAGGCCGATGGGCACGGTTGTAATGGGTGCACTCATACTTGCACAGGACCCGCTGTCTCGGGTTCGGTGACGGTCATTGTCAATGGCAAACCGGTCGTACGGGAGTCCGACAACGGAATACATGCAGCTTGTTGCGGACCCAACACGTGGGTTACCAAAACGTATTCAGCCACAGTCAAAGCCAATGGACTTGGCGTTCATCGTAAGAACGACATGACCACCCATTGCGGGGGAACTGGGAAAATGACCGCAGGCAGCGACAACGTCATCGCCGGCGGCTAATTTTCTCGTGGGTTTTTTGCGTCACTACCGTATCTAACGCGCATCACCCCCCTCCTCTCTGCTCCCATAACCTACTGAAATAAAACAACTTCGCTTGTGGCATGCCCATTGCAATCTTTCTCTAGCGTGCAGGCCGGCAAACGGCCAAAGCCCTAGTAAGCGAGGTACATCTTATGAACTTTTCTCGAATCCGATCCCCATGGTTGTGGGCCCTTCTCCTCACCCTTTTCCTCACCACCCCAGCCTTCGCCCAATACGATCGGTCAACCAACAACAATGATCTGGACGAACTGCTCAGCGAGTTGGAAGAACTCCTACTCTTCGACGACAAGTACTTCTACGATGACGACCTCTTATTGGAAGATGACACAGACTCTGTTTCGGCTGACCAGTCTTCCGACTATCCCGGTGCTCCCGGCGGGGGATACATGTGGGAAGAAGGTGTAACACGACCGGACAAAGGCATCGTGGATGGGTTCTGGCGCAAGTCGGCCCGCTCTGGATTCCTTTGGCAGGATTCCGGCTACGACGCGGACAGCAACTGGATTGATTACGGATGGATACCAACGGACGAAGCGCCCGATGATTATGTCTGGGTTGCTGGCTATCGCGGTGACGACGCCGTCTGGAAACAAGGCTATTGGCGCGCAGAACAGCGCGATGGACACGAATGGGTCGGTGGCTATTACAATGACGACGAGTACGTGTCTCCCCAATGGCTTCCGCTAGAAGACGACTCCGACTATCTCTATGAGGCTGGCTATCGAGCCGACACCGGCTATTGGATTTCTGGATTTCGCCGTCGCCTTGTTCGTCCGAGATACCGCTGGGTAAGCGGTTACTGGAGCGGCGGAATCTATGTCCCCGGATACTGGCGACCTGCCAACCTCCGCAGTCATTCCCGCTGGAGCCAAGGCCACACCGGAGTCGATGGCTATTGGGTTCTTGGCAGCTGGCAACCCTATCAACGCAGTGGATACATATGGGCCAACGGCTACTACGTGGCGGACATTTTTGTCTGGGGGTTCTGGCGCCCGAATCGGCATCGCCATAATCACATGTGGGTCGTTGGATACAATCACAACGGAATGTGGCACAACGGTCACTGGCGTTCCAACAGACGCGCTGGCTATCACTGGGTGCCCGGCTACTACAGCCACGGCTCCTATCAGTCCGGCTCCTGGCACCATGGTCATGCCTCGAAGGTGGTCATCCATAAGCACTACCATCGCTCGATGCATCGGTCGCGCTACCACAAATACCACGTGGCCACAGCCAAAGCGCATCATGGGCCCCATTTCGGTCGCGGTCAAAGTCAGATGTGGCGAAAGTCCGCCGTGCACAAGCGCATGATTGGAAAGGCACGACCGACCCTTCGCTCGAAAGCGCCCTACCGTCGACGCGGAAACGTGAGACGTCCGGTCAACCGCCGCACGATGGTCCGGAACACAGTGGCAGGACGAAAAGCCCGCCGTGTGACCATCGACCGCAGCAAGCGACCTTCCCTTCGGACCCAGGGCCGTCGTTCACGACCCGCCCGCAACCCGAGCTTTGTGAAACCGGCGCGACGGTCATTCAAGCCCCCAGCAGGTAGCAGCGCGACGAACCCGAAACGCTCGCGACCGAGCCGGACCGAAAGACCTGCTCGACGGATTGTGCCCAACAAGCCCGTGCGACGCGTGTTGCCCGCGCAACTCAACCGGCGGATTGTGCCCAACAAGCCCGTGCGACGTACGCCGCCCGCGCAACCCAACCGGCGGATTGTGCCCAACAAGCCCGTGCG
>Ga0114996_10008489_pt1 | contig 11405 bp, 9 predicted proteins | sample ArcticOcean_MG_C_4_FD_87039 | JGI IMG/M metagenome (GOLD analysis project Ga0114996, IMG submission 87039) | Marine microbial communities from western Arctic Ocean - ArcticOcean_MG_CB4_134 | ecosystem: Environmental > Aquatic > Marine > Oceanic | place: Arctic Ocean: Canada Basin | collected... | reverse complement strand
GGCAGCGTAATCCGCCATGCCGTGTTCGGTCCGTCCGAGAGCGATTTGACACTCGCCACGGTCGGTGAAGGCATCGGCGAGGTCCGGCGGCAGGCGGGTGATCTCATCGTAATCAGCGATGGCGAGTCTCAGTTTGTCTTGCTGCTTGTAGAGTTCCGCACGGCCTCCGTAGCTGGCGATGTTCTCCGGCGCCGCGTCGATGAGCCGGGTGTAGTCTTTAACGGAAAACGTCCGGCGGTTGGAGTTGACCAAATTTGGAGCCAGACTCATCAGGATCTCATCCAAAAACTGCGGATGTCCCTCTTGCATGTGGGAGCTGAAAGGAACTCGCATGGCGACTGCTGCCCCATCCCCAACAGTGAGCTGGCAGGCGAATGCCACAGGAGAATTCTGAACGGGAGGTGAAGGGAGTACCTGAAGGCGCGACAGGAGTTCGCTGGAAACGGCCGCTGGGAGGCGCGCAGGATCAGACTCAATCTCAAAGTGGGCACTCTTCCGTGGCAACAGCGCACAGGAGACCTGAACCGTGTAGTGATCGTCCTGCCGTCCCTGCTCCAATACTGTCTCCACCGTCTGGTCAACAGTTCCAATAAAAGCACTCAACGCGGTCTGGTCAACCCGCTGGATCAACTCATCCTCAGAAGTCAGCAACCAGAGAAACTGTCGGGGGATTTCCTCTTCGTCGGCGGACTGAGCGTCTCGAATCTGGCAATAGCAGTTTGGACAGGCAACGGCATCCGCGTCCAGAGAAATACGACACTGCGGGCACTCGATCGAAGGGTGCGAACTGAAATACACATGCCATAACACGAACACGGCAACCATGAGAATCAGAGGGAGTATCAAGGACATTTCAACCGCCTTTCTGCGAATGTGCAGTTGTCACACTCAAAAAGTGATCCAAGCATCAGAACACTCGCTGTGTGGGTGTCATATTAACCGTCGAAGACCAACCAGACTAGATGCTGGAGTGAATGCGCTCGCTCTGATTGACAAGAGTTTGACTCTGACTTGCGACCTGTGTTTCGCCACAATTGCCCAACCTCGCGTCGTACAGCACAGCATTGCCAGCCTCTTGCGCTGCTGTACGACGTTTTCGCTGCGGCGCGTCACGGGATCTTCAGAGGAAGGACACAACTTGACCGCTCGATGGTTCGAAGCAACATCCGTTTCGCGGTTCCCTGGGGAAACCGGGCGTTTGAGAGCGAGACGTCAGACGTTTTCAACACAACGACGAACAGACGCAGTATCGCGATGACCCAATCCAGACGGCTCTGCAGTCTGAGCACTTGCTGCTGGAGACGAACGTTGTCCATATCGACAATGTCGAGAGTGACGACCTCAGCAGGAGTCGAATTCACCCAACCACGTGCCGTTGATCGGGGAACTCCCAATTGGATTGCATAATTGACGTCGCCCGTTGATCGGACGTGCTCACGCAGGAGATGGTCGTATCTGTTCTGAATGCGCGTTGTGAAAGTCATGCTTCCATCATCACATCCGCGGTTCACGTCTTCACAGCGGAAATTCGACTGAAATCTCGTCGAATCTCGGATTCCCGCACGGGAAAATGGCGAGAACTCGCGCAAAAACTCCAGAATGTTGTGACGGGCAGCACGGAGCACGCCAACAGACCAACTTCGGAGTGTGCTGGAACTGCAATTACGGTGATGATGGCGATTCGACGGCGTACAATGATCGCTGGGGACACGTTGACCCAAACTTGCCAAGACCAAGTCGGTCACGGTGGTTAATCGCCCGTGATCTCTTGCAATGCCTCGCTTGTATCCTCTTCAGTCCTTACGCTCTGAGCTTCCTCTAAACGATGAGGATCTCCAGAAGCTCCATCACAACCTATAAGACTACTGAACATGCGACGGATCTTGTCACTGTTGCAGCCACAAATCCCTTGCATTACTGGGCGCACAATCGTTGGAATTCTTGAATGGTGTACAACCAAAAGTGTTGACAGCGCTTCTTGTCGGGTTTGTGGGTTGCCTGTCGAGCAACGATCCCATTTTGCAACCATGCGCTCATACAACCTCGAAGAACTGCATGCCTAGCGCGATCTGATCAAGGGGCAGAAACTCGAATTCTGTTTCTTCCGCGGCAAGTTGCAGAATGAACTCACTCGACCATTCACAGACCTCCGAAGCTCGCGTTTCAGTTGGAGTGGTCTTTCGTAATTCCTGGATGGATGATTCGGTGAGAGGAATATGGACCGTTAGTTTTTCTCCGGAAAAATTCAAACCAAGTTGTTCCCCCTGGCTGGGATGCAGTCCGAACACTTCCCCCGGAATACAGACCGGCTGTAGGGGAAACGCCCGGTGGTCGGCGGTCATCACCAGGACGAGCTGATCTCCGATCACCGCCCGGAAGAGTTCACTTTCCAGCGGTTCCGGCAATTCCTGCTCCAGCAGTCTCTTAGCAGCTGTGATGGTTTCTACCTTTTTTAATTCCTGTAGGCACCGAATCAACCAGGGTTCATACAATCTCTGAATTGCCCAGGCAGGTAGACCAATCTGTCCCGGCTGGACTTTCGTGTTGGCGATCGACACACCGCAGGCGGAATAATCCACTGTTTTGTCCAGCAGATTTCGCTGTGATTTCTGCAAATCATCCGCAAGGGAGCGGATGGGCTGTTCTTGCGAATTCAGTTGTGGTTGAGCCAACTTCGTATTACAGAGCAGTATGTTGACCGATTTTTGTAGCATCCGCTTTTCGTTGCAGACGATGACTTCCGGAGCATTCAACTCGATTAGCTTTTTCAGTTTATTATTGCGGTTCAGTACCGTTCGATAGGAATCGGTGATCTTTGGAAACGTCAACTGGTTAGAGAGATTTAATCGGACGTCCCTAAAGCCGGGGGGCATCACCGGAAGACAACTCAGCAGCAATGGATCCAGATTCAAAACATCGTGCAATTTCATCAGCTCACGGACTGCCTGCGAGCCTTCAAGATACTGTAGCTTGTGATCCTGCTGTAATGTCAGCAATTCCGTTTTACTGATCAACGTACCTTTGCGGGATGGATTGGTTTCGTCAGTGGTGACCAACACCAATTCATACTCGGAGATCTGTTGTAACTGATCGCGAGTGAGGTCTATTTGTCCAGACAGATAATCGCTTTCGTACAAGGCCCACGGGTGAATCACCTCGACAGCGAGTTCAATATGGCCCATTCGCTTGAACCGCACACGGCTGTGTGTCACCTTGACGTCGCAACGGTCGCAGATCATTCCCTTGTACTTCATTCCACGATACTTGCCGCAGGCGCATTCCCCGTCCTTTTCGGGGCCGAAGATTCGCTCACAAAACAAACCGTCTCGCTCGGGGCGAAACGTCCGGTCGTCGTACGTTGTCGACTTCTTGACCTCGCCAAACGACCAGCCTCGGATATCGTGCGGGCTGGCCAGCCGGAAAGCCAGCGCGTTTTCAGGCAAGTGCGGCAGATCCTTGGTCGGAAATGTCACGACGATCCCCGCCGTCCGCAGCTGGAACACAAAATGCAGCACACTCCGTATCGGGCCAGTCGTGAATGCTGTTCCCGCAATAATTGCCTTATCAACTTCGCGTCGACCATCCACATCGTCGGATTTGAGAGTCAGCATTTCGCACAGGCAGGAGGCATAGCCCTGTTGAAGGAGTGCCTCAGCTGCTTCTGCGGTGATCGTTTGGGCTGGCGGGCCGTCGAGCAGGCCGGTCGTGGGGAGCTGAGTGCAGAAATCATATTTGCCCTGCCCCCGCACGGTGAGAGAATCCTCGTAGAGTTGCGTGATCTTTTTCCACTGGACCCAGTCGGATTTCATCAACTGATTCTTCCAAGGACTGCCTTTGCCTTTCAACACGGGGTGCCAAATATTTTCAATTCTCTCCAACGTGTTGAGTACCGGGGCATCGTGATGGACCAGCAGATCAATCTTTCGCCACGGTTTCGATTTCGTGTAAGGCATTTGATCGGCGTCAACTATCCGGGCCACGGTGTAGAATTGTCCCTGCTCATCTCGCAGCACATCGCCCACCTGCAGTTCCCGCCAGATGCTGAAGACCACTCTTGCACAGGCATCTGCGCCGTAGGGAACAGTCTCGCTGTGTTGTTGCAACTTTCCCTCACAATACGGGCAGGGTTGGCTGGGTTGGAGTTCTTCTTTCACCAAGTCAGGGATATCACCACAGTGGTCACAGCGAAAAGAATTGCGAGCCAGAATCTGGGTGTGAATAATTCGCCCTGGGTCACGGTAGGGATACCTTAGTGATTCATCCTTCCAAAGCGATTCATCCTTCAAATCCTCTCGGGACTTCTTGCCAAAAATTGCATGCCGCAACTTTTCGTCGGATGTAGGATGGGATGTTTCGGGCCGTGCCTTGCCGATTAGTACCTCACCATGATGTATCAAGCTGCCCCGCTGGGCGATGCCACGAGGATCCAGATGAGCCCGGAGGTCGCTAACGATGGGGAGGTCATTCGTCAAGAAGTCCCTGTTTCGTTTCCAAAAAACCTCCTCCAGCATCTTCACCGGGGCAGAACTGAGCTTCTGGTTCTCGACCACGCGGCGGGAAATTACGACAGAATGCCCGGTAACTTCCGGGAACTGTCCCGCTAGTCCGGGAGGGAGAGCTGCGATACACAGACGTGCCGTTCCATCAATATTCATCATCGCGCCTTTCTTGTGAACTGCCCCGCCCCTCCGGTTCATCAAGCGAATTGACATTCACCAGCCTACTCAATAACCTCCCGCTTTCAAATGACGGGCCTCAACTTGAAGTGAATCTCGATGGCAACGAAGAAAGCTGCAGCGGCGAAAAAACCAATGAATAAAACTGAAATCCTTACCGCTTTGGCGGAAGGCACGGGTGTGAGCAAGAAGGACGTGGCCAACCCCAGCTGTCGTCATGCATCGGTGTTGAAATAGCGTTGAGCCTGCTTGCGAAGGTGAAAGATGGAACAACAACACCGATTCAGTGTGCCCGGTCAATTCGAGACAACATCGTGGTTCGTTTTAGCGACGCGTGGAAACATCACAGATCCTATGCCCGCCCGAGCCACAGGCGACTTGTTCGAATTGTTAGAGGATTCAGATGAGTATCTGCAGAGGACGGCAGATGCTCTTACATCGCCGTTCACGAGAGACATTCTGGATGGCGCTATCGCCGCAGCCATGCTCCGGTCTCACGGCGGGGACAAATTGATTCGTCTTTTCGACGAAATCATCGCCGACTGTCACGTTCCCGAGAGGTGGACGGTCATCGAGCCCGTCGAAGGTTGCACATTCGAATCGACCCTGTTCATGATTGAGTTCGATCTCTTGCTGGCTTTGAAAGAGATCGGCTTGCCATTGGGTTTGCCCCTGGCTCTCAGGGCGCTGTCTGACTCAGATGATGGGCTTCACGGAGTTGCAATCGATGCCATCAAAGCCATCGGTCCGTCAGCGACGGAAGCAGTGCCCGATCTGTTGAAGTACATCGAAACTAACGAGCCAGCAGGATTGTCAGAAGACCATTTCGATTATCGGCGCAGTCTCAGGCGTGACGCCTGTGGTGGCCTCGCTGCAATTGGCTCAGCAAAAGAACTCTCGAAGTTAGCCAAAGGTAAATTGCCTTTCGACGTGCGGGAAGCTGCACAGAAGGCATTTGACGAGCCTGGTTTCGATTTCTGAAGCAATGTTGAGGGGGATGTGCCAAACCAGTCTCGATGCTGACATCTTACTGAAAACATCTGCTGTCCATTCGCGGCCCGTTCTGTTTCACAGGACTTCGCCACGCTCAGCCCTGTGAAACAGAACGTGTTACCTGAACCCCGATTCTCTCACTAAGGATGGACTAACAATCGGGCATAGGTCACGCACATCATGGATTTCGGCCTGGCCAAACGCGAGGCGGGCGAAATCACGATGACGACCGACGGCAGGATCTTGGAAGCAATCGAAATGCATTGGCTGATCGACGTCCGAAATCGCGTACTTGAAGCGAGCACCGACAAGAAGGCGGCGCGAGCACTCCACGATGGTGACGGCAACCCGCGTGCGGCATTAATCGATCGCGCTCGATTCTTACGCGATTGTTGGGGAGAGCGCCCCATTACGGCCGAAGATTTAACGGAAGCGGCTTCTCAGCACGCCGCCCAAGAGGTGGCTACGGAGATTGACGCGGAGGTCGATGAAGTGTCACGCGCAATGCGGGCAGTCGTCGGCGGGGCACTTGTGCCCGCATCTCTTGGTCTCGACGACAAGACACTTCACCACAAATTTGTGTACTACGGCTTACGTCATCTTGAATCGGTAACGCATTACAACCCATGGAGTGAGGCTACTTCGCGTGCTAGCCGAGTCCTGTCCAACATGACGGATGCACCGTTTACGTTGTACGGCACCGAGTTCGCGTCTGCCGAGAGTTTTCTCCAAAGTATGCGACTTCGCCCTGGAAGTGTGTCGCCGTCACGAGCTGACGTCGCCGGAATGCCGGCCGCCGACGCCCAGTCCGCAGGGCGCAGCGCCCGGAAAGCCGAAAAGGTAGAGCAAGACATGGATGATCCAGTCTGGCTGTGGGGTCAGGAGGATGAGGGCCCGTTAGAACGTCGGTCGCCGGCTTTCCGGGAGGTTATGACTGAAGCGCTGATCGCCAAAGTCCGTTCGCATGACTTCGTAGCGCAAGCATTGTCGGCTTGCGCCCCACTCCCTGTCGTACATTACGTTCGGCGTCGCGGTCGTTACCGGATCAACGCGTCGAGTCATTTGCCCAGTTGTTTGCCGGATGTTCTCGTTGCCCTCGGTTCAGACCTGCCTACACTGACAGACGAAGAAATCGGCTATTGGCTGCGACCGTCCTCGGCCGACGTACAACTCGCGTAGGGGCACACGTCTGATGAACAGGATCGACTGGTCGAAATATCTGGCGTATTTCTCACAGATCAACACGCGGCAAACGCCCGCGAGTGAGGATCGACGCACGGAAATCGAAGATCTGCTGGTAGAGGTACTCGAAATATCGGGGTCGGATTGCCCGAAACCTTTTGGGACGGCAGGCGGATTTGGTAATGGCACTGAGGTCGTCGTTCATCTGAACGCCACACCAAGATCCGGGATACAAGGCAACCTTGCCGCCAAGTTCGCAGGACCGCTGGCAATACGGGTCATGCGCGAAGATAAGGGAGATGACGCCATCTCCTTTTTTCAGCAGCGGGCGAAGACGGGACATCCACTCAACGGGCCGGAGCACGTCCACTTTCAGCGAAGTCTGGGCGTAATTCAGCGAAGTGGCTACAACCTTGTGATCCATGAATGGGTACCTGGCGAGACGCTGGAGTGGTTGCGAGAAAACTATTGGAACACTCGCCCGCTGAGTGGCGACGCTGCCCAAGAAATCTTGCGACAGATTGTGTTCGGTGTGGTCATTCCATCGTGGGCCGCCGCGTCAGATACCTCCGGCGTATTGTGGGACATCCGCGACGCCAACTTTGTTGTGTCGGGCTACGAAGCACCCGGTGGACGGATTCGCGTTGCCTTCGTTGACACTGGAAATCTTCGCCACTTGATCAAATCTACGGAGAATCGGAAAGGACAGATCCACAGCGGACTGAGCCGCCTGCGGAACACAATGAAACGCATCCTCATGTTGGCTCAGGGCAAATGGGAGGCGCGACCGAAGTTCTACGAACGAGAATTCGAGTTAGCCTTCAAAGCGTCCGGTCTCGCAGATAATCTGAGCCTGTTGCCGGACCAAGAACCACCGCCGGTTGAACTAGCAGAAGAAGCATGTCACGCTTTCCTGAACACGATTCGCGAACAAGGCTTCCTTCGCCCAGAGCCCTGACACTACGAAAGTTGGCGAGATGAGTTAAGTGCGACGTGCGCGCCATTGATTGCGCGATCAACCAAGCTGTCTACCACAATATTCTGTAGTTTTCCGCGCGAGTTTTCACCACTTCGGGTGTAGGCCACCCGAGGGCTTTGGCGGCAGCATATCGACTACGTGAATCCTGCGAATGATATTTCAAACGACTCATTGTGGGGACTGGCTGCACATGCGAGCGTCGCCGAGCAGATCAGAAGCAGGAGTCAAAGGACGGCGAGCGACATTGAGAGTCGGAATTTCGTCCGAAGCGACGAGGAAGCTTGGTCGATTGCAGCGAGAATCTCGTCCAGATTCCAGATCTGCGCGCACCGCTGTCGTGGAAATGCAGAGAAGACAGTCGGTGATCTTTCAGGCAGCGTCGCGGTAGTAATACCGCAGCAGCCCTGTGCCTACCGAAAAGTCCATCCGCGCTTGTATTGCAGGACATTGGCCGTTTGAGATCCGAGGATACTTCAGCATCCCACCCAATCGTTCCCGACACTCGATTTTGCCGGCGGTCATTCCAACCTCGTCGCCGGGCAGAATCAATTCGTTTGCGAGTCCCTGGTGATTTCTCTCAGCATGATAGTGCTCTGAGAACACCACATGATTGGAGTTCTGGAATTCACTTCTTTCCGTTCTTGCGAGATCGTTTTGGTGCTCGTTTCGTACGTGAGGCCTTCTTCTTCGATGTCTTATTGCTCCTCGAATCCGAAGGCACGCGAGCCGTCGATACGACGCTCGATGCTCTGTCGCAATGCACGTCCTGATCGTCGAAGAAAATGTGTGGGTTGAATGCTCGAAGGACTTCCGTCTTGTCGACTCCGCCCATGAAAAAAGCCTCGTCGACGTGGAGATCCCATGCGCGGAACGTATTCAGAACTCGCGTATGGGTCGGCATGCTGCGCGCTGTTACGAGCGCGGTTCGGATGGGCGGTTCGTCGAACGCGTTGTCCTTCTGAAGGATCGACAAAGTTCGAAGCAACCGAGCGAATGGCCCTTCCGGTAGCGGGTTTTGCGCTTCCTCGCGTTCGTGATCAGTGAACGCTTCCATGCCACCTGCTTTGTAGATCTTTTCTGCTTCATCGCTGAACAGGACGGCGTCACCGTCGAAGGCAATCCGAATTCCCTTGTGTGGATCAGCGACTTCCGAAGACGTCGGATAAATGACGGCTGCCGGAATCCCTGCTTCGATCGCGTTCCGAACATCGGTTTCGTGCCCAGACAAATAGAGGTCGACCGAGAACGCCTTCAAGTATTTGTCCAAAGCACTCCCGCCGGTAAGGACTGCTCGTTGAATATCTAATTTGTGATGTTCGATCGAATTAAAGAGTCGGTAGCTGGTCGCCGGGCTGTTGCGCGACATGACGACGACTTCTGCAGAACGATGACCGTCGACCATGTCGTTGAGTCGCAGAATTGCGTCAACCAAGGCGAACCCCGCCCCCGGCTGCAAGACGTCCTGTTCGTGAGCCAGTTGATGTTCCGCGTACGCGGTGACGCCTGACTCCTCGAAGATCTGGTTCGCAGCCTCCATATCGAACAATGCTCGGGATGAAATCCCGATGACGAGGCTTTTGGTCAGGTCCGCTGGCATGGCTTCGTTCTTGTTTGTGTCAGGTCGCTGTCGTGAACCACGGTTGGAACTTAATCGCCTGAGCCTGATTCCGTACTCCGTAGTCGGCCGTCTTGCCCTGGCTCAACTTGAGAGTGTCCAATCCGAGCCATTGGTAGAAAAGCTCGTCGACACCGAAAAGGGTACCCACAGATTTGGTGTCGGGCATTCTTCACGTCTCCTGAAATGGCCTTCAAGTTTGAAGTGTCGTCAGACACTATGGATGTGGTGATTGTAGGCGGAACCGTGCAAAGTTGCGAGAATGCCGCACGGGTAGGTTCACTAGCCGAACGCCAAAATGGCCTCGAATAAGCAGTTGCGACGAGGTTTGTGGTCGGATCTCGGCCGATCTCCAAATGGACCGAACGATCTTCGTCGCAGAGCAATTCTGGTCGGGCGAGGTTAGAATCACGCGGTTCAAGTGTGTCACAGGTAAACTTCTGACAGGAAGAACTCGATGGCCAGACATTGCATACTCATCATTGCTTTGGTCGTTCTCGGACAAACCTCGGTAGCGACTGCCGAACCTCAAACCAAGAAGATGAAGGTCTTTGTCCTCGCTGGGCAGTCAAACATGGTTGGCTGGGGGAACAGCAAGAAACTGCCAGACGATCTGCGGAACGGCAACGACCGAGTTCTGATGTTCGAGAACGGCAAGTGGCAACCACTCAGGCCAATCAGGAAGGCAAGCAAGAACCAAGAGAAGTTCGGTATGACTGAGTTCTCCTTTGGCCCCGAGGTTGCTTTTGCTCATGAGATGGCCAAGGCATGGCCAGACGAGACCATCGGCATCGTAAAGTTTTCCATCGGTGGAACCAGCATCCTCACATGGAAGCCCGAATGGTCGAAGAAAGACGCTGACCGAATTGGGCAGGGACGGCTTGGTTCGCTTTACAAGAAGCTGATGGCGAAGGTCGATCAGGCACGCAAGGCCCGAGAGATCGAGATCGTGGGGTTCCTTTGGTTGCAGGGCGGCAGGGACATGAAGGATGTCGCCGTTGCCAAGGAGTATCTGGACAATCTCGAATCCCTTGTCGCCGCCGTCAAAAAGGACACGGGTGTTCCCGACTTGCCTTTCTTTTGCGGATCGCCACGGCGCACACAAGATCCCGACGACATTTCCGATGTTGTTCCCCAGCGAATCCCCGGTCCCTATCCGGCAGTCGAGTTTGTTCTCAAAGCCCAGTGGGATGCTCAAAAGGAAATCCCACATGCACGCACAGTGATCCTGCGAGACATTAAGAAGCACCCGATGAACGTGCATTACAACACCGAGGGACAACTGAAGGTCGGCAGGCTTTTCGCCCAAGCCTTCCTCAATTCCTCATTGCGAATCGGTGGTCACACACCACAGAAGATTCTCGCAATGCTTGGTGCCAAGGGACGAGATGCCATCACAGATCGCCAATTGGCGGCGTACCGCCGCATCTTCGGCTTCATCGATGCCAACGGTGACGGACAACATTCCAAGAAGGAGTTCATTGATGACGGTCGTTATCTGACTCGACAAGCACGGCAGGGGATCTTTCGGGCATCGGACTCGAATAGCGACGGGATCGTCTCTAAAGAGGAGTACATTGACAATCGCATCATCACAGATGAGGCCAAGGCGATCTTCGAGAAGATGGACACAAACGACGATGGAAAGCTGACAAGGAAGGAGTTCATCGCCAGCGGGAAGATCAAGGACGAGGATCTGGCCAAGGAAGCGTTCAAAGCGTTGGATTCAGATGGCAATGGCGAACTCGTCATCCCCGAGTATCTCCGGGTTTGGGGCCGCTGGGCGAGGAGCGGTCGCAAGACTCAGGCCGCTGCCAGCAAATGAGTAACGTGCGACTCCCACGCCAACACACCCTCGACAAGAGGTTCTGAATATCTAACGGAACCGTATCGAACGGTTCAATTCGAGAACACGACGGCGGCAACACACCGAAACATGACTTCTCGGACACTTGGGGCT
>Ga0114996_10008485_pt1 | contig 11406 bp, 9 predicted proteins | sample ArcticOcean_MG_C_4_FD_87039 | JGI IMG/M metagenome (GOLD analysis project Ga0114996, IMG submission 87039) | Marine microbial communities from western Arctic Ocean - ArcticOcean_MG_CB4_134 | ecosystem: Environmental > Aquatic > Marine > Oceanic | place: Arctic Ocean: Canada Basin | collected... | reverse complement strand
TGCTGTTGCTGCTGTTGATTTTGCTGATCTGGATTGGGCGGGGGCATGGGCTCAAGCGATAAGAGGTAGAAGTTGTGAACCTCTACCTCGGGGCTGTGCACACGCAAGAAGAAATCGATTTGTTGGGGGATGCGCACACCGATCGGTGGAACGATGAGCATCTCAATATTTCGTTGATCGTCCGAACGATCGCTCTCGCCAGCGCGGGTTTCCCCGTCATTTTCATAAAGCACCAGGTCCAGATCGCCTTTGTCATGGACGAACTGGATGGACGCCTTCATCGGCGTGGTTTCAGGAGCCACAGGGATCCGGAACCAGTCATCGTCGCCCTGGCAAATGCGCAAGAGCTTTTGTTTGGGTTTGGGGGGCTCGGCGGTGGGTGGTGCTTGGCCCGGAGCACCGGCTTGGGGCTGTTGTTCGGGCGGTTCCAACACGGTGGCCTCATCGGGGTTGTTGTTGGGTTCGTCCTGATCGTTTCCAGCCGGGCAGGCCGGCAGCACTTGGAGTTTCAAGTCGTAGGCGGAATCGGTGGGCGTGGCTGCATCCACGCGCACTGCGTACTGTCCGGGGCCTGGATCCAGAGCGATGGCCAACAGCCCACCTTCCAGTTGGAAACCGGGCGATAAGGGTTTGCCCGCCCCATCGCTGATGGTGACCGATGGCTTGCCCAGCAAGGGTTCGGCTTGCAGATGGACGGCGATGGATTCGCCTTCTTGAACCTCGACGAGATAAAGGTCCGGGTCGTTGGGACACAGTTGGAGGCCTTCATGGTCTCCGGGGGCCAAAAGTTGGGCCGTATTGATCTCGTCGTTCTCTTCGTGGCTGTCTTCGCGTTCGCTGCAAATGGGGATCACGTCGAGCTTGAGTGAGTAGACGGCTTCCACATCCTGGCTGCCAGTCACCCGCACATACACCGTGCCTGCGGGTTGCGCGTAGGCCAGGGCCGTGACGGTCTTGCCTTGTTTTGCGCCTTCTTGATCGGCAGAACTCTGGATGATGTTGCCGTAGGCGTCGACCATCTCCAGCACCAATGTGCCGGCCTGCAGGGTGGCCTCGGCAGTAGCTTTCAGCGATTGCCCTCGTTCCAAGGTCACAGCGAACCAGTCGTCATTGGCAGGGCAGAGGCGTAGGGGTTGAAGTTCGCCCCCTTCCACGGCTTTGGCGCTGAACCGGTCGTTGTTGGGCTCGTGTTCATCCTCGGTTGTTGCACAGGGAGGACGAACGGTTGCTTTGAGGGTGTACCCAAAGTCATCGGCTGTCGGGTTAACCACTCGCACGTAATAGTCCCCGGGTTCACCCACTGCATCGAGCGAGAGCTCTTCGACCTGTTCGTCACCGGTGGGCATCAGTCGACGTTGCCCATCGATCGACCAGATCTCGATGGCGGGTTTGGCGTGTGCAGGTCCGTCTCGGTGATGCGCGCTGGCGAGGAAGCGGTCCCCCGGTTGCAGGGTGACGTTAAACCAGTCTTCGTCCGATGTGCTTACGGTCCCCCGCGGGCAAAGCCACAGTTGTCGTTCAGCCATCCGTTCACCGGGCACCGCGTCTTTTGTGGTGGATTGCTCCATGGTCAGTGGCCGCGCCGTGGACGTGTCATCGTTTCGTTCCAGTTCGTCGTTTCGATCCTCCAACTGCATGGCGATCCCAGCCACGGTAACCGACGACATGCCGTCCGGGAGATCGCAGGGTGGCTCTGCGCGCAGGAGCGCGATCTCCAGGTGGCGCTTGGCCGCTTCGTGATTGGCATTCAACGCCAGGGCGTTCTCAAAAGCGGATACGGCCTCTTTCCAGGTTTCGGTGGCGGCTTCGGCTTCGCCGGTCTTTTCCGCCATGAGCGCTTTGCGAAGTTGCGCGTTTCCGGTGTGAAAATAACTGCTCGCTTTCAACACCGGATCCGGGGACTCTCGAACCGCACCAAAGGCGGTGATGGCGTCGTCGAAGCGCTCCAAGTAAAAGAGGGCGAGCCCTCGGTTGAAGGCTACCTTGGGGTGGGTGGAGTGCAGCGCGTCGTAGGCCTGGAGCGCTCGATCATAGTGGCCGTTGGCCAGCAAGACATTGGCGTCATCCACATCGGAGCGGCTGGTGATGAACGCATCACCGCTACACCCCATACCAGGCAAGCATAGTGCCACCATGAGCGAAATCAGACCGTGGGTGTGTGGTGATTTCATTCGTTGAACTTCCGCCGCTTCCGCCGTCTTCGACGATCGCTGATGAGGGACTCGCCCAGCAACAGGAGCAACGCCGGGATCAAGACGAACTGGTAACGATCTTCACGAAGGTTTCGATAATGGTGAACGTATTCGGCCTTTTCCAGCGCGTCTAGAGCGCTGGATAGGCTCCCTGCCACGTCATCACGACCGTACACATACGAATCGCCGCTGCTGGCCGTGGCGATGTCTCGGAGAAGGCTGGTGTTTAAATCGCTGAACACGGGGGCGCCGTCTTTGTTGTTGACCCACCCCACTCGGGATCCTTCTTCACTGACCACCGGAATCTTGGCGGTACTGGTCTGGCTGCCGATACCAATGGTGTACACCCGAACATTGGTGGCCGCCGCGGCTTGGGTCGCTTCGATGGCGTCTTCGTCGTGGTCATCCCCGTCAGTGATCAAGATGATGGCTTTGTTGTGGCTCGGTGCCGGTTGTTCCAAGTCGTCCAGATCCGGATCGTCCGTTTCTTCCTCGGGTTTGGGAAAGACCGTCAGCGCATGGCGAATGGCATGGCCTATCTTGGTGCCGCCCACGGGCATGTCCTCGACGCGCAGATCCGACAAATAGCTACGCACCGCGTCGAAGTCGGTGGTCAGCGGCGTCTGGGTGAACGCCGTACCGGCAAAGGGCACCAGCCCAATTCGACCGCCGGACAACTTGTCCATGACGGCGTTGAGCTCGCCAATGGATGCTCTCAATCGATCCGGTGCCACATCTTTGACCAACATGGACTTGGACAGATCCAGGGCGATGACGATGTCGATGCCGCGGTTGGCCAACTCGGCTTCCCGCGTACCGTATTGGGGGCGTAGAAGACCGACGATGATCAACGCTGTGGCGCCCAGCAGCATGAGCCAACGCACCCATTGTGCGCCGGGAGAAACGCCAGCGAGCATTCGGTGAACCAAGGGACCGTCTCCCAGTCGTCGGGTCACCACTTTTTTCCAGTAGAAATGCAGACCGATGCCCACCCCTATCACCACCAAGATGGCCAAGAGCCACGCCAACTCGGGCTGTTCCCAATGCAGTTCCTGGCTACTCATGGGAATTTCCTCAGCAGGGTCAGACGGAGCAGGAGTTCGAAGAGCAAGAAGCCCAACGCCACCATCAACCAGGGCGTGAACAACTCGGTGGGAAAGTTGGTGATTTGTCGTTTGTAAACCGTCTCTTCGAGATTCTTAAAATGCTCGCGGAAGTCTTCTTCGTTGTAACTTTGATAGGATTGGCCACCGCTCACGCCTGCGATCTCCGCGAGCAATCCGGGATTCGCGGGGTATTGCCCTTCGGCCCGTCGGTAGCGCAGTAATCCGCCCGCAATACGTTCGCGGCGTAGCGAGAAGGGATCGACCTTAGGCATCCATGTCTGCTCGCCGCCGCCGACCAAGAACGTGTAGATGGGGATGGGTCGGTGGAGCTTTTCGCCCGTTTCGGGCTCTTCCTCATTGGCCCAATCAGCCAAGAATCGAGCCACTTCCTTGGGCGCCGTCTTGGAGCCACGGTCATCGCCATCGGTGATGAGGATAATACTACGGTCTTTTCCTTTGGTGTCGCGCAGACGCAAGAACCCTCTTTTGAGCGCATCGCCGATGGTGGTCATGGCGCCGGAAATCGTGCAATCGTTCATGCACGCTTCTACGTCATCTCGGGTGCGACGTCCGTCGTCCAGGCGGAGCTCTTTGATGTCCTGGATAGCCCGCCGGTAATCGTTGGTCAGGGGAAACTTGAGGTACGCGCCGCCGCCAAAGAGGATGAGCGCGATTCGATCGCCTGCTTCTGCGCGGTTCTTGATGAACTCAATCAACAGTTCGCGGGCGACGTCAAAGCGGTTGTTGGGGTTGTCGCCTTCCATCTGGATGTTGTTGATTTGGTCGCCCGACATGTCCACAGCGTTCATGGAGGCAGACATGTCCAGACACACGACGATGTCCACCCCCTTGGTCGAAACGACTTGCCGGTTGGGCTCCTGGGGCCGTGCGATGGCCACCACCAGGGTTGCGATACAGGCGACGCGCAGCGCGCCGGGAAGCCACCACAGCCGCGAGAGCCAGCCGGAAGGAACCTGGCGCAGGGCCAAGGTGTTGCCGTACAAGAACGCTGCAGTTCGGCGTTGTTGCCACCACAATGCGCCCCAGGCGGCCGGGAACACCAAGAGCATAAGGTACCATGCCCAGCTGGACGCAAAAGCCATCAACATCAGAGCACCACCCAGTGGAAGGGCACAAAGTACCCAATGATGACGGTGAACACGAGGGCGAAGCAGCTCAGCAACAAGAAACTGTACTCCGACGTATCGGGGCGCCGATCCAGCACACGGCTTTGAGCCCAGCGATCACCCACCCGGCGACTGTCTGCCGCGTACGCCATGACCACAAATTCCATGGTGTGTCCCGCAACGGGCAGGAGCAAAGTGATGTTTCGAATAATTCGAGCCCCCACGGGCAAGAGCTCACTGCGTGGGTCGATCGTGGGGGCAACCGCTAGACCCGTCAGCACTTTCCCAGGGCTCCCCGGGCCGTGCACATCTCGCAACAACAAGAACGCCACGAATAGCACGCCATCGGCCCACAGAAGCCAGGGCATGTCGAATGCGTTGCTGGCCAAGATCAGCACGGTCGATACGATGCTGAAAAAGAGCAGATCACACAAAATCGCGAAGGTGCGTTTGAAGGGATGGGCGGGTTTCTCGAGCAAGCGGCGGTGCTCTTCCGCGCGGCGGTCAAGGAGTACCTCGTCGTTGCTTTGCTGTGTGGTACCGATGATCTCGGTGCACGCACTCCAATCGCTGGCCATCTGATCGTGTGTGGGCGTGTGTCGTGCGAATTTGACGATGTCCGTGTCTTGGAGAAACTGCTCCAGTCGATACGAGGAGAGGCCTTGGGGCGACAACGTATTCATCTCGCCCAAGAGCTCGCTGGACGTGAGCTCCAGCGTGTCTTTGTGATAGCGCAGTCCCAGATATTCACGGAGGATCTCGGAGAGGCGGATGGCCACCTCCTTGAAGCGTCCGATCTGAAGCAGGCCCTCCTGCGTGAGAAGCTCCAGTTTTTCTTGTGCCACTTCGTGCGCGGGCCGGGGCAAGGGCGGCGGTGGCCCGCGTTTGGGCAACCCGGCCACGTACCGGACGGCCAGCCACGTGAGCAGCGCAGTGATTGCGACAATCCCTAGGGCGATGAGCCCGAGGATGAGCCACCAATTGGTGTCCAAGACCGCCATAGGCGGATCATTGGACTGGATGGCGATGTCCGACTCGTTGGCTTGAATGCGCCCCGCGACAAAGGTGGTCGCGGCCGGTGTTTGTACCACCCCCGTTTGTCCGTCGGCGCTTTCAAAATCGATGGATATGGGCGGGATCTTTCGATGACCTAGGCGCATGGCGGCCACGGTGACACGCCACGTCTCGACCACCGCATCGTTCTGAACCACGGATTGGGGTGATTTGGGTGCGCCGATGAGACGGAAAGGGGCTAAGGTCGGGGCGGCTGGAAAAAACAGTCGGATCGATTGGGGGTGAGTCGCGGTGACCACGACCTCGAGTCGATCGCCCAAGAGCACTTCTTTGGGCTCTACGGTGACCTCGAAGCGAACGGAGTCGCTGGGATCGACACCCGGCAATTCCGCCGCTGGTGGGACGGGTCCTTGAGCCACAAGCAGGCAACCAAGCAGCGCAATCCACATGCTAGTGCCTCCTTGCTCGCCGGCGAAAGTAGCGCAGGAGCGCCTGTGTGTAGGGCTCTCCCGTGCGAAGGTGAATGAAGTCCATGTTCATGCGGCGGAAAGTGCGCTCAGTCTCCTGTCGACTCTCCGTGGCGACGTTCGCGAAACGCTTCAGGAAGCTGCGAGAGGTGTGGCGCCACACGATCTGGCCGTTCTTGGGATCTTCGAACGCCATGAAGCCGCCGGGCACCAACTGCTCTTCCAGGGGATCGGTGACGACAACGGGGACGAGATCGTGTCGGCGGCGAGCGATGCGCAGCGTGGATTCCCATCCCTTGGCGTGGAAATCGCTGAGCAGGAAGCCGACGGTTTTACGCCGAGAAATACGGCCCATGAACTCAACACCCGCTTCGATTCGTTTGCCTTTTCCGGTGGGTTGGAAGGTAAGAATGTCACGGATGACTCGAAGAACATGGCTTTTGCCTTTCTTGGGGGGAACAAAGTGTTCCACAGAGTCACTAAAGAGGATGAGCCCCACCCGGTCATTGTTTCGAATGGCGCTAAAAGCCAAGAGAGCGCCCACTTCGGCGGCGAGATCGGCCTTGAGCAAGTCACGGGTCCCAAATTGGCCGTCCCCGCTGACATCAACCATTAACATGACCGTCAATTCACGCTCTTCGACAAACTTCTTTATGTAGGGCTCTCCCGCACGGGCGGTCACATTCCAGTCGATTTGTCGGACGTCATCACCGGGCTGGTAGAGGCGCACGTCGTCAAAGTCCATCCCTCTGCCTTTGAAGACGGAGTGGTAGGATCCGGCGAGAACTTCAGTGACAAGCCGATTGGTCACAATCTCGATCTTTCGAATGCGTCGAAGGACCTCTTTGGGATCACGTTCTTCCACGGACCGAATCGTCTCCTACGGTACGTCGACGGTATCGAAGATCTGTTGAATGATGTCTTCGCTGCTCAACTCTTCTGCTTCTGCTTCGTAGGTGAGGATCACACGGTGACGCAGAACATCCATTCCCACCGACTTGACGTCTTCGGGGATGACGTACCCTCGGTGATTCATGAAGGCATTGGCACGTGCGGCCAGGTTCAGGTAGATGCTCGCGCGTGGTGAGGCACCGTATGCGATCAGATCCGTGAGTTTCGCCAGTCCGAACGAAGCGGGCTCGCGGGTCGCGAACACGATGTTGATGATGTATTGCTTGAGCGCGTCGTCGATGTACACCTTTCGTACGAGCTCTCGCCCTTTCAGGATGTCTTCGGGCGAGATGACTTTTTGTGTCTCTACGGCGCCACCCTCGGTTTGACGGTCCATGACCACGCGTTCTTCTTCGCGGGTGGGATAGCCCACCTTGACCATGAGCATGAAGCGGTCGATTTGCGCTTCCGGCAAGGGATAGGTGCCCTCTTGCTCGATGGGGTTTTGGGTGGCCATGCAGATGAAGGGGTTCGGCAGCGGATGGGTGGTGTCTCCGATCGTCACTTGCCGTTCCTGCATAGCCTCCAGGAGGGCGGATTGCACTTTGGCGGGGGCCCGGTTGATCTCATCGGCCAGCACCAAGTTGGTAAATATGGGCCCCTTCTTGACGGAGAAGGTCTGATCTTGCGGATGGTAGATCTGCGTTCCGATGATGTCGGCCGGGAGCAAGTCAGGCGTGAACTGAATGCGCTGAAAACCTGCGCTCACCGTTTCTGCCAGCGTGTTGACCGTCAAGGTCTTGGCCAGCCCTGGTACGCCTTCCAGCAAAATGTGTCCGCCGGTCAGCAGTCCCATGAGGATCCGCTGAACCATTTGTTGTTGTCCCACGATGACGCGACCGACTTCGGTCAACACGTCGTCGATGAAAACACTCTCGTTTTTTATCTGCTCGTTGAGCGCTTGAATATCACTGTCCATCAGAAACCAACCTCGTTGTCATAATCGTTAGTTAACCCGTTTTAAAGCCCAGGGCGTGCGCCAATTCGAATAGATCCTCGTCATTCCAAAGGGTCATGAACACCGGCCCCTGACTGGCCAAGCGGCTTGGCCTTCTAGCACGCAGTTGTTGCGCTTTCAACCCGGCAAGAGGCGAGCCTATTTCCAATTTTTTTCATGGGCCGACGGACAGCCTCATGGACTTTCAAGGCGGCGTACTTCGTCTTGACGTTCCCGTCGATACGGCCTACCTAAGGCTGCCATGTGGCGTGTTTGGATCGGAATAGGTTGTGTGCTGGCGGGCCTGGGCTGTGAAGAACTGCGTCCGGCGGTCCCTGCTGACGTCCAGGCTCAAGGACACTCGCATTCGTTTTCGCCGGGATTTCAAAGCGCGCGAAGAATGTATCGAAATGGGGCAGCGTTTCCTTCCGTCACGTCGCGTTTGCGTCAATCCGTTCTTGCGGCGTCTACTGAGGAACAAGCGGAATCCGCACAGCGGCTGCTCGTACAAGTGCACATTGAGTGGTACCAACGGCTGCGTATCGCTGAAGCGGTGATTCCAGAGGCTCGTGACGTCGGTGCCCTGTATGGGGCATTGTTGAGCGACATACGTGCCTGGCCCGCTCCAGACCGTGATGGGTTAACGTCGTCTGCCCGAACCCAATTTGTGGTTGCTCCAACGAAGAAGAATGACGACATTCATTCGTTTCTGATGACCTTGAGAGTTTCGCCCGTTTCCTCGGTCGCTCTGGCCACCACGGTGCACGGCATACTTGTGCAAGAAGTGGAGCGGCTGGCCGAGGCGCGCTCCCCCAAAGCCCGCGCGTTTGCCAAGGCGGCCAAACGATTTCTCGAGTTGGAGTCCACGTGGCGATATGGGTTAACGCGCAACGACAAGGCCGCTGAGCAACAGGTCAGAGCGCGCTCCATGCAACTCTTTATTGATCAATACAAGATCTCTGGACTGGCAGACAACGCGTGGCTTGCGCTGGCCGTACAATTGGCTCATGGCATGGCCAAGCCGACCATTCCGGTGCGATCCACATTGCAGACCGCCGCTGTGGTCTTGAACAAGAAAGGTCCTACGGTCGGTCGGAGCCTGACACAATTCTTGGTGGATTTGGGTGCGGGTCATGGTGAGACGCTATTGGAACAATGGTGGGGTTCATGGCGAACGCTTCAAGCCACAGTAAACACGGCTCTACAGCGACACAAGCGTAGGTTCACCCGCACGGATGGTGTGGCCCTGTGGAAACATCTCCAACCATATTGGCGCTTCAATCAGCGACCATTGTCGCCATCAGCCGAGGATCTGCATGGTTTTGGGGCCTCCATGAGGTCTACACTCGTGGCTTCCTGGTTGCGAACGATGCGGGTGAAGTCTCCCTTGTCGCGGCGGGACATGGATCGATTGGAGCGCACGATTGGCCAGCGGTTGGAGCGGGTCGCGACAGACGAGACGCCGTCTCCTTGGAATGGACTTTGGGCCATGACTGTGTTGATGGTTCAGGACGAGATCGGGGTTCGTTTGGGTGTACACACGGGAGGTCGCCCTCCCAGGTTGGCGCATGCGGGCGAATACGAGAAACGTGCGTTGTTTTTGCCCGGTGGGGCGCGACTCGAGGCGTTCCCTGCTCAGGTGAAACGTTGTGTGGGTAAGCCACCCCTCGGATCCCGAGGCTGCCTAAGCCGTGTTGTCGAGCGTGGTGTGCGTTCGGGGCGCGCCCAGCCCAGCAAGCCAAGCACGCCACATCGCTTGATGCGTAAGGTGCGCGAGTGACAAGTTGACGTCTAGGAAGAGATCTCAGTCTTGCCGAATTGAGCGAGTCGCTTTTCGAGTTTCTTCTTGATGCGGGCTTCCAATTGACGTGCTCGTTCCCGGCTCACCTTAAAGTGTCTGCCGATGTCGCTCAAGCTCATCGGCTCGTCGGAGATGAGACGCTTTTCAAGAATAAACCGGCTCCGCTCGTCGAGCTCTTCGATCACTTCGGAGATGATTTCAGCCACTTGGCTGCGCAATTGGGCGGTGGCCAGTGCGTCTTCTTGGGAGGCCTGAGGAGCGGGCAAGCGTGCCAAGTGTGTGGTAGAGCTTCCGTCGTGCACGGTCGAATCGAGTGAAAAATCCCGTTGGGCCATGGAGAGCTCGGTTTTCGAGACGCCTAGTGATGGGGCCGACGCGGGCTCGGCAGCGACCAAGAAATGCGCATCGGATGGCAGCGCATCACTGTCCTGTTCAGAGCCCACCTCAACCTCGCCACTTGGAAGGGACTTCATGCGGCCAAACAAGTGTTTTCGTCGCGCGCTGATCGGGACCATGCTCCAGTTCTTGATGATGTAGTTTTGAATGTATGCCTTGATCCACCACACCGCGTACGAGATGAGGCGGTAACCGCGCTCGGGATCAAACTTGGACACGGCATGCATCAGCCCCACGTTTCCTTCCTGGATAAGGTCGGTCATCCGAATGTTGTAATTGCGATACTTAAACGCCACTTTCACCACAAATCGTAGGTTGGAAGCCACCAACTTTCGCGCGGCTTGCACGTCATTTTCGTTGCGCAATCGTTCCGTGAGTTCTCGCTCTTCGTCTCGGGTCAATAGTGGGATCCGACCCACCTCCAGCATGTACTGATCCATCGAGTGCTGGACGACCGGAAGCTGCGTAGTGCTCTCTGGGTTCTTGTTGGTCATGGCGATGAATGTGCCTCACTGCCGGCCTCAGCGCAACGACAATTTGGTGGATGAGTGACAGACTGCAAGCAATTTGAATCGCACGCGATGCTTGACACAGACGACCCTCTTTAGTAGAAACGCGCGGCCCAGTGAATTGGCAGGAGGAGTTCCATGGCAGTCGATGAATTGTTCTTGGATATGCGGCTTCGAGAAAAGGCGCTTCAAGCGGGTAATCTCACAGAGAAGGAGCTGGCAAAGCACCTGAAAGACCTCACGGACATGAGCGACAACATCGTTCGTTTCGATGAGGATGGCAATACGATCGATGCCCCTGAGGTGGAACTCAAGGAGATTCTGATCAAGCCTGGTCCCCCGGAACCCCAGAACCCTGAGCCCCCCAAACCCGAGACTCCCCTTCTGGAGGACCTCGGTCTCGAATAGGTTGTCGGTATGTCGAGCGCCGAGTCTAGTATTGAGTTGCGAACCTTCTTGCTGAGCCTTGCGTCCAACGCAATGCTGCAACTTGGGGCCATTCCTGACCCGGAAACCAATGAATCCACGATCAATTTGCCTTTGGCTCGTCAGTCCATAGATATCTTGTCGATGTTGCGTGAAAAGATGACGGGCAATCTCACAGACGAAGAAGAAGAGCTTTTCGAGAATTTGCTCTATGATCTCCGTCTTCGTTATATCGAAAAGACAAGCGAAGCCGGCAATTAGGGTGGTTTTGCAAGCGCGGGAGTAAACATGAATATTGCAGTACCGAAGGAAACGCTGACTGGGGAAACACGGGTAGCGATTGTTCCGGAGCAGGTGCGTACACTGTCGGAGAAGAATGGTTGGTCATTCTTCGTGCAAGCGGGTGCCGGTGTGGGTTCCGGATACTCCGACAACGACTATCAAGAGGCTGGAGCCACCATTTGTTCCGACGCGAAAGCC
>Ga0114996_10008484_pt1 | contig 11406 bp, 13 predicted proteins | sample ArcticOcean_MG_C_4_FD_87039 | JGI IMG/M metagenome (GOLD analysis project Ga0114996, IMG submission 87039) | Marine microbial communities from western Arctic Ocean - ArcticOcean_MG_CB4_134 | ecosystem: Environmental > Aquatic > Marine > Oceanic | place: Arctic Ocean: Canada Basin | collected... | reverse complement strand
TGATATTTCAGAATCGGAGTCGAATTGGCATGCTAGAGGTCAATATCGATCATTATCTTGCGGGAAATCTTGAACAGCGGGCGCGCCTCGAAGGCTTGAAAGATCATTTTCCTATCGTGGCACATGGTGTTGGCTTGTCACTTGGCACCGACGGTCCACTGAACTACGCATATATTGACGATGTTATTGATGCCCTTGAGCGCATTGGCGCCACCTGGTACAGCGAACATCTAGCATGGACCGGCGTTCCCGGATGTGAGCTCGCAACCCTCCTATCTCTGCCTCGAACACAAGCCGTTGTCGAAGAGCTTGCCGGCAAGATCCAGACGTTGCGGTCGCTTCTCCCAGTTCCGTTCTATTTGGAAAATATCGTCGACTATCTTGAGTTCGCTGATTCTGTCATCGAACCATCAGAATTTTTCACCATGGTATGTGAGCGCGGCGGCGCTGGGATACTGCTGGATGCCGAAAACCTTTATACCAACGAGCTCAACAATCAGGTCGCCGCCCGAGACTTTGTCAATCAACTGGCACCCGGATCGGTCAAGGCCATGCATGTGGCCGGCGGCGTCCGGAACAAAGGACTATTCGTTGATGATCACGGCCATGCGGTACCGGATGCGGTGCTCCCAATTGTCAAATATATATGCGAGCGGCAATGGCCCGGCGTCATCATATTAGAGCGCGACAGCCGGCTGGACGCCGAGGCGGAAATCGCCCATGACATCCACCGGATTGCGGCGCTGGTCGAGCAAATCAATCGCCAGGCCGAAGCTCAAAACAGCGCCAACGCTTATGCCCATGCCGAGCCTTCTTGAGCGGCAGCAAAGGCTGGCTGAGTTTCTCAGCGATCCTAAGCAATACAACAATGCGGCGGAGGCCGAGCGCCTTGCTCGGGAACTGGACATCGCCGCCGGCGCCCGCCTTGGCGCCGCCGGTACTATGGCAGCCAACAAGCGCCTTGGAAAAATTCACGCGGTTCTGCCGAAGACAATGGAAATCCTAGGACCCGGCGCGCGGCATGTGTTTGATGGTTTTGCTCATCATTATCCGCCGACAAGTATTAGCCGCGCCGACAATGCCCACCAGTTCATGGAATATTTGGAACAGGCCGAAGATATCGAAGCCCCCGAATACATTCTCGACGTAGCCAAGTTTGAAATCACCCGTTGGCGCATTATCGTGATGTTTGATCCCGCTATTATGGTTGGCATTCCAATAGCCGATAGCCTGCCCAGTACAGCTTTGGTACGCCGGGCGCCACCGGTGGCGCTAATAGTTTTGGACCATGATGTCCGATGTTTGTTTGAAGGCGATGGCGATGGATCGAGGCAAGAACCGGATCGGCGGCTGGTTTATATTGCCATGTCCGGGCAGGGAGAAGGATTGCCGCCAAGAGTCTTCGAACTTGATGCCTGCCTCTATGATGCCGTCGGGCGCATGGAAGGATGGAAGACGGCGGCTTCCTGGAGCAAGGAATTCGCTACCATTGAAGTGCCCGATATCGAAGCCCTTCATTCCATCGGGTTGATTGAGTTTAAATCATGAGACTCGTGACTGCTCAAAACTGCTATGGATTGATTGCGATACCAAGGCTAAAAACCCATATGGTCGCGATCTAATTTCAGGCATTGGTCACACATGGTGTCAGAGAATGTTCGAACCCAGCCGGGTTCGCTCCGCCATTTTTCCTTTCGCTGCGCATCACGCGGGCAGGGGTTGGGCTGGGTGCGGCAGTTTGGTAATCAGCGCCCCGACGATCACCAGATTGACCAGATTGAAGCCGACGCCGATCAGGAACGGCGCCGTGTAGGAGCCGGTCTGATCGAACAGAAAACCGCCGATCCAGCCGCCCAGCCCCATGGCCATGGCGCCAAACAGAAAGACAATGCCGGCCCGCCGGCCCGCCTGGGAGGCGGGTAAATGCTCGCGGATGATAACCGCGTAGGCCGGGAAAATGCCGCCATAGCCGATCGGCCATGGCCGGCCTTATTTCCAGGTGATGGTGTGGCCGATGGTATAGGCGCCGAGGATGCCGCGCACATCACGTTCGAGCGAGACCCGTCCCGCATCACCGCCCGCCGTCAGGCTAATCGCGGCGATGGCGCCCGCCATCCCATCGGCAAGCACCTCAATCTCGATGGTCACGCCGTCCCGCGCCAAAGGCGCCAGAACCTCTGTAAACACCCTTTTGGCCGCCATATGGCGCAAGGTCACCTTGTCCGGTTTGCCGATATCGGTCAGCGGCATGGTTTCCAAAAATAGGATTTCAGCCGGGTTGGCGGCCCGTTCGGTGATCCGTTTCCGCACAAAGGCTTTTAAGGCATCATTGGTAACCGCGCCGCCGCCGGTCAGCTCCACATAGGCGGTGGGCAGCTCGCCGGCATAGGCGTCCGGCTTGCCGACGGCGGCGGCGAGACGCACGGCTTGGTGCGCAACCAGCGCCTCTTCGATGACGCTGGGATCGATATTGTGGCCGCCCCTTATGATCAAATCCTTGGCGCGTCCGGTGATCCACAAATAGCTGTCCCCATCGATGCGGCCGAGATCACCGGTATTGAGCCAGCCGTCATCGAAATAGACCCCGGCGTCCAGAGCCGCATCCACATAGCCCGGAAAATTGCCCGGCCCCTTGACCGTCACCACGCCAATCTCATCGGCGCCGCAATCGCGTTGGATTTGGCCCTGCGCATCGACAATGACCGCCTTGATTTGGGTATAGGGCAGACGGATACCCACCGAGCCGTGGCGCATCTCGCCGTCGCGGGGAATGATGGTGGCGTTCTGGCCAAGCTCGGTGGCGCCGTAGGTGGTCAGCATGCGCACCCCCAAATCCCGCTCGATGCGCTCCGAGGTGGCGACCGGCAAGGCGGCCGAGCCGGTCGATGCGTAGGACTTGAAGGACGGAATGTCGGCGCCCGCCGGCGCCGTCTCGATGAGCACCGCGAGGGTGGTCGGCACGCCGGACAGGTAACTGACCCGGTAGCGGTCCACCAGCTTCCAGTAATTGGCGATAAATGTTTTCGAGCGGGCGCCGAGGGCCGCCGGGACAAACATAGTCTGGCCGACTGCGAAGATCAGCAAGCCGCGCCCGATGAAGCCGGCGATATGAAACATCGGCATATCGGAAAACACCGTTTCGTCGGGCTCGAGCGCCATGACCAGAGGATTGGCGAAGCATCGATAGGCGAGGGCGCCATGGGTGATCTTGGCCAGCTTGGGCGCGCCGGTGGTGCCGCCGGAATGCACATAGGCGGCGATATCGTCCGCCTGGAATGATCGCTGGAAGTTGAGCGCGCCTTCCGGCTGGGCGGCCAGGCGCTGATCGAAATCGCACTCGGGCAGCAATTCGCCGCCCAATTCATGCACCGAAAGCACATGCGCGAGGTCCGGCAAATCGCCGCGAATGGCTTCGATCTTTTGCCAGATCTCAAACCCCTTGGTTGGGCCGAGCGCGATCACCACCTTGGCCTTGGCGGCTCTCAAGATATTGGCGATGCGCGGCGCCTCCAGCATCCAGTTGACGCAACAGACAATACCGGCGCCAAGACCGCCGAACTGAATGATGTAGTTTTGCGGAACCGAAGGCATGACCAAGGCAACCACATCTGTGGGCCCGATACCCAATTCGTGCAACAGGTTGGCGCATTGGGTGAAGCGGTCCATGAGCTGGCCATAGGTGAGGGTGAAGGGGTCATCCTCCAGACCGCCATCGGGCAAATAGATCAAGGCCGGCTTATCCGGGTTTATTGCTGCTCCTTGGCGCAATAGATCGAAGCTGTCGAACGTGGTCAGGCGCTCGGCCAGCGGCACCTGCTCGATGGCTTCGATGTCACTTATGTTGCGGATCGGCTGGTAGGCGATGGATCTAGCCCCCGGCGTCCGCATCGAGGGCGATCAGGATTTTGCCGCCGCGCCCGGATTTATCGGCATGGGCGGCGGCCTTTCCGGCCTCGGACAAGGGATAGACGGCTTCCACTTCGGAATGGAGGGTTCCGGCCTCGGTCAGATCGGCCAGGCGTTGGAGCACAATGCTGATTTTGTCCAGGGGCGTCGCCCGGTACCAGGCGGTCAGCCAGAAGCCGCGCAAGGCCAGCTTGTTCTGGAACAATCGGCGGCCATCAAGCTGCACCGGCGCGCGCCCTTGGGTGCCGTAGACCACCAGTTGGGCATCCTCGCCGAGGGCGGCGGCCATGGCATCGGTGGCAGGCCCGGTTATGGCGTCGATGCCGAGCGTGATGTGGGCGCCGCCGGTGGCGTCCCGCACCAACCCGCAGAATCGTTCGGGATCGCTCAAATCATCGACCAGGACCACGGTTCCGCCGAGCGCCTCGAGCCGTGCCGCCGCTTCCTTGCGGCGCACCACATTGACCGTTTTGACACCCTTAACATTGCAAAGCTGAATGACGTTTTGCCCGACCCCGCCATTGGCGGCGTTTTGCAGGACCCAGTCGCCGGCCTCCAGGCCTGTGAACTCGGACAATAGACCGTCCGCGGTCGCCGGGTTGACTTTAAGCATGGCCAGTTGTTCGAGCGCCCCGCCGCTGACCTTGATGAGCAGATCTTCGCGCACACTTAAGCGTTCCTGCCAGGTGCCTCTGGGCATCGGAACGACGATGTCGCCGGGCGCGACGCGGGTAACGCCATCGCCCACCGCCTCCACCCGCCCGACGCCCTCGGTGCCGGGAATAAAGGGAAATTCCACATCGCGGCTATAGTTGCCCTTGATGGTCAAAAGATCGGCCGGGTTGATGGGCGCCATGGCCATGCGCACAACCGCGCGCCCCGGCTCCGGTTCTCCCAAATCGGCAATATCGACGCATTTGACGGTCTCGCCCGGCGCGCCGTAATGGGCAATGCTGGCGGCTTTCATCGGCGTCTCCCCCTGTTGGCCGGCGCCTCGATTGGCATTTCGGGCAACCGGCGACAGGATAGGTGGTCTATTTGACGCCTGTCAAAGCCCCGCCCCGGCCAAACCGGTAGAGATAGCCGGAGCGAAGCATTTTGGGATACAATATGTGCCTGGAATTTGCAGCGGCGGGATTTAGATAAGGAAACCACGATCATGGATGACATCAAGCTGACGGGGCTGTACGACGTTCATAACCCCTGGGGGGAGCAGGACCCGGTAACCTTGCGCGGCCTCAATGCGCGCATCGGCGGGCTTGCCGGCAAGACCATCGGGCTGTTCGCAACCCGCTCCAAACTGGCCGCGGTGCCGATCATGGAAGCGGTCGAGCGCCAATTGCAGGCGCGCGAGCCGAGCCTCGAATTCTCCTGGTTCCTGTTCGATCACAACGCCCACATCGCCGATACCGAAGACAAGGCACGCTTCGCCGAATGGGCAAAGGGCATTGATGCCGCCGTTGCCGCGGTCGGCGATTGAGGCTCCTGCACTAAGTATCTCGTGTTAGATACTATTGCGATCGAAGACCGACACGTTCCCGCCGTTGGCCTTGCCAACGAAGGTTTTATACGCGACGCCAAATCGGCGGCGGCAATCAACGGCATGCCCGGCGTGCGCATTCTCGCCGAAACCATTCCCGTCGAATGCACCGAGCTGCCGATCATCGAGGCCGGCGTGGCGGCGGCGATGGATGATATCATCGACGCGCTGATCCGCCCCTTAAGCGAAGAAGAAGCGAAGCCGGTGCCGGAAGAAGACGGTGTTGCGGATAGGATTGCCTTTCGCGGCACCATCCAGGAGGTCAACCGGTTCTTCTACAAGCGCAAATGGACCGACGGGTTGCCGATCCTGCCGCCGACCGATGCGGCGGTGGCCGAAATGCTGGAAGGCACCGATTTGCCGCCCGATCATCTGGTCGGCAAAATCACGCCGCGCTGGGGCAAAGCCACCGTCGAGAAGATCGCCATCAACGCGGTCATGGCGGGCGCCTTGCCAACCTATATGCCGGTGCTGATCAAGGCGGTCGAGGCGATGCTCGACCCGATGGCGGATTACGGAACCCATTCGGTAAGCACCGGCTCCTGGGCGCCCCATTGGATCATCAACGGCCCGATCCGCCATGATTTGAACCTGAATAGCGGTTCCGGCATGCTCAGCCCCGGCGATATGGCCAATTCGGCCATCGGGCGGGCGATGCTGCTGGTTATCCGTAATATCGGCGGCGCCCAGAAAGGCATCGAAGATATGGGCGTGCTCGGCAATCCCGGCAAATACGCCGCCGTCATGGCCGAAAACGAAGAAGACAGCCCGTGGCAGCCGATGCATACGGAAGCCGGCTTCGATGCGGGGATAAGCACCATCTCGGTGTTCTTTCCCAACAGCTATTCCCAGGTCTGGCCCTATGCCACCAACGCCAAGGGGGTGCTGAACGCCATTACCGCCAACGTCATTCCGGGGCGGACAGGCCTGTTTTGCGTGGTCATGAACCCGGCCAATGCCAAGCTGCTGGCGGACGAGGGGTGGGAAAAAGATCAGATCAAGGCTTATATTTCCGAATATGCACGGGCGCCGGCCTACAAGCATCCGGCCTATTGGGGGGCCATGGCCGGGCGCCAGAACAACCAGTGGATACCGCTGAATGCCAACGATTCCCAGCGTATCCTGCGCTACCCGGACTGGATCAAAATCCTGGTGGCGGGCGGGCCCGGCGCGTTCATGGGCCTATTGACCGGCGGCGCCATCAACGATTTGGACTGGGTCACAAGAAAGATCGAGCTGCCGGCCAACTGGAACGCCCTGGTCAAAAAGTACGGCAAGATTTGAGGGCGCATATTGGCGGACTTTGATGCAATCGTGATCGGCGGCGGCCCCGCCGGACTGACGGCGGCGCGCGCCATCGCCGAAGCCGGGCGCAGGGTCATGGCGTTCGAAAGAGAAGCCTTCGGCGGCCAGCTCATGAACCTGGAATGGGCGGAGGATTACCCCAGCCCCGGTGCGCGCATCGCCGGTGCGGCGCTCGGCAGCCAATTGGCCGATAGGGCCGAGGCCGCCGGCGTCCGCCTGGAAATCGGCGCGGTGGACGAGATCGAAAGTTATTCCACATCCAAAGCCGTCAGCCTCGCCGATGGCGCCGCCTATACCGCGAGCGTTATCATCGTGGCTAGCGGATTGGCGCCCAAGCCGCTGGGCGTGGCCGCCGAGGCGCGCCTCGAAGGCAAGGGCGTCATGACTTGCGCGTTCTGCGATGCCGGGCTCTACCGGGATAAATCGGTCGCCGTCTGCGGCGGCGGCGATGCGGGGCTGATCGAGGCGCTCTATCTCGCAAAGTTCGCCGCCAAGGTGTTTGTGATCGAGGCCGGTGGCCAGCTTAGCGCCCGCCAGGAACTTCAGGAGCGCGCCGCCGGCAATGAAATACTGGACATCCGCCTTGGCCACCTGGCCGTCGATATTGTAGGCGATGACGGCGTCACCGGCGTCACCATCGAAGACGCCGCCAGCGGCACGCGCCAGACCTTGGATGCCCATGGGGTGCTGGTGCATGTGGGCTTCGCGCCCGCCACCGATTGTCTAGCTGCGCTGGTTGATCTGGATGATCAAGGCTACGCTGCCGCCGATGCCGGGTTGGAAAGCGAGACCGCCGGCATCATTCTGGCCGGTGATATCCGCCGGGGCGCGCCGCGCAGTGCCGCCGCCGCCGTCCAAGACGGTGCGCTGGCGGCGGCCACCGCGTTGCGCCTGCTGGGATCATAATGACCAAATGATGGAGCGATGCTGACGGTGTTCATCTGGACCTGACGGGGCTGGAGCCGCCGGCCCCGATGCTGGCTGTATATTCCGGGCACAGTAATTTTGGTCGGCGGCATGGGCATGGCAAGCCATGCGCTGATGGCCCTCGGCGGCATCATGGTGATCGCCGGATTGGGCGTCTGGTCCGCCGTCTTGATTGACATACTTAAGCGTGCGCCGGGCCTTCGCGTTACCGTCCGGCACGGCTGGTGGGCGCTCATCGCACTGGCGCTGTTAAGCGCCATTGCCGCCGTTCTGATCCTGGATTTGGGCCTTCGGTTTCTGCCTGCCAGCTCACCGGACCACGGGCAGTTAGCCGCCGCCCACGCGCTCCTCGGCGGCTTTGGTTTCATCGGCCTTTTCGCCATGGGCTTCTCCTATATCCTGGTTCCCATGTTCGCGCTGTCGCTGGCGCCGGCGCAAGCGCGCGCCAATCTGGCTTTGGGCCTGGTGCTGGCCGGCATTGCTTTGGCCCTGGCCGCCATGCTGACCGATCTGCCCGCCAACCAACAAACGCTGCTTGCTCTCGGCGCCGCCGTTTTCGGTCTGGGCGGCGCGGGCCTGCATGATCGACATGTTGAAGGGCGAGCACGAGATCATCCGGCCGATGGCGGCCCAATTGATACAATCGGTCAAGGCGGCCAGGAGCGAATGGTTCGGGCCTGAAAGCTGGCAGGCGTTTTATGATCTCGGCCTCGATCTGGCGGAACGGGAGACCTTTCACATCCAAAAAGAGGAAATGGGCTTCCTGCCGCTGTTGGAGCAGATCATCGACGAGGACGGCGACGGAAATCATTGCCGCGCCTACGACGCTAACCGGGGCGGCTAAGGCGCCTTTTCCTATTCGGAGTGCTGGGCCTGCTCGGCGCCTATCAGCGCGCCGAGCAGGCGGGTATCCTCGATAAATCCCTGGCCCGCCGAAGTGCCGCCCCGCCTCAATTGGCCTCGGCGCGCCATTTGCCGGCGTAGCCTTCGCGGGCGTCGCGGGAGTAGGGGGTTGGCGCGACCTTGACATGGATCTCGGTCTGCTTGTGCGCCTCCACGGTGGTTTTCGCGGTGCCGCCATCGGCTTCGCCCCAGACCAGCGTCAGATCATCGCCCACCTGGATGTCCGCATCGACAACGCCCAGAGACAGCATGCAGCGCTCGTTGTAGGAATAGCCGCAGAACATGGAGAAGCCGACCATGTTGCCGTCCTTCATCACCGTGTCGTACGAAGATGACGCATAGTTGGACAGCGGCAGATCAATGGTCTTGAAGTTCTCGCCGCCGGGATCGAGCATGGACCGTGATATTCTGGCAACGTCGTCGGGGTTCCATTCGAACGTCACTTTTTTGCGCTGCGGCGTATCGGCGATTTTCTCCAAGGCTTCGCGGCCTATGAAGTCATGATCGAACTTCACATAAAAGCCGTAGCCAAGCTCGTATGGGTTCAAATAATAATCCTCGATATTGTCCGAAACAAAGCTGCCGCCGATGGAGCCGGTTGCCTCATAGCCCGCGGCCGGCAACCACTCGCGGAAGGCTTTCATGCCATCGCCGGTATAAACAGCCGGAAGCGGCGACGGAATCCACCCCGATTCCAAGGTATTGGTCGCATAGGCGCGGGCGCCCACCTGGCGCATGCCGAAGTCCTTGCCGGCTTCAACAATCGCGGCCCGGACTTCCTCGGCTTGCTCGTAAGGCCCCCAGATTTCCAGCCCCGGAACGCCGGACATGCCGTGGCGAAGGGCGGGAACCTCGCGCCCGGCGACGGTCATGCGCCCGACATTGAAGAATTTGACTTCCGGAATAGGCCCGCCGTTCAGTTTTTCAAGGATCTGGCTCGCGTTCGGCCCCTGCACCTGATACCGGTAGTGGCGCCGGACGACGGGTTTGCCGCCGGTGAAGCCAGGCGAGCGGTCATCGCGCGCCGTTTCGATGTCCCAATCGCCGGTTTCGGCGTGGAATTCCAGCCAGTTCACGGTCGGCGCCCGCCCGACCAGATTATATTTGCCCTCTTCCAGGTGGAAAACGATCACGTCGCCAATGACGCCGCCGTCATGGCTGCAGGGAACGAAATGCTTGGCCTTGTCGACCGGGAAATTCTCGAAACTGTTGATGGCCAGGGACGAAAGCATGGCCTTGGCGTCCGGGCCTTCAACCATATATTCCGCCATGTGATGGCTTTGATCAAAGAGCACCGCCGTTTCGCGCCAGGCCCGTTGTTCATCGCGCCAGTTGGTATATTCGGGCGGCACCACCGGATAGATATAGGCGCCGATTTGCGAATTGCGCAGCAACTGAACGGGATTGCCGGAGGATTGCAGTACGTCTTCCAAGCTCTTGTCACTCATGGCCGTTTCCTTCCCTCTTAATATTAATCAGACCCCGGTGCGGTGACAGCGGAGCGCATCCATTGTGGTGATTTTATTAACCCATTACCGGCGGCTAGTAAAATAGAATGAGTGCAATAGTTATAATGAGTTAGAATACCTTGACGCCAGCCCGAAAGCGCTGGTGTAATCGACTGGGAGCGGTGTTTTTTGGGACGGAGGAGTGCGCCATGTCGCCGGACGAGATTGAAATTCTCAAAACCGATAGTAGGGAAGAAGCTGGGACCAGTTCCGACACCCTGACCCTAAAGGTCGCGATGGGCGATTACGACCGCATCCGGCCGCTGATTGACCGGCGGGTGCGCGCCGAAGGGCTCAATCTTGATATCACCACCGATGATATCAGGGAATTCTGCGTCGGCCCGGTCTACGAGACTTTCGATGTCGCCGAGATGTCCATGTCCTGGTATGTGGCGGCCCGCGCGCGCGGCGAGCCTTGTATCGCGCTGCCGATCTTTCCGCTGCGCATGGCGGTGCTCGGCTACATCTATTGCCACGCCGACGCGCCCTACAGCCACCCGTCCGAGCTTAAGGGCAAGCGCATCGGCTCACCGGCGTTTCGCTACACCGTTAATTTGTGGCTGCGCGGCATGTTGGCCGAACATTACGATCTGGCGCCGGAAGAAATGTCCTGGGTGACCAACGAGGCGGAGATCAACGGCTATGCCGTTCCGTCCAATATCGATTGCAGCGTGGTACCCGGCACCGGCCCCGGCCAGCTTCTGATCGACGGCGAGATCGACGCCATCATGTCGCCCGAGCCGCCGCCCGAGTTCGCCGCCGGCGATCCCAGAATCCGGCGCCTGTTTGCCGACGCTCGCACCGAGCAGGTTACCTATTTCAAAAAGACCGGCATCTATCCGATCACCCATCTGGTGGTCATGCACGAAAAAATGGTGCGCGATCAACCGTGGGTCGCCGAACGGCTGGTGGGCGCTTTTCGGGATGCCCAGCGGCTGACCACGGCCTACTACAACGAGATACCGAAACGCCTGGCGCTGCCCGGCGCGGCATTTATTGTCGAAGAAGAGCGGCGCGATTACGGACCGGAGCCCTGGTCCCACGGCGTCGCCGGCAACGAGGCCAATATCGAAACTTTCGTGCGCTATGCCAAGGAGCAGGGCTATATCGACGAGATTATCCCGCTGGATAAATTCTTTGCCCCGACCACGCTGGATGTCTGACGCCAAAACCGGCCTTATCGCGGCGGGCGGAAATCGAACGTCAACATGCTGACCGAGGACGCTGGAATTTAGGATGCCAGCATGAGCGCCACGCCCTTGAAGGGCCGGCAATGCGAGGCTCGCAATTTTTGAGATAAAAGTGGCGGAGAGACAG
>Ga0114996_10008482_pt1 | contig 11409 bp, 9 predicted proteins | sample ArcticOcean_MG_C_4_FD_87039 | JGI IMG/M metagenome (GOLD analysis project Ga0114996, IMG submission 87039) | Marine microbial communities from western Arctic Ocean - ArcticOcean_MG_CB4_134 | ecosystem: Environmental > Aquatic > Marine > Oceanic | place: Arctic Ocean: Canada Basin | collected... | reverse complement strand
GACTGCCCGACCGACGTCTTCGTGGCCGCCGCCACCGAGTGCGCTGGCGCTACGGGTGTTTGCGACGTAGCTGAGGCCTGTACCGGCGGCAGTGCCACCTGTCCTGCTGATGGCGCCAATCTCACCAGTGAATGCCGCGGCTCGGCGGGCACTTGCGACATCGCTGAGGTCTGCAGCGATGCCAGCGACGACTGCCCGACCGACGTCTTCGTGGCCGCCGCCACCGAGTGCGCTGGCGCTACGGGTGTTTGCGACGTAGCTGAAGTGCCTCGAACGCTGGTCGGGCGGTGCGAACACCGCGAAGCCCTTCGACGCCGCGGAGCGCGGACTTCCGTCCGCGCCTCTGTCCGGCCGGGGGCCGCTGCGCTGGTCGCTGGGGGCCCGCTGCTGTGACCTCGGGGTTCCTCGTGCGCTGACCGCGCGGGCCCGTTGCTCTGACCTCGGGGTTCCTCGTGCGCTCGTCCGCGGACTTCCGTCCACGGCTCTGTTGGATCGCTTAGAGATTCTTGTCCTCCCTTGCTGAAGCGGGCGCAGCTCCATTCTATCAATTGATATCCGTATTTCACCGTGCTGTTTCACGCCGCCCTAAAGTGCTTTTGTCAAGTCGATATGGAACCGAGGTTCCCGCTTCATAGCCTGGATCGCAACATTGATAAGGTATAGAGATATGACCGCAGAACAGGTCAACGAGGTCGTGCGTGAGATCCGGGAGCGGGTCCGCGGCCGCTATGAGAAGCAAGTCGCCGAGATTCCCGATTTCTCGCTGCCGGCGCTCGATCCGCTGGGCCATGCCCGCGATGCGGCCGAGGGCAAGTCGGCTTCGATCGGCACGGTCAATCCGCGGCCGCCCGGTTTGCTCAACAATGCCGCGCAGGCGGTCAAGCGAAAGATCGCCCGGGCTCTCGACTGGTTCGTGCGCGATCAGGTGGACTTCAATCACGCCGTCGTGCGCTACATGGACGCCAATTTGGAGGCCTCCATCGAGCAAAACCACCAGTTGCTGCGGGCGGGCAAGGAGATCGCCGCTCTCAAGCACCTGCGCGGCGAGATAGACGACATGCTCCACCACTGGAATGAGTGGCGGCCCGCCTTCGAAGAGAAACTCACCAAGGCCGAAATCGACCTCCTTCACAGTATTCGCGGTATTGAAGAGAAGGCACGCGAACGAGAGGGTACGCAGCGTGAAGGCGCCCTGAAGATGCATCAGAATTATCTGGACTCCCTCAAGACTTCAACCGAGAGAATGCAGAACTCCCTCAATACTTCAATGGAGGGGATACAAAAACAGTTTTGGTCCAACCTGGCGAAGCTAAAATCCGAACAGGAAAGGCTGATTCACACCGAGCTGAAACTGATTCGGCAACGCGCGGGCGCGAGTTCCGAAGCACTGATTGGGACGGTTCCCCAGGCCCCGCCGGACGCTTCATCGGTTGCGGCTTCCGCGAGCTCGGCGGCGTCCTCCCCGTCCGCTGCCTCGCCTGCACCCGCGCCTTTCGACTACGCCAACTTTGAAGAGAGGTTTCGCGGTTCGGAAGCCACTGTCGGCGAGCGGCAACAGTTTTATCTTCCCTACTTCAAGCATTGCCGCCGCGTCGTTGACCTCGGTTGCGGCAGGGGTGAATTCCTCGAACTGCTAAAAGAGAACGGCGTCGCGGGCGTTGGTATCGACCTCAACCCAGACGCCATCAGCGCCTGCCGCGCCAAAAGCATCGAAGCCCACCAAAGCGATATCTTCGGCTACCTGAGCGCCCAGTCGGATGAGAGCTTCGATGGCATTTTCTGCGCCCACGTCGTCGAACATCTGGCGCCCGAAAGTCTGCCCGGATTGGTCAATCTCGCGGCACGGAAACTCAAGCCCGGAGGGCTGCTCGCTATCGAAACCCCAAACCCCGGTTGCCTCGCGATTTTCGCGGGTGATTTCTATCTCGACCCCACTCACCAGAAGCCGGTTCCAAGCGGGCAACTCGATTTCTATCTTCAGGAATCCGGGTTCACCGAGATAGAACACCACGAGCTAAATCCCGCGAGCGAAGTATTCCCGGAACTCGCCGCCATGGACGAAATGGAAGCTTTGCGCGGTTTCCGGAGCAGGTTCTTCGGCGGTCTCGACTACGCAATCATCGGCCGGAAGATGAGTTCATGATCGAGTTCACCGGCGAACGCGTTGTCCCTGGTCAAACCGACCCCGATCTCATGAACGAGCATCTCGCGCGGTATTGTTTCGCCGAAGCCCTGGTCGGTCAGAAGCGCGTATTGGACGCCGGTTGCGGCCTCGCCTATGGGTCGGCCCGCTTGGCTCGCCGCGCCGAGGAAGTCTTCGCGCTCGACAACGCTTTCGATCCGCTGCGCGAAGTCCGCGAGCAGTATGAGCCCGCGGGCGTTCGCTTTGCGCAGGGAGACGTCACTTCCCTGCCCTTCCGGTCAGGGTCGTTTGACGTTGTCGTGGCATTTGAGGTCATCGAACATTTAGAGGACTGGCGAGGATTTCTGGCCGAGGTGGAGCGTGTCCTCGAACCTTCGGGTCAGCTCATCGTTTCGACGCCCAACCGGCTTTATTACGGGGAAACTCGCAGCGAGCCGAACCTCTATCACGTCCACGAGTTCGACTACGAAGAATTCCAGAGCGAGCTGCAAAAGTTCTTTCCCCACGTCACGATTTTCCTGGAGAATCACAGCAACGCCATCACCTTCACGCCACTGACCGTCCAAGGTGTCAGGACCATACTGGAATCGAACTCGCACAAGCCCGAGGAGGCTCATTTCTTCCTCGCGGCCTGCTCGAAGCAGCCCTTGTTCGGCTCGCCCGCGTTTGTTTACTTGCCCGAGTCCGGAAACGTTTTGCGGGAGCGCGAGCATCACATCGACCTGCTCGATGGCGAGATCAAGCAGAAAGAAAAGTGGCTTGCGGAAACCACCGCTGAGCTCAAGCAGCTCGACGAAGAGTACCGCCGCGAGCAGAAACTAGCTCAGGAAACGATCGCCGACCTCGAGCAGCAGAACGCACAGAAAACCCAGTGGGCCGAGCAGCTCGAAGCCGACTACAGCAGGGAGCTGGAACAGCGCACCGAGTGGGCCGAGAAGCTCGACGCTGAACTCAAGCAAGCCTGGGACAACTATCGCGGCATCGAGCAAGAGCTGAAGAAGTGCATCGCCCTGCTTGACGACGCGGAAAACCGAGTCATCGAGCGAACCGAATGGGCGCGGCGCCTGGATCGCGAACTAGAGCAAGCAAGCAAACAGCTCGCGCTGCTCTACGCGTCCCCCGCCTACCGCCTAGGCCGGCGCCTCCGCCTAGCCCCAGCGCCCGATCAGAGCCCGGAACGCAAGTGACGGGTCAGCGAATTGTGCGTAGTATCTCAGTTGACCCGACCGAGCGTGGACGGAAGTCCACGCTTGGCAGGCAAGGATGCCCGCCCCACCTCAGAAAGGCCAAACTCGAGAGCGATCGAAGTCGCGGCATCTCAGCGGCAGCGGCATCTCAGCGATAGCAGCATCTCAGCAACAGCGTCCCCATCCATCACCTAAGCTAAACTGACCAAAGGCGCCTCAAACAATGAAAGCCCTCGTCCTAGAAGATTACAAATCCCTAAAAATCCAAGACTCCCCCGTCCCCGAACTGGCCGCCAACGAAGTCCTGATTCGCGTCAAATCCTGCGGCATCTGCGGCAGCGACGTACACGGATTCGACGGCAGCTCCGGCCGCCGCATTCCCCCGGTCATCATGGGACACGAGGCCTCGGGCGTCATTGACAGAATCGGAAACGCCGTCACCAGTTTCCAACCGGGAGAACGCGTCACCTTCGACTCCATGATTTCCTGCGGACATTGCCGCTTTTGCCGTCATGGCGAGCCCAACCTGTGCGATGAACGCCGCGTGTTGGGCGTCTCGTGCGAAGACTACCGCCGCAACGGCGCCTTCGCCGAATTTGTCTCCGTCCCCGAGCACATTGTCTACCGCATCCCGGACAACCTGCCGTTCGACGAAGCGGCGCTGGTCGAGCCGGTCTCGGTAGCTGTTCACGCCGTCAACCGCACTCCCGTCCAACTCGCCGACACCGCCGTGGTCATCGGCGCGGGCATGATCGGCCTGCTAACGATTCAAGCCCTGAGGACCGCCGGCTGCGGCCGCATCATCGCCGTCGATTTGGAAGACGACCGCCTTGCTCTAGCCCGTGAACTCGGTGCCGACGACACCCTGAACTCCAGCCACCAGGACATCCCCGCCGCCGTCATCGAGATGACAAACGGCCAAGGAGCCGACATCACCGTCGAAGCTGTAGGGGCCGACGCAACGGTCCGGATGGCGGTCGACTGCGTCCGCAAAGGAGGCACGGTTACGCTGATTGGCAACATCGCCCCGGACGTTAAGTTCCCGCTGCAATCAGTAGTGACCAGAGAAGTTAGCGTCCTAGGATCGTGCGCGTCATCGAACGACTACCCCGCCTGCCTAGACCTCATGGGACGAGGCAAGATCCGCGTGAAGCCGATCATCAGCGCGACTGTTCCCCTGGAACGCGGAGCCGAGATGTTCGACCGCCTCTACGCCAAGGAGCCGAATCTGACCAAGGTCATCCTGAATCCCTGAGCGACGCCCGGGGAGCCGCGCGTAAGCAAGCGTTGGGCCGATGGTGCTGGCCGCGTCGACGGCTTTTTCCGCCTCTTGCTGGAGGCGGGTTGTCACGTGGGAGAGAGTCTCGTGGCGGGTCAGGCGAAGCATTGCCTGGAAATCCTCGTCCTCGCGCAGCCACTGCCGGAGCGTGCTTTCGCCGACTTCGGCCTTGCGAGCGGCAGCGGCGATCGAAGGCGACTCGAGCAGGGCAGCGATGGCGCGGTCCTGGCGGGTAGTGAGGCCGTTGAGGTGGTTTCCGTGATTTGGGCTGTCAGCGGTTTTCAGCGGGTTATGGCTATATTCACTCATCCTATTATGTAAACCTCATTTTTCGCGTTTTCGTTTATATTTTCTTTAGGTTCTCCCAGGGTTGATCGAGCACGCCGGATCGTCCGCGGGACGAGCGTTTTGCCTCGTCCGGCGGACGGCCGATTTCAGTGTTTCTTCGGCTACAATTGGGCGCACGAGCACGCGCGGGCCGCTGCCTTCATGAGCCGGCGAGCGGTCCGTTTTGTGCCCTGTCACTTGATCCCCTCACACCGAATGGCGTATGCGGGGATCGGCGTTTAGGTTGAGAAAGTTGCCGTGTTGAGAAACGTGCGGCGTTGAGAAGAGTGCCGCGCTGAGAAGAGTGCCACTTCTCGTTGTGCGGTCAGGGGATGGCTGCCCTGATTTCGAGGCTCGATGTTTTCCTGGTTTACCTGCTGTTATGATACCAGACTGGTGTTTATTCTTTTGCGTTTATTGGTTAATAGTGTTGAATTTATTGCGTTAGGGTGGGATTTGGCGCGGCGAGCAGGGAGGCTGAGGCTGTTCCGGTCTACGGGATTGCAGTGAGCCTGGCGGTGGTTTGGGAGCGAATTCGGGCGGGAGGTGACAGCCGCTGGCGCGGCTGTCACCTTGTGGCCCACCCCACGCCCCATTACGTGTCCCTTGGGCTGTGGCCATCTTTGGACGGCGCTGCGATATGTGGACCTCAATCCGGTGCGGGCTCAACTGGTCGAAGAGGCGCAGAGTACGAGTGGTCAAGTGCGCGAGCCACGTCGCGGGCCGCGATCGGCAAGGTTTGCTGGACACGGGACCGAGGGGACAGGCACCCTAACTAATCTTGACCTGCTCGCACCATTGATTTTAAAGGACTTATCGGAGCCGCCGCGCCTGGGATAGAACTCTTACGATCTTGGTCCGACCGTAAGCCGCTAAAATATAGTACTTTAGTCGATTTCGCGGAGATGCCGTCAACAGTTAAGGTGCCTGTCCCTCGTGGCTCCCGAGCGAGGCTTCACCGCGGCCAACACGCTGGTCTCAGTCGATATCACGCAGGTTGGCAGCACTTTCCGGGAGAGAATTTGGTGGCGAGTGTGAGGTTCTGAAGGTGTCTAGCTGATGATTTCCAGCGACCATCGCAGGAAGGCCCGGAAGGCATTTAGGAACCATGTCCCAAACGCTTTAAGGCCAATAAAGCCCTCTAGAGCTGTCAGCGCCGTTAGAGCTAAGAGCAGTCGATTCGTCCTTGCTTGGTTGACTGCGAGCTTTTGGTCGACGTACGTGTCGTCGTTCCATGAATTGGTCGAGAATTCGCTGCCGATGCGCCCGAACGTGTTGATTCGGTCCGAGGAATCCGGTGGCTGCAAGATGCAGCTTATCCAAGCGGGCCCGTCAAAGGAAAAAGTGATTGTGTCAGATAACAAATATCTGTGTGAGTGGTTTGGGTTAAGAGAAGGGATGGAAAACTCTTCCTTCTTTTCGAAAGATGCGTTGGTCAGTTCGCTCTTGATTCTAATCCACTTGACAGTTGCCCCTGGGAACGGTGATTTTCCCAGATTTGTCACCTTGAAACCCCAGTGTAGAGGAACACCCTGGATGGGATTACGTAGCCGACGGAATGGCAGGTGCCGTGAGATCCGGCCGCTGCGTGAACGCTCAAACAGAGTTTCAACGAGCAGTTTGTGCTCTACGGTTGCTTTCGCTGAGTTTTCTCCGCTCACGAGGGTCCAAATGCGCCGGTCCTGATTATAGGGCATGAGGAGGGCATGAGGGACAGTCACCTTAACTATTGATGGCATCTCCCGCAAAATCGACTAAAGTACTGTATTTCAGCGACTTACGGCGAAACTAAGATCGAAAGAGTTGGATTCCGGGCAAAGTGGCGCCGATAAGCCTCTTAAAATCAATGGCGCGAGACGTCAAAATTAGTTAGGGTGCCTGTCCCCTTCGGTCCCTTCGGTCCCTTTTCATGTCGCACCCTCACAGTCAGCACCCTCATGATAGGGGCGCGAGCCCCAAAAGGCGCTGGCTTAACGGCGGTATAATCGCGATTCATGCCCGAAGTCCTCGTTGCGACGCCGCTTGACTATTTCAAAGTCTCGAAGCCTTATCAATTTGCCGGCGGCGTCGAGATTCGTGAAATTTCGGCCATCCTCTGGGAGGAAGCTATCGTTCAAAGATTCATCTCAGAGTACGAGCGCGAGGGTCTTGCTGAAACTACTTACTGGTTGTGCGCGACCAAGGAAGTTCCGATTGCGTTCGCCGACGAAAGCGACGGTCTTTACGATGCCTGCCGCCGAGCTATGTACGCACTTCAGATCATCTGCCCATCGGGCGGCAGGAACGTGTATCTAAAGTTTCAGCGTACGCCAAATGGCTACGCCAATATGGATAGCCAGCATCCGAAGAAGATGAATAACACTTTGCTCGGCAGGCTGGCGAGCGCGGAGGATCAGGGCCTCGCGCAGGATTTCGACAGAGTCTACGCCGGTGTCAAACGTGCATTTGAAGAAAAGCTCGTGCGGCTGCAAAACCCGGTCTTACTGCTTGAGCACGCCTTACAGATCGGGACAGTCGAGTTAGGCACGCTGATGTCCGTCATGGCGCTCGACATGCTTTTCATGGCCGGCGAGAAGCAGCCGTTCGTCAAGCGGTTGGGTGGATTTCTGGGACCACAGTCGCGTGTGTTTCCGCGAACGTCCATACTTCGCAATCGGCCGATTGTTCAGGTCGAAGAAGTGCTTTCCCACCTGTATGAGTTCCGCAATGTCATTGCGCACGGCCAGGAAGTGCCGAGTGAACCGTACCGACAAAAGTACGATCTCAAGGATGACCGCGACGGCCGCATCAACGCCGAGGATTACTACCACGCCGAGCTGATGCTCGAAGCCGGAATTTTCATGCTGGCCCAAGCGCTACGCCAAGTTTTCGTCGAAGACTTGTTTGACGATATCAGCGATCAAACGGCGTGGCGGTCGAAGTTAAGGCTGTACGAGAACCGCTACAGAAGCGCGGCCACACTTTAGAAGCCTTTCCCCTTCCATCAACCACCCCACTCGCGTAGAATCGGGGCGGGGGCTGATGGGGACAGTCACCCTAACTAATCTTGACCACTCGCGTCATTGATTTTAAGGGACTTATCGGCGCCACCTCGCCCAGGATCGAACTCTGTCGATCCTAGCTTCGCCGTAAGCCGCTGAAATATAGTACTTTAGTCGATTTTAGGGAGATACCATCAATAGTTAAGGTGACTGTCCCTCATGCCTCATGCCCCCTCCTCATGCCCCCTCGTGGCCTGTCCCTCGTGGCCCTCTCGTGGCTCTTCAACGGCGAGCTGTCGTTGTAGACCGGGATTGTCGTTCAAGCGAGGATCGCGCAGAGAAGAGCGCCGGTGTCGCCTTTCGCCTAAAGACTGCGACCCCAGGGTCAAGCGGTTCAGCCACGCGAGAGAGCTCAGGCTGCGTGCATAATCCGGGTGTTAAGCTGGTTGAAAGATGCTGTGAAGACATTCAATCAAGGAGGCTTCTTGTGTCAGTCAACTCAGATGATCGTGAGGCGTACGAAAAAGGCGTGGAGGATTCAAATAAAAGTGACTTGGACAGCTTTTTTGATATTGGAGCTACTTTCGAAGACATGAACCGCTCTGAGTCCGAAAGGGCTGCCTATGAGAAGGGACTGAAGGGGAAACAGCTTGACGAAGACAAAGAAGAGTAGGACGACAACCTGCTGCCCCATCTCTCGCCACGGGGCTGGGAGCACATCAACCCGACTGGTGACTACAGCTGGCGACAGAGCCGCGAACTTGCGCAAGGGAAGTTCAGGCCGTTGCGACCGCTGACCGACCCTTAGCGTACGATTTTTTCCGTTTTCTGCGACGACCCCAGAAAGACCACGATCTTCAGCCACCCTCGTCCGGCTCGATGATTATGGAGTGCACCCTCTAGCCTCAGTCCTGCTGTATCCACATCTCAAACGCCACCGCATTCAGAAACGGTACCAAGTCGAGACGGTCGCCCTGTGCAATCCGTGAGACTACAGACCTTAACGCATCTCGGTTGACGAGCTTCTGAGAAACAAGCCACCCATCGAGAAGGAGCGAGCGAACACGAGCGGCGTTCACCCGAACGCCCTGCTGGTAAATACCAGAATATTCGCTCTTCCACCGGCGATCGATGGCTTCGGACGGTACCATCGAACGCATCGCGCGCCGTAACGCAAAACGATCCAGGTCGTTTACAACCATGTCGGCTGCGGCCAGTGTTGATGCGAACTCTTGGATCGGTTGTGTCAGATAAGGATGTACGAGCGGTACGCCCCTATATCCGCAATCAGTCTGCCGGGTCGCCTGTACAACCTCGAGCGCTTGCGTTCGTCGTAGAGGCGAAACTGGCAGGTCGGCCTTCACACGAGCGGCGGACGGTTGAAAGTCACGAAGCAGCCAGACAGGAGTTTCAAGTGGCTCCGTGAAACCCAAATCGCTGTAGATCGCCCACAATCCTTTTGCAGTCTGCTTTCCAATTTGCCAATATGGGGTCCCAGTTCGATTCGCGAAAGCACGCAGATCGGATGTCGTCGCGCAGATCTTTCCCTGCAACAGTTTCTGAAGCGCGTGCCATGGGACGTTCGGCATCGCACAAAACACCTGATCGCCTCCGAGACCGTTGAGCGTTACTCCACATTCGCTCGAGAGAGCGAGTTCCGCCTCTCGTAGGTGCAACTTCACATGAAGTTGTTGTTGAGCAGGTCGGTTCCACAATCGGCGCGCAGCAGTTGTCGGCGAGAATGGCAGCGCATCTCCACCATCGATTTCTATGAGCGGCACGTTAAGGTGTCTCGCCACATTACGGGCGATCTTTGTTTCGAGTTCCATGCCGATGGACATGTACGAAACGGTTGCGGCTACGACTCGGTCGTGGCCGAGTGCACGGACCGCCATTCCCAGCAGCACCGAAGAGTCGACCCCGCCAGAGAGATCAATCAGTACGCGCGTGCTCGTTCCCGCGAATGCGGTGATCACGTCGGCGTACAAACGCCGAAGATCATCGTCATTCGACATCGGTGTAGCGCCTAACTTATGCGACAACCAATAAGGTTCAACACGTTCACCGCGTTCGGAAAACTCCACAAACCATCCAGCCGGCAGTTCGGAGATATCATCAAAAAGCGATTCGGATGAGGCAGCCGGCCCTCGAACGATGAAATCAACTACTCGCTCGGGAGCAGGCGTGACATCCTGAGCGAGCGTTGCCAACTGCGTAGAGAACGCCACACGATCTGGGGATCGTCTCCAAAAAACCGTCTCCATGCCGGACGGATCGCGAAAAAGGAGCAACCGTCGGTGTGATGTGTCATGAACGGCAAGAACGAAAGCACCCCAAGCGTTTCGTGCAAGATAGTCACCGCCGTCTCGCAATACGCCCCGCACAAGCGCGCATATCGCTTCCTCACTCATCGGAGTTACACCAATCGCGCCGAACCCCCGCCTCTCAAAGATCCGGCCGCTGATTCCCACGGTTATTCCGTCTTCTGGCGATATGATCTGGTCGCACCTGATGGCCTCCCAGGAATCGTGAATGTCTATGGAACGGATGAAGCTGCCATTCATTTGGGGCGCAGGGTAAGGACGCGCGGCAACCGCCGCGAGACGATTGAATCATCGTTTACGACACGCCCCTGATGCTCTACCCAAGCATGGGCGTAGAGAGGGTATTTTTGAACGCCAATGTGGAGTTCTGCCGCGACACCGTGCCGGATGAGAAGTGACCACGTCACAGCAGACCCGAGTAAGCAGTCTACACGGCGCGGGTACCAGCGCCGCACCACAATCACTGCGGAATTGATACCGCCCAATATTGCGTCATCGACGGCGGACGCGGGACGAAGATTTAGGTTTTGAAGCGCGCGAATGAGACCGCGGAGTTTCAGCGTGCGGAGTACACGATCAAGGCCCGCGACCGTGACAGCAGCGGCGATCACGCCGACTGGACGGGCGATGAGTCCCTCGCCGGGTCTCCACTCGCAGACCGGAAGGCCGCCGAATTCGGGCGCTGACGTGATCCGCACCGAGCGGATCTCGCCATCAGGTGTGGGGACAATAAGATCAGAGGCCAACAATTGCGCGACTACAGCATCGTCGTCAGGTCGCTCCCCGCTCGCGATCGAGGCAAAGGTGCGGCTCGCGTTTTGACCGAGACCAAAATAGCGATCTCGCAAGACATCGAGAATTACTATCTCGCCGTACGACCACGCTGCATGAATGTCGTCACGAACAGTGTAACGAATCACCACTTACGGCATCGTATAGCCCTGTTCGGACTGCCGACCGCCTCTGCCTTTCGTGAGATCCGTAGCAGTGCCGCATTCCACGATCTCCGTGGTCTTATCGTACTCGATCTTGCTATCGGCTGACTGGTCCAGAGTTGTCCAATACAAGATGAGCCTGAAGAGGAGGAGTGTTTCCAGCACAAGATGAGCCTGAAGACAAACAGGACGGATCCGGGCACACTGCGGGTGAATGCAAGTCACCATGCAGG
>Ga0114996_10008481_pt1 | contig 11410 bp, 19 predicted proteins | sample ArcticOcean_MG_C_4_FD_87039 | JGI IMG/M metagenome (GOLD analysis project Ga0114996, IMG submission 87039) | Marine microbial communities from western Arctic Ocean - ArcticOcean_MG_CB4_134 | ecosystem: Environmental > Aquatic > Marine > Oceanic | place: Arctic Ocean: Canada Basin | collected... | reverse complement strand
CGACGACGTACGCGGTGTCCACGGCCCGCACGACATCGGCGCCCTGAGCGCGGATCTCGTCGCGCGTCGCAGGATCCTGAGCCAGGCGCATCATCTCAGCGGCGAATCTCTCGGGGCTTCCTGAGATCATCGGAAGATTCTCACCCAATTCCTCGGACCAGCCTCCTGTTCCCTCCTGGCGTTTCACGGTGGGCACACCAGCGGCGATCGCGATCAACGCGGACCGTGACCACGATGCCCACGGAGACGCGTCGATCGCCACGTCGGCCGCCGACCAGATGGGGCCGGACTCGGTGCCCCGGCCCAAGAAGACAACGGAGTCACCGAGCTGCAGCTCCTCGGCCTTCCATCGCGTCGAGCCCTCGTATCGCCCTGAGCCGACGATGAACATCCGAAGCCCCGGAAGCTCCTTTGTCGCCATCGAGAAGCCGGTCAGGATCTGGTCCACGCGCGCACCCGATTCGAACGCAGATAGGAGCGCGAACGCCGTCTCGTCCGGTCCGATTCCCATAAGCGTCCGAGCCGATTCCCGACTCGTTCGAGCGACCCGATCCCGGACGTCCCCAACGTCGACGGACCGGGGCAGCACTGAGACATGTTCGTGCGCGGCCCCGTAGGCCCTCACGGCCAAACCACGGCTCCCTTCGTTGGGCACGACGAAACGGGTGACTGGGCGGCTCCTCGCCCGGCGCTCCAGATACTGCAGCACCAGACCACGAAGGTCCTGCTCGTGGTTCGGCGGTCGGGTGACCGAGCGGATGACCGGCACTCCCGGAGCCGCCGCGAGCTACGCGACCGCACCACCCCAGGAGCCGTACCCGTGCACCACTTCGGGAGCGAGTGTGCTCAGCAGCTTCCTCGTCTTGCCTATGGCCCTGAAGGCGCCGATCGGACCCGCGAGGCCGAGCGGATAGCAGCGCACCTTCATCTCGGTGATGCGGCTCATCAGCTCCTCCCGCCCGCCGAGCGCTATGACCGCAGGCTCGAAATCCGAGCGGGAGAGACGGCCCAGAATCGTGACGATCTCGTCACCGAGGTCGTTCGCCGCGAGCGAACCCAGGATGTAGACGATTCGCGGCCGACTCACGGACGCCCTCGCTGCTTAGCAGCCGTAGCGAGAGACAATGGCCGCGCTCCGGTCAGCTCTCCGCGATCGCTACCGGAGGCGCCTTGGTGATCTTTCCCGCGGAGATGCAGCGTGTGCAGACGCGCACTCGGCGCCGCTCGCCCTCGCGGTCGACGATCCTCACGGTCTGGAGGTTGGGCAGCCACCGTCGCTTCGTCCTGTTGTTCGCATGGCTGACGTTGTTGCCCGTAGCGGGCCCCTTGCCACACGAATAACAAATTCGGGACATGCTTATGCCCCTCCAGCGGGGGCATCGCTCGACACCTCGATGTCCACGGCCTCAAGGAAGTAGGCACCGACCGCGAATTCGGCTGCGAGGCGCTCCCCGTCGCTGAGCCTTCCCGCGTCGAACCACTCGCCGACGGTCTCGTTCGTCAACAAAGTCACCGTCGCCGTTACCCTGACCGTGCTTTCCGCGGTCACGCCGGTACCCGCTACGCGAAGCTCGTCGGAAAAGGACACGAGGAACGGACCGGACGGCAGGTCCAACCAAAAGCCTTGTTGGCCCAGCAAGCTCGACACGTTCTGCGGCGCTAGCCGAACCAGTTGGCCTGCGTATGGGCTGGCGTCGAGCATGATGTCGGACGCGCTGATGGGAATGGCGGTCGCGTACTCGTCGACCATCACCGACGTCGTGTCTTCCACGAGGCCCAGGGCGCGTTCCTCAGCCGCCTGGCCGGTAAGCCAATACATAAAGCCACCGACCACGGCGAATGCCGCGATCATGAGAACCGTGCCGAGCTCAACCGCACCGCGCCGGGAAGCCTTCTCCGTCATGTCGCTCGTCCTGTCATAGTTCTGGTCTGTCCCCATTTCATTGCCGCGAAGCTAGCTCACCAACTCGATCAGCGACATCTCCGCCGCGTCACCCTTGCGGTGCCCCACTTTGAGAATCCGGGTGTACCCTCCTGGACGCTCGACATAACGAGGCGCGATGTCGTCGAAGAGCTTACCCAAGACAAGCCGGTCCTGAATCTTCCGACCTGCCAGGCGACGCGAGTGAATGTCCCCGCGTCTAGCCAAGGTGATCAACCGTTCGGCGTAGGGCCGAAGCTCCTTCGCCTTCGCTGTCGTCGTCTCGATCCGCTCGTGGCGGAAGAGCGCGGTAACCATGTTGCGCAGGGTAGCTTTCCGGTGCGTAGGCGTCCGAGAGAGCTTCCTGCCCTTGTTGCGATGCCGCACGGTTACTCCTCCCCGCCCGCCGCGGCTTCAGCCTCTTCCTCGACGAAGAAGAGGCGACCATCGTCGCCCTCCCCGAGCTGCATCCCGAAGCGCAGTCCGTGCTCGTCGAGGAAGTCGGAGATCTCCTTGAGTGACTTCTTGCCGAAGTTCTCGATCTGGAGCATCTCGTCCTCGGAACGCTGCACCAGGTCTCCTAGCGAGCGGATGTTCTCTTTCTGGAGCGAGTTGCGGGACCGCACGGACAACTCCGCGAGATCCTCGATGGGCCGCTCGAAGAGGTCCTGAAGGCGCTCCGGCACGGCGACCGCACCGGGAGGAGCGACCTCCGGGATACCACCCTCGCCGAAGTAGAGCATGTACTCGAGATGCTTGCGCACCAGTTCGGCCGCGTAAGCGACAGCTCTCTCGGGCTCCATGGAACCGTCGGTCTCGATGTGCAGAGTGAGCCGATCGAAGTCGGTACGCTGCCCCACCCGGGTCTCCTCGACTGAGAAGTTGGCACGCCGGACCGGATTGTAGATCGAGTCGATGCGAACCAGGTCCACGGGGGTGCCCAGGGGAATCGGATGCTGGTCGGCGAGCACGAAACCCCTGCCCTTGTTCACGTGGAGCTCCATGGTCACGGAGCGATCTTCTTGAAGCGTGAACAGGTGGTGATCTCGGTGAATCACCTCGGCGCCTGCGGATTCTTGGATCAGCGCCGCGGTAACGGCGCCAGCCTTGTCGGTGTGGAGCTCCAACACGGCCTCCTCGACGCCATCGTCCAGGGTGAGGACCAGGGACTTGAGGTTCTGGATCACCTGATGGACGTCCTCAACGACGCCCTGGATCGTCTGGTGCTCGTGCACCACCCCGTCGATCCGGAAACCCCAAACGGCGGAGCCCCGGAGAGCCGAGAGCAGAACCCGACGGACCGAGTTGCCGAGAGTGTGACCGAAGCCGCGTTCGAGGGGCTCGATGACGAATTGGGCCGACCGACCACCCGCGGTCTCGATGGCCTCGACGCGCTCGGGAAGCACCAATCCGGTCAGATCTATGTCCACTTCATCCTCCTGAGTACCTCAGTTACGTATCGCGCCCCAGCGGCGCGGCCGTTACAGCACCCGACCGGGTGCGCCATCATCAGTGTTACTTCGAGTAGAGTTCGACGATCAGCTGTTCCTGGGCCGCCAGCGGGATGTCCTCTCGCGTAGGCTGCCTGGTCATGCGACCGACCCTGGCCTTCTCGTCCAGAGCCAGCCAGTCCATAAGCGACGGACGGGTGCGAGCACCCAACGAGGCTTCTACAGACAGCAGATCCTTGGATCGGGGCTTCACTGAAATCTCGTCCCCCGTCGATACGTGAAAAGAGGGAATATCCACGATACGGCCATTCACCTCGACGTGTCGGTGCCGAACCAGCTGCCGGGCCTGACCCCGACTCGCCGAAAATCCGAACCGGAAAATGATATTGTCGAGGCGCGACTCCAGCGCGACGATCAGGTTATCACCAGTTCTGCCCGGGATGTGGTTGGCGCGGTCGAACAGGTTCCGGAACTGCTTCTCGTGCAAACCATAGATCCGCTTGACCTTCTGCTTCTCCCGGAGCTGCACCGCGTAGTCAGACTGCTTGCGCCGGCGAACCTGGGCCGGACCGTGCTGGCCCGGTGGGTAGGCGCGCCTCTCGACGGGACACTTCTCTGGGTAGCACTTCTGCCCCTTCAGGAAAAGCTTCTGTCCTTCGCGGCGGCAGAGCCTGCAAACGGGTCCGGTATAACGAGCCATAGTTCCGCTGTGTAGCTGTGTGAGGAGGGCCTAAACTCGGCGCTTTTTCGGAGGCCGGCACCCGTTGTGCGGAAGCGGCGTGACATCTTGGATCGACTTGATGAAGAGCCCCGCGGCCGCCAGGGCCGTGATGGCGGACTCGCGGCCCGATCCCGGGCCCTGAACGCGTACATCCACCCGCTTCATGCCGAGCGCCACGGCCTCACGGCCGACTTGCTCCGCGGCCACGGTCGCGGCGAAGGGCGTCGACTTCTTGGAGCCCTTGAAGCCTGCCTTACCCGAGCTGGCCCACACGATCGCATCTCCGTGCAGGTCGGCAATCGTGATCAGCGTGTTGTTGAAGGTCGCCCTGATGTGAGCAATTCCCTCTGCTTCGACGACCTTCTTCGCTTTCTTCGTGCGGGTCTTCACCACGATAGATCCAATCCTCTAGCCTTTTGCATGGCTCTGGTGCCGCGTGCTACGCGGCGAGTGAGGGGTTTCCACGGGTCCCTATCCCTGACTACTTCTTCGGCGCCTTCTTATTGCCGGCGATCGCCCGGCGGGAACCCTTGTGCGTTCGGGCGTTCGTGTGGGTCCGCTGGCCACGCACCGGCAGTCCACGCCGGTGCCTGATGCCTCTATAGCACCCGATGTCCATGAGGCGCTTGATGTTCATGGACGTCTCGGTTCGCAGAGCGCCCTCGACCTTGTAGTTCCCCTCGATCTGGCGACGCAGCCGATTAACGTCGTCGTCGTCCAGGTCCTGCGTGCGCCGGCTCGGATCGATGCCGCACGCCGCGATGATCTTCTTCGCACGCGTGTCGCCGATACCGTAGATGTAAGTGAGCGCGATTTCGATCCGCTTGCCGCGCGGAAGATCGACCCCTGAGATGCGTGCCATGTTTAGTAGACCGCTAGCCTTGACGCTGTTTGTGCTTCGGATTCCGCGAACAAATAATCCGCACGACGCCCTTCCGGCGGACGACTTTACAGTGCTCGCAGATCGGTTTTACGCTGCTTCGGACCTTCATATCGATTCCCCGGGGACGTCTATTGCAGAGCTGAGTAGTCTAACCAGCTTGAGATAGGCCTTCAAGCGCCCTCGACAACATTCGACGCGGCGTTCACCTGGGCATCCGCCCTTGTGAGGATCCGCGGTCCTTCCGAGGTGATGCCCACCGTGTGCTCGAAGTGGGCGGTAAGGCTCTTGTCGGCGGTCACAACCGTCCACCCGTCCCTCAGGGTGCGGATCTCGGGCGAGCCCGCCGACAACATCGGCTCGATGGCAAGGACCATACCCTCACGCAGCAGCTGACCGTGGCCTGGTCGCCCCACGTTGGGAACCTGCGGCTCCTCGTGGACGTCCCGGCCGATCCCGTGTCCGACCAGCTCGCGTATGATCCCGTACCGGGTCCCCTCCACCGTACGAATCACGGCCGCACCGATATCGCCAATGTGATTCCCCGGAATAGCTGCCTCGACGGCGACCTTCAGAGCCTTCTGTGTGATCTCGAGCAGGGCTTCTGCTTCCGTAGAGACGTCGCCGACCGGGAAGGTCCATGCCGAGTCTGAGCACCAACCCTCGAGGCGCACGCCGACGTCGACCGAAACGATGTCACCGTCGACAAGGACGCGCTTGGCACTGGGAATCCCGTGGACGACTTCCTGGTTCACGGACATACAGACGCTGCCGGGGAAGCCGTACAGCCCCTTGAAGGCGGGTTCCGCCCCTTGGTGCGATACGATGTAGCTCTCGCAGAACGCGTCGAGGGCCGCCGTGGACACCCCCGGCGCGACCTGAGCCGGCAGCTCCTCGAGCAGGCCGGCTATGATGGCTCCGCCTCGACCGACTGTGTCGATCTCCCCGGGTGTCCGCAGGTTGATCACCGGATCCCCCCGACCACTGAGCGAAAGTCGGTGTAGACCTCGTCGACGGAGCGATCCGCACGCACGCGCTCCAGGGGCGCCTCGTGGGACGCGTAGTATGACACGAGAGGAGCGGTCTGCTCCTGATACACCTCCAGCCGACGGGACACCGTTTCGGGCGAGTCGTCCGCGCGGTGCACCAGGCTTCCACCGCACCGGTCGCACGTGTCATCGACACCAGATGGATTGAAGTGGACGTTGTACACCGCCCCACAGTCCGGGCAGCTGCGCCGACCGCTCAGTCGCTTGATGAGCGCTTCATCGGGGGCCTCGAAGAGCACGACACCGTCGACCTGACGGCCGACCTCGGTAAGGACGTCACTCAGCCCCGTGGCCTGGGCGGTCGTACGCGGGAATCCGTCGAACAGAACATCGGTCTCGGGACCGATCCCTGCGAGGTGTTCCCGGACCAGTCCGAGAATGAGGGCGTCAGGCACCAACTCCCCGGAGTCCATGAACTCCTGGGCCTGTCTGCCGAGGTCGGTTCCGTCGCGTCGAGCAGCCCGCAGGAGATCCCCCGTCGAGACATGTGCCGCGTGAGATTCTTCGGCCAACCGCACCGCCTGCGTCCCCTTACCGACGCCTGGAGGGCCGAGAAGAATGACTACCATCGGGAGCGCGCCACCTTTACATGTATCGCTGGCGGCCGCGCATCTTCACGCGACCCTTCTTCATGAACCCGTCGTAGTGGCGCAGCAAGAGCAACTGCTGAGCCTGTTGGACGGTATCGAGTCCGACACCGACCACGATCAGAAGGCTCGTGCCGCCGAAGAAGAACGTCTGAATGTTGAAGATGTCGAAGATCCAGAAGGGCAGCAGAGCGATGAGCGCGAGGTATATCGAGCCGGGAAGCGTCACACGCGTGAGGACGCGGTCAATGTACTCGGCCGTCCGCGCACCCGGCTTCACTCCCGGAACGAAGGCACCCTGCTTCTTGAGATTCTCCGCCAGGTCGACCGGATTGAAAATGATGGCCGTGTAGAAGTACGTGAAGAACAGGATGAGCAGCCCATACGTGACGTAATACGTCATCGTCTGGGGGGCGAAAAGTTCTGAGACCCTGGCGATCCAACTGTTTGGCCAGAACGCCCCCATCGTGCCGGGCGCTACGATGAACGACTGGGCGAAAATGATGGGCATGACGCCCGCCGAATTGATCCGCAGCGGCACAAAGCTCTTTTGACCTTCCCGGATGCGGCCTCGGCCGACCACCTTCCGCGGGATTTGCACCGGGATCTTTCTGGCGGCCATCGTCATGGCCACCACCCCCGCGCAGACGCCGACGACGACAAGGACGAGAGCGACGAGCGCGAACGCGGTGATCTCGCCCAGAACGAAAGACTCCCAGGTGCGCGCGACAGCGGCTGGGAACGTCTCGATGATCGAGAAGAAGATCAGGAGCGACATCCCGTTCCCGATGCCGTGTTCGGTGATCTGCTCGCCAAGCCACATCACGAACATGGCGCCGACCGTCAAAGTGATGACCGTCGTGAACGTGAAGAGTAGGCCCGGCGTTTGAACCGCACCGGGGATCGACTGGAGGAACACCGCATACCCGTAGGCCTGCCCAGCGGCCAGCCCGATCGTGGTGTACCGCGTCCACTGGGTGAGCTTCTTGCGGCCGTCCTCGCCTTCCTTCTGCAGCTTCTCTACCGTCGGCGACACCGCAGCGAGCAACTGGAATATGATGCTCGCCGAGATGTAGGGCATGATTCCGAGGGCGAGAATCGTGGCCCTCGACAACCCACCACCCACGAACATGTCGTAGATGCCGAAGAAGGTGTTTTGGAGTTGTCCGAATTGTGCCCTCAGCGCCGCCACATCCAGGCTCGGAACCGTGATATGCGCTCCCACCCTGTAGATAAGCAGGATGAAGAGCGTAAAAAGGATCTTGTCCTTGAGCTCCGGAACCCGGAAGAGATTCGCTACGGGATTGGTCATGCTTGCCTGCTACCTACTCTTCCGAGGATTCCCTGCTGATCACACTGACCGAGCCACCGGCGCCTTCGATTTTCGTCTGAGCGCCGCGACTGAAGGCGTGAGCCGAGACCGAAAGGACCTTTCCGACCTCACCCACCCCGAGAATCTTGACCGGCTTTGATAAGGACCGGATCAGCCCAGCGTCCTTCAACGCCACGAGCGACACCTCTGCTTCGAAGCGATCGAGTTCACGTACGTTGACCACCTGGTACTCGACCCGATTGATGTTCTTGAAGCCGCGCTTCGGAATGCGTCGGATGAGCGGCATCTGGCCGCCCTCGAAGCGCGGGTGCACAGACCCACCCGAGCGAGCCTTCTGACCTTTCTCGCCTCGCGTCGACGTCTTGCCACGGCCAGAGCCGGGGCCGCGGCCCACGCGCTTCCGCGGGCGAGTCGAGCCGGTGGTTGGGGACAAGTCATGTAATTCCGCCATGCTATGCCTCTACTTCGGTAACGGCGACGAGGAAGGACACCTGCTTGATCATGCCCTGAATCGCCGGTGTGTCCTCTTGAACGACGCTCTGTTGATGACGCTTCAGTCCGAGCGCGAACAGCGTGCGTCGGTGCTTGAACTGACGCCCTATGCCGCTTCGGACCTGTGTGATGCGAAGCAGCTTAACCTTCTTCTCAGGCACTCCGCCCTCCAAAGCTTTCGACAGGGATACCGCGCTCTTCGGCAGCCTGCTCGATGGTGACCAAGTGCGTGAGCCCGTGCATCGTGGCGCGAACGACATTGATGGGGTTATTGCTCCCAAGGCTCTTCGTGAGCACGTCGCGGACGCCAGCAGCCTCGAGCACAGCGCGCACCGGACCGCCCGCGATGACCCCAGTTCCCGGCGCCGCCGGCCGCATTAGCACCCGACCCGCTCCCCACTCGCCCACTATTTCGTGCGGGAGCGTACCGCTGTCGACCGGCACCTTCACCATGTTGCGCTTGGCCTGATCGAACGCCTTCCGGATGGCTTCCGCGACCTCATTGGCCTTGGCCAGCGCGATCCCGATATTCCCCTTCTGATCGCCGACTGAGACGAGCGCGGAGAACGAGAACCGCCGCCCACCCTTCACGACCTTGGCAACCCGGTTGATGAAGATGACGTTCTCGACGAGATCGCTCTCTCGGCCCCGCGGTGCCTTCTTCTTCGCATCCCTGGCCATCAGAACTGCAGACCTCCCTCGCGGGCGCCTTCGGCGAAGGCCTTCACACGCCCGTGGTACTTGTACCCGCCGCGGTCGAACACCACGGACTCGATTCCCTGCGCCTTCGCGCGCTCAGCCAGCGCCTTACCCGCTACGAACGCGTGCTCAACCCGCCTGTGCACACCTTCCGGCGTGAAGTCACGAACGCCAGGTGCGAGCGTCGACATACCGAGCACCGTCCGCCGCGCCTCGTCATCCACCAGCTGACCTTCGATGTTCTTGAGCGAGCGGAACACCACCAGGCGCGGCCTCTCGGCGGTTCCCCGAATCTTGTTACGGATCCTGAGATGGCGTCGGCGGCGCTGTAGCATCCGGCTCTTCTTGAGCTTACTAGCCTTTATCATGTCTGTTCTTTATCAGCCCGAGGAGGCGGTCTTGCCGGCCTTTCGCCGGACGTGCTCGTTCTGGTAGCGCACGCCCTTGCCCTTGTACGGCTCCGGCGGCCGGAACCCGCGAATGTCGGCGGCCGTCTGGCCGACCTTCTGCTTGTCGATGCCCGTAACGACCACCGTGGTCTGGTTGGGACACTCCAGGGTCACACCATCGGTCGGTTGGTATTGGATCGAGTGGCTGTAGCCGAGGTTGAGGGTGATCCCCTTTGCCTTCATATCGGCTCGGTAGCCGACGCCCACGATCTCCAGTGTTTTGGTGAACCCCGACGTCACTCCCGTCACCATGTTGGCGATCAGAGAGCGCGTGAGTCCGTGCAGCGCCTTGTGCTGCTTCTGATCGGAGGGGCGCTCCACGCGCACCTCCGCATCGTCCACCACGACCTTCATGTCGGGATGAACCTCCAGAACGAGCTCACCCTTGGGCCCCTTCACCCGGAGGGTCTGATTCGCCGTTTTGACCTCGACCCCCTTGAGGATCGGTACGGGCAATTTTCCGATTCGAGACATTCGACTTCTCTCTCTAGTCTACCAGATCACCGCGAGGACCTCGCCGCCCACGCCCCGGTCCCGGGCAGCGCGATCGGAGAGGACACCAGCGGAGGTGGAGAGGATCGCCATGCCGAGACCGTTTCTCACACGTGGAATGTCGTGCTTGTCCACGTAGCGGCGACGGCCGGGCCGGGAAACTCTCTCCAGGTGACGGATGACGGGCTTGCCTTCGTGGTATTTCAAATACACCCGCAACACGCCGAACCGTCCGTCCTCGAGCACCTTGTGGGCATGGACGAAGTGGCTCGACTCGAGCAAACGGGCGATCTCGATCTTCTTGGTGGACACCGGCATGTCGACCCACTTGTGGGCCGCCTGACAGGCGTTCCTAATGCGGGTGAGCATGTCGGCAATCGGGTCGGTCATCATAGTCGTTCGTCTCCCCCTACCAGCTCGACTTGCGCACGCCGGGGATCTCTCCCCGGAGCGCCATTTCACGGAAGCAGATCCTGCAGAGCCCGAACTTTCTCAGGAACGCACGAGGTCTTCCACAACGCTGGCATCTGTTTCGATGACGCACGGCGAACTTCGGTGTACGCTTGGCTCTTTCTACGAGCGCCTTTCTGGCCATTCAGTCCTGTCTCCTATGCGGTCGCGCCGATCAGCACCGGCAAGTGTCCGCGGAACGGGAAGCCGAGCTCTCGCAGCAAGGCGAACCCCTCGTCGTCCTTTTCCGTCGACGTCACGATCGTGATGTCCATCCCGTGGATCTTCCGTACGTCGTCGTAGTTGATCTCGGGGAAAATGATCTGCTCTTTGATGCCCATCGAATAATTCCCACGGCCGTCGAACGACCGTGTCCGAAGCCCCCGGAAGTCACGCACGCGCGGGATAGCGGTGCTAATGAGTCGGTCAAGGAAGTACCACATCTTTTCGCGCCGCAGCGTCACAGAGGCACCGACCGGCATGCCTTCGCGAAGCTGAAAGTTGGCGACCGAGCGGCGAGCCCGCTTCATCAACGCCTTTTGCCCCGTGATCGTGCCTAACTCCTCGATCACGCTGTCCAGAAGCTTCTGGTCTTTCGACGCCTCCCCGACCCCAACGTTCAGAACGACCTTCTGAACAGTCGGAATCCGGTGCGGGTTAGTGAACTGAAACTCCTCCTGGAGCTTCGACCGCACGTGGGTATCGTAATGGGCTTTGAGCCTAGGCTGATTACTCACTTCTCTTCACTCGGCTACTGAGGCTTAGGAATCGGATTACCACTCTTCACCGCGATCCGCTCCTTGGTCCCGTCTTGTTCGACCTGGATGCGGACGCGGCTCGCCGTATCGGCTGAGGGGTCCACGAGCATCACGTTCGAGATATGGAT
>Ga0114996_10008477_pt1 | contig 11413 bp, 12 predicted proteins | sample ArcticOcean_MG_C_4_FD_87039 | JGI IMG/M metagenome (GOLD analysis project Ga0114996, IMG submission 87039) | Marine microbial communities from western Arctic Ocean - ArcticOcean_MG_CB4_134 | ecosystem: Environmental > Aquatic > Marine > Oceanic | place: Arctic Ocean: Canada Basin | collected... | reverse complement strand
CCGTGGGGATGAAGTTATGAAGAAAGGTAAATCTTCTTCAAGTGTTCGCGGAAGTCTTCATCATTCTGCCATTCCATCACAATCTTCTTACTCTTTTGTCCGCCCAACAGAGCGACCCAAGCCTGCGATGCAACATCGTTTGGAAGCATCATAAAGAACTCTCTCAAATTCTTTCTTTGCTTTTCTTTGGTCTTGGTCAAAGACCGTTCATTAACCTCTGCAACAACAGAGCGTGACAAAGCGGCGACAACCTCAATATCATTACAAGCCGCCTCTACCTTGTCCTTGACCTTCTCAAAGTCATCAAGAATGTCACTTGGACGAAGGTGTGAGAATTCATTAGTAAGAAACTTCTGAAACATCACAGCAATCTCTCTCCCTACCCAACCCTTTGTGACTTGAGTAAGCATACCATCATCTGTGCGAGAATCTAAGCCCATACCGATAAGAGTGTCGCTAAAAGCAACCCAACTTCTGCGAGAGGGATAAATCCGACCTGCCTCAAGGTTTCCAATAGGAGGGTCTAACAGGTTTTGATTGCGGTTAATAAACTCAACAACGGCTTCATGCACATCTGTTTCACGCGCCCAGTCCATCCACTCAAGCGCAGAGGGGTCAAAGTCGATGTGAAACCATCTATCGTGCAAAGCGGGGTCCAACTCAACTACATCGTAGTCATCATCGGAATTAACCGCAGCAACAACCCGCCAACCGGAGGGCAAGTCTTCTCCGTCTAAACGACGGTCCAAGCAGATCTCAAACACTGCTTGCAAAACATCCTTTGAAGCCCTGTTTAGCTCATCAAAGAATAGGATTCCACAACTATCTGGGTCGCGAGGCCACCATTCCTGCTTAAGAAAGCGAGTAATCCCCTCCTTAGAATCCAGTAGCGGCATACCCTTAATGTCGCCTACCTCACACTGAGAAAGCCGAACGTCCCAAAAGCCACAAGGCTTTCCAGACTCTTCTGCAATCTCATCTGCAACTTGACGAACAACTGACGACTTACCCACTCCATGCTTTGCATGTAACATGATGGACTTATCCATCGGCATTGTTTTCAAAATTTCTTTAGTTTGATCAATATTCACTTTTGTCTCCTTTCAGCAAGAACAATGGTATGGAGAAACCTCCACAGGTTATTGTATTCGATGTAAAAACAGATTTTAAAAAACTATTATCCATCATCATTTTGTAATTCAGCGCCCCCTTCTGGCAGGTCAGATATTGCAGTCTTTATCCCTGACAGCCTATCTCTAAAGTCTTTTAAGGAGCCGACCAAATCCTGTAGTGTATTTGGGTCTATATCATTAGACTCTGCTATATTGCCCTCAATCTGTGACGGCATAAACGCAGCAAGAGTATCCTTAATAGAATTCAGACCGTCTGTGCCAAAAAGACTATTTTCATCTGAAAGAAGGCTATCTGCAAAACCAGTAGCTTCTTCAAACTTATCTTCTATATTAGTCAGCCTATCTTCAATTGAAGATAACTTTTCTAAAACTTCATTTTCAAACAAATTATTTGCCATGTTTATACCCCTATTGTTTCGTTCCAAAGGCGTGAGACTCTTCTATCGCAGAAGAGGTTAGCCTTATGAATAAAGAATTCTCTCTAAGTTCAGTTATACTTCTTGCATTAGCATAAGTCATAGCAGACCTAAGGCCTCCACAAAACTCTTCTAATATATAGTATGCTTTTCCTTTCAGAGGGACATGTGCAGAAACTCCTTCGGCACAAGTGCCGGGTCTTAATCCGCCTCTCCTATCATCCTGGACCTCTTTAGAGGCCATGCCTCTATATACCTTCATTCTTTTCCCGTTTATGGTAACAATCTCGCCTGGAGACTCCAAAGTGCCTGCGAAGATTCTTCCTGCAATTACCGCATCTGCGCCAGCTGCAAGACTCTTAACTAAATCCGCTGGATACTTAATGCCTCCGTCTGCAATTATTGATACATTTTTATAATTAAAATTAGATTCCTTTGTTTTGCGACAGTCTATTACAGAGGCCAAAGTTGGAACTCCAAAGCCTGTCATGATACGTGTTTTGCAAATAGAACCGCCGCCTATTCCCACTCTAACTGCATTGGCTCCAGAGTCAGCAAGAAAAGCAAAACCTTCTCCGGTTGCAACATTCCCAGCTAAGATTTGCAATGAGTCATCAGACATGTTTCTGACCCAATCAATCATTTCCCTCATATGCTCTGAGTGACCGTTGGCAATGTCAATCGCCACCCAATCCAATAAGCTTCCATACTCATCATACAAGTATTTAAATCTTTCACGCTCTGGCCTGCCAACTCCAATAGCAGGTACAACGGGGGCTTTTGAACAAGTGGGGTTACCCTCGCTCTTTCTATTAAACTCAATTATCTTCATAACTTCATCTGACTGCTCCTTCACAGACATAAATCTATGAAGCACCCCCATAGCCCCTCGACTCCCGATAGATATAGCCATATCCGAGCCTGTAACAGTATCCATCGGTGAAGAAATAATAGGCATTTCCAATGTTGTGTCGCTACCTATAGTGGCCTGTATATTAGGGTCTAATCTTGACTTTATCGTTGAGTACCTTGGGACAAGCATAACATCATCGAAGGATGGAGGCTCTCCTGATTCATTCAATGTTAATGATGTGTAAATCTTCATGGTGCCCTCACTTCATAATAAGCTTGAAAAGTCCTTGCAAAATGTTCTGGAGATCCCTTCCAATGAGGCCTAAGACACATTCTGTCATACCAATAATGAGTCATTTCGTGAACCAGAATCACGTTTTCTCTATGACCCACCCAATCTGTAACCAAGATGGTTGAGTTGTTTTTGATCTCTTTAGTGGCGGTGTAATAGCCGTAGATACGGTCATTTTTGCCCCTTATAACATCAGTTGACCAAGGCGCTTCCTCAAAGCGATCTCTGTCGTCCATGATAGTTGGCGTTACCACAAACATATTCAAATTATAATTACGCCTACAGTCAGCAGTCGGCATATCATATTGCGCCAGAAAACTCTTAAAGACAGGCCATGAGTGTTGAATCCAACCCTTTATATTTTCTGGGCTGTGTGATTTGTAGAGGGCCGAAGGAATCTGCCCATTACTTGTTTGGTATGAAATAGATAAATCAATAACTTTATCACCCAAACTCAAACTCTCATCGAGCCTTTCCACTGTTGATAAATCTTCAATAAAAGCTGGCCTGTATGGAGCTGCGTAAGCAACCATCGGAATCATACAACATAATATTGTAATGCTAATTATTTCTTTCTTTATCCCTTTTAAATCTTCTATCATCATCGTACCCCTTGGATTGACCCAACACCTCTATCCTAAGACATGAGTTCATTTTTAATGTTTCTACATGCTCTAAGGGTACTCTATTATGAATATGAACAGCTTTAGTTTCAGTATTAGTTACTCGAATTTTTAACATAACATTATTACGATTTACCATTTTAATTCCTGTTCTATTCGGCCTCTATCATATCTTGCAATCTTCTTGAAAGGTAATAATGTTTTGAGGCAGAAGGCATAAGCCAAGGTAGATTGTCCTTAGAGAGACAGTCCAGCAAGTTAGAAACAACTTCCCGATCAGTACAGTCTACAAATAACATAGCCTTCCTTTCTACTTTGGCAACTTTTTCTTGTAGAAAAGCTGCTGTTGCCAAAGATTCTTTTGTATTATCCCTTTCAAATTTTCGAATTCTATGTTTTTGGTCTGCAATATAGCCAGACAGCTTGCTTGTCGCCAACCTCTTGATATTTTTTGGGCTTGACTTTGCAATCTTCTTTAAAAGAGAATCTGAAACTGCCTCGTTGTCAAAGGCATTATCAAGAATGTTTATCTTAATGTTAACAGATCCCTTCTCCCTCTTTACCTTGCTCCAGAGATAGTCAAAGAAAGCTTCATCCGTAGAGGATGATAGCCCGGCTTGTCTCCAGATGGCAAACAAATTTTCTTTTTCAGAGTCTAAAGCAAACTTACACATCTTATCTAGATAATCATAAAGCGGGTCAACAACCGGCAAGAGTCTAACTTTCAGTCTATTATCTTCTAGAGATTCGTTATCTTCAATGTTACTATAAACCCTTTTTACAACATCTGTACAAAAGTCTTTTGATAAAGACTTTATTCTAGTATGCTTACTTGCTACATTGTGAACTACATTCAATAGCTCATTCCTAGTGTCTGGATAGTTATCCCAAATGTATCCAAATGTAACATCAGAAATAATCTTTTCAGCATCAGAGGTTCGCCAGTAACAGTCTATATCGCTCACAGCATGTGGTATTGCAAACTTCAAAACTGTACTAATGAAATCATCAGCCAAATCAAACTTGTTATTAAAAGCCACTTTCTTCAATATTTTTTCAGACACAATGTCTCCTACCTTCCAGAGTTAATTCTTTCTTCAATTCTTTGAGAAACCCAACTATTTTTTACATTTCTATTAGCTACAAGCATAGGAAGGTAGTCAAGAGGGATCTTGTTAATCAAAAGACTAAATGGGCCACGCGCAATCTCTTTTGTCAAAGTCTTTAATTTGTCATAATAATATGGCGCTCTAGCAATTCCTTCATACCTAATGTCTGCAATACTATCGCCAAGCATTTCATCTAAACACTCAACAGGACCAAGCCTATTATAGTAGACCTTTCTAATCTTAGAACTCTTATGGCCCTTTAAAGCTCTTAGTACCTTAATGCTACAGAAGCTTGCCGCAAGAGCCTGACTATCCCCGCTCCCGCTTTTAGCCACCGCGTCTATAGACGAAATATCTTTATATATGCCATTGGTAATAACCAAGCATTTAACCAAATCTATCTCAGATTTCTTAAGAGCCTTGTCGCCAACCTCTACATGGTGAGGTAGCAGGTATTCCAAGATCCTAGTCGCAACCCAATCAACCCTCCCATATCTTCCAGAGGAATTATAAAATGCTTCATTAAAAATAGCACTTTCTAGACATAGTCTTTCAAAGTCTTTTTTCTTTACATCTTGTGCAAGCTTTTCAAGCTTTGGGCGAAATTCATTCCACGCAAGTCCCCTAATACTCTTGATCTCTTCAATCAAATGCTTAAGGCTTTTGCTCTTATTCTCTTGAGCCATCAGTTACTCCGGTAATTAGTGTGGACAAATCAGTTATTCTAAAGCCAGAAGCGTTCTTATGACCTCCGCCGCCAAAGGCGGCAGCAATCTTGGAAACGTCCTCACCTTCTTCTGTTGAACGCAGGGAGAATTTATATCCTTCTCCATCGAAGTAATAAGCGGCAGCGAAAGGATTGCCCTCTGCTAAATCAGATGCCATTTCCGATTGGAAGAATGGCGCATTAACAATCGGGACCACAGTGCCTAAAATGTTTTCAGTATAAGAGTTTTCAAGAAGAGATTTAATCAGATTTCTTTTATACTGCAATATCCCTTCCCCCATATTCTTTACACGCTTCCATCTAATGGACTCTGCTGCATCAAGATAGCCATGCAGCATGTCCCAATTCTCAAAAGTTTTTTCAAATGAATCTACGGCAGACAATACTTCTTCTGTATGCTGCATTTCCCACTTCCACAAATCTCTGTCTTCAACATACTTGATCAGAAGAGGAACATTATCATCTGGAAACAAATGATTCCAAGCCAAATAAGCGCCAGAATGATTCATATCAAAATAACAAAACGGTAAGTCTCCACAGGTTTCTTCTGCGGACTTATGGTGATCTAATACAATTAGGCTTTTCGCCTTCTCTTCCATATCAAGCATTATAGCCCTGTCATAAGAAAAGTCAACAATAAATACATCACGATCTTTAACGTCCGGTCCTTCTTCTCCATGAACTACAGGCAAATATTCAGCATTAGCTCCAAACTTTCTCCAGAAAGACCAAGCAGCACCATATCCATCAGGGCAGTTTGCATGGTATAGAACCATTATTTTTTCTGACATTATCAAATTTCCTTTGGGGAATAAGAGAATCTAACAGACTCCAAGAGTGGCGAAAGCTCTCTTATTCTTTTTTCTATGTAGACGGTCATATCCTCTAAGGTTAGAAATTTAACTAACTTGCCGCCGTGACTCAACTTAAAATGACCCAACCTGTCTATAACATCACACTTGCTTACAACTAAATGTGTGGTTCCAGTTATGTTAACTGCTTTGATTAGCATGTCTAAGTTGAGCCAATTCACCTTTCTTCGCCTTCCCGTCGTTACTCCAAACTCTTCCCCCAAGTCTGCAAGCAACTTTAGCACAGGGTCTTCTAAAAGTCTTGCTGGAAATCTAGGATCTTCGCCACTCTTTGTGTCATATATCTTTGCAGCGCCCCAAACCTTATTAATCTTTTGAGCAGGAAACCCAATGCTGCAAGCCCCATAAGGTAAGGTTACACTGGAAGTAACATACGGGTAAAGACCTTGATCAATGTCTAGCCAAACTCCTTGAGCGCCTTCGCATAACAAGTTTCCGCTTAAAACTTCGTCCCAGATAAACTCACCCTCTAATACCTCAACAGCTATCGAGCCAATCCTTGCAGCTTTATCTGCATAACAAGGCCCGATGCCTTTCCCCGTTGTTCCTAACCTTTTAGACAAATGCGTCTTGTCATAAGCTATGTGCTTATCCGTTATAATATGACAGTTTGGAGCAACCTTGATTAGAGAGGTGTCAAAGCCGTTGTCTGATAAGTAGTCAAGCTCTTTATAAAAAGACTCTGGATGCAGAACACAGCCGGGGCCAATCAATGATTGGACTCCATAAAAAATACCAGATGGAATAAGATGCGTTTTATACTTCTTGTCATCCACATACACTGTGTGTCCTGCGTTGTTTCCGCCGCCCCATCTTGCAACCATATCATAAAAAAGAAGTCCATCTGCTCCGATACATGAGGCTAACTCGCTGGTTATCTTACCCTTTGCTTCATCGCCCCATGCCAACCCAACTACAATATCTGCCCTGTTAATCATTACTTTCCTCTTCGATTTCTATTAGAATATTTAGAACCTTCTTAATTTTACTAGGTCGATTGAGAAAAGTAATGCCCTCTTTATGAGCAGACACCTTTGCTGTAAATGTAATGGTTTCTCCTACGCTAAAGTCATAAGCTTTTGATGTTTTGAAATACCACTTCCACCCCCTATCGTCAACACAGATAATGGCTGGCATAGGATATGCAGAGTCCATGTTTGCTTTCGCAACCTTATAAACTGCAAGAGGGCCGAGGTCTATCCTTGTTCCGACTTCAACCTCTGGCTCATCTAACATGACAGCCTTAGCAATCGAGTCTGCCCATCCGTTAAGAGAGTTGATCCACTTGTCTGTCAGCCTATGAGGTCTTTCCATAATCACCGAAATACTAGATTTAAGAAAGTCATTGCCGGGACTCTCTTGAAGCTTTACTGCAAGCAGCGGGATCACCATAGGGTTTAGTTTATCTAAATTTTCCCTAACCCTTTCGGCTAAGTCTATCGACGTTTTACGCTTTTTCTTTGTGCTATGCTTAGGATTCTTCTTTTTCTTTTTATTATCACTAAATATATTTATCACAAGAAAACCCCATACCTATACAGGATGGGGTATTCGATGGAAGAACCGATTTAATTTTTTTAATATAATTAAATACTATTTTTTCTTAAGGCGTTTATCCTTCTTTTTCTGACCTCATTACCCATAGATACCAAAACATGATCATTAGCCCGCGCTGCCCGGGTCAGATCTCTTAAATCTTCTGCGCGATCAGCTTGCCCCAAAAGGGGTGTAAGAAGACTCTGCAAACCCCTTCTTGCCTTATCTCTTTTCTCAACGCCCTTTGCTCTGTGTGAATCAGTATTAAATACCCCACCCCTTGTAGCCTGTTGCTGGCCAGAGAATAGAGCCTCTAAGAGATGCCCTCCGGACTTTGAGGAGTCGCGATTAGTCAGGGTTGGATACTCTGCTCCTAATGCGCTTATAATAGCCTTTCTCTCAGAGCCTTCTAAATACCCCACATTATATGGAGCGATCTGCCCAGGCCAACCGTCTCTTGATGCTATTGGGGCTATAGTGTAAGAGTTGTCTGGTAGTTTTTCTTTTGCATTTGCAGCAGGGTAACTAGTCTTAAACCAAACCGATGCATCTGACTTCTTAAACCAAATGTCTCCAGCAATAACATAATCATTTCTGTTGATCTCTCCACCATCACCTGTTGCGGCTCCAGCCAGCTGTCTGCGCCGACCTCTTCTTCCGCCACCATCTCTCATAAGTCTTTTAAGCTTAATGCCATAATAAGGATCATCTGCTGCATCTTCAAAATAAGCTTCTTCAACGTGTGCTTTGAACTGATCGCTCAATAGAGTGTCTCTTAAGCCGTCATCTGCTGGGACTATAGGCGGGTCTTCGCCATCCCTTCTTGTTCTTCCTACGCTTCCGACTGCTCTAAGCAATCTGTTTCTTGCTGCTAATGGTAAGTTGTGTACTTCATCTCCACCAAGAGCTTTTCCCATAGGTGCTTGAAGATAGGCTTTCAGTGGAAGCTCTTGATCTTCAGACCCAGGGCTTAGACTGCCACCTCTTTGCTCTGTGCCTTCTCCTTCTGGCTTATTTTCTCTGCCTGTTCTAGATCTCTTATACTTTTCTCCAACAGCCTTCCAAGCACTCCACATGTAACCATTGGACCAACTTGCGGAAGAAGAGCCTTTATCAAGGCCGTCTGTTCTCTTGGAGTTGTCAGCTACAATCTGTGCATTTACCGCTTCAAGATTTCCCGAAGAATGAACCCAATCTCTAAAGTCATTACCTGTGTCTCTATTCTTGATATATTGCCCTGTATAGTCTGCCATACGACTACCTCCAGAGCCTCCTCCAGAGCCTCCTACAGAGCCTCCTCCAGAGCCTTTTCCAGAGCCTTTTCCAGAGCCTCCTACGGCGCCGCCTTTCTCTTTCTTTTTTAATTCTTGAAGCAATACCAAGTTAGCATCGGCCTTTTTGTCATATATCTTACCACCGCTTAGCCATGCTATACCACTCTCACCCGATGAAAGCCCCTTGTTTGAATCAAAAGCACCAACGAAAGAGTTGTTTAAATCGCCAGGTTTATAAGAATCAATGCTAAAAGCTTTCCACGCTGTTTCTAGGGCAGAATGTATAGCCGAAACCTGAGTAGAGGTTAGCCCGCAGGGTACGAGTGGAGCTGCCGATGGGTTACACTGGTGGAGTCCCCCAGACGCGCTGGTCTCAAGCCTCGTCTTCACCCGGGTCAGAAGGTGAGAGATATAAGCATCAAACAATGCTTTTGCACCATGTGTATCTGCTGCAGTTTCTGCATCTGGACCTAGGCTCATCGGGGGCTTGGTTATTACGTCAGTTGCAGCTGTTACGGCAGAAACCCAATCTGCTTTTTCGGAACTCAAAGGATCTGGGGCAAAGCCTCCTGCTGCCAACCTTATTATTGCGCCAGCCTGTTCGTTATAGCCAGAAAGCCTTAAGGCTTTAGCAAGCTTGGTTAATTCTCTTTGTTCTGTGTTCATAGTGGCTCCTACCCTTTTCCTTCTTCTTCTTAATCTGCCGGTCTCTAAGAAACTAAAAAAGTTATCTGTCTCAGTTTTAAACGAAATATTAATAGGTTTCTTTCGCTGCCTTCTGTTGATATTTGACGGAGGCTTATCCTCCTCAACATCTATAACTGATGGTCCACCGAAACCTGTGGTGTGGGATGTTTGAAAATCTTGTTGTTCATAGCTAGATCTTGGTCTATAGCCCTGTGCTCCGGGAGGACTTCCTCCGGGAATATCTGTTAACCCCAAGGCTTTCTTTTGCATCTTTGCAAGTTTTGCTTTTCTTGTCAAGCTTTTGCACGGGATTTCGTCGTCGTCAACATAATTAAAGTTTAACTCTTCAGGATGAGACGGGGTTCTAAGAACATCATTTGGCCGCTCCTTAAGAACGGGGCCAGTCTCATGGTAACTTATTAGATCTAGAAGAGAAAGCTCTTCTTTCTCTTCCTCCATATTACCTCCTTACGGATGGTATGTCTTGAACGCTAAATAATTGTGAAAGCTTTTCTGCTGTCTTTTCTATTCTATAACCTTGATACTCTGCATCTGAAAGTAACCCGTCCTCTGAAAGTAACCCGTCGAGTGCTTCAGCTACTTCGGCTTCAGCATTGGGGTCTCTCAGCCAGGTTTCGAGATAGTTAAACATGCTTTCTACCGCAGCACCTTTGTCTGTAACATCTGGTAATTCGTTAACAGCTGATAATAATATCTCTCTTGCCTTTGCGTTTCGTTTTTCAGGACTATTGTGAGGCAAAGTTACTTTGCCAATCGCCTTCCGTTGGGTCCACACCTGTCCTCTGCGAATATTATTTGCAGCAGTTCTAAAAGCTCTTTGGTTCTCTGCTTTTAAGCTGCGAGTCAATGCTTCACCGTCTGGCGCTGCTGTGGCGGCTGCGGCTGCTGTTTCATCTGCCTCTTCTGCTGGGGCTTGACTTCTTGCAATAGCCTTCTCTGCATCAGTCTGATGAGAATCTCTAGACGCTGTTTCTCTTGCCTGTTGAGCGTCCTCACCCCACGGGTTTCCAGCCGGATCTGTCTCGTCTGCAAGAGGCTCTCTAGCCTGAAAAACTATAGAGCCAGGGCCTTCGTCTTTAACATTGTCTGTATGACTGTTTAGGTTTTTCACCATCTGATCCCAATTTAATGGCGCTTTATCCGGATTGCCCTCAAACTGTCGTTTTGCATATCTCTTTGCATAAGTAGCAGTAAACTTAGATGGTGTGCCTGACATACCTGGAGAATAGAGCCAAACTTCATTAGGCCCTTTTACTAACCAATCCCTGTTGCCATATCCCTTGAGAACAAAGTCCCATTTTCCATTGGCTGCAACCAATTGCTCTGAATAAGTATCTGCATAACCCTGGCCTGCTTCATGAAAGTTCTCTGCGGTCATTGTTGGTGCGGACCCTGTACCTGCATTAGGATCTGTTGTTGCTGCTGCTGCATTAGGATCTGTTGCTGCATTAGGATCTGTTGCTGCATTAGGATCTGTTGCTGCATTAGGATCTGTTGCTGTTGCTGCATTAGGATCTGCTGCTGCATTAGGATCTGTTGCTGCATTAGGATCTGCTGCTGCATTAGGATCTGCTGCTGCATTAGGATCTGTTGCTGCATTAGGATCTGTTGCTGCTGCTGCATTAGGATCTGTTGCTGCTGCTGCATTAGGATCTGTTGCCGAATCATCATCATCGGTTGCCGAATCATCATCATCGGTAGTCTGAGCCATCTTTACAATGGAATCAACTTGATCTGCAAGTTTTAAGTAACCTTTATCATCTAAATGGTTTGCCAGCCCAATGAGGCTTTCTTGAAGTGTTTTTTGCATTTTATTTATCCTTATATCCTTATATTATCTACGGTAGAAAGACCCTGGGGTTCCCGAGCTT
>Ga0114996_10008473_pt1 | contig 11417 bp, 9 predicted proteins | sample ArcticOcean_MG_C_4_FD_87039 | JGI IMG/M metagenome (GOLD analysis project Ga0114996, IMG submission 87039) | Marine microbial communities from western Arctic Ocean - ArcticOcean_MG_CB4_134 | ecosystem: Environmental > Aquatic > Marine > Oceanic | place: Arctic Ocean: Canada Basin | collected... | reverse complement strand
GCACAAAAGCCCGTTGAAACGGGCTGAAGAACGGGTGGGGAGTCGTTCGTCAACCGGCCCTAAAAGGACCGGCCTAGCTGAATCAAGCCACGTAACCGTGGCTTTGGCGGAGGATAGCATGGCTCTAAAATGTAGAAACTCCAGGACCCCGCGCTTACGCGCGGGGCTCTGAGTGTCTGCTTGAGACGCGTCGGTCCGGTTGGCGGCCTGTCAGGGGGTCGTTTTTCATCGCCTTGACTGCGGATTCACCGCCCTCCAAGGGCTCCTTGTCTCACCAAAGCCCGAACAGTCCCCAAACGAGTCACCGATTCCAGGACGACTTATTTCCCGTGATTTCAGCAGCTTTCCCCCGCAGGGTCAAAGAGCTCGATAAGGCCAAAGACGCTGAAACGCTTGCCTTTACCCCACGATCCACCTGGCCCGCATTTCCTGCTGGGCCGACGCAGCGCCTCACGATGCAGCGCCTCACGATAAAGTTGCGGCCTGGAAGCTGTGAAAAAATTGATTTCGGGCGGCTGAACCGCCACATTCTGACTTTAGAAGTGTTGAATCAAACGGACTTGTGGCGCGGCCATCAGAGCCACGAGCGGCTATTTTCAATTTATTAACAGCTTCCTGGTTAGTACACTACACACCCTTCGGCGTGGCCCAATGCGGACGATAGCGCCGCTTGATGTAAGCGTTGGCGGCCGGCTCGCTGAGAATCGTCTCTGTCTCGGCGTCGAAATCGAAGTTCACGCCCGAGCGCGCCACAATGTTCGCGAGGTGGCAGTGGATCCCTGACAAGTGTCCTATTCCGATGTCGGCGCTGGGCAGGTTTCCAGACTTGATCGAATCGATGAAATTCTGCTGATGATTATCCACTTCGTTCTCGTTATCGAAGCTCACCAGCTTGCCTTTGCTGTCGTGGACCTTGAAGCCCCAGACGCCCTCCCAGCGGCCGATATGAACCATACCTTCCGAGCCGTAGATGGCCACGCCGTTCCCCTGGTCGGCCATTCCGTAAGGCGCCCAGATACGCAAGTCCCATATCAAGAACTTGCCGTCCGGATAGGTGAAGGTGACGTTCATCGTGTCGGGAGTTTGCTGGTCGTCGTTAAAGAAATGTTTGCCGCCCATGCCGCTGACCCGGCTCGGGTAGCTGACGCCAAGCCCCCAACGAGCCATATCCAACTGGTGTGCACCGTCGTTGCCGGCATCGCCGGTTCCGAAATGCCAGTGCCAGTGCCACTTGTAGTGGAAGCGATTCTCGTTGAACGGAATCCAAGGCGCTGGTCCCAACCAGGTGTCGTAGTCGGCCCCGGGGGGGACGGGTCCGTCGGGCTTGTGACCGATATCGTCACGGAGCTGCACGTCCCAGGCTTTGGCTCCAATGATCTTGCCGATCTTTCCGGAGCGGGCGTACTCGATGCCGCGAATCGACGAAGGGCGGCTGCGTGACTGCGTCCCGACTTGCACGATACGCTTGTTGTGGCGAGCCGCTTGTACCATCAGGCGCCCCTCGCGTACATTGTGCGAGGCCGGCTTCTCGACGTAGACATGCTTGCCGGCGTCGCAACCAAGAATCGTAGCCGGGCCATGCCAGTGGTCGGGCGTGGCGACGACGATTGCGTCGACGGACTTGTCGTCCAGCGCCCTGCGCATGTCGCTGACGTAAGTCGGTTTTTCCTTTTGAAGCGGATCGAGCCTTTTCGTGGCGCGCTCCAGCGAAGCCTGATCAACATCGACCAAGTAGGAAATGTGAGCATCAGGCAGTTTGGCGAAGTTTCCGATCAGTCCGCGCCCGCGGCCTCCGACTCCAACCATGGCCACGTTGACCTTGTCGTTGGCCGAAACAGCTCGGCGCGCGGTGGCGGCGGCGGCCAATGCGGCCCCAAAAAAATAGCGTCGATTCATAATTAAAAGTCCTCTCTTGCCGTGGCACGGCGGGTGTCTCTGATGGCAGGGCAACCCGGGACAACCATTTCGGCTAACTCGCCGATAAGGGGTCCTTTTCCTAGGTTCGCCGGTTTGGAAACAATTTTCAACTATGGATTGTACACTTTGTCAATGCCCGAGAGAAACCTTCTCCTCGCAAGCTTGGCGGAAAGTGCTGTTTCCGCGACGGCGAGAGCGCGGTCAACGGCGGGCTCGCCCCGCGGGGGATCTCTGTGACGTGGCGCGCGGACATAAGAAGTTCAGACGACCCGGCAGAGGCGTGGATGCAAGTCCGCGCTCCGCAATGCCGCCGCCGTTGCTGTGGGCCGACCAAGACCAGCCTCCCGTTCGCAGCCCGTGGTGAAAGTCCGAGGGCGCCGAAAAAAGGGGGCAGTCAGCCGATTCCCGCGCGACTGGCATTGAAAACAAGGCAGTTCGGCGACCAGAAATCGGTGGCAGGAAGGTGTGAAAAAATGCTGGGGACAGCCAGCCGCGGCCAATGGCATCATTGATAAACCTGAACTTAGAAATGGCCGCTTGTGGCAGTCCCCGATTTTTTCACACCTTCCAGTCGCCCATTTTCGCCCGCGGCCACTTCCGTCACGGACTGTTAGGGCTGCTGCGTGGGCACTTCCAGCGGCTCATCCCCAAGTCCATAGATGCGGATGCCGCCGGAGCGGCGCTTGGGCTCGGGTGGCGGCGGTGGCGGCGAAGCGGGCCGGCGTTCTGCTTGCGAGGACCCGGAACTGACCGTCTGATCCTGTTGGCCTTGCTGCGCAAGCTGCCACTCGATATCGGCCTGGGAGATGCTCATCCGGGCCGCCAGAACTCTTCCATCGAGAGAGAGCCGGAGCTTGTCGAGAAATTCTTTCTTCTCCGGTTGCGATTCGTTGGCTTTGGCCATGGTGATGAAGCCCTGGATCATATCATGGAATTGCCGTGCGTCTTGCTCGGTAGTTGTTTGCAGATCGAGACTCATTTCAATACCACTGGAGACGTTAACGCCCAGCCCGAACCCATCGAGTTTCGATGTCAAGTTCAACATCATCTGCCCTCCGGCGCCCGAAGGTGCTTGCGGGAACGGTCCCGAGGCAGCCACCCAGATGTGATGGCTCCCGAGCCGATTGATCCAGTCCGTCATCGCTCCGCTAAAGCTCGCCGGCGCCCCCGAACTTCGGCGTTCGATCGCGCCCTGCACCAGTTCCCGAGAGCCCAGCACCAGCTCGCCCGTTTCAAGCATCGCGAAGTGGCTAGGGCCGTCGTTCCGCCCCAGACCCTCGCGAATCCGCAGTCCACCATACGTCTCGGTTTCACATCCTTTCTGACACAGCAAGTCGACCAGTTGCGCTTCATTGAATCTTCCGCGCGCCAGCACCAGCGAGTCCGCTTTGTCGATTTCCGAGGCCTCGGTGATGTTTGCCGTGATCAGAATCTCATCGATTAAGTTGAGAGGATTCGGTCCTGCCAAGCTCATAATCTGTTCGATTCCCGGCTGTGAAGATAGGGCCTCTTGCCACATCCTTTGGCCCAGTGGAGAAGATGCGAACTCCGCCATTCGAATGCCGACCATCATGTTGGCATCGGGCCGGGCCAAACGGGCCAGCCGCTGGCCGTTCGCACCGCCTGGAGATAGCAGCGCGGCGAACAGTGATAGTAAAAAGAGAGTGCTGCGGATCATCGTTTGACTCCTCGTTTGATCGTAGGATGAATTGCCGTGGCGTGTAATCGGACGAAGACCTTAGCCCGCTTTTCTCACCGCCTGACGGGGGAAGTAAGCGGTGAGAAAAGCGGGCTAGCCTCTGGAAAACTCGCTGTGTTTACAATATATTCGCGCAGACATCCGCTCCTATCAAACGTATAAGCCCGGCGGGCTGCTTCGCGGGTCGCTGATATACTGAAGCCTAGCAGTTGACACTGGCAATTACGTGCAGCGAGCGGGCAAGACTTTTGATGGATCTGTCGGCCGCACGCCGGTCTGACCGCGGGGCAGCGGCAACTGATAGCCATATCGGCCGCGTGGCCGCTCTTCTCAGGAACGATGAGCCGGCTTCATTGAACCTGGGTCCAGTTTGGCGCCGGCGCCCTTCGATGAGGAAAGGCCCGCGAAAAGAGAAGAGCGGGGAATATTCCGGCGGATTGAGAGCAGACAAGTTATCGAAAAGGAAGGACTCATTTGGACGTTCAAGCGACTCAATTTCGGCCCGGCATGCTCATTAAGTTCAAAGGGGAGCTGTTCACTGTTTTCAGCGTTTCGCACCGCACGCCCGGCAACAAGCGCGGTTTCGTCCAGACCAAGATGCGCGGTCATGCGAGCGGCTCGCTGATCGAGCATAAGTTTGCCTCCGAAGACTTCGCGGAAAAAGTTTCCCTCGACGACCAGCAGATGGAGTACCTCTACGAAGACGGCGGGCAGTGTCACTTCATGAACACCGAAACATACGAACAGATCTCGATCGAAAAAGCAGATCTCGGTGAGCAAGCGAACTACTTGATTCCCAATACCGAAGTGAAAGTGCAATTCTACGAGGGCAATCCTCTGAACCTAGCTTTTCCCGCCGCCATCGATCTCACCGTGGTCGAGACGACGCCGTCGATTAAGGGCGCGACCGTCACCAACGTTACCAAACCGGCAACCACCGAGACAGGGCTCGTCGTGCAGGTGCCCGCCTTCATCAAGGAAGGGGAAAAGATTCGGGTCAACACCGCCGACGGAAAGTATCTGAGCCGCAGTTGAGGCCGCGCGGGGTCGGGGCGGGGTTGTATTGTGACAACAGTGGGCAGGCAAGGATGCCTGCCCCACATGCCAGCCGGAGGCCCGCGTCGCCTGAGAGGCGGTCCTGGACCGGCTGAGAGCCGGCACCTGCTAAGTCGCCAAGATGTCCGCGGCCCAGAACAGGAAGAACAGGATACTGACGATTCCGTTCACCGTGAAGAAAGCGGCGTTGACGCGCGAGAGGTCTTGCGCCTTCACCAAGCTGTGCTCGTAGGCGAGCAGCGCGGCAACCACTCCGATTCCGGCCAGGCTCAAATAGCCTAGCGCCAGCAACTGCCACAGCCAAAAGAGCATCGCAATCATCCCGACGTGGAGCAGACGAGCGACCATCAGCGCGGCGCCGATCCCCATGGACCGGGGAATACTGTGCAGCCCTTCCTGACGATCGAACTCCTGGTCCTGGCAGGAGTAGATGATGTCGAATCCGGCGGTCCACAACATGACCGCTGCCGTGAGCAGTAAGATCGGCCAGTCCAAAGATCCTCGGATGGCGATCCAGGCGGCCGCCGGGGCGATACCGAGCGCGAAGCCCAATACGAGGTGCGAGAGCGCGGTGAATCTCTTGGTGTAGGAGTACCCGAAGACGATCAGCAGCGCGGCGGGCGCCAGCTTGAGACAGAGCGGGTTCAGCATGTAAGCGGCTCCGAGAAGCAGGGCCGACCAGAAGACGATGAATCCCCAAGTGAACGACTTCGAGACGAGCCCGGCCGGAATGGCGCGGACCTTCGTTCTCTGATTGCGGGCGTCGATATCCGCATCGACAACTCGGTTGAAGGCCATGGCCGCTGATCGGGCGGCCACCATGGCAACAACGATCCAGCCGAACTTGCCCCACGGGGCAGGCAACTCCAGCCCGCTCTCCCGCACAGCCAGCAATGCCCCCGTCAGGGCGAAGGGCGGAGCGAACACCGAATGTTCGAACTTGATCATCTCGAGCACGGTGCGAATTTTAGTGGGGAAGGTCATCGTGGCTATTCGCGGGCTTGCTGAAACGCCTGTCGTCTGCTTTGCTCAAATGATGTAGCCGTTGCCAATCGGTTTATCAGGCCGATCGCTTGAGGCCCATTATACCGGCCCTTCTCGGGCACGGACTAGCCCTCCGTATGTGGCCGAGTTCATAACAGTTTGTCGCTTGTGGCCATCCTGCGTCAGAGCAACTCAGCGTAGTATAATCCTCGCCGACGCTCATGCGAATTCATGTAAACTCCTTGTCTCCCATGTCGGAGGCGCAGCAACAGCGGCTAGCGGCGCTAGGCGATCTCCACTATCACGACGCCGTTCTCGGTGACACGGCTGTCGGAGAGATTTGCCGGGGCGCTGACATACTGGTTACTTCGCCGCGTCTGGCGGTCGACGTCATACCGTATCTCGATCGGTGCCGCTTCATCTCCGCCCAAGCCGCCGGTACCGATGCGATTGACCTCACCGCGGCCAAGCAAAAAGGAATTGTCGTCTCGAACGTTCCTGAGTTCTGCACCGATGCGGTTGCCGAACAGGCTTTCGCGCTCATGCTTGGCATAGCGAAGAAACTCGAACTGGGGCGGCCGATGCTTCAGGAGGGGCGCTGGAACACCGCGCTGGCCTATACGACGATTGGCCTGCGGGGGAAAACGCTCGGTCTTTTCGGCTGCGGCAAGATCGGCGGCCGTATCGCGGAGATCGCCGAGAGCGGATTTCAGATGCGCGTCATTGCGGCGGTCCATGATCCTTCCCGGCCGCGCGATGTGCAGGTCGTTCCTTTCGAGCAATTAGTCGCGGAAAGCGATTTCTTGGTGATCGCCGCGCCGGCCACGGCAGAGACCAATGGGATTTTCGGACGTGATGCCTTCGCTCTCATGCGGCCCAGCGCGGTGCTCGTCAATGTGAGCCGGGCGGCTCTTGTCGATGACGCCGCGCTGCTCGCGGCCCTCGATGGCGGCCATCTGGCCGGGGCCGGGTTCGATGTATTTCTTTGTGAACCACCGGCCACCGGCGATCCCCTGCTCTCGCATCCAAAGATCTTTGTGAGCCCGCACGTTGCCTGGGGCACCGAGGATGCGGTCCAGCGCTTGCTTGACCTGAGCATCGCGAATGTAGAGGCATTCTTGGCGGGCGAGCCGGTGAACGTGGTTTCTTGACGTGAAGGCCTTGCGGTCCACGCCCGCGCTGGCCCGGAGGCCGACGCTGCCCGCCGGGAGGCGAGCGCGACGCGCCCTCAATACGAAGTGACCACGGCGCGGCCCGGCTCAAGCCGAATCTCGCGCAGATTGTGAGGCAGGGGCATCGACCTGCCGGGCTCAAACTCAGGAACTTTCGGCACGACATAGCTTGCGATCAGCATGTCAAGGATCGATCCACTGATGCGCGTGCCGTCGATCTCCACCGACTCCACAACGATGCTGCCTTCACCTTGCCCGGAGGTGTAGTGGCAGATCGCGCGCACGTTTCTCTCTCCGCTCAGCAACATTTGAATGAGGAATCCGGCGCTCCCGCCCCCAGGTGCCTGCATCTTTGACATATCGATCCGCGCTCGGACTTCGCCCCGATCGCTATCCAGGCTGACCTCCAGGTCATCGACCCCTTCCGGAATATCCACTTCCGAATCGTATCGCAGGAAAGAATTGATCTCGTCCGCGGTCAAAATGACCGACTCGCCCTTGCCCAGTTCTTCGGAGCTGATGCGATCCAGCTTGTCCCGAGCGGTGCGGCCGATTTCCGGAGACATTGCGGCGGCCAGCAGACCAGCACCAGCGACCAAGGAAGCGTATGCCACGAGTTTTGAAAGCGTCATGGTTCCAGTATTGGGGTGCGGGGCCAGAGTTGAGTTGCGAGCCCCGCGTTCTGCCCGGCGCTGCAAGAAACGCGAGATTGAAAGCGGCCGAACCGGCAGGCCACAACATATTCTACGAAGCCGGCGAACCTTCGGTTTCGCTGGTTTGAGCGGCATCGTTTCCAGCGGCATCGTTATCGTCTTGATCGTCTTGCCGCAGCAGGCGCTCCAACGCCTGTTGAGCGGCTTTCTGCTCGGCCGATTTCTTCGAATCGCCCTCGGCACGCGTCGCTATGCCGTGGACGCAAACCTCCATAGTGAAAGTCTTTCGATGCGGAGGGCCTGTCTCCTCGACGACCTCGTATGTCGGCGCTGGCATCGCCCGGGCTTGCAGATACTCTTGCAGCGCGGACTTGTAATTGTCGATGGTTGAGCTGTCTTTTGCCGCATCGAGCGCCGTCTCGCTCAGGACCGTCCGGTCCAGGAAACTGCTGGCGGCTTCCAGGCCGCCGTCCAAGTAGATCGCGGCGATCAGGGCCTCCAAAGCATCTTCCAGCAGGCCCTTCTTGTGGCGGCCGCCGCTGATTTCCTCGCCTCGTCCAATCCGCAAGTAGGCGCCGATTTTCAGCTCTCGCGCCACATCCGCCAAATTCTCGGCGCGGACTAACGATGCTTTCAATGTGGTGAGCCGGCCTTCCGGCAAATCAGGAAAGCGCTCCATCAGCCGCTGACTCGCGACCAGGCCTAGTACGGAGTCGCCCAGGAACTCGAGCCGTTCGTTATTGGTGTCAACTTCCCGGGGCGTTTGAGCATGGGAACGATGAGTCAGCGATTGCGCCAGCAACTCGCGATCGCGAAACTGGTAACCGATGCGTTGCTCCAGGGAATCAAACTCAGCAGTCATTGATGGACAGTTCGTCCACGCAGCAAAAAAACACTGCTCATCGAACGAACAGCGATTGCACTGGATGGCGCCCTCTCGAGCGGATGGCGGCCCCTCGAATAGGCATCGAGTATTGGCCGACCAGGCGGTAAGGAACAGCTTCGCCGGTGGACCGCGTGCGAACTGAACGCGCACGGCCCGGCCGGCGCGAAATTAAGGCTGTTTGACGGCCTCGGCTTCGGCTTCAGTGCCCGGCGCCGCGGCTGCGGGGGGCGTCGCCACGGGCACCACTTCGGGCGCCGCGGGCGTCGCCGCGGGTCTCGACTTCTTCATCATGGCGGCTACTTTCGCCTTGATGAGTTGAGCTTTCACGACTTTGGCCAAGTCTTGACCGCTCCCGGTCATAACTCCCCCAGCCGCGATCGCCTTGTCGATCATCTCCATAGCTTCGTCATTTTTATCCAGTTCTCTCAACGTCCTTGCCAGATGATAAAAAGTCGTCGCACCCTGCTCACCGGCGACTTGGAGCGACTGGCGAAATGAGCCCTCCGCGGCTGCATAGTCCTTTCGCTGCATCGCTATGAGTCCCAGCGAGTCATGCGCCTGTGACATGTAGTTCTTCTTCGCAACCAGCCATGCTTCGGGGGTGATATCCTCGTTGGTGTTTTCCAGCGTGGGGATCGCCAGCAGAGCGCGTTTGGCGAAATCTTCCGCTTTGGCAAGTTTCTCTTCCTTGTCGAGATCGAACTCACCGGTGCGCGCTGGAATGGCGTATCCCAGCGAAAGCAGCGTGTCGAGATTGGTGGGATTGATTGCGAGTGTGCTTTCGCCATAGAGCAGCATCATCTCGAAGTCATTCTTCTGCTGATAGGAAAGCATCATCATGAAATTGGCGTACTCTTTGAATTCGGTATTCTTGAAGCCCGTCAGCAAACTGTGAATGGCCTCGATTCGCACATCTGGGTCGGTGGCGTCTTGAATCGCCATTAAGGCTTCGGCTTCTTTCTGTGATTTGGGCCTGGGGTCGGCCACCTGGGCGAAGAGGGGCGCACACAGCGCCAACATCATAGCCACTTGTAAGATTGTTTTCATCGTGTCCTTTCTCCAATCGTGTCCTGCTCCAATCGTGTCCTCGATGGACGACAAAATAACGGACACATCTACAAAGTAACATTTTCGGATCGGCCGTTCACCGATCAGGCGACAGTCGAGTACGTCTTAGACGACGCAACAATCGATCCTATGGTTTCACTTGCCCTCCGCCGGGAACGTCATTATCGTCATCTTCATCTTCATCGGTTTCGTCTTCCGGCTCCGCCGACTGTTGTTGCTGACGCGGGCTTCCAAAAGCCTCATCCAGCCCCTTCTGGGCGAGATCTCGGGCGCGATTCGGCATTCCTTGCACGGCCAGTGCGAGCTGATAGTGCTCAATCGCCTGGTCGCGCAGTCCCATGACATCCGAGATTCTCGCAACGTAGACGTGAGACATCGCGCGAACATAGGGATCCGGCTCCGACTCCAAGGCCTGGTTGAATAGATCGCGGCCCAGATCGGCGTCCCCTTGCGAGATCGCCACGCGAGCCAGTCCGTAACTGGCGTCGGCATTGCGTCCGCCGGCCTTGGCGAGCGCCTCCTCGAATTTCTTCCGCGCCTGTTCCGCTTTCTCGGAGCGGAAGAGCATCTCGGCTTCCCGCAGCAATAACTCGGCCTCGCTCACCTGCGGGGCCACTAACTGCACGGGTGCGGCAGGCTGAGCCGGCGCCTCGGCGAACTGGACCTCTTGCAGCCGGGCGGCTTCGAACTTGAGATCAATGCCCTTGATCAGCTCCGGGTAGTAGCGCCGCAAATCCTGCCCTTGTTTTTCGTAGTCGGCCAAGCTTTCGTAGAAGTAAGGCGTCAAGATCAGCCCTTCGCGCAGGTCCCGCTCCACCTGGGCCTCACGTTTGGCGAGAGGGCGGTGGCTCAGGCGGGCCTCTACGGCTCGAACAAAACATTTCGAGACCAGCAACTGGAAGTTCGTCTTGTAAACCTCGTTAAGCGCGGGCGCAAACATCGCGAAGCGAGACAGCACGGTCTTCGTGGCGATTTCCTTGGCGTAGCGCACCGCCAGCGGATCCAGTATGTGCATTAGAAAAGCGCTGCGTATTTCTTCCACTCGCGGTTCTTTGGAGGGGTGAACCACGACGTAGACATTCCCCTTGTACCCGCGCGTGTTGATGCTGTTGGCCGCCCCAAGTAAATCGAAAAGCACCTGGAAGCTTTGCACCTGGCGGCTGCTGGGCGAGACCCTCAAATAGCCCCCCGCTTCGAAAAGCGCCTCGATGAGGGGTTCCTGATATCGCCCAATCTCCGCTTCGAACGCAGCCTGGTATTTATTCCAAAGCTTCTCGATCGGCGCTTGCTGATAGAACTCGCCCAGAATCGAGCTGAACGCTCGCAGACGCCGCACGTCGGGAGGTAAATCAGTCGGCAATTCCGCTTTCAGCTCGAATGTCGGCGGCCCTTCGCTGATCAGTGCGAAAGAAACGTACTGGGAGAGATTCCGCCCCGGTTCGCTGCTTTTGTTTTGCTCGTAGAAATTCTTGAGCAACAGCAGGCTGGAGCCCTGAAAATCTTTCAGGTCATCACGGACCGCCTGGCGAACAGGACTGTCGGAGGGGGAACCCAGTCCTTCGTCATAACCGGCCAGATTGATGGCTGTCAGGACCGTGAACAGGCGTATGTCGCTGTCGAGTTGATTGGTCTGGGCCGCCAGAGGAAAGCAATTCCCGCTGACGGCCAGCAACCAGCCCAGCAGCAGAGCCCAGGTTCGATAAAGTCTCATTCCACGCCTCGAAGCAGTGCGCCCACACCGCCCGCGCATTGGTTTAGTGTACTTGAGGCCGCTGGAAAGCGTCCACGCAAGAGCGTTTCTCTCAGTTTCTTTCTATACAATGAATGATTGTAGGCTCTGGCCTCGGTCCTTGGGCCCATCAGAGTTGTCCAATACAAGATGAGCCTGAAGAGGAGGAGTGTTTCCAGCACAAGATGAGCCTGAAGACAAACAGGACGGATCCGGGCACACTGCGGGTGAATGCAAGTCACCATGCAGGATG
>Ga0114996_10008472_pt1 | contig 11417 bp, 7 predicted proteins | sample ArcticOcean_MG_C_4_FD_87039 | JGI IMG/M metagenome (GOLD analysis project Ga0114996, IMG submission 87039) | Marine microbial communities from western Arctic Ocean - ArcticOcean_MG_CB4_134 | ecosystem: Environmental > Aquatic > Marine > Oceanic | place: Arctic Ocean: Canada Basin | collected... | reverse complement strand
TGGCGCTACCATCCGACGCGCCACGAATTCGAACTCTTCGCGGAAGGGGGCTGGAACAACTTCGGGGTCGACTTCGATGCCAAGGGCCGGCTCTACTCGGGCACCAATGGCACTCAGCAAGCGGTGCACTTTGTGCAGGGGGGCTACTATCAGAAGGGATTCGGGAAACACGGCCCGCACACCAATCCCTATGCTTTTGGCCACTTCTACGGAATGCCCATCAAGGGCGAAAAAACCCGCCTCGTGCACCAGTGGATCCGCTACCAAAGCGGTGCCCTTCCGAGCCTGAGCGGACGCTTGGTGGGAGGGAGCTCCCTCGCCAACAAGCTCCATGCCATTCGGACCACTCAAAATGGCAGCACCTTCACGACCGTGGAGGAGGAGAAACCGCTGCAAACCAAGGACAAGTGGTTCCGTCCGGTGCACTGCACGATCGGGCCCGACGGCGCTATCTACATCGCGGATTTTTATGACGCCCGCATTACGCACGTTGATCCGCGCGACAACTGGGATCGCAGCAACGGACGCGTTCACCGTCTGCGCGCGAGCAGCGCCACGCCCTCGCAACCTCGGAATCTGAACAAGCTCACCACCGCGCAATTGGTGGAGGTCCTCGCCGAGCAAAATCAATGGGCCCGTCGCAGTGCCCAGCGCCTGCTTGCCCAGCGCGGCGACCAGTCAGTCGTGCCCGCCCTTGCTCGGAACATGAGGCAGATCCAGAAGCCTCAATTCGCCCTCGAGTGCCTGTGGGCCTTGCACCGATTGGGAGCCTTCGGAGACTTCGCTCTCGCCGCCCTGAACCACCCGGATCCCCACCTTCGCCTGTGGGCCGTGCGCCTCCTCGGTGATCACCTCGACGCCCCGCTCCCCGACAACATCAACCAGCGTCTCCTGGAAATCGCGAACACCGAACCCGACCCCCGCGTCATCTCTCAACTCGCGTCCACCGCCCAACGTCTCTACACCCTCTCGAGCGCCGCGATCATTCGCGAACTCGCTACCCGCGGCGAGTTCAAGGACGATCCCTTCATTTCCCAGCAACTTTGGTGGGCCATGGAATCCCTCATCACACGCACCCCCCAACGAGCTCGGGTGGTGCTGGAGAATCCCAAATTCTGGGACACCCCTCTCTTTCAACAGGTCATCCGGGAACGCATCGGCCGTCGCTACATGGCGGAGCGCAGTGAGGAGAGCCTCGCAATGTGCGCCTTTCTTTTGCAACAGGCGGCCGGCACCGAACATCTCGATGCCCTCATCCGTGGAATGGAGAAGGCCCTCGAAGGCTCGACTCTCGACCCGGTTCCAGCCGCCCTGGATGCCGCCATCGCCAATATTTGGAAAAACCATCGCGCGACCAACGATGTGGTTCGCTTCTCCCTGCGCATCAGAAGCCCACGGGCTCTGGCCGCCGCACGACCGTTGGTGGCTGATTCCCAATCACCGCCCGCACAGCGACTCAAGTTCATCAAAGCCCTCGCCGAACTCCGCGATGCTCCCTCCGAAACGCTCTTTCTCGACCTCTTCCGCAACGAAGGAGAGGAGGCCCGAATTCGCCTCGCAGCCTTGAGTGCCCTCCGTCGCTACTCCAGCCCGGAGATCCCCAAGATCGTCTTGAAGTCCTATCCCAAGCTGACCGGCGACCTCCAACAGATTGCCCAGTCCCTCCTCGCCAGCCGTCCCGCGTGGGCAGCTCTTCTCCTCCAAGCGGTCGATGCGAAGAGGATTCCGGCAACCTCAATTGGTCTCGACCTCGTGCTCCTCATGGGCAGCTACGAGCAAGAACAAACTGGGAACCTCATCAGCAAGCACTGGGGAACCCTGCGCCAGTCTGATGAGAAGAAGGCCAGGCGGATCGCCGCCGTGAAGAGCCTCCTCGCGAGCAAGAGCGGGAAGGACGATGCCAAGCGCGGACGCGATCTCTTCGACCGGACCTGCGCGGTCTGCCACCGAATTGGTGAGCACGGCCGTGAGATTGGGCCCAATCTCACCGGCTATGAGATGAAGAACCTCGACTACCTGGTGCCCGCCATCATTGACCCGAACCTGGGAATCCGCGAAGGCTTCGAACTGGCCACCCTTACTCTGCGTTCGAAGGACGCCGCCGCACCCGCGATCCTCACCGGATTCCTCACGGAAGCCAACGAGCAGACCCTCACGATCAAGGACCTCGCTGGCATCAAGACCGTCATCGCCCGGCGTGACTTGGCGAATGAAAGCCGCGCCTCGATCTCGGTCATGCCGGAAGGATTGCTCGACACCATGAGCGATCAGGAGATTCGTGACCTCGTGGCCTATCTGCAGAAGACTCGCTGAACCCTGGGGGTGGAATCAGCGCTCGAGGGAGGTCTGCACCCACCCGATTTGTCCGCCCCTCCAGCCGGCCGTCTACTCTGCACCCATGATCAGGCGATAGCCCACAATCATGAGGAAGGCATCCATGACCAGATGACTCAGCCAGCAGCCCAGGACGGAACCATGCCACTCGTACATGAGGGTCCAGATCAAGCCTCCGATCGCAACCAGTCCCGAGAGAAAGATCGCCAGCGGGAGGGGAAAAATCTGAGCCATGAGCACCACGTGATGTCCCGTAAATGCCACCGCGGCAATGAGATGCCCGGGCCAGTGTCCGACCATCTGGCGCAGGTGCCCATAAACAAACCATCGCCAGTAGTACTCTTCCATCCCGGAGTGCAGGACCGTGATGAAGGTCGCGACCAGCAGGAAGCGCCCCTTCTCGCGAAACCCAAGACCGTCCGCCATCTCGACCAAATTGTGGCTGTGTTCCCGCACGATATCGCCGACCGGGGTGAGCACCATCAGCAATCCGATCAAAGAGACCGCCGCCCCGGTCCCTAGCCCGCTCAAGATGACCACCCTCCAGGTCGGCCAGTTTGATTTGCGATCCTCGCGACGGGTCAATCCTCCAAGTCCGATCAGGCTGAAGAAGAACAGCGGGTATACCAGGATCCAAACTTTCGTCCCGAAGTAGGCTCCCCGGCCGGGGTTCCCGTTTGGGAGCCACACGTGGTAGACCAAGGCACAGAACAAGGGCACAGTTAAGGCTGGCACCATGGCCGACCAACTCATCCGGTGTCCTTTGTTTTTTACCCCTCCCACGCCGCTGGGGCAATCAATCAGCCCGCACCGGTTCCTACAACAGGGAAAGACAAGGAATGAGCGAACAGCCCCTCAGGCCGCCCCCATGATCAGTTGAAATCCGATGATCATCAGAAAAACATCAACACAGAAGTGGCTGATCCAGCAGCCAATGATGGTCCCCTGCCGCTCATACATGAGGGTCCAGATGAATCCTCCGGCCACGACACAAATTGTGAGCAACCCCGCCAGGGCGGGCGGAAAGAACTGAAGAGTGATCACGAGATGGTGTCCTCCAAAGGCCACTGCTGCGATCCCGTGGCTCATCCAACGCCCCATTTTTTTCCGCAATTGTCCACAGGTAAACCATCGCCAGTACAATTCTTCGAGAGCCGAGTGGAAGACCGCGAGGAAGATCGCGAAGAAGACAAAATGCTCCTTAAAACCCAGCCCCTCCGCTTTGTCGGAGACCGCGCCAGCCCCCTCCCGCACCATCGTTCCCAGCGGAGTGAGCATGAGAAGGGATCCCACCAACGCAATCGCAAGACCAGATCCGAAGCCGGTGAGAACAATCGTCCGCCACCTCGGCCAGCGCACCTCGGCATGAGTCCGCATTCTTCGGATCAGCCCTCCCAAACCAACCCACTTCAAAAAGAGAAAAGGATAAAGGAGGGTGAAAATCTTGGTCGCGCCGTAGGCCGCTTGCCCCAACTCGCCCTCGGGGAACCACACGAAGTAGATCAGCGACCCCAGGGTCGGCACCATCAGGGCCGGCAGGAGGAAGACCCAACTCAATTCTCGTTTTGTGGTCATGACCGCCCAAGAATGGCCCGAAATCTAAAATCAGTTGAGTTGATAATCTCAATTACAACATCGATTATATTGATGCCTCCTACCCGTTCCTCGCTGCAACAATCCGCCCGCGCACTCCGTATTCTCCTCACCATGAAAACGCCCTGCCTGATCTTAGTAGTTCTTAGCCTCGCGGTCCCCGCCCTTGCCGACCACCACGAGAAGAAGCCTCCCGCAAACTCCAATGAGCGCGCGCGCCCCGAAGTCATCACTCCCGGCACCTCCAGCACCAACGCCCAGCCCGGCAAGCCTCCCAGTGACGCCATCATTCTCTTCGACGGCAAGAACCTCGCAAACTTCACCCACAACAAAGGCGAACCCGCCAAGTGGACGGTCGAACATGGATACGCGGAAGTGACCCGCAGTGGTCAGATTCAATCCAAGCAATCCTTCGGTGACGCCCAGTTGCATATCGAGTGGGCCACCCCCAGCGAAGTGACGGGCAAGAGCCAGGGGCGCGGAAACAGCGGAGTCTTTCTCGGTGGCTATTGCGAAGTGCAGGTCCTCGATTCCTTCGAGAACGACACCTATCCCGGTGGACAGGCAAGCGCACTCTACAGCAAGACCCCGCCACTCATCAATGCCTCCCGCAAACCCGGCGTGTGGCAATCCTACGACATCATTTTTCACCTGGCCAAGGGTGAGCACCCCGCCCACCTCACGGTCCTGCACAATGGGGTGGTCGTTCACCACGCCTACCCCCTCGGCAAAGGAACCAAGAAATGGAATCTCCGCCTCCAGGATCACGGCAATCCCGTGCGCTACCGCAACATCTGGGTCCGCGAACTGAAGGACTATCGGTAGTAATTGCAGCAACGGCTTCAGCCCCTGGCAAGAGCCCCCGTCCACCAGCCCAGGCGCCCCGACCAACTCTCTTGCCGACCAAGCACTCTCGCGATAGAAGCAACCATGCGCGTCACGGCCCACCTTCCGTGTATTTTCCTCCTGCCGTGGCTGGTCCACGAAGCCGCAGGAGAAGCGCCCGATTTCAATCGCGACATCCGCCCCATCCTTTCGGAGAACTGCTTTCACTGTCACGGCCCCGACCAGAAGGCCCGGAAAGCCAACCTGCGCCTCGACACCTTCAAGGGCGCCACGGAGGGAGGAGAGATCGCAGACCCCATCGTCCCCGGAAATCCGGAAGAGAGCGAGGTCGTGGCACGCATTCTGGCCACCGACCCCGACGAGGTCATGCCTCCTCCGGAATCCAAACGCACGCTCACGGAAAGACAAAAGGAGCTCCTCAAGGATTGGATCGCGTCGGGTGCGAATTACGACGAGCACTGGGCTTGGCTTCCGCCGGTGCGCCCACGATCCCCGATCGTGAAGGGGGGCCACCAGAAGACCAATCCGATCGACGCCTTCCTCCTTCGTCGACTGGAGAAGGAAGGACTCTCGTTCTCCGAACCGGCCTCCCCCGCCAACTTGCTGCGCCGCCTCTCCCTTGACCTCATTGGCCTCCCACCCTCGCCCGAGGACCTGATCCGCTTCTCCAAGGCTTACGGAACTCCCTCCCGAGATCCCTCCGGGAAAGTGACCGCCGCGGGAGCGGAAGCCTACCAAGCCGAAGTCGAGCGCCTCCTCGCGTCACCCCGCTTCGGCGAACGCTGGGCCCGCCCCTGGCTCGATCTCGCCCGCTATGCGGATTCCAACGGATTCCAAGCCGATCAACTGCGTCCCTCCTGGGCCTATCGCGATTGGGTCATCGACGCCCTCAATGCCAACATGCCTTACGATCAATTCACGATCGAACAACTGGCCGGTGACCTCCTTCCCGAAGCGAGCATCAGTCAAAGAATCGCAACTGGATTTCACCGCACGGTCACCTGCAACGTGGAAGCGGGCGTGAGCCCTGAGGGCAATCGGGTCAACCAGGTCTTTGATCGTGTCAACACCACCGCCACGGTCTGGCTCGGCATCTCCATGGAGTGTGCCCAGTGCCACGACCACAAGTATGACCCCTTCACGATGAAGGACTACTACTCACTCTTCGCCTTCTTCAACAACACTCCCCTCGAAGTTCAACTCCCCTCCAGCAAGACCGATGTTTCGCACGACTTCGTGGGTCCCTACCTCGATCTTCCCCTCCCACCGGAACAACAGGAACAAGCGGACGAACTCGATCGCAGGACCGCAGCCCTCACCAGGGAGCGCGCGATCCTCCACGCGGATTCGCAAACCGGATTTGCGGCCTGGGAAAAGACCATCGTGGCTTCGCTCGCCACCCACCCGCAATGGCAACCATTGATTCTCACCAAGTTTGGCACCACCGGCGGAGAGGATCACCGCCTGCTCGAGAACGGATCCATCCTGCTCACCGGCGCCACCCCCAAGACCTCAACCTACACGGTGGAATTGGAAAGCACGCTCAAAAATATCACCGCGTTCAGGCTCGAGGCCCTCACCCATCCCGACCTGCCCGGGCAGGGACCCGGCCGCGGCGATGCCGCCCGCTCGAATTTTGTTCTTCACGAATTCAAAGCCGCTCTGCGAAGGGAGGGAACGAGCCAGCCTCTTCCCCTGCGGAATGCGAGCGCGGATTTTTCTCAGAAGAACTGGAACATTCTCGGCACGCTCGACGGCAACGCGAAAACCGGATGGGCGATCAGCCCGCAGTTTGGCAAGCCACACTGGGCTACGTTCGACCTTGCTCAACCCCTCGCGGATCTCAGCGGTGCGACCCTCCTCTTCACCCTGGAGCAGAACTTCGGTCAAGGCCGCGTGATCGGCAATCTTCGTCTCTCGGCGATCTCCGATCCCACCGGCACGGGCAGTCTCCCCAAGGAGATCACCGCCATCCTCAAGAAGCCGAGCGCGAAACGCAACAAGAAGCAACGCAACAAGCTCAAAGCCCACTTCCTCAAATCGAATCCCAAGCTCGCAAAGCTTGAGACCGAACTCGCCCGCCTCCAGAAAGAGCGCGCCGAACTAAAATCGGACCAGACGCTCGTGATGGTCGAACTGGAAACACCCCGCCGGACCCACATCCTCAAGCGCGGCAACTTCCTCGCTCCGGATGCCGAAGTCCAACCCCGCACGCCCGCCCGGTTCCCCAAGCTTGAGAAGGCCTCGAACAGATTGCACTTGGCCAGATGGCTCGTCCAGCGCGACAACCCGTTGACCGCCCGGGTGGCCGTCAACCGCTGGTGGGCGGAACTCTTTGGCCATGGAATCGTGGCCACCCTCGAAGACTTTGGGACTCAGTCCGAACATCCCACCCACCCGGAACTTCTCGATTGGCTCGCGGTCGAGTTCATGGAGTCGGGCTGGGACATGAAGCGCGTCCTGAAGACCATGGTGACCTCGAGCGCCTACCAGCAATCGTCTCGATTCACTCCGGAGGTGTTGGCAAAGGACCCGCGCAATCTTCTCCACGCCCGCGCCCCACGGTTCCGCATGGACGCCGAACGCCTGCGCGACAATTCACTCGCCATCTCCGGACTCCTCTCCCCCAGGATGCACGGCAAGCCCATCATGCCCTACCAACCCCCCGGCCTCTGGCGCCAAACCGGCCGCAACGAGCCCAAATGGGAAGAGGCGAAGGACGAAAACCGCTGGCGCCGCGGAATCTACATCGTCTATCGCCGCGCCGCTCCTTATCCCAGCATGGTCAACTTCGATGCCCCTGACCGCGGAGCCTGCACCGTCCGGCGCCCCCGCACCAACACCCCCAGCCAGGCCCTCACTCTCTTGAACGATCCTGCCTACGTCGAGATGGCCCTCGCCTTTGCCGATCGGATCCTCACCGAAGCAGACTCACCGGGTGCTCGCGCGAATCATGCCTTCCGCCTCGCGCTCGCCCGCCCGGCAACCGAAAAGGAATTGAGCATCGTCCATGATCTCATCCGAAACCGGCTGAGCCACTACCACAAAAACCCTCAAGCCGCCGCGGATCTCCTCAAGAACCCCAAGTTTGTCTACAAGCCGAAGCACCAAAATCAAATCGAACTCGCGAGCTGGTTCTATCTCGCGAATGCCTTGCTCAATCTCGATGAGACCGTGACGAGGAATTAGGAAAACGGGATCACCGTCAAGACCCGCACCGCACCCGAATCAGTCCCGATCACTTTCTCCGGTCCATCGCCAGCTCACCAACCCAGACACCCCAATGAGCGCCGCTCTCCTTGACCAGCAAACCCGCCGCCTCTTCCTGCAGAAGGCCGGCTTTGGATTCGGCGGTGCAGCGCTAGCTTCCCTGATGAACCAGGATGCCGCGGCGGCCACGGACAATCCCTTGACCAAGCTCGGACTCCATCACGCCCCCAAGGCAAAGCGGGTGATCTACATTCATCTGGTGGGAGCCCCCTCGCATCTCGACCTCTTCGAATTCAAGCCGGAACTTCAGAAGCGGAACGGCCAGCTATGTCCCGATGAGTTCTTTGACGTGAAGCAACTCGCCTTTATCCGGGAGCAACCGAATTTGTTGGGAACTCCCAAGGATGAAAAGTTCGCCTTCAAGAAGTGCGGGCAGTCCGGGATCGAACTCTCAAATCTCCTTCCTCATCTGCAGGGCGTGGCGGACGAACTGTGCTTCATCAAGACGCTCCATACCGAGCAATTCAACCACGGCCCCGCCCAGATGTTTGCCCTCACCGGGTTCGAACGCTTCGGGAGGCCCAGCATCGGCTCATGGGTCAGCTATGGACTGGGCACCGACAATCAAAACCTGCCGGGCTTTGTGGTTCTCATTACCGGACAGGTCCTCGGCGCCGGGAACAGCGCCTTTGGAAGTGGCTTTCTGCCCACCATCCACCAGGGCATCGAGTTTCGCTCGCAAGGCGATCCGGTGCTCTTCCTCTCCAATCCCAAGGGTGTTTCCGACCGCGAACGGAAGCTGGTGGTCGATGCCGTCAAGGATCTCAACAAGCTTGCCCTCGATGACGTCGGCGACCCGGAAATTGCCACTCGCATCAGCCAGTACGAGATGGCCTACCGCATGCAAACGAGCGTGCCGGAGCTCATGGATATCAAGAGCGAGCCCAAGCGCATTCACGAGCTCTACGGCACCGAGCCTGGCAAGGGCAGCTTTGCCAACAACTGCCTCCTGGCCCGGCGCCTGGTCGAGCGCGGCGTGCGCTTTGTGCAACTCTTTGATCAAGGCTGGGACCACCACGGTGGCGTCTTCGACGCCTTGCCCAAAAAAACCAAGCAAGTCGACCGGCCCATCGCAGCCCTCATCAGCGACCTCAGGGAGCGCGGGTTGCTGGAAGACACCCTTGTTGTGTGGAACGCCGAGTTCGGCCGCACCCCGATGGCCCAGGGCACCACCGGGGATGGCACCACGCGTAGCAAGGCCGGACGGGACCACCACAAGGATGCCTACACCGTCTGGATGGCAGGCGGCGGAACGAAGCCAGGACACGTCCATGGTGAGACCGACGAACTCGGATACGGAATCGCGAATGATCCCGTGCACGTCCACGACTTCAACGCGACCATGCTCCATCTCCTCGGCGTCGATCACGAGCGTCTCACCTTCCGCTATCAAGGCCGGCAGTTCCGGCTCACCGATGTGCACGGCAAGGTCGTGAAGGGCGTCCTCGGGTGATCTTTGAGGACCGGGTTCAGGGTCCGGATCACTCTGCAGCCCTCCACGGAGAGCGGAGAGATCGGAGAGGACTACTTCTGCTCTCCCGCCTTCCCGGTCATCTCCAACTCGACGAAGCGATGCTTCAGCGTTGCGTCCGAACTCACGTCCCACCACCGGAAGCCCATCGGGCGCTGGTCAAAGTTCTTGCTGGTGGTCTCACCATTGACGAGCTGGATGCCCTCGTATTCGTTCACGATCAGCTTGTGGGTGTGTCCTGCCAGAAAGGCCACCACGCCACTCTCCTTGCACAGCTTCAGAATCTCCATGCGCTTCGCCACCGGTAGGTTGAAATAGCTCTCCTTCTCGTCCGGTTTTTCCAGGAAGAGCGGATAGTGGACCACCACCACGATGGGACGCCCCTTCTTCTTGGCCGCCCCAAGGGTCTCCTTGAACCAGGCCTCATGCTTTTCGGACTCACCCTTGAGAGGCGCCTTCCAGAGCTGGGTGTTGGCGACCACGAAGGTGAAGCCTTTGTGCTCCACCGCAAAATAGTCCTTGCCCACCTTCTCACGGTAGAGCTTCAAGGACGCCGCAGTCGGTGCGTTTTCGACATCGTGATTCCCGGCCGCGCAGTGACACGGAATGACGAACCCGGACTTGATCCTGTTGAAGTCGAGCCAGGATTGTTCGTTGGCCTTGTTGACGAGATCTCCACAGATCACCACGAAGTCGGGCTTCATCCTGTTGATCTGCTCCACCGCCAGGGTGAAGGTCTTGACGTCGTGTTCGTATCCTCCCATCCCGAGCTGGGTGTCGCACATCTGCACAAAGGAAAACTGCTCTCCGGTCGCCGCCTCGGAAGAGGGGGGCTCGGTGGAATGAGCCCGGCACAGGGCGGCAAGGACAAGAAGGCTGGCTATCAAGGAGCGTTTCACTGCCTGACTCCTACCTTGATTCGACCCGCAACAAATCAAGAATTGTTGCTGAGCGGGCAATTGCTCCGCACCGAGCCTGCCTTGGCGGGCCTGAGGGTCCTCCGAAAAGGGCGCGAGCATCCCTCCAACTCTTGTCAAGCCCTCCTGAGGGCCTCCCCGATGAACCTCAAAATCTCGCTCCGTCCCTCGCGCGTTTTCACGGAAGAGGTGAAGATATTCGGCTCGCCCTCGCTCCACTCTGCCATCGCTTCGGTAAAGAGGGCGATGTTCCTTTTGACCTCTCCGGGTTTCACCTTGTCGGCCTTCGTGAACACCAGGTTGAAGGGAATGTTGCTCTCCACCAGCCAGCGCACGAATTCCAGGTCGATCTTTTGCGGCGAGTGACGAGAGTCGATGAGCACAAAAGCGCAGGAAAGATTGGACCGCTCGAGAAGGTAATCCGAGACGAACTCGTGAAAGCGGGCCCGATCAGCAAGCGAGGCCTTGGCATATCCATAGCCCGGAAGATCCACCATGCTCCACTCCTTGTTGATCGTGAAGAAATTGATTTCACGAGTGCGCCCGGGCTTTCCCGAAACACGCGCCAGCGCAGTCTGATTCGAGAGAAGATTGAGAAGGGCCGATTTGCCAACATTCGAGCGGCCGATAAACGCAAATTCAGGCAACTTGGAAACCGGACAGGTCTCGAGGCTGACCGCACCTTGCTCGAAGATGGCGGAGTGTATTTTCAAGGTCGTGGCCGAATCTACAGAATTGGGCAGGCGGATCGTCGGCCCTACAATTACAGCCAAGCGGCGAGAAGCAACTCCTTCAAACGCTCCTTCTCGGTCGCCGAGGTCTTGGCCACAAATCCCCGCGCATGCGCAAAGTGCACGTCGTCCTCTCCGTCGATGCGAGTGAATTCGAGACGAGGGTGATCATTATGTCGGGAGAGACCATAGCCGCTTCCGCGCCGATCGGGATAGACCAGGCCCGCGACCTTCTCCGATTCCCCGATCGAATCG
>Ga0114996_10008471_pt1 | contig 11417 bp, 4 predicted proteins | sample ArcticOcean_MG_C_4_FD_87039 | JGI IMG/M metagenome (GOLD analysis project Ga0114996, IMG submission 87039) | Marine microbial communities from western Arctic Ocean - ArcticOcean_MG_CB4_134 | ecosystem: Environmental > Aquatic > Marine > Oceanic | place: Arctic Ocean: Canada Basin | collected... | reverse complement strand
TTTCTATTGTTTCTGTTTCAACAATACTATTGGCCTTTGTATAAATTGTGGGTGACCAGTTCTTCTCTCTAACGAATAAGTTAAATCTAGCGTTTTCATTCGCGCGGTAGCTCTGTTTTAAATTAGAGATATTGATATAATATGTTGGCCTCAAAGAAATTTGTGAGGCCTCAAGTGTTTGCGGTTTAAACGAGCCTGTGAAGTACCGGTTGCTCCCAGAGTACCAGACATCAAACATCCTAGTAGGAGGCGTCTTAGAGGCTGTTACGGCGAAGGAACAACTATAAATGCCGGTTGACACATAACCTGCGGTTGCATATTCTACCGAATCGGCTGTCACATATGTGTCATCTTGTACTAACGTCATTTTGCTTCCGGACGGGGCGGAGTTATCGATTGAGCCTGAGTACACACTAACTTTTAATAGACCTGTTCCAACATCTGGAATGTTGGTGAGTCCGCCGCGGACGTAATTATATAGATATAATGTATTAAGATTTTCGGATGCTGTGGAAAGTGAACTACTATAGAACGTGTTTCCGCGATCATCTTTGATTCTAGAATCCCATCGTGCTTCAATTGCGGGGCGCTTAAAGTAATATTGTGTGCCGCGGCCAAAGAAACGCTTGGTATAGTATGAAGTGGCGGCGCCGGTTAAATTATATGAAGCAGTAATCTCTTGTGAAGCTGAAAGTGCAATGCCAAATCCATAATTAGAATATACGCCACCGATCCATTCTTCCATTAATATTGTTACATCCACTTCCATGTTCTCTAAGCCGCCCTCAAATAGCTGATCATAGTTGGAGGCTGTTAAATAATCACCTCCAGCATTAACCCAATTTAATATTGCGCCGGCGTCATCTTTTGTTCTCTGGACCCAATCTGAGCCGGTGTTACCTACAGTGTAATCTAAATAATTCTCTAAGTCTAAGCCGGTGCCTTCTTGCCATGACTGGGATACTGGCTGTACAGTCAGAGTATATCTTTCTGGGACTGTTTTTGAAGTCTCAGCGTTATACAGCTTTAGATAAAAATTAACATTACCGCTGGCTGGAATAATTCCAGATGAACGATCTGATGTAATATCATCAACTGGAAACTTTATCAAAATTCTCGATAGCTCAACTTGTTTATTTTCTGCAGATGAGGTATATGCGCGCGCGTATACAGAATAAGTTTCTAAAACATCTGCAGCACCCATGTTAGAACCAGTGGCGCGGCGGGTGAGATTAGATTGCCAAGCATTCGATATTGTATTGTCAGCGTTGGCTATGTATTTCTTGATGGCCATTTATCTTACTTTTCCTTGGATATCTGTTTCTGGGAATTTGATTTCAATTATTGCATTCTTGGGAACCATCAAATAGTTTCCATCCGGTGATAAGTTATTGTTAATATCAATGGCGGCTGGACTGTACTGCGCCGTTGTTTTATTTATTAATCTAACTTTAAGAACATCAAGAACTCCAGGTACATCCTTAAGATATGAATAGACATCGCTAATAGAGAACTGTTCACCGATATAAAATGATGTATTATATTTTTCTTTTAAAGCAGAGATTGCATTTTGAAGGGCCACAAACTTGTTGGTGGCCGCCTGGGGTTTTATTATGAATTCAATTCCTATATTAAGCACAAACGGATCTAAAATATCTATCGTGTCACTTAACATTCTATAATGGTTTAGCCAAGTCTTTAAATTATTTTTAATTGTATCGTTTGTCGCAGTGATTTTACCGAACTCATCTTCCGAGATTACATACATATTCAAATTTCTTTTCTGTGAGTTTGGATCTCTCTGAACAGATACTCTTTTGATAGAACCAAACTTGGATGGCATTCTATATGCTAGGTTCTCATAATCTGCTTGTGTCACTGCACGGTTCTGGGTTGGGAACGTATCATATATTCTTCTTTTTAGATCTGTGGATGTGGGCATTGTGACATCACCTACAATTGGTGTTTCATTGCTGACCTCAAGCGATACATTTACACTCTGTATTGTTGTCGGAACCAATGAAGTCCGGTCTTTATAATTGAATTCTCTTGAAGAAACTGAATTTAATGAGCCAACACCAACGTTAGAATTTGTGGGGTTTGTCGTTCGGTATACTACAGTTAAAGAAGTATTCGCTGGGACAATCCCATAGTTTTGGTTGTTTGACAACTTTGTTGGGTCAAATGTCTTACTAGTCGTGTATGTTTTACCGAATAATTCTATTGCTGCTTCTTGTGGGGTCGCGACAACATTTGATTTATTGGGGTTTCCACTTCCAAACTGTAAAAATGTTCTGCCTCTTTCGTTCTGAACAATGTATTTTCTAGATACCAAATAAGGTTTTATGATCGAAGGAACATTATCGTTTTTAAAATTGTTATTTGTTAACTCTTTAAACACTATGTCCTGTGCTAAATAATCTACCTCAAAATATTCATTTCCTTCAGAGTCTATTACCGTGATTATTTCTGATATATTGGGGGAACGAATTTCAATTCTTCTGAATCTCTCAAACGTTCCAACCTCTATATTTTCCTGTAGGAACAACCCAGAGACCACGTTTCCATATGCTTTAATCGCATAGAATGTTGGTGCACCGGTGGATGGATCAGTTCTGGCGACAACAGATTGGTTTTTTGATGATGCAAAATCTACATTTTCTGTTAGTACAAAGTTTAATCCGTTTTTAGACGTGAAGCGCGAGCCGCGGCGCAAAATCGGAATATAACTATTATTTGGCCCTAGCGCTACAGTTGAAGCTGGCACTTGTATGTAGAGGGCGACCTTGCCATATGTTGATGGGCGGCCCGGGTTTTTGTAACCCAGTACTCGTCCATGTCTTAAAATATTATTATATTGGAAAGCAGTGTCTAAGAACGTCTCGTTAACGTTGTAATCCAGATAGAATGATAACTGGTCGCCGACGTAAGCGACTGCATCAAGCATAAGAGCACCAAATGAGGCTTCACTAAAATCTTGAAAAGTGTCTGGGTAAAATCTCTCTGCTATTTCTAGTAAATCTCCCCTAATAGAAGTAAACTCTCTATGAGTATAATCTATAGGTAAAATCTTTTTTTGTTCGTCTGCCATTAAAAAACCGTCTCCTTATTAACTTAAATAGTAAATTCAAGCAAATCTGATTCTGCAATTGCTGGGATTGCATAAGAAATAAATATTGCTAGCGTGCCGCTGTCCTGGTTGGACGATGCAAACTCTATTTCTTGTATTGCAATTGCCGGCATGAAGATATTTACTTGTTCTCTGATCCGAGTATCTATCTCGGCATATACATTCTCACTAAAATTCTCAAATAAATATCTTTTAAGACCAACGCCAAAGGATGGTTCCATCACTCTTTCGCCTGGATTTGTTAGAATTAACATTTTAAAGTTTTGTTTGGCTACATCCTTAATTCTCTTAAGCATTGTGAAACCGGTGCCGCTATCATATGTTATTGGAAGTGCTACACTGTAAGAAGCCATATTCTATCCCTCGTACTAAATATCCGCTTAATCTTTTTTCTTGCAAAGTTCCCCATTTGCATTGAAAGGATTTGAACGTAACATGCTTTTCTTCCACCAAGGAAAATGTCTTTCTCCTGGTGAGATGCTAAACGCAGCTCTGAGGGACGCTATATAAGAATCAGAAACTCCCGGAATATCGCCCGGATCAAAATCTCTTGAATTATAATAATCTTTAAACATTTTTTTGACTCTAGATTTTGATTTAACCAAAAGTGAGCGATTCCATTTATCAAAATGTAGTGTAAAGAAGCCACCGCCTTCCCACCATCCTGATGCTCTCTGCTCTTTCGTCGCCCAGCCAGGCATGCCGGGATGAACTTTCGCTATGTCAGTGCCAGAACTACTATCGATCACAACGTACTTGCCGGGCTTGTCTTCGGGATCGTCTTCAACGATCGTCGATGTTACTTCACCAATTGAGGGAAGAAACGCCATATCATTATAAATTGCTAAAGTTGAGAGAATCTTGTTTAGCGGGAAAATATATTTTGTCAACATCTTAAATTTATCATCGTCTACCAAATTATTAATCAAACATAACAGTAATTTACTATCATTTTCTAGTGGCTGGAACTTCGCGATAGGAAGATCTAACGCATCTATCTCTACTTCTATAATTGTATATTTTGAGCTTATGCCGGGGCTAGCCTGTATTGAGAATCTAAGTCCATATCTTACCCCCAGCTTCCCTCTGGTTCCCAGTACTTTCCCAGTATCAGGATCAATTTTGAGACGCAGGGTACCAGGATACACATCAGATATATTTAATGTTCGATCAGGCTGTGCTAACATTATGCCGACCGCTTCGAGAGGTGTTTTATATTGGCCGGCAATTTTAATATATGTTTCTGCTACAAACGGTTGTGTGCTGGGGTCACCGGTGGTTGTTCCTATAGGGCCGATCGAACCAATAGGCACAATTACTTTATTTGCAAAAGGTCTTAGAGCATCATGTCCGTCCTCGGTATGATATTCACCAACCATATAAATGGTTTCTCCTTCATCGCCGATAGAAGTATGATAATATCCCGTATATGGCTCTCCATCGGGAGTGGATAATTCATCTCCATTTGTGTATAACTCGTCTCCTTCTGTTGGGAGCCCTTCCACTTCTTCTTTTAATTCTTTGCTAAGTGTTAAATCTGTGTTGGCCGTTAAGGTTTCTAAAATGTAGTGGCCTAAGTTTTCCACCATGGTATCCTTTTCAATAATACCAACATTTTGTAAGCTTTTCATGAAAACCTCAGACATATATCCCATTTCCATAATTACAAATTCTTTTAATACTATTTTAGCTAATTCTTCTGTTTCCTTTATGGCTTCAAGATTTTTCTCGTATCGATAGTTATTTAACGATTGGAACATCCAAGCGTCACCTATATCTTTGGCCTCATCCAAATCATCTGGATCTGGATATTTGTATTTAGATTCATAGTTCTGTAGCTTTTCAAGCGCTGCTAGCACGTCAGGGGGTACATCCTCAATTGCACCAGTTTCAACCTTCCTGGCGTATGTTTGTACAGCTTGTTCTAAGAATGCATACCAGAACTCATCATCTTTAAACGGGCTAAAGAATTCTATAAACGAATTTGGCTGAGCATCTTTTAGCTCTTCCTCCATTAATTCTACAACGTATGATGCATATAAAGAACTGAAGTTGTTTTTAAAGTCTGGCTTAAACTTTGTAAATGTAGCTAGACTCTTTAGGAAGTTGACGCTAACAAAGATTCTGCACATAGCATGAATCAAGCCTTCAATTCCAGCTTTTGAGTGGCGCTCTAAAATTCTGTTATAAGGTTTTTCAGTTACACAGTCTGGATCTGACTTAAGTCTTTGGTCTTCCGGAATCTTTGAATAGCTCTCATCTATTATTGATTGGATGCTTCCAAAATTAACTAAATCGGTAGATTGTGGTTTACAAGGACTTAGTTCTGGGAACATGACATCCACCATTCCGAGCCAGCCGGTCTTGTTTGAAGGCTTCAAATATACCGCCGGGTTAAGATATGAACCACCGTAAACCAACGGATCTAAATAAAATACTCTATTGGGTGCACCGTCGTTGTTTTCTTCTTCATACTGCATTCTGCTTATACCAAGAGGAGCGTCATCAGTATCTGTTTCTGTCGCATCTAGATAGTCTTTGAAAAGCGTGAAGCTTCCGTTATAATCCATTCCATATTCTATCTGGGCAGCGGACAGATCATCTAGTTGGGCGCCGTATTCAAAGGCGGCCTTGTTAGTATAAATTTCACTTGCAAATTTAGAGAAAATAGATGTCATAGCTTGATCATAAAAGTCTTTTAATTCACTCATTCGTGGAGCAACACCATCGTTTTGTTTCTCGATCATCTCTTGCAATAGAACTACTTGTGGTATTAATGAATTGCTCGGAGAGCTTAAAACACTTTTAAACTTTATATATTCTCCGTTATCTAATTCTTCGTTGTCTAAGCCCTCGTCTACTGATAGAAATTCGTAGGCTCTGTATGTTATAATGGATTCAGATGTTCTCTTGAGTTCTCCATCTTCTGGATTATTTTCAAATTCGGCGTTTGATGAATCCGTCACACCTTCGTTAATAACTTTTTCAATTATTATCCTGGCGTTGTTATCTGGTCTATTAAAAGCTTGGCCATCTACTGAAACAAGGTCACTTAAATACAGTTTTACATTAAACCCATATGAAAATCCAATCGCGGGCGCCTCGCCGACGGCCGCGGTCTTCTCGCCTTGGGCGTTATCTCTGAACGTTAACATGATATCTTCTTTCTTTTTTCTGCCTCTCCTATTAAATTTAACTTTTCCATCGCCAAAGTCATCTTCATTAAACTCTGGTTCTACTGTAACATTATAACCGTAGTCCGGAAGCAATAGAAGATCAACTTCATCAAAAAGATTATCAAAACCCAAATCACTAAATGTTCTGGAGAACTTATCATCTGGGGCGAGTATATTGTTTGATTCAAAGGTAGACTCGTTCATAGCTCTTTCCATTTCTCCTGTCTGTGTTTCATGACTAAGGAGGTGATCAGCTACATATACTGGAAAGGCGCCTCTTTGGTTGTTTGTTTTGGCATAGTTGGCGTCGTCGTCGGCGCTAGCGTCTGATTGCACATTAAAATCAACATATGATCTTTTGGTAAACCAGCCTCCGGAAGCATTAGATTTTCTTAAATGTGTTGTGTAAGCCCAGCCCATAGTGTCGGATAACACCATGTTCATAAATCCCCAATTGCTCTGGACAAACGGACCGTTGCCTAGCATATCTTGTGAATACGCTATTTTAAGAACTTCTAATGATGTATTGACGGCGGTTGTGGCTGCCTTAGCAAGTTCTTTTGGTTCATATGGTATGATACCATTGTCACAGGTAGGATCACTTGACATAATCTGGGGCATGTTCTGCTCAAAATAGTTTGGTATACCATTCTGCATGATATCTCCCAAATTTCCTAAGTCGTCTTTAATCGTTTCGCGACCAGCAGCACACAACACTGCAATTTGGTCTGGGGATGCTCGGCCTTCTAGAAGTTGGCAACGTGCATTATAAAATTGTTCGATATCATCAGGCGTTGCACAAAGAGTGGGGTTTGCTGGAAGTTGATTTTCGTTTACTGATGGATCTACAAAGTCTTTCAGTGCAGCTTTCGCGCCGGTGGGCATTATGTTTCCAACATTCTCAAAAAACTTGGCTGCCTTTGCTGGGGTTCCGAAGGCATCTGCAAATTCTGGGTGTTCAAACTCAACCAAACTTTCAATAATGTCCAGAAAGGACTGCGATGGATTGCCTAATATAGCGCTGGTCAACTCACTTTTCGTCATTGTTGAAGACAGATCTTCCGCGAAGCTCATCACCGCACTCTTATCAGCTAGGGCTGCGGAGCCTTGGCCTAAGCTGCTAAACATCTCTTGTATTGTATCTTCAATCTGTTCCTGATCAGAGTCTGGTCCACAGAGAGATTCTTTAATGACCTCCCCAAACGTGGTGCGGCCGCCAATCACGGATGGCAGGGATGCGGCTAGATCACCGACTGTCTCAAGAGCTTTACATATAGCATTACCAAGTAACTCACAAAGAAACACTATTAGTTTGCATACTAGTGTAGCAACCAAATCCCATATTGCCTGCGTAATACTCGCCCATAAGATTCTAAATATGTCCCATAATTTTGGTAGCCATGCGAATGGATTTATTAATCTAGGAAAACCAACGTGATTAGTATTTCTACAAAATGGTAATTCGATATCCTTCAAATAGTCTACAATACTTGGATCAAATAGTGGTGGACGTGGGCAATCCAATGTGGCAATGATGTAAGCGACGATTTGTGCCCCGGGGAACTTCTCAACCTCTGCCATCAGGCCCAGGAGATCATCTGAGTATTCTTCTAGTAGCGCTAAAGCATACGCTTCCATTACTACATTGGGGCTTAGACCGGTGCCGGCAGCTTCCATTTGAGCTACCGCGGTGGCTTTTCCAAGCTGTGAATCTGGGTGGCCCTGTGACGGGATACCATTAGGAGTCATCCCCTCATATGGTCCTTCAACCATGTTTTCTCGTTCTTGTCGCTCAATGAGTTCCGGGTTCTCCCACGGCTTCACAAAGGTCGGTAGAACAAAAAACTTGGCATCGGCGGGGCTATCCGGTGAGTTGGGGGACTCTGCAGCTTCACTGGTGTCTTGCAGTCTACCCGTGGCGGTAATATCACCACTTTCTAATTTTCTTTTGACCAGTTCATCGAGGCGTGCTTGTTTATCCGGGGGTAAACCTATAAATAAATCTCCGAAATTTTGAATTGACATGGCTTTGAGGGCGCTTCTTAACATGCTGGCCAACACTTCTTCAAACGTTAGTCCTTTGAAGAGACATTGTATAGCATCCAACATCATATCAAAAAAGCCGCATGTCCTCAGTGGGTCTAGACCGTTCAGCCACATTAGATCTAGTTTCGCTTGGCTTCCACTGGAGCCACAGATAGATAAAAGGCGGGTGCACATGGATGTCATCAAAACATCTTTTTCTTCTATTTCTCCGTAAGCCTGTTCCAGGGCCATTGATTTAATAAACCTCTCTCTTTCCTCTTGGGCGGGGCCATCCGTGGTGCTAAAATATCCAGGGATCTCATCGATGGCATCAGGGGGGGCCGCATGTTTTCCTTGAGCGTATTCTTGCTTTAGGAATTCAGTATAATCTTTTTCGCACAACATCTTGTGGAACTGCGCTGCAATCGCATCGCCGATGCCGAACACCTCATCTAACATATCCTGTCCAAGCTGTTTGCCCTCGTTAGCTAATGAATCGGCTATACAACCTAATGCAGCTTCCAATGGTTCTAACTCTCCAACGAGGGCATGCATAGTTTCTGTTACTTTCGGATATGTGTACTCTTGTATAAACTGCACCCACGGCTTTGGACTTCGGGCGGTTAGGTCACGTTCCATCTCACTTATTTTAGCAAAATATGCCATGGCAGTTGGGTCTTTGAACGCAGAAGAAGACTTTGTTAATGGATCTAATTTAGAACCACTATAAACATTTGCTTTATCTCCACAACCTTCTGACCATACTTTAATCTGTTTAAGTTTGAATTCCGGATCGAACGTACATTCAAATTTTGTTACAGTTTCAATAAAAGGAAAGAATAGACTTGCTGAACCTAAGTAATAATTTTTAGTTCTTAGAAATTCACTTAGATCTGGTATAACATCTTCCATGACAGAAGATCCCCATAGAACAGCGTCACCATAAAGATCTAGGTTGAAAACCCCGCCGCTTTCAAATACTATGTTCTTCCCTTCAAGGGCCCGGTATACTTTTAAATTACTAGAATATAAATTTAATCCTTTTCTGACACGGATCATGTTTGGGATCAAGTTAAAAGGTATATACGTAGTAACTGTGTCTTCTGCCGCTGGCTCTTCTTCTTCTTCTGACGCTGCTGGATCTATATTATTTAAATCTGAAAACGGTATTGAATAGAGTAGTTTTAGATGGGATAGCGGTTGTGGGCCTAAATCATAATCTGTGTATTCTAAGGCTTCTATAATCTTGTTTATCGATTCGCTAGAAGTATCTTTATCATAATAATTTAATAGTGCTTCTGCAGTTTCTTCAGCATACTCTGCGTATATCTCATCTAATTTTTCTTTAGCTTTATCCGCTGAATCTAAAGGCCCACTACCGGTGTCTGTTCTTTTTGTTACTTTAGTTATCTGATACTTACACAGTTTTCCATTAAGGAACGGGTTACTAAGCCTCCTAGTTCTCCATTTTGGTACGAGGGCACGGGGATTGGGGATACAATCTAAACAGATCTTCTCTTCAGGGCGACCTAAATCTACCTCGCAGACATCTATTAGATTGTCACCATTCTTATCTTGCCATTTTAAAAATTTTGATTTTGCCATTGTATATTTGTATCTTTAGTTATGTTGTACGAACACTTCTACTGCCTATAAATTTATAGCCAAAGTGTTGTAAGTAGTTTGCTTCCCACATTGTTTTGGTTGCTCTTGCTTGATGTATCGGCATCAAGACGCGAGCGCTCATCATAGCTGCGCAGGCAGTGAGTGTTCCGGCCGCGAGACCATGAGAGACATGTCGTCCAGCAGAGGTCGCGAAGGCGGTTGAAGATACCACACATGTTCTTTGTACATAAAATCCCAAACTTTGAATTGTCGACATAATATCATCTAATATTTCACTAAGCTCCTGAAAACAATCACGAGTATTATATGCCATGGTTACTGGTTGCAGTGTTTGTATCGTTTCTTTTTTTCCACTGATGCCGCGGACTTCGCGTTCCTCTGTATTATTGCCGGCTATTAAATCAATGCCGGGGGCAGGCAAAAGCTTTCCACCTTTAGAGTTTGTTTCTCCTTTCAGGCCAAAACCACGGACATTGTTTCCTCCGCCGGTGACTATCTTAATGCCGCCGCGGCCAATGACGCGTACTTGATCTGCTTTAATTGCAACCGCGGACTGACCCTTGGGGTTCCCAACGACTCCTTCAACCAAACCAAGGTTCTTATCCACGTCTGTAGTTTCGCAGATATATATCCTGGCGGCATCTGCAGCCATACTGCTATCAACTTGAGTACCTCTGGCTACCCCATCGCCACCACGAGCCGAAGCCAGCCGACCAACGACCAGATCGAGTTTACCAGAGCCCGGAGATGCCAAGCCCGTATATCCTTTGGCGCCGTAGCCAGAGGCTTGCGAGTTGGGCCGGTCATTTCCAAATACAATTTCACCACCGCCAGGGCCGCTCATACGACGTTCGTTTGACGCCTGTTTGTACTCAGCTTTGGGGGTACCTCCAGGCGCAGAATTCAAAATTCCATCTACTGCTAGTGGTGTTTCCTGACCTTGCTCGATGCGGTGTTGTGTGGGGGCCCCTTTGGGGAATACTCTTTTTGTCATTTATTGTGTCCTATGATTATGTTTCTATTTTATGCCGGCGGGAATGCAGATACTGCTGGGGGCATGCCAAATCTCGTCGGCGGCGCATTTGCCTCCAGCTGACGCAACAGTAGCAACCGGTGGTTGAGCATCAGTATAAGCTTTGCTGCCTAATGCAATAAACTGATCGCGTTTCGAGGATTCGAAATGCCACACTTCTGCGTTACTTCCACACCTTTTGCCTGCCGGGGGTACACAAGCTTTACCTAGACGAGCGCTTACGGCAGGATCTTGGGCCCAATATGGATGTTCCCAACCATATATAGGGCTATTTTTGAACAACCATTCATACGCCGGGCCGCTTGAACTTAGGCTCTTCTTCTTGCCATCTTTATCATAATAATGTGTATCTACTGCTACACCCCAACCATGGTTAGAGAAACCTGGCGTGGAGGCACCGGAGCAATTTCCTTTCGCACACCAGCGC
>Ga0114996_10008467_pt1 | contig 11420 bp, 9 predicted proteins | sample ArcticOcean_MG_C_4_FD_87039 | JGI IMG/M metagenome (GOLD analysis project Ga0114996, IMG submission 87039) | Marine microbial communities from western Arctic Ocean - ArcticOcean_MG_CB4_134 | ecosystem: Environmental > Aquatic > Marine > Oceanic | place: Arctic Ocean: Canada Basin | collected... | reverse complement strand
CCTCGTGCAGACGGCGAAACCCGGCGGACCTGCGGACGGTCAGCTCCAGCGGGAAGATGTGATCGTCGCACTCGATGGCGAACCGGTCGGCTACGTCGCCGAACTCCAGGCACGCATCGCACAGCACAGGCCCGGCGACAGAATCACGGTGACGGTATACCGTGACAGCCGCTCCATGAAAGTCGAGCTCCGCTTGGACGAGGCGCCAATCAATGAGGTCGAGACCGTGGTCGCCGAACGTGCGGTCCACGCTGAAGAGCGCCTGGGCATCAACGTCGAAACCATGGATGTCGAGTTGGCCCAGATGTACCGATTCGAACGAGCCGGTGGTGTGATTCTCACACAAGTCGCTCGGGGCAGTCCGGCGGCTCGTCGAGGCGTAGAGCGCTTTGTCGGCGCACGGCTCGTCCAGATCCAGGACCGGTCCATCGCTACCCCAGACGATGTGCGGGTGGCGCTCGACTCCGTCGACGCCGGCCAGATCGTTTCACTCCACTTCGAGGATACCCAGGGCGGGGTCTCGGTCGTCAACCTTCGCATGCCGAACTAGGTACGAAGTAAGGGCCAGGATAAAGGGAAAATCAAAGCACAGTGCGCGCGGGCTAGCCTCTGGTCGCCCGCGCCTGCTGTTTGGCAGAACGAGTACTGCCGTTGAACCCGTCTCGACGCCGGGTTTATCTTTCCCGGACCTAGCGAAAGTGGCGGAATTGGTAGACGCGCGGGATTTAGGATCCCGTGGCTTATGCCGTGGGGGTTCGAGTCCCCCCTTTCGCATCTCACTCCGACACTCCACCCCCGTGAGGGTATGACCGTAGACGCATCGCAGTTGCAGATTTCCGTTGAGGAGCAAGAACGGTGGCGCCGTAGTATGAGCGTGACCGTTCCCGCCTCCATAGTGCAGGAAGAAGAACGACGTGCGGCCCAGCACTTGGCCTCGCGCGCTTCTCTGAAGGGCTTCAGAAAGGGCCGCGTGCCCACGAAGGTCATCAAGTCACGATTTGGTGGCACCCTGCGTCAGGAAGCGCTCGACAAGCTCATTGGCGAGGCGTATCGCTCAGCACTGGCAGCCCAGGACCTGAGGCCGATCAGTGAGGGAGCAATCCACGATCTGAGCTACGAGCCCGAGCAGGACCTCGTATTCTCGATCTCCTTCGACGTGCAACCGCAAATCGACGTCACTCGGCTAGGTGGCTTCGCAGTCGAACGTCCGGTGGCTGACGTGAAGGACGAGCATATCGACCAGGTGCTCACCCGAATCCAGGAGCAAAACGGGGCATGGAAGCCTGTGGAGGAAGGTCAGCCGGAAGATAAAGATCTGGTCTCCGTACGCATCAAGAAGCTGCCGGAAGCTGCGGCAGACGACGGTGAGGGAGCTGGGGCGTCAGAGAGCGAGGAGGCAGACGAGGGCAAGGAGTATGAATTCCTGCTCGGCCAAGGAGATGCGTTGCCCGATATCGAGGCCGCAATCAGGTCGCTCGAGACGGGAGCGTCCGGTGAGTTCGACATCTCTTTCCCCGAAGACTTCCCGGACGAGAGCCGCCGGGGAGACAGCGAACATCTCCAGATTACCCTCGTGGGGCGGAAAATCCAGGAACTGCCGGAGCTCGACGACGATTTGGCGAAACAGGTCGGCGACTTCGAGACGCTAGACGCCCTTAAGACTCGTGTTAGCGAGGACCTCAACAAGGAAGCTGGAGAGGAAGTCGAGAACGTCGTGTGCGGTCGATTGCTCGACATGCTGCTCGATGCAAATCCGTTCGAGGTCCCGGCTTCGATGGTCGACCGATATGCCGACGGTGTGATCGGTGACCAGCCAGATCTCGACCCTGAAAAGCTCGACGAACTTCGAGCTTCGATCCGTGGGGAAGCGGAAGGGGCCGTCAAGCGCATTCTACTCATCGAAAAAATCGCAGAGACTCAAGGGTTGGCAGCCTCGGAAGAAGACATCGACGATCGTATCGAGGAGGTCGCAGAGGCGAACGACAGCACCGCCGCAAAGGTGTACGCAGACCTGCAAAAGGCCGGACGACTCGAGATGCTCGAACGCGAGCTGACCGAGCGCAAGGTGTTCGACTTCCTGAAGGAACAATCTGAGATTACCGACAGTCCGCCCCCCTGACCCAGAGCACATAAATGCCGATTTACCCCCCGTATGTAATCGAGCGGACGAGCCGCGGCGAGCGCAGCTACGACATATTCAGCCGGCTGCTCATGGACCGTATCGTCTTCCTGGGCAGTGGTATCAACGACGATGTGGCAAACATCATCCTCGCCCAACTGTTGTTCCTCGACGCTGAAGATCCAGAACGCGACATCTTCATGTACATCAACTCCCCGGGCGGAAGCGTCTACGCGGGGATGGCGATCTACGACACCATGCAGCACCTGCGGGCACCGGTGTCCACGTTCTGCGTCGGCATGGCAGCCTCCATGGGCGCGGTCTTGCTCGCGGCAGGCGCCGAGGGTAAGCGGAATGCTCTACCAAACGCACGTATCATGATCCACCAGCCATCTGGTGGCTATCAAGGCACCGCAGCCGACATCGAGGTCGCGGCCAAAGAGATCCTTCACGTGCGCCAAAGGCTCAACGAAATTGTCGCCAAGCACTCGGGACAGACGGTGAAGAAGGTTCAGAAAGACGTCGACCGTGACCGTTTCATGGATCCCGTCGAGGCTGTGGAATACGGCCTCATTGATCGGGTGATCGAAGGCCCGGTTTCCCCGACCAAGGGAAAACCGACCGACTCGGATAGCGGGGAGTAGCCGAACAGGCGAGGTTTAGCTATGACCAGTGACAAACATCTTCGCTGCAGCTTTTGCGGGAAGTCCAAGGAGAGCGTCAAGAAGTTCATCTCCGGACCGAACGTCTACATCTGCAACGAATGCATTTCGCTTTGCAATGAGATCCTCGCGGAGGAGGAGGAGCGGGACGCTCAGGAACAGACAGTTCCAAGCCCGACTCCCGAGGAAATCATGACGCTCCTCGACCAATACGTCATTGGTCAGGAAGCAGCGAAAAAGACATTGGCCGTCTCGGTCTACAATCACTACAAGCGGGTCAACCATCAGGGCGTTCTCGACGGTGTCGAGATCGACAAAGCGAACATCCTGCTCATGGGTCCGACGGGCGTGGGCAAGACCCTGCTCGCCATGACGCTGGCCCGCATGCTGCACGTGCCCTTCACGATCGCGGACGCGACCACCCTCACAGAGGCTGGGTACGTCGGCGAGGATGTCGAAAACATTTTGGTCCGGCTGCTGCAAGCCGCCGACTTCAACGTCGCCGAGTGCGAGCGCGGCATCGTGTACATCGACGAGATGGACAAAATCGCGCGCAAGTCGGAGAACCCGTCCATCACGCGTGATGTGTCCGGCGAGGGCGTACAGCAAGCGCTACTGAAGATCCTGGAGGGCACGGTAGCGAGCGTGCCGCCTCAGGGCGGACGCAAGCATCCGCAACAGGAATACATCCAAATCAACACCCGTAACATCCTGTTCATATGCGGGGGAGCCTTCGACGGGCTCGAAAAGATCGTCGAGGGACGGATCGGGAAGCGTCGTATTGGCTTCGCCGGTGAGGACGTCGAGCGGAAGGAAGGCAACATGATGGAGTGGGTCGAACCGGAAGACCTCCAGCGTTTTGGCTTGATCCCTGAGCTCGTGGGTCGGCTCCCAGTAAGCGTCCATCTCGATGACCTGGACGAAGAGGCACTCGCACGCATCCTCGAAGAACCCAAGAACGCGCTTGTGAAGCAGTACAAGAAGATGTTCGAACTCGAGGGGATCGGCCTCACATTCGACCGCGAAGCCATCGAGGCGATCGCCAAGAAGACGACCGAGCGAAAGACGGGCGCTCGCGGTCTTCGCTCGATCATCGAGAGAATCATGCGCGACGTCATGTTCGAGATCCCGTCCCGGAACGACGTGCGTGAAGTCGTGGTCACGGCGGAAAGCGTCGAGAACGGCGCAGCCCCGCTGCTCGTCCTGCACGCGGAAGAAGAGAAGCTCAAGGCGTAGCAGCCAGCTCTACCTCGGACACGGGCTTACCCAAGCCCGTTTTCGGTCGTGAACCTGTTGTCCACGCGACAACAAACTCCCTGCGGTCGATCTCTCAGAAGCGTCCCTGTTGCCGGAGTGCGACAACGGGTACGATAGGCTCCAATACCTCTCGCTGCCCCGAGCCGCTCCGCATGGCGAACCTCATCAGGGTCGAAGACGAAGTCCAACTGCCCGATCGCCTTCCGGTGATCCCGCTGCGGGATCTCGTTTTCTTCCCGTACATAGTGCTGCCGCTGCTCATCGGTCGGCACCGTTCGGTGGCAGCACTCGATGAGGCCCGCGAGCAAGACGATCTCGTACTGTTGGTCTCGCAACGCGACCCGGCTATCGACGAGCCTGGCAGCGCTGACCTCTTTCGCGTCGGCACGATCGCGCGGGCCGTGCAGGTCTCCCGACTTCCCGACGGCACACTCCGCGTTGTGCTCGAGGGACTCGGGCGCGCCAGGATCCGTCGCCTCACTACTACGACCAAGGGCCTCCGCGCATCCGTGGAACTGCTCACGGACCGGGAGGCAGAAGATCAGAAGAGTCCGGCCCCAACGGAGTTACAGTCGCTCACTCGAACCGTGGTGAGTCTCTACGCGGAGTACGCACGCCTTCACGAACGAGTTCCGGAGGTCCTCTCCGGGATCCTCTCGGCCGAGGGAGACCGAGTCCGATTCGCCCACCTCGTCGCCGGACACTTGATCCTGCCATCGCTGGAGAAACAGGAGCTGCTGGAAGCCATTGGGGCGAGCGACCAGCTGGAGCTGCTGCAAGAGTGCCTGGTTCGGGAGCTCGAGATCATGCGTATCGAGGCCAAGCTCGACCGGCAAATCCAGCTTCAGTTGGGCAGCGAGCGAGGACCCGACTTCGGGCCCGCATTCAGCGCTATCCGACGAGAGCCCGCGGAGGACGAGGACGAGGAGTGGCGTGAAATCGAGGACTCCGTCCGCGATGCTGACCTGCCTCCGGTCCCTCGAGAACGGGTACAGAAGGAACTCTCCCGACTCAAGAAGCTCAACCCGGTGGCGCCCGAGGCGGCAGTCATCAGGTCACACCTCGACTGGATCGTCACACTGCCGTGGGCCAAACGCTCGGACGACAACCTGTCCGTTCCACACGCCTCACAAATCCTAGAATCGGAGCATTTCGGACTCGGTGAGGTGAAGGAGCGGATTCTTGATCACGTGGCGGTGCTGTCGCTGGTCCAAGAGATGCGGGGCCCAATCCTGTGCCTGGTGGGCCCACCGGGCGTGGGAAAGACCTCCCTCGGTCGAAGCATTGCCTCGGCACTGGGTCGTGAGTTCGTGCGGGTGAGCCTGGGTGGCATCCGCGACGAGGCCGAGATCCGGGGCCATCGCCGTACGTATGTGGGGGCACTGCCCGGCCGCATCGTGCAAGGCATGCGAAGGAGCGGGACCCTGAACCCCGTGTTCCTGCTCGACGAGGTAGACAAGCTCGCTCAGGACTTCCACGGGGATCCCGGTGCGGCGCTGCTTGAGGTGCTCGATCCAGAGCAGAACCGCGCCTTTTCCGACCACTATTTGGAGCTGGAGTACGACCTCTCGGAAGTCCTCTTCATTACCACGGCCAACACACTGCAAGGAATCCCCGAGCCGCTTCGCGACCGCATGGAGATCATTCGGCTCCCGGGGTACCTGGATACCGAAAAGCGTGAGATCGCAACTCGGTTTTTGTGGCCGAAGCAGATCGAACAGCACGGGCTGGCTCCCGACCAGGTCACTCTATCGGCCAGCGCGATCCACGACGTGATCGAGCGATACACTAGAGAGGCGGGTGTGCGCGAACTCAACCGCAGCCTCGCCCGCATCGCGCGCAAGTTGGCGCGAGCTGTGTCCGATGGCGTGGCCGTGGAGGCGAGCATCGAGCGGGAGGGGCTGAAGGAACTGCTGGGTCCCCCGCCCTATTCACCGGCCGATCGCGATGAGGACAGCGAGCGCATCGGTATCGCCAATGGCCTGGCCTGGACCGCGGCGGGAGGCGAAGTGCTCGACGTGGAGGTCGCGGTGATACCCGGTGGAGGTGACCTGCGCCTCACTGGAACGCTCGGCGACGTAATGAAGGAGTCAGCACACGCCGCGGTCACCTATGCCCGCTCCAGATCGGAGCGACTCGGGCTCGATCCCCAGTTCCACTCGAAGATCGACGTACACATCCACATCCCCGAAGGGGCCACACCCAAGGACGGGCCTTCCGCCGGTATCACGATCGCCGTCGCGCTCATCTCGGCGCTCATCGGCGCACCCACCCGGGGCGATGTCGCGATGACGGGGGAAATCACTCTTCGCGGTAGGGTGCTCGGAGTCGGAGGAATCAAGGAGAAGGCGGTGGCGGCGCTCCGAAACGGCATGCGTAGAGTTGTGCTTCCTGCGGCAAACGCGTCGGATCTGGAACTGCTCCCCGCGGAGGTGAGAGAGAGCATTGAGTTCGACCTCGTGCGGACGATGGACGAAGTGATGGACGCAGTTCTACTCGAAGGTCCCGTTCGGCGGCATACACCACTTCATTCAGCCAGGCTCGGGTCGCCTCTCTCGCACGGATGATCATTAAAACGGTTGAATACGCAGGCACAATCGCCCAACCGGGAGGAGCGTCCCCCGGCACTCTTCCTCAAATCGCATTCTCCGGCCGATCCAACGTCGGGAAGTCGTCGCTCATCAATACGCTGCTGCGCCGGACGCGAAAGAGGATCGCGCGAGTATCCGCCACTCCTGGAAAGACGAGGACGATCAACTTCTTCCTCGTGAACGAGCGGTTCTTCCTGGTAGACCTCCCAGGATATGGGTACGCGAAGGTGCCCAAGGGCGTGCGCGACTCATGGTCTGAGCTCATCGAATGGTACTTGGGTGTCTCAGGTGGGGTGAACGGCCTGGTGCATCTGATGGACGCACGGCGGGACCCCACGGATCACGATCTCCACATGGTTTCGTATCTCTCAGAATTGGGCGTGCCGACGTTGGTCGTCCTCACCAAGATGGACAAGCTCAAGACGACGCAACGTGAGAAGGCGATCCGCCGCACCTGCGAAGGCCTGAAGATCGGAGAGGATCAAATCCTACCCTTCTCGTCGAAGACCGGAGAGGGGCGCGACACGCTGCTGGAGGCACTCAGCGAGCTCGTCACGGTCGCGGAAACGGGAGGCAAAGAAGAAGGCGAAGAGGCGTGACGCGCCCGAATTCCCCTGCCGTGCTCGTCCCAGTCGTCTTGGCTCTTTCCTCACTGAACGGCTGCGCGGTTCCTCCAGGGATGGAAGGCGGGACTGCAGGCAGTCCTGCGGCCGTCACGGATTCGTTCGAGATGCTGCCCCCTCCAGGATATGGTACGCTGCGGCAGGACGAGGTCTCGCTCTCGCTTACGAGCGGCTCGCTACGCATTCTCGTCACGCCTCTTGAGGAGTCCGTGACGCGGGTGACGGCTCCCGACACGTATCGGCGCTTGTCCAGCATATCCAACGCCCACCGGAATGCTCCCGGCATCGGGGAGTCGGCGATGCTCTTTCTCGTCTCGTTCTTCTCGGAAGAGCCCGACGAGCGATTCGTGCCCGAAGAGGTGCAACTGGTATCGCGCGGCATCAGACTCCGGCCGACTGCGATCATCGCGATCACGCCCAGTTGGGGCGAACGTCGCCTGCGCCAACGAGTCACAGAAATGGCAGTCTACGCCTTCAGCGACAACGTCGATCTGGAGTCGGACCTCGTCGTGGCTTATGGCCTAGAGCAGACAGGTGCGTGGAGCGTGATCCTGAGGAGCGTCCAGGCCGAACGCGCGCGTGCTCGTGCGCGCGCTGGGGGACGTGCGGACGGCTGAGCCAGCCGCCTAGTCGTCCAGTTCGTACTTAGAGATCTTCCTATACAGCGTGCGCTCGCCGATGCCGAGCAACTCCGCTGCCTTGCGACGGTTCCCGTTCACGGAAGAGAGCGCCGCGGTGATGGCCTGATGTTCGAGGTCGTCCATGGTCATGCCGGGCCGGAAGACTACGACGTCGTCTGAGAGAGGAGGGGTGGCGCTCTGTGCCATCGGATCCGCTGAGATCGACACGTCGTCGAAGCCGCCCGAGCCAGCACCTGGACCGGCACTCGGAGAATACGCCCCGATATCCATACCTCGCCCAGGAAGCAACACAGGACCGACCCGACCCACAACAGCCTCGCCCGGAAGCCTGATGCCTTCTCCCCGCCGATACGAATCGAACTCTCGGCGCAGATCGTCCATGTCCACCCGGAGGTCGACGAGAGTCCGGAACACGAATTCCAGCTCAGGCCTGAGCTCGGCCGTACCCTCCCGGCTACCGGTCACCCTGGGAATCGGAGCCGGTAGCAGCGACGGCCCTCGGCCCAAGCGGACTTCCTCTGGAATATCTTCGGGCCGAATGATCCGTCCCGGCGCGAGTACGACCATCGACTCTACGAGGTTGCGCAGCTCACGAACATTGCCAGGCCAGGCATATGCGGTGAGCAGCTCCATGGCCTCGGACGAGATCCCCGGAAAGTCGCGGTCGTGACGCTCCGACACTTCCTGAACGTAGGCCTGGATCAAGAGAGGGATGTCGTCTCGTCGATCCCGAAGAGGTGGCAGCTCGATACCAAGCACGTTCAATCGGAAGAAGAGGTCGCGCCGAAACTCTCCGACCGCCACACGTTGCCTCAGGTCATGGTTGGTGGCGGCAACAATGCGCACGTCGACCTTGAGGCTCTTCTCACCACCGACGCGGTGAAACTCCCGCTGTTCCAACACCCGCAGAAGCTTCGTCTGCGTGACGAGCGGCATGTCGCCAATTTCATCGAGGAAGATCGTACCACCCTCTGACAACTCGAAGAGGCCCTTGCGCATGGCGATCGCGCCTGTGAACGCGCCCTTCTCGTGCCCGAAGAGTTCAGATTCGAGCAGCGTGTCGGGCAGCGCGGCCATATTCACAGCGATGAACGGCTTGTGTCGACGTGGCGACAGCAAATGGATGCCGCGGGCGACCAGCTCCTTTCCGGTGCCTGACTCGCCGGTGACGAGCACGGTCGAAACGACTGGTGCGATTTGCACCACGCGTTCCATCACCTGACGGATCGCGTCCGTTTCGCCGACAATCCCGGTGAGAGCCTGCAGCCGCCCCCGCTCGATGAGCCGACTGCCGACGAGCACCACGTCGTCGACGTGCGATGTGGCCGGGAAGACCTCGTCGAACCCGGGTCGCAATGCCGGCGCCAACTCCGCGGCTGCCGCAATCGCGAACACTGGGATCTGGAGGGCCTGCTTCGCTTGGTTCGCCAGAGCACCCCCACCCTCGGCGACTCCTCCGGTGAGCACGAGCAGGACCGCTCCGTCATCCGTCGTCAACTCTTCGGTGGGTGTCACCAGATCCGTCGAATAACCAGCAGACTTGAAGCCGTCCCTGAGTTGTCCTGCGCGCGCTAGGTCGTGCGTCGAGATGAGAACGCGGTCCTCCGTCATGAGGCGTCCGGCGGAAGCTCGTGAGCCCCACCCAGACCGCCGAGGAGGTCCACCGCGTGAGCGAGCAGTGGACCGAGCACCACCAATCCATCCTGCACGCCGCCGGGACTCCCCGGCAGATTCACGATGAGCGTTTGCCCGCGGGTACCGGCGACCCCCCGAGATAGCGCCGAGTAGGGCGTGCTCTCTAGACCTAGCGTTCTGATTCGCTCGGCGATCCCCGGAGCCTCCCGATCGAGCACAGACCTAGTCGCCTCCGGCGTAATGTCCCGGGGTGTGAGACCCGTGCCTCCCGTAGTCAGGATCACATCTAGACCGAGAGCGTCGCACCAGGAGACGAGACAGCGGACAATGTCCGTCGTCTCATCCGCTACGACCGCTCGATCCACTGTCTCGTGTCCTTTCTCTTCACACCAAGAACTGATGACAGCGCCACTTCGGTCCTCACGCTCACCTCGCGCGCATCCGTCGCTCACCGTGAGGATGCCGATGCGGATCACCGTCTGATCGAGCCGTCGGTATAGAACGGGGAGCGCTGTACCACTGCATCGACCGGACGGCCGCGCACGTCGATGTGGAGCGCGGTACCAGGCTTGGCGAGCTCCGTAGGCACATAGCCCATCGCGACCCCGATTCCGAGCGAGGGGCTGACGGTCCCGCTGGTGACGTTGCCGACCACCTCGCCATCATGCTTCACATCGTAGCCCGGTCGCGGAAAGCCCTTGGCTTCGAGCCGCATCGCGACGAGCCGGCGCGTCACACCTGTCGCCTTCTGGGCGGCGAGCGCATCGCGCCCCACGAAGTCCCCCTTGTCGAGCTTCGTGATCCAACCAAGGCCCGACTCGAGCGTCGTGTGCAGCTCGTCGAGATCATTGCCATAGAGCGCATATCCCATCTCCAGACGCAGAGAGTCGCGCGCTCCGAGCCCCACCGGGATGAGATCTGCGCTGGCGCCCTCCTGCAGCAAAGCTTCCCACAGCGCGGGCGCGTCGCCTGCGTCGACGTACAGCTCGAATCCATCTTCACCTGTGTAACCGGTCCCACTGATGACTGCGGGAATCCCGGCGACCTCACCTTCGCTGAAGCGGTAGTATTTCACGTCATCGACGTCGATGCTCGCGAGCGGCCGAAGGATCTCTCGTGCTGCAGGGCCCTGTAGCGCAAGCAGACCCGTACGGTCCGACGCGTCTTCGAGCTTACACTCGAAGGCCCGCGACTGGCCTTCGATCCAGGCCCAGTCCTTGGCCAAGTTCGACGCGTTCACGACCAACATGTAGCGGTCGTGGAAACGGTAGATCAACAGGTCATCGATGACGCCGCCGGCCTCCAGACACATCGCCGAGTACTGTGCCTGACCGACCTCGATCACAGACGCGTCATTCACGGTGACGTGCTGGACGAGCTCCAACGCCTGCGGGCCACTCACCACGAACTCACCCATGTGGGAAACATCGAAGAGGCCTGCGGCCTCTCTCACGGCTCGGTGCTCCCCGGTAATGCCCGTGGCGTATTGAACAGGCATCGCAAAGCCGGCGAACGGAACAATCTTCCCGTCAGCGGCGACGTGGTGGTCATAGAGAGGCGTGCGCTTGAGCGTCTCGTTCATCGCACGAGCTCCAGCAAGATCGCCTTTTGTGCGTGCAGACGATTCTCAGCCTCGTTGAAGACGCGGGACTGAGGGCCGTCGATCACGGCGGCGGCTACTTCCTCCCCACGATGCGCCGGCAAACAGTGGAAGAAGATCGCCGACGGAGCGGCCTGACCCATGAGGGCTTCGTCCACGAGGAATCCCTCAAAGGCTGCCATGCGTGCTGCGGCCTCCTCCTCCTGCCCCATCGAAGCCCAGACGTCGGTGGTGACCACGTCGGCGCCCTGGGCAGCCTCCGCAGGATCGCGGGTCAAGAGGACATCGGTTT
>Ga0114996_10008465_pt1 | contig 11424 bp, 8 predicted proteins | sample ArcticOcean_MG_C_4_FD_87039 | JGI IMG/M metagenome (GOLD analysis project Ga0114996, IMG submission 87039) | Marine microbial communities from western Arctic Ocean - ArcticOcean_MG_CB4_134 | ecosystem: Environmental > Aquatic > Marine > Oceanic | place: Arctic Ocean: Canada Basin | collected... | reverse complement strand
TCTGGGTCAAGTCGAGATTCGATAGAGAATTCGATTTCGGCGTCACTTCCGTTCACGTTGACAGTTCCTGTAACAGTCGAAGCAAATGCTTCGCCTTCAGCGAATTGCGCAGGAATGTCGGGAAAGTCGGTAATGCTGATAGTTGCGGTCGACTGAGTCGGAAACAAGCGGTCTCGTACGTAGCGATCACGTCTCGAATCATCACTTTCCAGCGAGTGAAGATCAATCACGAGCGACGAAGATTCAGCAGAAAGGTCGATTTCACCGGTAATCGCGCTGGTTCTAAGAACTGCGTCGTTGGGCAACGGCAACCGAGACAGCTTTTCGTTGACGGTAAACGTCGCCTCTGATCCTTCGCCCACTAAGAACGTGCCATCGACCGCAACCGACACGGGTGTGTCGGTTGCGGTTATTGACGAAGTTGCCAGCGAATTTTGTGTCTCATCGTCCGGTGTATTCGCCGAATTTGCATTAGTCGTCTCGTCTGCTCCGCCGCAGCCGACTGCGATAAGTGCGATCAAACCGATCGACACAACAAAAGTACTTTTTAGTGATTTCATAATTTCGTAAAGAATTCGTCCGGTTTCTAATAGATCAAGGAGCGGGCGGAAGAGTGAGCGTTCCAGATTCCTGATCGCCCTGCCCTGCAAGAACAATACTAAGCACGACAGCTATAACTACGAGAACAACGCTCGCCCAGTTTCCGTATTTAGTACCACTAGCGAATACTGGTGTTAGAAATATCGAACAAATAGCAACGACTAACGCCAATGGCACCGTGAAAACCAAGGCATCGTCCAGTTGCATTTGCGCTAAAGCGGCGATGAGCAGAATCACGATTCCCAACCCGGCTGAGAACCACCAATAACGACGGTTGGATTCACTAACACATCGCGATATCTGCCACAGCGTGCCTGATATCACCCCTACGAACAACGCCGCAAATCCTACTGTTGCCGAATTCAGCCTTATGTCGTCAGGCGATTCCAGCGGCAACGAGACCAGCACGGCAATAATCGCCGCAACCGCACCGGCTCCCAAGCCTGCGAATATGTTTCTAGTAACTGCCATAGCCAATGAGTCTATCCGTAACTCTGAGTACGATCATCAAGAGATAGTGAAGATTCAGACAGCCAGAGCTAGTGCCCCCGTCGTAATGCACGACCCGGGGTAGCACCTGTATTTGTTCCGTTCTCGATAACCACTTCACCATTAACGATCACGTAGTCGATTCCAACCGGATAGTGTTTCGGGTCATCCTTTGTGGCATCCGTTCGTACAGTGTCGGGATCGAATATTACGATATCGGCTCTGAAACCATCGCGAAGTACTCCCCGATCCGTGAGTCCGAGTCTCTGAGCCGGGAACGATGTCATCTTGCGAATCGCCTCTGGGAGTTTGAGATGCTTTTCTGAGCGAACGAACTCAGCCAAAACGACCGGGAAACAACCGTAAGTTCGAGGATTCGGATACTCACCAAAAAGAATAGCGTCCGATGCGATCATCCCAAACGGATGCGACACAAACGCTGGCAGCGTGTGGGTGTTGGTTCCCGTTCCAACCTCGCTAATGCCGAGTCGTTCTTCCAATAGGAGATCGAACAAAGCGTCTGCGGGATCTTGTTCTCTCATCTCGGAAATGTTCAAGATCGATTTGCCATCATATTTTTCATTTTGCGGTTGCCTAAAGTTGTGCAACCAACGTTCTCGCCAGATCGACTGAATATCCGAGCGTGAATTCAACTCACGCTTCATCTTTGCTCGATCATCCGGATCAGCGAGTGCCGCCATTGTTCGCTCAGGACCGCCATCTTTCGCCCAGAATGGCAGTTGAATCGTGACCGAGGTTCCTGAATACGGATACGTATAGCAATCGAACGTAACGTCGATACCCTCAGCGCGAGCATCTTCGACCAAGCCAAGGTAATCGTGATGCGAGCCTTCACCCTGCTTCGGTTGTCGATAGTGCGTCAAGTGAATCGGGATACCCGACTTCCGACCAATCTCGACAGCCTCCTCCCAAGGAGCGTATGTACCTTGAGCCTTCAACGATGCACGTGCATGAGTGTGATAGAAACCACCCATCGCGGCGGCTTGTTCCGAGATCGCAATCAATTCTTCCGTGGACGCAAACGCACCGGGCGGATAGTCGAGTCCGGTCGAAATCCCCCATGCTCCCTCTTCCATCGACTCGCGTATGACGGCTTTCATGTTCTCTATCTCGGGCTGTGTAGCCGGCCGGTCGTCCCAACCAGTCGCCCAAATCCGCACTGGCGAGTTACCCAGAATGTAAGCGATGTTCACTGCGACTGTGCCGTCGTACTTGTTGAGCAACTCTTGAGTCGTGAGCCAATCAGGATCAGGCGGATACCAGTTCAAACCCGCATCCATCCAGATGTAACGTTCTAGCTCGTCGCGTGTTTTGAACGGAGCGTGAGAAATACCGTCGATGCCAACTAACTCGGTAGTCACGCCTTGTCGCACTTTTGGATCATGATGTGGTTCACCAAGAATCGTGAGACCGGCATGCGAGTGAAGATCGACAAACCCGGGACAGACCACTTTGTCTTCGGCATCGATGACACGTTCTGACTCGTATTCAGCAGGATCGAACGTCCCACGCTTGATCGAAATCGTGTTGTTTTCGACCAGCACCGCACCCCTAAACCAAGGGGAGCCTGTGCCATCAATAATTCTGGCGTTGTGAATGAGTAGTTGCAGCATGCGCCAGATGATAGACGATTGCTGTTCACTCGCCGTCCTATCTACCCTAAGATTGGCGCCAGTATCAATGAATCGACGTTTCGTAACAGCGCAAAGAGAGAAACCCAGTTGAGCGACAATGATTTCAGAGTGGCAGTTGTGGGTGCAGGCGGCACCGGTGCGTACTACGGCGGAGCGCTAGCAAGAGCCGGAGCACACGTGACGATGATCGCCCGAGGACCGCATTTGGACGCCATCAATAAGAACGGACTTCAGCTGCAGTCGGTACTACTCGGAGACTTCGAAGTCGAATGTGCTGCCACCGACGATATGTCGGCCGTGGACAGAGTCGATCTGGTGATATTCGCCGTGAAGAGCTGGGGTACTGATGCCGCTATCGAAGCAATGGCTTCCGGCGGAATGGTCGGTGAAGGCACGCTTATTATCTCGATGCAGAACGGAATCGACAGCGAGCCCCTACTAACTGAGGCGTTCGGAGCTGAGCATGTTCTCGGATGTACAGCTACTGTTTCAGCATTGATATCGGAGCCGGGAGTTGTGAAGCAAGCTGGTGGTCCCGGTTCGTTGGTCATTGGCGAATTGTCCGCTTTGCAGAAATCCGGAGGCACGACGTCGGAACGAGTAACTGCGCTCGTTGAACGCTGTGTCGCTGCCGGGCTAGCTGCTGAAGCACACGATAATATCGAAATGGCGCTGTGGATGAAGTTCACTTTCATCTGTGCTCTTAGCGGAATGACCGCTCTAACTCGCAAGGCGATTGGCGACATTTTCGCTCAGGAAACGACGACCGAAATGTACCTTCAGGTGCTTTCTGAAGTCGCAGCGGTCGCAAGGGCAAAAGGCGTAGAGATTACGCAGGAGTTGGTCGACTCAACTCTGAAGACGACGCAGGGTCGCGAGCCGTTCATCATCGGTTCAATGGGACACGATCTAATAGCTGGCAATCCCATCGAAATCGGACTCCTCAACGCACGAGTCGTCGAAATGGGCAAAGAACTAGGCATCCCAACCCCAGCCAACTTCGCAATCGAAGCAGCCCTCAGGCCACACGAGGGCGGAGCGGGCTAGTAGACGCTATGACGTGGTGGTTTGGTCGTTGGGGCCCAATTATTTACCGTCAAAGCAAACATCTCGCGATCCCGTCATCCTGAACTTGATTCAGGATATCGTACAGCCAATGCCTCAACATAAAAGATCATACGTCTACATCCTCGCCAATCACAGCAGATCAATTTACGAAGGAATTACTTCCAATTTAGAGAAACGAGTCTGGCAACACCGGTTCGATTCGGGTGGAATACACACGTCACGGTTCAATATCAGCCGACTAGTCTGGTTCGAGCAATCCGATGATATCCGTGTCGCTATTTCCCGAGAGAAACAGATCAAGAATTGGCGTCGATCATGGAAGATTGATCTTATTGAAAAGAACAACTCTTCATGGCGTGACCTGGCGGAGACGTGGTTCGACTCTCGATACCCTGAATCTAGTTCAGGGTGACGGTGGATCGCGTATGCAATCCACCTGTCACCTACGTCCCCGAACTAATCCAACAGGCCGCCCTGCGGGGTTGTCCATGGAGCACGTGCTGACCACTGCTTCGGTCGTGGGACTCGTGAGACTGGCACGTCGATGAATACTGGCTTGTTCATCGCTAGCGCCTTAGGCAGTACGTTCTTCACGTCGAGCGGACCTTCAGCCCGAATACCAACAGCACCATAAGCTTCAGCAAGTTTCACGAAGTCGGGGTTCACGAAATCGGTCTCGTATGTGCCACCGAAGTCGTCGTCCATGTCACGAGCCACGTTCCCGTAGTGACCATCGTTGTAGATCACGGTTACAAGGTTGATTCCATACTTCACAGCCGTAGAAATCTCCGACGAGTTGTACATAAATCCGCCGTCACCTGAAACACAAATAACCGGCCTGTCGGGGTTTCCGACCTTGGCTCCCAATGCAGTCGGGAACGCAAATCCGAGGTTTCCAGAGTACCCAGAATCGATGTACGACTTCGGGTTCTCGGTGATCCAGCGAGGACGTGAGTAGTAGCCAAGCTGAGTCATACCGAAGATCATAATCGCATCGTCCGGAGCACCCTCCTGCAACGCTCGAAGGTAGTCCTCTTGCGGCTGGTTGATCTCTTCTTCGCTGTTAGTGAGATTCTCTTGAATTTTGGCAACTTCCGCAGCTGGAGAGTTCCACTTTCCGCCACCAGCGGCGGTAATCGCAGCGCTGAGTTTCGGTAGAGACACCTTCACATCGCCGATTACGCCAAGAGAGTTCTGGTGCACGTGACCGATCATTTCAGGGTCGACATCAACATGAATCAGTCGAGCTTCAGCTGCTGCCTGATTGCGCATGGAGAATCGAGTTCCGATACCGATAACAACATCAGCATCCTCGATGTAATCCTTCAGTTGACCCGTTGGCCCGAGCGATCCGCCTAGTGCCAGAGCGTGTCGCTCCGACATAGTTCCTTTACCACCTGCCGAAGTCAGAACGGCAATCTGGTGGGCTTCGGCGAATGCTACGAGTTCGGCCTCGGCGTCAGATCGAGCGATACCGCCACCTGCGTAAATAACTGGCTTCTTAGCGGCAACGATCTCTTTTGCGGCCTGTTCGATAATCGAGTCGGCAGGAACTTTACGTTCGATCTTTGCAGGCTCTAGAAGTTCAACATCTTCTCGTTCGACCATAGTCTCAGGGGGGAGTTCGAAGTGAACTGGCGAAGGTCGATCCGACTGTGCCTGTTTAAATGCTTCGTGGATGCCTTCAGGAACCTCGTGAGGGCGAAGAACCTGCTTCTGCCATTTGGTTACCGGATTGGTGATTTCCTTCTGGTCATTCACTTCATGAAGTCCACCAAAATTCTTGCCAATACCGTCTCGAGGAATCTGACCAGCAATCAACACAACCGGAGACGATCGTGAAAAAGCGGTTGAAAGTCCACCACCAGCGTTGTAGATACCGGGCCCGGGCACAACCATCGCAACACCGGCTTTACCGGTGGTTCGAGCGTAGCCATCTGCCATGTAGGTAGTAGAAGTTTCGTTCCGTGTTACGACGAACTTGATGCTTGGTTCATCTCGCAATGCAGCGACGATGCCGTACATCTGAACTCCTGGCAAACCGAAAATGACTTCGACTCCCTCACGAACCAAAGATTTGATGAGGGCTTCTCCACCCGAGAGCTTTGCCATGTATTACCTCTACCGCAGCACCGATGGTGCGAATTTATTTTCTGAATGTTGCAAGCGAACGCAGACTACCGCTGTATTGGGCGGTGTGCCAGCATTAAGTGATCTATATTGCGATTAGTCGTGTGGGGCGATCATGTACTTCACACCGCCGCCCTTTGCCGATATCTCCAACGCCTTCGACGTTTCTTCTAGAGGAAATCGTCCACTCACGACGCCTTCTAGGTTTAGCTTTGACAGAGTTTCAAGGGCTTCGCCAAAGGCATCACCAGCACCAAACGCACCGCTCATGGTGATTTCTTTGTAGTGCAGATCGTAAAGATCGACCGGTAAAGCTGATCCCTGCGGCGACACTCCAACCAAAACCAGATTTCCACGGGGTCGGATCAGTTTCGAAACATTGGCTACTAATGCGGGTACACCAACTGCCTCGGCACCGATCTTCACGCCGTAGCCGCCGGTGACTTTTTTCACTAGTTCGGCGAGATCGTCTTTAGTTGGGTCATTCAAGTGCGTTGCGCCGAACTGTTCGCCCATAGCGAGTCGTTCTGCGTTCGGCTCCGACAGAATGATGTTGCCTGCCCCGCGCAGCTTGAGCATGCCGACCGTCAGCAATCCCAGTAGCCCGCCACCGACCACCAACGCATCACAGCCCTCTTCGACATCGATCATATTGAGAGTCGAGATAACGCATGCCAGCGGTTCAGCCATCGAGGCAGTTTCGTGGTCGAGTCCATCAGGAACAATGTGCGCCTGCCGGTGATCGACGAGAACGTACTCGGCAAATCCGCCTGAGTAGCGCTTGTTGCGTTCGCAGTGCATTGCCGACCATGTGAGGCAGCCCTGACATTCACCACACGCAGGATTCAGAGTGCAGCCGATGATCTTGCCTATAAGCGACTCATCGACGCCTTCACCGACCTCGATAACCGGACCAACGAACTCATGCCCAAGAATGTCGGGCGGTGTAGCAGGAAATAAACCCTGAGTCTTGTGAATGTCAGTTCCGCAAATTCCTGATGAAAGAACCTTCATCACCAATTCGCTCGGACCCGCCTTCGGAGTCGGAACTTCATCAATTGTTATTTCAGTACCACCACGCCAAGTCGCTACTCGCATTTTGTCTCCGTTGGGTTGCCATTGAGGCAGCAGATCGATTTCAATGCGACAAATCTTATTCCGAAGTCCTCACAATCGAAACCCGATCAAGGGCGTTAAACGAAACACTCCCGTGCTTTCATCGGCCTCACAAGTTCAAGACACGGGTTCTCGGAATAGGTTCTCGCAAAATTTTTGGAATTTACACCAAAACAGTCATTTCAACGATATTCATACGAATTACAGTCCGTTCTTCATGATCCGGGCATAGAATTTCGGACGTGTTTTTTAGCCAACATCGCCGCTAGAGATTTTTACCCGGAGCTAGATAATGAAGATCACTGACCTGAAAGTTGCCATCATCGGCAACGCACCCGTCGTCCGAGTCACGACTGACGAGGGCATCGACGGTGTGGGCGCTGGTGAAACCGCCAAGCCTTACCTCAAGCCGATGGTCGAGTTCTACCGAGACATGATTGTTGGCAAAGACCCAACGGATGTCGAACGGGTCATGCTCGGAATTCGTCGTATGGGTTCGTTCAAGCCTTGGGGCACGGCGGTCAGTGCGATAGAAATAGCGCTTTGGGACATTGCAGGAAAATCAGCCGGTGTTCCAACCTACAAACTGCTTGGCGGCAAGATTCGAGACAAGGTTCAGGTCTATAACGGCAACGTGCGTTACGAGATGGAGGGAGACGGAAGAGAGCCGGAAGATTTTGCCAAGAACATGCAGAAGATGAAGGACCATCCCTACAACTTCTCGATCATCAAACAAGCTGTCTCGTTCCACGGCGGTATGCAGAACCGAGAAGGCTTCTACTACGGCACACCAGTAACGACTAATCGTTACCCGAACCGAGGAACAATTACAGGCAAGGGGTTCAAGTACCTCATCAAGTGTGTCGAAGCGATGCTCGATGTACTTGGCGATGATGTCGGTCTCGCACTCGATTGTGGACCAGGCATGACGGTTCCCGATGCTTTAAAGCTGGCAAAAGAGCTTGAAGGTTCGAACATCATGTGGCTAGAAGACATGGTGACAGGCGACTATTCGCCGTTCGTTCTCGCCGATCTGTACACGCAAATTACGCCATACACGAGCACTCCAATCCACACTGGCGAGCAGATATATCTTCGCCAGAATTTCGTAGAGCTAATCGAACGAAATGCCGTGAATGTTCTCGGACCCGACGTCGCCGACGTTGGTGGTATCGCCGAGATGAAGTTCATTGCGGAGTACGCTGATCTCCACGGAATCCTCTTTGCACCTCACGGCACGTTCGACGGACTTATCGGGCTTGCAGCACAGACTCACCTAGCAGCAGTGCTTCCCGAAAACTACATAGCGTTCGAGCTTCCGCAAGCCAAGCCCGAATGGTGGCTCGACATAATGGAAGGTGGCGACCAGTTCGCTGTCACCGACAGCCACATCGATGTGCCTAGCACCCCGGGGCTCGGACTCACATTCATCCCAGAAAAAGCGAAAAAGTACCTGCGTGAAGAAGACGCCGACTTCTTCGACAACTAGACATTGTCGTCTCCACGACATGACTAATTACCAAGTAAACCAACTTTGACTCAAGCGAAGAATTTCGACGCTATCAAGAAAATGCCACACCGTGGCACGGAGCTGAAATGAAAATTACCGACCTGAAAGTCGCAATCATCGGGGGACACCCGGTGGTGCGCGTCACTACTGACGAAGGTATCGATGGTATTGGTGCCGCCGAACTCGCCAAGCCCTATCTGAAACCAATGATCGAGTTCTACCGAGACATGGTCATCGGCAAGGACCCAACGGACGTCGAGCGGGTAATGCTCGGTATTCGCCGCATGGGATCGTTCAAGCCATGGGGTGCTGCAGTAAGTGCCATCGAATTCGCACTTTGGGACATCGCGGGCAAAGCAGCGAATCTTCCCATCTACAAGCTGCTCGGCGGCAAGATTCGAGACAAGGTTCAGGTTTACAACGGAAACGTTCGGTTCAAGCTTCAGGGCACAGAACCTGAGCACTACGCCGACATCATGCAGAAGATGAAAGATTCGCCGGAGAATTTTTCAATCATCAAGCAGGGAATCGCCTTCCACGGCAATATGGCGACTGATGTTAAGGATTTCTATTACGGAACACCAACGAAGGTTGGTCGACATCCCAATCGCGGCCTGATGACTCCTAAAGGCTTCAAGCACATGATCAAGTGCATCGAAGCCATGGCCGATGTTCTTGGCGACGATGTGGGACTTGCACTGGATTGTGGACCAGGATTCACCGTTGTCGACGCGTTGAAGCTTGCGAAAGCGGTCGAGGGCATGAACATCATGTGGTTAGAGGACATGCTTACGGGCGACTACACGCCGTACGTTCTCGCCGATCTCTACACGCAGGTCACGCCTTACACATCGACTCCGATTCACACCGGCGAGCAGATTTACTTGCGACAGAACTTCGTTGAGCTGATCGAACGAAATGCTGTGAACGTTCTCGGCCCAGACCCAGCTGATGTCGGCGGACTACAAGAGATGAAGTTCATCGCTGAATACGCTGATCTACACGGCATCCTGTTCGCACCACACGGAACGGTTGATGGTCTTATTGGTCTTGCTGCACACGTGCAGCTTGCAGCTGTATTGCCAGAGAACTACATCGCCTTCGAGCTGCCAACTGGCAAGCCCGATTGGTGGTACGACATTCTCGACGGTTCAGACAAGTTCGGGGTTACCGACAGTCATATCGATGTGAACGAAGCACCGGGACTTGGAATCACCTTCATCCCCGAAGAGGCTAAAAAATACCTCCGTAAAGAAGACGCCGGATTCTTCGAGGACTAAAGCTTTTTTGCGTATAAACGAAAAACGCCCTGGCGAGATTACTCCGCTAGGGCGTTTTTGTTAGATCATCTACGACTAACTCTTGATTCGAGCATTCCCGGCGATCTCCGTTTGGTTCACGCAGTACGGTGGCCAATCGCCCGCCACGCCTGCGAGAACGTTCTCGACCGACATCATTGCCATCTTCATTCGAGTGTCGCCTGTAGCGCTCGCCACGTGCGGCATGATGAGGCAGTTGTCGAGAGTGAGTAACGGGTGGTCAGAGGAAATCGGTTCTGGAACAGTTACGTCCAACGCTGCTCCGGCGATCTCGCCAGACTTCAACGCTTCGTAGAGTGCGTCTTGATCGACTACAGGTCCACGAGTCGTGTTGATGAGGATCGCCGATTTCTTCATGAGCTTGAACTGATCTGTGCTCATCATGTTCGTCGTTTCAGGCGTCAGGGGATTGTGCAATGAAACGTAGTCAGAACGTTCAAGAATCTCTTCCAGTGAGTCGACGTACGTTGCGCCAAATTCTTCGTCACGTTTGTTTCGATTGAAATACAGCACGTTCATGTTGAACCCAGTGGCACGTTTTGCCATCTCGGATCCAATATTGCCCATGCCGACTATTCCAAGCGTCTTGTGATGGATGTCGGTTGCGAGATAACCCAGCGGGTCGAAATCGCCCCACTCGCCACGCTTCACCATTGCTGGTAGATCGTGGGTACGCCGGGCCATTGAGGCCAACAACGCAAACGCCTCGTCGGCGGTACTCTCGGAAAGAATTCCCGGGGTGTTGCAAACTGCAATGCCTCGTTCGTTCGCAGCAGCGACTTCGATATTGTCGTAGCCAACACCAAACTCTGCAATAACCTTCAAGTTTGGCGCAGCATCCATAACTTCAGCGTTCACTTGGTTCGTGATGTGAGCGTAAAGACCGTCGATATCGGCAACCGCCTTGCGCAGGTCATCTTGGGATGGCGAATCTGCATCTTCCCAAATCACAATTTCTGCACCGCTTGCGCGAAGTGCTGCTGCGGCTTCTGGAAATGTACGTCGAGTTACTAGGATTTTTGACATGGGTTCTCTTTAAGCTTGAGCGATTAGCGGGACGTTGCTACGACTTGAGAGTCGCACCGTCGACCGGTGATTGTACGAAAAATAAAATGGTGGGGAAGGTGGGAGTCGAACCCACACGCCGTTTAAGGCACATGCTCCTAAGGAATCTACACCTACACGCTAAGCTACGTAGTTGAGAGCCAAAGCGAAAGTACCAGAATTATGTTCCCGAAGTTATTTGAACAGCGGGTTGTTAGAGGTGGTCCTGGAAAACTGGACAGTGGGATAAGCGGAATCGCTGCCCGTCGCCGCATTCCAGTAAGACTATCCGGTGTCTACGGTACTTCAACGATAACGAAGAGTAACACCAGTGATTTCTTGAACTTGAATGGGATTTTGAATCCGTTAACCCGTGTAATGCCGCTGTTCTCTGGAGCTCGCCTGCATCTCTAGTTCTCGTGGGGTGAACCTTAAGTTGTTCGCTAGAGACCGCTTGTATTCCCCGGTGTTGCTGTCAAAACTACTGTCAATA
>Ga0114996_10008464_pt1 | contig 11425 bp, 10 predicted proteins | sample ArcticOcean_MG_C_4_FD_87039 | JGI IMG/M metagenome (GOLD analysis project Ga0114996, IMG submission 87039) | Marine microbial communities from western Arctic Ocean - ArcticOcean_MG_CB4_134 | ecosystem: Environmental > Aquatic > Marine > Oceanic | place: Arctic Ocean: Canada Basin | collected... | reverse complement strand
GCGCACGCCCCGGAGGGCGCAGCCGACGGCTATCAGGTGAAGGTCACCGGGGTCGACGAATCCGAAGTCGTGCTGAACCTGGTCGGTCCTCGATTCGTGTCCAACTTCCGTTCTGCGGCCGGCGAAGAAGAGCGTGAATTCAGCGCTAGCGCGCGAACCAGGATCGTCGAGCACCTCGTTGCCCACCACTACTACTTCCTTGCGAATGTGAGCGAAGGCACGCAGGTCCCGGTTATCGAGCCCCGCTCCCGCGTGGTCATGGATCTGCTCGCGGGCCCGTCAGTGAATGAAGAGCTGCGATTGGGACCGAATCAGGTCGAGGCTAGGAGGGTCGTGTTCATGGACGGTGACCAGGAGCGGATCGTATGGTTCGACCGCCAAGGGCGGGTGCTACGCGTCGAAATCCCCGGCCTAGAATACGTTGCAGAGCGCCAAGATTTGGTTGGCTGAACAAGCCTCACGCCTTGGCCACCAGCACCCACTCATTACATTTCCGCTCCGTCGGCACACGACTAATCATGAATATGTTTCCGGCTATCAGCGTAGAGAGAGGCAGGAGCGACTTGAGTGTCGAGGGAGTCGTGAGTGGCGGCCCCTCCTCACGACCCGAAACCGCCCGGTACACCATGGCATACGGGGTTTGAGATCGGCCCTCTACTGACCGACCAAGGGAGAATCTTTGCATGAGGGTATGTGCGCGAGTCATCGCACTCATCGCCGCAGTGGTCACGACTCCGCTGGCGGCCCAAGAACTGGTACCGGGTCGCCTGTCATTGGCGGAGGCTCTCGAGATCGCGCGTGGCAACAATCCGACCTTTCTCCAGACGAGCAATGACGAGGCGCTCGCTGATTGGGGCGTGCGCCAAGCGTACGGGGCGCTGCTACCAACCGCGTCAGCGAATTCGGGCGTCTCCTGGCAAGGTGCGGGCGAGCAGCGGTTCGGAAGTCTGACACTCGGGGACCTCGGCTTTGGCAATCAGCCCTCCTACTACTTCTCGAACTACAACATCGGCCTGAATTTCTCACTCGACTGGGCTAAGCTGAAAGCGCCCTCACGGGCGAAGGCCGAGCGCGGAGCCACGGTCGCACAGATCAGAGTCGCCGGGGCGAATCTCGCCTCCCTGGTAACCAACGCATACGTGGCCTTGCTGCGTGAGCAGGAGCGCCTACGGCTGGCCGGACAACAGCTCGAGAATAGCCGATTCAACCTTCGGTTGGCCCAGGGCCAGCTCGAAGTGGGTCAAGTGACGCCGATAGACGTCGGTCAAGCTGAGGTTCAAGTCGGGCGCTCGGAGGTCACGGAGTTGCAGGCACGCAACTCCCTCTCCACCGCGCGCATCCGAGTACTCCAGCAACTCGGTCTGGCGGTGAACCAGGACTTCGAGCTGTCGACGGCATTCGAACTCTCGGAGCCGACGTGGACACTCGAGCAGCTCACGGACATGGCGTTGAGACAGAACCCGACACTGGAATCGAGGAGGCGCTTGAAGGAGTCCGCCGACATAGGGGTCAGCTCGGCGCGCTCTCCGTACCTGCCGTCGCTCTCCGTCGTCACAGGATGGAGCGGATTCACACGCCAGGCGAGTTCGACCGACTTCCAGGTCACGCAAGCGGAGGCTCAGGTGGCCGGGTCGGTCGCACAGTGCGTGCAGACGAACAACCTGTACTCTCGACTCGCAGACCCGCTGCCCTCGCTCGATTGCTCGCGCTTTGTTTTCTCCGATGATCAACGCCGATCGATCGTCGAGGGAAACCGCGCGTTCCCGTTCAATTTCGAGGGCTCTCCGCCTAGCATCTCCCTCGGCTTCAGCATCCCGATCTTCCAGGGCCTGAGTCGGCAACGGAACCTCGAAGCAGCCCGACTTCAGCGGGACGATTTGGGATATCAGGTGCGCGAGCAAGAACTGGCGCTCGCGGCCGACATTTCGATCGGGCTCGGCAATGTGCGCACAGCATATCAGAGCGCTTTGTTGGAAGAACGGAACCGAGCGCTCGCGGACCAGCAGTTGAACCTCGCTCGCGAACGGTATCGGCTGAGCGCGATCACGTTCATCGAGCTGGTCGACGCGCAGACCGTATTAGCGCAAGCGGACCAAGATCGCGTCATTGCGGTGTTCGCTTATCACGACCTTGTGACCAGCCTGGAGGCGCTCGTGGGCTCCTCCCTCAGAAACTAGAAGCCATGAACTCGAAGACTAAAATCATCATCGGTGTTGTTGCTGTTGTCGTGCTCGGCTCAGCCGCTGCAATCCAGGCGAGGCGCGGGCGCGACGGTGGCATAGAGGTACGCACCGAGGCGATTGCGCTCCGAGACCTGGTAGAGGTGGTGACCGCGAGTGGCAATATTCGCGCACGACGCACGGTCGATATCAGCTCCGAAGTCTCAGCAAAAGTAGCCGAGCTCGTGGTCGATGAAGGTGAAGACGTGGTACGGGGGCAGCTTCTGCTACGGCTCGAGCCCGATCAGTACCAGGCGGCAGTCTCGCGCAACGAGGCCTCTCTAGCACAGGCGCAAGCGGGCCAGACGCAGCAAGAGGCCAACCTGTTACAGGCGCAACGAGACCTCGATCGTCTGCTCAATCTCAGGGCTCGTGACTCGGTGCTGGTCAGTGGGCTACAGGTCGACGACGCACGGACGAGAGTCGACGTGGCAGTGGCGACACTCACGTCCTCCCAACACGGCGTCTCGCAATGGCGCGCATCGGTCGACGAGGCCGAGGACCAGCTCTCCAAGACGATCTTCCGGGCCCCTATGGACGGAAAGATCACGCGCCTTAACGTCGAGGAAGGCCAGACGGTGATCATCGGGACGATGAACAACCCCGGTAGCCTCGTGCTCACGATCTCGGACCTTTCGGTCATCGAAGTGGTCGTGCAGGTCGATGAAACCGATGTGCCCGCGATCTCGCTGCAGGACAGTGCCACGATCCGCATCGATGCCTTCGGCGACAAAGAGTTCACAGGGCGGGTCACCGAGATCGGTAACTCGGCAATCAATCCTCCGACGCGACAGGCGGCCGGCCAGCAGGCCGCGATCGATTTCGAGGTCGTGCTCACACTCGACGTGAACGACGCGCTACTGAGACCCGACCTCTCCGCGACCGCCGACATCGTCACGGAAGCACGATTGCAGGCGCTTGCGGTCCGGATCATCGCCCTGACCGTGAGGGAGGAGGAGCCTGATTCGACGGCAGCCGACTTCTCGGAGGACGACGACCTCGAGGACGTCGAAGGCGTCTTCGTGGTGAACGATGGCACGGTGACCTTCACCGCCGTCGAGGTCGGCATCGCGGGTCAGGAGTATTTTGAGATCCTCTCTGGAATCAGTGTTGGGGACTCGGTCGTGGCAGGACCGTACCAGAGGATCCGACAGCTCAGTAACGGGGATGCCATAAAGAGCACCGACGACCCCGTCGTGAATTGACAGTCGACAACTAGGCAACGGGGCGGACCGTGCAGATCTGGGAGGGCGTCACCCTCGCGATGAACCAACTCCGGAGCGAGAAGCTGAAGACGTTCTTCAGCCTGCTCGGAGTGATCATGGGCGTCATGTTCCTGATCGTGGTCGTGACGGTTGTGGAAGGGCTCGACCGTTACGTTCGGGAGGAGGTCACGGCTCAGGTCTTCGGCATCAACACGGTCACGGTCCGGCGCTGGCCCGAGTCGGACGTGAACTCCGACGACGAAGTTTGGCGGGAACGTTTGAGGAGCCCAGTGCTGCGGTACGAGGACGCGGACGCGATCCGGGCACAACTGTCGATCCCAGCGCGCATCGCGGTGGAAAGTGACACGAACTCCGACGCCATCGGCGACAACGGCCGCACGGCTACAGGAGTCCGGGTCGTCGGCGCCTCCCCCGAAATGTTCCCCATCCGCAATCTGGGACTCGCTCTGGGCCGGGCTTTCACCCAACAGGAAGCAGACCGTGGACTCCCTGTGCTGGTTCTCGGCCAGGAGACCGCTGAAGTCCTCTTCGAGGACCTCGACCCGATCGGGCGGACCGTACGGCTGCGCGGATTCCCCTATCACGTCATCGGAGTGCTGGAGGAGCGAGGATCCATTTTTGGACAGTCGCTCGACAACTTCGCGGTGGCTCCGGCGCGGTCGCCGATTCAGTCCATCACGAACCCCCACGGAATCATCGACGAAGTCATCATCCAGGCGCTCGACTCCGACCGTGTCCGGGAGGTGCAGGCCGAAGTAGAGGGCATCATGCGGTCGCGCCGGCAACTCCGGCCGCGTGAGGCGAACAACTTCGGGGCTGAGACCGCCGAGGACGCGATCAGTTTTTGGGACAACATTTCCCGCATTCTCTTCACGGCTCTGCCGGGCCTCGTGGCGATCTCGCTCGTGGTGGGCGGCATCGTGATCATGAACATCATGCTCGTATCGGTGATGGAGCGGACTCGGGAGATCGGAGTCCGCAAGGCGCTCGGAGCTCGCCGCCGCGACATCCTGACCCAGGTGCTCATCGAGTCGATCACCCTCTCGACCGTCGGCGCGATGATCGGCGTTGCGGCAGGGCTCGGAATCGCGACCCTCATCGCCGCTGTGTCCCCACTCCCGGCCGCAGTAAGCCTCAAGTGGATCACGGTGGGCGTGGGCCTGGGCACTTCGGTGGGCATCACGGCAGGCGTCTATCCGGCGGCCCAGGCGTCGAAGCTCGATCCCGTGGACGCGCTCCGCTATGAGTGAACCGCGCGCGCCGATTGGTGTCTCGACTCCTGGAGGGGCACCGGCGCCAAGGGGCGCCTCCGGTCTGACTTCACTGCGAGAAGGCCTGCTCATCGCGTTCGACGCGATGCGCGCCAATGCGATCCGATCCAGCCTCACCATCCTCGGGGTAGCCGTCGGTGTTTCGGTGGTGGTGGCGCTCGCGGCACTCATCACCGGCATCCGCTCGAGCGTCATGGATGCGTTCGAGTCGGGTGGGCCCAACAATTTCGTGGTGATGCGCTTCGACTTCACCGCGGTTCGCATCTCAGACGGCGGCAACAACCGCCCTCCCTGGTGGAACAAGCCCGAGCTTCTGCCTTCTGAGGCCGAACGCCTCGACCGTCTGCCGACCGTCGAAGCGGCGATGTTCAATTTCGGGTTCTCCGTCGATATGGACTTCGAGGGGCACACCGTCCGCAATATTCAGACGAGCGGATATTCGGCTGGTTGGCCGAACTATACGCCCGGTGACTTCGTCGTCGGCCGAGACTTCACGCCCGCCGAAGTCGACCAGAACCGCGCCGTCGTAGTGATCTCAGCGGAGCTGGCGACCGAACTCTTTGGAGACCGCGACCCTATCGGTCGACGGGTGCGCATGCTCAACAGCTGGCGCGGCACTCAAGAGCCGTTCAGGGTAATCGGGGTCTTCACGCCCGAGGAGAACATCTTTTCGGGTGCGTTCAGACATTTTGCAGTGGTACCGTATACTGCCGCGAAGCGGCGGCTGCGCAAGAGCACCCAGCAGGCCCAGATCGTGGTCGTACCGAAGGATTCGGTCTCCTTCGAACGTGCCCAAGACGATGTCATCGCCGCGATGCGCGGCATGCGCGGGTTAGGCCCACGTGAGGAGAACGACTTCGCGACGATCGCGTCAGCCCAAATTCTTGATCTCTTCAATCAGCTGACCGCTGTCTTCCTCTTGGTAATGATGGCGCTCTCCTCGACCGGCCTTCTCGTAGGCGGTGTGGGTGTCATCGGGATCATGCTCATCACCGTGACAGAACGGACGCGGGAGATCGGTGTGCGGAAGGCCCTTGGAGCGACTCGTAGAGAGATCCTGTGGCAATTCCTCGTGGAGGCCTCCGCAATGACAGCGTTGGGGACGATCGTGGGCATGCTCATGGGATGGGGTCTGGCGTCCGCGATCGCCGCATGGACTCCGCTACCTGCCAAGATCCCGATTTGGGCCATCTTCACGGCGCTTGGGATGGCCTCTGTGACAGGGATGCTCTTCGGGCTTCTGCCCGCGCTCCGGGCGAGCCGCATGAACCCCGTCGAAGCTTTGAGATTCGAGTGAGTCTTCCAACAAAGGAAGGCCTCGACCTCTTGGCCATCGTAGCTCATCCGGACGATGCAGAGCTGCTCTGCGGGGGAGCCCTCGCCAAGAGTGCTGCCGTCGGAAATAGAGTCGGCGTTCTCGACCTCACCGCCGGCGAGATGGGCAGCTCCGGATCGATCGAGCAGCGAGCCGCCGAGGCCGCTCGCGCGTCGCGAATCATGGGACTCGCAGAACGACGGAACGCCGGGCTTCCCGACGCTCTACTCGAGAACGACAACGAGTCCCGCCACGTTGTGGCAGAGCACCTGAGGGCGCTCCGACCGAGGCTGGTCGTCACGCATTGGAAGGTCGGCCGTCACCGGGACCACCGCATTGCGAGCGAACTCGTACGGGACGCCTGCTTCCTCAGCGGGCTCAAGAAGCTCGATGTGCTGGGCGAGCCGTTTCGCCCTACCAAACTCATCTTCGCGACAGCGTTTCGCGAAGACGCCGGCCCTCCCGATTTCGTCGTTGATATCAGCGAGCACATCGACACGAAGCTCGAGGCGATCAATGCCTACGGGTCTCAGTTCGAAGAGGTCAGCCAAGCTGGCGAAGCGTTCCCTGGCGGCGATCGCCCACTGGCCGACCAAATCCGTGCCCAGCTCGCCCACTACGGGTCTCTGATCCGGGTCCCCTACGGTGAGCCGTTCCGCGTCGACGAGGCGCTCGAGGTCGTCGACCTCGCCGAGCTAGGGGTGTCTACCTTTTGACGCCGAGACAAGGAATGCCCCCGATCTACCTCGACTACGCCGCGACGACGCCGATGCGGCCGGAGGTGCGAGAGGCGATGGATCCCTACCTCTCCGACACGTTCGGCAACCCGTCTAGCCTGCATCGATGGGGTCGGAAGGCGTCGGCTGCCCTGGAAGGAGCGCGAGCCGTGGCAGCAGAGGCCCTCGGCTCTCAACCGGGTGAAATCTTCTTCACACGCGGCGGTACGGAATCTGACAACCTCGCGGTCTTGGGTCGCTGCAGAGCACTCACCCAGGAGGGTGGGGTGCCCACGCTAGTGATCAGCGCCGTCGAACATCATGCCGTGTACGACACCGCTCGCTCGGCACAGGAGAGGGGGGAACTCCGGCTCGTCGTCCTTCCAGTCGATCAGGACGGGGCACTCGACCTAGACCCGCTTCGTATTGCACTGAAACGCGGGCCGACTGTGGTGTCCGTGATGTGGGTGAACAATGAGATCGGTTTGTTGCTCCCGATTCCGGAGATCGCCTCACTGGTAGAGGACCTCGGCGGCACCCTGCACACCGACGCAGTTCAGGCAATCGGAAAGGTGCCGGTGTCTACGACCCACCCGGGCATCCACCTGCTCACAGCCACCGCACACAAGATCTATGGCCCCAGAGGAACTGGGCTACTCTACAAACGAGAGGGGACGGAGATCGCGCCGCTGCTCTATGGTGGTGGCCAGGAAGGGACACTCCGCCCAGGGACTGAGGACGTAGCTGGAGCCGTCGCTTTCGCCACCGCACTCCGGCTGGCGGTTGAAGAGCAGGCGGAAGAGGCCATACGCCTCGAGGCACTGCGGAACGTATTCGAGGCTCGTGTGCTAGCCCAGATCCCGGACGTGCGCATCAACGCGGGTGCTGCCCTCCGCAGCCCGAGCATCTCTAGCGTGGGCATCGGCGGCGCGGACGGTAGCCTCTTGCTCAACGCGCTCGACCTCGAAGGGATCGCGACCTCGGGCGGGTCGGCATGCGCGAGCGGTACCAACGCGGCAAGCCACGTGATCAGGGCGCTATTCGGTCCAGACGACACGAATGCAACCGTGCGTTTCTCGATGGGTCGGAAGTCGACCGAGGAAGACGTGTCGCGGGCAGTGGCGGTGCTCGCAGACGTGGTCGACCGCATGCGCGGACTCGAAGGGATCTCATGAGTCGCATCCTGGTCGCGATGTCCGGCGGGGTCGATTCCTCTGTCGCCGCTGCCCTACTCGTGGACGCAGGACACGAAGTCGTTGGCGTGACCATGAAAACGTTCTGTTACTCCGAGACACCAGCGCATTCCAAGACGTGCTGCGGTCTGGACGGCATCCTGGACGCAAAGCGGGTGGCGGACGCGCTAGGGATTCCCCACTACGTGTTCGACGTGGAGGATGACTTCACTCGCGACGTGATCGACGACTTCGTCTCCGAGTACGCCGAGGGCCGCACGCCGAACCCCTGCGTTAGCTGCAATAGCAACACGAAGTTCAAGGGGCTTCTCGCTCGCGGGCAGGCGCTCGGCTGTGACCAGATCGCATCGGGACACTACGTGCGCGTCGAACACACGCCAGAGGAATCGTCTCTGCTACGGGGACTCGATCCCGACAAGGACCAGTCCTATTTCCTGTGGGCAATGCCGAAGTCCTTGCTGCCCAAGTTGCTCTTTCCGGTCGGCGAGCTGACAAAGAGCGCGGTTCGTGCACGTGCACGCGAACTCGCCCTCATCACGGCCGACAAGCCCGAGTCCCAAGAGATCTGCTTCGTGCCGAGCGGGAACTACCGAGATCTCCTGGAGAAGCGTCTGAGCCCCCTACATCCAGCGCTTCAGGCAGGCCCAATCGTGCGCCGGAGCGGAGAAGTCGTCGGCGAGCACCGTGGATACGCAGGCTTCACGGTCGGGCAACGGAAGGGTCTGAGTGGAGGATTTCCGGAGCCGATGTTCGTTCTGCAGATCCGGGCGCATGAACGAGAGGTCGTAGTGGGTACACGCGACGAACTGCTCGAAGACGTGGTCGACATCGGGGGGCTGAACTGGTTGGGAGAGCCCCCAGCGGTGGGCGAGCGCGTGAACGTGCAGCTTCGCTATCGGTCTTCCGCGGTGCCGGCGAGGGTCGCGCGGATGGGCGAGTCCCTGACGCTCGAGTTAGCGGAGCCACAGATCGCGGTCTCACCAGGGCAGTCCGCGGTACTCTTCGATGATGAAGAGCGCGTACTCGGAGGTGGAAGAATCGTGGGTGCTTCGAAACGAGAGACGGTTTAGCCCGCTGGCACATCTGAGGTCAGTGCCTGAGACCGCTGGCCTCGGCAAACTCCTCCATCGCCTTCTGCTCGTCCTCCGACAGTTCGTCCGGTACGGAGACGTCCACTTCCACGATCTGATCCCCTACCCGGTCGGCCTTCTCGATCCCCTGTCCGCGGACCCGGAACTTGGTCCCGGTCTGCGTACCCTTGGGGATGCGAAGCACGACCTTCTTCCCGTGCGCAGTCCGCACCTTGATCTTCGACCCTAGCGTGGCCTGAACGATGTTGATGGGGATCGTCACATGAATGTCGACTCCCTCCCGCGTGAAGAAGCGATCAGGCTTGACTTTGAAGGTGATGATCAGGTCCCCTGCCTTGCCGCCCGCCTTCCCGCGCTCGCCCTGCCCCGACAGCCGACGCTTCGCACCCGTGTCGACACCGGCCGGCACGTCGATGTGTAGCTTGCGCCGCTGACGAACGCTGCCACGTCCATCACAGGAAGCGCAGGGGGTGTTGGGGATCTTACCGCGCCCGAAGCAGGCGGGGCACGGACGCTTGACCGCAAAGCCGCCTTGGCCGAAGGAGATGTCGCCGGTGCCCTGGCACTCCTTGCACGGCTGGACCTCGGTGCCGGGCTTGGCGCCCACGCCACCGCAAGTCACGCAGTCTTCGGTGATCGAGACGTCGATGGCGACCTTACCGCCTCGCACCGCCGTAAGAAAAGGAATCTCCACGACGTACTCGACGTTATCCCCCTTATGGCGCCCGCCTTTACCCCCGCCGGCAGGCTCCTGCTTGCCCATGTTGTCGAAGAGGGTACTGAACAGATCGGAGATGTTGCCGAAGCCGCCCTGAAGGTCGTCGAATGAGAAGTTCGGGTCGGTGGGCCGCGCACCTGGGCTAGCTCCACGTCCTGGCCCGGGGCGAACGCCACCCAAACCGAAGGCACCGAGGCGACGCATCTGATCGTACTGCTTGCGCTTGGTCGGATCGCTGAGAACCGAGTAGGCCTCGCCGACTTCCTTGAAGCGATTGGACGCCTTGCGATCGCCACCGTTTGCGTCCGGATGGAACTGCTTGGCGAGCTTGCGATAGGCCTTCTTCAGCTCGTCTGGCGTCGCCTTCTCACCGACTCCGAGGACCTCGTAGTAGTCCTTCTTCTTCTTCGCAGCGGCCATTCGCGCCTAGCCGTGCTTGTGAACGCTCACCCGGGCCGGCCGGACGAGAATACCTTTGAGCGTATACCCCTTTTGAAACACTTGAGCGACTATGTCATCCTCTTCTTCGTTCTCAGTGGGGACGCGCATCATCGCCTCCATGAGTTCCGGGTCGAACCCATCGCCGGCAGGGTCGATCATCTCCATACCCATGTCCGATACGGTCCGTACGAACTTCTTTTCCACTAGGTCGATGCCTTCCATGATGCCTTCAACAGTGGCGTTGCTCAGGTCTAGGTCGGCAACCCGATGAAGGTCATCCAGCACGTCTAGGAATTTCTCGACCAAATCCGCCTGCGCCCGAGCCCACGCCTCCAGCCGCTGCTGCTCAGTGCGACGGCGGTAATTATTGAACTCGGCAGCCAACCGGAGATGCCGGTCGTTCAGTTCGTCGAACTTCTCCTGCTCGGCGAGCGCTTCATGGCCACCGTCATCCTCACCGGAGCCACCCGCACCATCTCCGCCCCCCGCGAGCGCGCCGTCCAGCGAACCGGCGTCGGCCGGAGCGAGGGGGTCATCAGACTGCTCGAGCCCCTTGAGTGGATCCTGAAGATCGGAGTCGTCCGTGAGGCCAGCGACCCCATCGTCGACGAGTTCGTCACCCTCAGGGGGCTCGAGGCCATCAGTATTCGATACAGCATCCGTCATGAGTTCATCTTGTTCGGGAACGGTTCGAGCGTAGAAGATACCACGGCTCGCGCTCAGCATTCAGGTCACTGCCATGCCTGCATCGTTCGGAGCAGAAGCGCGAAAGCCGCCTGAGCCGCGCGCTCTCGTACAGCCTGGCGATCCCCCACGAAGCGGGCGTATTCACTGGTCGTGTTACCGAAGCCCGAGACCGCGAGCCAAACGGTACCCACGGGCTTCTCATCGGTCCCGCCACCCGGCCCGGCGATCCCGGTTACGGCCACTCCAACATCCGCGCCAAGCCTCCCTACGACACCGGCCGCCATCTGATTCGCGACAGGCTCGGACACGGCCCCATGCGTCGCCAGCAGCGCCTCTGGGACCTGGAGCAGCGCTTCCTTGACCGAGTTATCGTATGCGACAACCCCGCCGACGTAAATGTCGGACGCTCCGGGCAGATCCGTGAGCCGCTTGGCCATCAAGCCTGCGGTGCAACTCTCGGCGGTCGCCACGCACAAGCCTCGACTCCTCAGCGCCTCTGAGACTGCTTCGACGATATCACCGCTGTCGGCACGAAAACGCCAGGGCTC
>Ga0114996_10008459_pt1 | contig 11429 bp, 10 predicted proteins | sample ArcticOcean_MG_C_4_FD_87039 | JGI IMG/M metagenome (GOLD analysis project Ga0114996, IMG submission 87039) | Marine microbial communities from western Arctic Ocean - ArcticOcean_MG_CB4_134 | ecosystem: Environmental > Aquatic > Marine > Oceanic | place: Arctic Ocean: Canada Basin | collected... | reverse complement strand
TCGAAGACGACGGAGCGGTCGATACCGACGGCATCCATCACACCAATGATGTCTTTCGCCGAGTATTCGGTCTTCGCCGCGTCGCCGTGTTTGAGATGCGCATGGACGTCAACGATCAGGGATCTGTTTGCTGCCGGGGCGCCTGCGGCGGCAAGCACAGCAGTCCCAGTAGCTCGCAGGAAACGGCGTCGGGTTGGTTGGTTCGGCATGTGGCTGTCCTCGGCCCGCGCGGGCACGGCATGCCGTGCCGCTACGTTTCTTGGTCAGGGCGTTGCTTGGATCTTGATCTCGACTTGCTTTTCGTTGGGACGAACGTAGTGGCCCGGCCGTGATTTCAGGAAGAGCGGAATGGTGAGGCGACCGACGGCGTATTGCAGGTTCATTTCGGGGCTATCGGTGTAGGGGTTCTGTGGGTAGAAAGGCCATGTCAGACTGGCTGCGGGGTCTAATTGCATCGTCCAGCCATGATGCCGGATCGAGCCGCCGAGATCGTCGGGCGAAAGCTCGATGGCTTCAGAGCCGAGAGTGATCTTGCGTCCCGTGCCGGTTTCGAGTGTCTCGCCGGGAGTGAGGGCGAGTTGCAGGTTGATACGCAGGTCTTTCGCGGGGCGGCCGCGCCCGTTGATGACGAAGCGGAAGCTCATCTCATTGTCCGACGGTGCGGGCACGAGCAAGTCCGTCCAGAAGGTGTTGAATCCGAGTGATAGGCGGTCCTGCGCGTCACTCATCTGTAAACGCGTGCTCAACGGTGTGTGCGCCTCGTGCTCGCCGAAGGTTTCCGAGAACGTCGCGATCTCCGGTTGGCGTTTCGAGTTCGCGCCGGTGATGACCATTCCGAGTTTCTCGTGGAAGATCCCGATGTGTCCCTGGCGCTCCAAGTAGAAACGATTGTTGGGCGAATGGGTATCGACAACACCCGATAGGACGACGACCCAAGGGCCGGTCTTGCGAATGCCGACCGGGATTTCCATGCGATGGGAGAACCGCTCCTGCCGTATCGGTGGCTGTGACACGGGGCCTTCGTGGTAGTACAAAGCGTCTTGCGAGAGACGGCCGAGGTCGCTCATCGAGAGCGCGTCGGGGTCGAAGAAGCTCGTCAGAAATTCGGCGTATCCGCGGCCGTCGGGGAAGTGTGAGAAGGCGTATTGCGCCCAGGCGCTGGGGCTCCAGTGGCGATTGCGGTCGTTGATGACATCGACGGGTGTTCCGTCCGGGAAGGTGTAGTACTTGTGGAAGTCCGTCGAGCGACGCAGGGCTTTCATGGCCGCCGGGTCTTCAGTGAGTTCCCAATAGAGCGCAACCTGGCTCAACGTGATGTAGTTGTAGCCGGTGGTCGGGCCTTGCCGGCTATGTTCACCCCAGTAGCCGTCGGGGGTCTGTTCGACGGTCGAAAAGCGGTGAAGAATCTTCGTGCCGAGTTCTTCCCACTCCTTATTTCCGAAGGTGAGCCCGGCCATCAGCAGGTTGCCAGCGTATTGCGCGTAGTGGTTGGGCGACGTGCCGATGTAGGGCGTGTTGTACCAGGGGAAGTCGAGCCGCTCTTCGGCATCCGGCAAAACGAGTGCCACGTTTCTTTCGATGGCTTTCTGCCAACGGGCACGGCGCTTCTCGCCGAGGTCTTTTTCGAGGACTCGGTAGGCTTCGAGCCACAACGACGTGTCCCAGTCACTATCGCCGCGCGGTTCGAAGGTACCCTTCTCGTCCTCGTCCGTGAGCAGGTCACCGATCTTGATGGCCAGGGCCAGCATCTTCGGATCTTGGTAGTGCTTGTTCTGTGGATGCTCTTTGGCGTAGAGCACTGCCGGCGCGAGGATGGCGTAGGGAAAGTGACGCCATCCACGATTGTCCTCCAGAGATTTGAGGTTGGCGCTGGGCTCGGCTTGGAACCTCGCTTCGACTTTGGCGATGCCGGCTTCCATGAGTTTGAAGTAGCGGCCGGGGAGGGATTGCGCGGCGGCGGATGCCGCGCAGAGGGTTAGCGCAATTGGGAGCGCTAGTCCGAAAACGATCGATCGAGTGTGGCTGTGTGACATTGGGTGCCCTGCGTCAGGAAGAGGTAGGAACAGGTTACTACTTCCTTGCTTGTTCTCGGGGATGTCGCAGTGGTTCCGCTGAGGCTTTCCGCGGGCGGTTGCCCGCAGGCGCGCAGGTTGACACCCGCGCCTCTTTCCCTTCTGGCATGGGCGGCGGAGTTCCTCCCAGCGAGCTACAATTGCGGCGGGACATTGCTATGGCGACGATTGATCGGAGGGGCGTTGGGGGGTCGAAGAAGAGCGCGCCACGGTCGATGATGCCGACGTTTCTCTTCGTTCTGGTTGCATGCGGTGTCGCCTACTACGTTTGGACGCAGCCCGTGGGACTTGAGCTGAAGCGAGCAATTCAGGTCGTAACCGGACCCGTCCAGCAAATCATCAACGATCTACTGACGGTCGAATAGCGGTTGGGGCCGATTCGCGATGCGAAATGATACGGTGGTCCTTATCCTGTAGCTCCCATCGACGGGGCTCACATTCATAGAGGTTGATTGATGGCGACAGCAACGAAACCGGAACTCATTGAGCGCGATCTCGCGCATTTGATTCATCCCCTGAATAGTCCCTCGACGCACGCGGGCGGACATGTTTGGGTCAAGGGCAAAGGGGCCGTGCTTGTCGATGCGGATGGTAAGGAATTCATCGATGGGCTGGCGGGGTTGTGGAACGTAGTTGCCGGCAACGGCCGCACCGAGCTTGGCGAAGCAGCCGCGGCGCAGATGACCGAGTTGGCGTACTGCTCGGGATATGCAGGTAGTTCGAATCCGCGCGCGATTGAGTTGGCGGAAAAGTTGGCCTCGATCACCTATCCGTCGATCAATCGGTTTTTCTTTACGTCAGGCGGCGGTGAGTCGACGGAGTCAAGCATCAAGATCGCGCGATCGTATTGGAAACTGCGCGGCAAGCCCGATAAGACGAAGGTCATCTCGCGACAGTGGGGCTATCACGGCGTGACGCTGGCGGCGATGAGCGCCACCGGCATCAAGGGCTACTGGCCGCTGTTCGAGCCGCGCGTGCCGGGGTTCGTGCACATCCCGTCGCCGTATCCGTATCGCTATGAAGCGCCGGCGGGAGAGAGTCAGGGGGTTGCCGCCGCGAACGAGCTGGAAAAAGCAATTCTGCGCGAAGGCGCGGATACGGTAGGCATGTTTATCGCCGAGCCGGTGCAAGGGGCCGGTGGCGTGATCGTTCCGCAGGATGACTACTTCAAGCGGATTCGCGAGATTTGCACGCAGTACGAAGTGCTGTTCGCGGCGGACGAGGTGATTACCGGTTTCGGCCGCACGGGCAAGCTCTTCGCGTTGGATCACTGGGGTGTCGAGCCGGACTTGATGCAGTTTGCCAAGGCGATCACGTCGGGGTATTTCCCGTTCGGCGGCGTCGGCGTGAACGACGAAGTGGCGCGGGTTCTCGATGAATGCCCGTCACCCTGGATGCACGCATATACGTATAGCTCGCATCCGGTGGGTTGCGCGGTGGCGTTGCGGACGATCCGCATCATCGAAGAGGAAGGCTTCGCGCAACAAGCGGCGGAGAAAGGCGACTACCTGTTGAATGGTTTGCAACAGACGCTGGGCGACCATCCGCATGTGGGCGAAGTGCGTGGCAAGGGTTTGATGTGCGGCGTGGAGTTCGTCAAAGACCGTGGGACGAAGGAAGAGTTTGCCGCGTCGGACAACGTGGGTTCGCGCTTGAATGCGGAAACACAGAAGCGGGGCCTGTTCGCACGACTGCGGGGTGATGTCTATTGCCTGGCGCCGCCTGTTGTGACGACGCGGGAGCAGTTGGACCAAATTGTCGATGCGTTGGCGGGAGCTACGGACGCGGTATTGGGTTGAGGACGGTCGGCGTGGATGCCATGCCTCTACCTTCCTCAAAGTTCCGGTTCAGAGGTTTTGCAGGAAGTAGTTGAATTCGCGCTCGTGCCCGATGGTCGTTTCCGGACCGTGGCCCGGGATGACGATCGTGTTGTCGTCGAGCGTAAGTAGCTTCTCGCGGATCGATGCGATGATGGCGTGCGAATCGCCGCCGGGCATGTCAGTGCGGCCGATGCTCTCGCGAAACAGTGTGTCGCCCGCGATCAGTTTTTCTTCGGTTGGCAGGTGGAGGCTGATGCTTCCGCGTGTGTGTCCCGGTGTGTGTAGGACGATGAGGTCGGTGTCAGCGAGTTTGACGGTATCGGCGTCGCGGACCATCACGTCGATCTCAGGCTTCTCGGGCGGCTTCATGTTCAGCAGGCCCGCCTGGACGCCGAGGTAGGCGCGCATTCGCAGGTCATTCTCATTCATGTAGACGGGCGCGCCGGTGCGTCGCCGAAGTTCGGCGGCCGCTCCGACGTGGTCGACATGAGCGTGGGTGATGATGATCCCTTCGACTTTGAGTTGATGGCGATCGAGGATGTCCTGGATCTTTTCGAGCTCATCGCCGGGGTCGATGACGAGCGCCGTCCGCGTTTCTTCGTCGCCGAGGATGGAGCAGTTGCATTGCAGCGGGCCGACAGGAAGGACTTCGTGGATCATTGCCGGTATAATAACAACTCCCTTCCAGCCGACCTTCCAGTCGGTTTCCCCCGCCTTCGCGGGCGAGTTAAGGTCTCGCGATGATCGATATCATTTTCCGTTGGACACACATTTTTGCCGCCGCAATCGTCGTCGGCGGCTTCGCGTATGCACGCTTCGTCTTCTATCCGGCGATGGCGATGATCGAAGAAAGCGAGCAAGCAAAGCTTCGCGAAGGCATCGCGACCAACTTGCGGCCGTGGGGGCTAACGGCGATCGTGTTGCTGGTCCTATCGGGGAGCTACAACTTCTATCGGGTTGTGTTGTCCGGTGTGGATACCGCCTATCACATGGCGTTCGGGATGAAGTTTCTGCTGGCGCTCCACGTGTTCGCGATGTTGTTCATTCTGTCGACGCCGCCGAGCGGTGAACCGGCCAAAGACGCCAAACGTCCGCGGCTCGTGCTCGGAGCATTTATTTCCGGGTTGCTGATCTTGCTGATCGGCGCTTACCTGCGGACTCTGCACAACTAGTGATGTCGGGTTATCAGGCGCTGTGGGAGCGCGCGGCCTGGCTCGACCTGTCGCAGCGAGGCCGGATTCGCGCGACCGGAGAAGATCGGCTGCGGTTGCTCCACGCGATGTCGACCAACGCGGTTGAAGGTCTCAAGCCTAGCGAGGGCGCTCGGGCATTGTTTCTCGACGTGCACGGCCACATCCTGGCCGATTCGCACATCTGGGTTTTCGAGGATTCGGTTCTGTTGGACACGGAGCCTGAAACGCGGCAGAGCCTTGTCGACCATCTTGAGAAGTTCATCATCATGGACGATGTCACTCTCGAAGACGTGACCGACACCAAGGCGGCGATTGCCGTGGAAGGTCCGGAAGCGAAGACGGTTATTGAGAACGAAATCGGTCGAGCGCCTGAGGAGTCCGAGCATCATCTGACCGCCGATGGGGTTACGGTCGTGGCGGTTTCGGCTACCGGCCAGCCGGGCTATCGGCTTCTCACCGAGGCCGGCAGCAAGGACGACTTGATCGGGCGATTGGAAGCGGCGGGCGTGAGTGCCGCCTCGCCCGAAGAGGCACGGGTCGTTCGTGTGGAGAACGGGGTTCCCCGGCACACGGAGGACTTCTTCGAGACTACACTGACGCAGGAATCCGGGCAGATGAGCTGTGTTTCTTTCGAGAAGGGTTGTTACCTTGGCCAGGAGATCGTCGAGCGAGTACGCGCGCGCGGAGAGGTCAAGCGGCAACTCGTTCAGATCGAGGTGGATGCAGAGGAGCCGCCGCCAGCGGGCTCGCCAGTATTATCGGACGGCCGCGAGATTGGTACTTTGACGAGCCCAGTGTTATCGCATAAGATGAGCGCCTGCCTGGGATTTAGCATCGCTCGACGGGATGCAGTCGGGCCTAGCCATACCCTTACGGTGGCCGGTCATACAGCGCGTGTCAGGATTGAATCGGAGGCGGTGTAGCAGAGCGGCCACTACGCTTCTCACGACGTCCCGACGCCGAGGCGATTCATGTGGCAAACTATCCTGTGCGGTTGAATGAGACACAGACCGTCTCCGTTCAGCGCGCTAAACCAAGTCTCGACGGAATTGTGATAAGTAAGGAAGCGGATGTTTATTCCGGCGTCATGCCAAACTTCGGCCAAGGGTCACGCCCATCGCAATGATTGATTGCTACGGCATGTCCGATGTCGGACTCGTTCGATCCCACAACGAAGATAGCTTCGTTACCAACCTAGAGCAGGGTCTGTTCGCGGTGGCGGACGGCATGGGCGGGGCGCAAGCCGGTGAGACGGCGTCGCGCATTGCGATCGAGACGCTTGTCGCGGAGATCGACCGGGACGGTTCGGACGCCTCGGCGGCGACGCTGGAACGCGCCGTGGCTCTCGCCAACGACAACGTTCGCGGGGAAGCCGAGCAGAATCCGGAATACGACGGCATGGGTACAACCGTCGTCGCGGCGCTGGCGCGTCCTCAGAAACTGTTCCTGGTCAATGTGGGCGACAGTCGTTGCTACTTGTGGACGGGCGGCGAACTCTTCTGTGTCACTACCGACGATTCCTGGGTCAATGACGTTGGCAGGGGGCTGGGGCTTTCCGAGGAGCAGCTCCGCGCACATCCCTACCGGAATGTGCTGACGAAGGCCGTCGGCGCGGAAGAGAACCTCAAGGTCGCCGCGCAGGAGATCGATTTTTTGCCCGGAGATATCCTGCTGCTGTGCTCGGACGGGTTGCATAGCGTGACGGGTGAAGAACCGCTTCTGGAAATTCTGGCGCGTCCCGACTCCTTGCAATCGCGGTGCGAAGCGTTGATCCAGGCGGCGTTGTCGAAGGGTGCGCCGGACAATATCACGGTCGTGCTTGTGCAGGCGTCGGCCGATGAGCCCGAAGACGCCACTCCGGACCAGTAGAACTTCCTTCGCCAGGGGCATACTGCCGAGACAGCCCCGCTCAGGCCGTCACCGAACCGTTTTCGCCGGCGCACACTCGACTTTCCCTAAACGCGCCGATATGGGCATCAAGGGGAAGATGGAGTCCATGTATCAATCGGCGCCTGTGGTTCGAGGCCAAACACCGTCCGCCACGCCGGTGAGCTATCGGTCAAAGCTGCTCGCTTCACTCGACGACCTACCACCACTGTCAACCGTTCTGAGCCGGCTGTTGCAGATGCTCAACGATGAGCAATGCTCGGCCATCCAGATCGCTTCGCTGATCGAGAAAGATAGTGTCTTGAGCGGCAGTGTGTTGCGGTGTGTCAACTCGGCCTACTACGGGCTGGCGCAGCCGATCTCGTCGATTCGCCAAGCGGTCACGCTGTTGGGGTTTTGGAACGGTCAGAAACCTAGCGATGGCGTTCTCGATGAAGCGGATGGTGCGCCCGCAAGCCGGGGCATCTAGCTCGTATGCAAGGTATTCGCAGCATGCGCTGGCGTGTGCGGTGATGACGGAGTTTCTGGCGCACTACGTACGGTCCGATGACTTAGACGCCGCCTTCGCGGCCGGGCTGTTTCACGACGTGGGGCGTCTGCTCGCCCTCACCACGCTTCCCGAAGTGGCGCCCAAGATCATCCTTGAATGGGAGCAGGGCGACGGACCGCTCACCGAGACGGAGCAGTCCGTTCTGGGCGTCGCGCATCCCGAGCTTTCCGGCCTCATTCTTCGAAAGTGGAAGCTGCCTGAAGCCGTCTGCCGCGCCGGCCGATTCCACGAAGACCCCGACGAGGCCTCTGAGAGCAACGATGTCGTTGATCTAGGCCACCTGGTCCACGCGGCCGATTTGTGCGTTTCCTATGACGGGCTGGCGATCCAGTCCTCCGAGATTCGACCGCCCGAGTCGCCCGACGCAGCGTTTGCGAGCATTGGGCTCGGGGCTGAGCTAGAAGGGATTCGCGAGAAGTTTCAGGCCCAGTTTGAGTCGATCAGAAGCGCTTTCCAGAACTAAAGCCCTCTCCCCGGGGCGCACCGAGTTGCATTTCGTACCATTACCTTAGTTCTCTTGCTAAGGTGCTCACCTTAGTGCTTTACTAGTGAGCACACTTAGTCCATCGGCACCATGTTTGGATGGGTCACGTAAAGAGGCCTAAAGCTTGACCTGGTGAAGCCGATGAAGAGTCGGGGAAAGCGCGTTGCACGTACTAGCCGAGTTTATCTACCTCCAAGTGATGGACATGCTCACCACGGTGGCATTCATGATGTACGGGGTCGCGGAAGTGAATCCGGTCGTCAAGTGGGCGATGCGGGAGAGTCCGTCGGCGCTGGGAGGGTTGTTTCTCGTTAAGGTAGCCGCGGTGATGTTGGCGCTTTTCTGTATGGCGCGTTCACAGCAGAAACTGCTGCGAGGGGTCAATATCTTCTTCGCGGGTGTGGTGGCGTACAACATTTTCGTGTTGATCATGAACGCACCCGTGCTTCAATGATCTCCAGCGCGCCTCACTAGCGCGACCCTAACAGCTTTCCGAACAACCGCCTCGTTCTCACCTGAACACTGTGAAGAAGCTCCGGCAGCGCCGTGTCGTTGGCCGGCGTGTTCGTCCAACGCGCGAGTAGTTCCTGGACGATGGCGCGATGGGCTCGCGCGGTGGGAATTTTGTTTGTCGAATGCCCCGCTGTGACACGGCAGGCGTGATCGAGGGCCCGAAAGAAAACGGCGCTGGCGTGTAGCTCCTCGGCCTCGGCCGCGTCGAGGCCGCCGGTCGAATGAATCACAGCGATACGCTCCGGCGTGTTCAACGATTCGAAGAAGACGCCGGCTTCCTTCAGCCGCAGATACATCAGAGTGAAATCGATATCGTAGTAACCGCCGGGGCCTGACTTGATGGGATGCGAGGCACCCTGTTCTTTCTCGATACGCTTTCGCATATCAACAAGCAGGCGAGCTAGCTCCGTATCCATCCCGTAGCGTTGCCAGCCGATCTCCTGCAACTCGCTGAGTGACCGTGTCCCGCGCGGAATGTTACCCGCCACCGCACGGGCCTTCATGTAGGTGATCGCTTCCCAAGCCTCGGCGACTTCCGCGAAGTACTTCTTATAGCGTGATTCGATCTGTACCAATTCGCCGCTCCGCCCCATCGGTCGTAGCCGGGCGTCGGCGGCGAAGATGAACCCTTCCCGCGTGTAGCTGGATGTGATTTCGATTATCCGCTCGGCGACCTGCGTCCAACGGGTGCGTTCGCCAAACGCCGCGTCATCGAGGATGAAGACAATGTCCGCGTCCGAGCCCAGGTCGAACTCCCTCATGCCCAGCCGGCCCATCGCAATCACCTGCATTGAGGGCTGTTCGGGATCGGGGGCGTGGCCGAATACGTCCTGGACGGCGAAGTGGTAGGTGGTCTGAAGGACCCAGTCCGCAAGATGGCTCGTTTCCCCCAGTGTGTAAAAGATTGGGCGACGACCGTGGATGCTGCCTGTGAGGATGCGCAACATTTCATGGCGGTAGAAGCGGCGTAGCCAATCGGACTTTCTGTTCAGGTCACCCGGTGTCGCAAGCACGTCCCGGATATCCTCTCGGTCTGCCCAGGGGGCCGCCCCGACGCTCTCATACTCGGAAAGCTCCGGGGCATCGGCCGCCGGAGCCTCGACGACGGCTTTGAGTCGCTCAATATCCTCCGGATGCGCGATCAAGTGTTCGGCCAGATAAGGGCTGTGCTCAAATAGATCAGCGACGCACTCCAACAGCGGCTTGGAATGCTCGAACTCGGCCCACAGCAATGGCATCGAAACAAGTTTGTTGAGTAAGTGCTCGAAGTGTTTGGCTCCCCACCGGATCGGCAGGGAACGGACAGCGTCGGCGAAGGCCGGGGCGTGTCGCTCGATGTGGCGGATCTGTGATTGCCAACTGGGCTGTGCCTGCACGTGCCGCTCGTCGGTTTCTTGCTCGACGGGCTCTAGCGGCAAAGGAAGGTCACGTGCCGCCGGCTTCTGGGAATAGACGACCCGGTTGTAGATTTCACTGACCTGATCGAAATGACGGTTTAACTCTTCCGTGAGGGATTCCTGGCCTGCTCGCGGCGGGCGCAGTTCCCGCATCTTATTGGCCAAAACTTCCCGCTGGGCCGGGTCATCGGGCAGCGTGTGCGTTTGGCGATTCTCATCAAGTTGCAGTCGGTGCTCGAGAATGCGGAGGTATTGGTAGGCGTCGGCCAGTTGGGCGTAGTCGGGCATCGAAAGATACCCTTTGTCACGCAGCCGGTGCAGGGCGAAGAGCGTGCCGCCACTCCGCAGCCAGGTATCACGGCCGCCATGCAGCCGCTGCAGGCACTGCACCATGAACTCGATGTCGCGAATACCGCCGTGCGCAAGCTTGATGTCGGTGGCGTCGCCCGAGCGGCTTCGCAGCTTCTGCTGGATGCGATCGCGCGTCTCGGCGACCTGCTCGATCATTGAAAAGTCGGTGGATGTCTGATAGATCAGCGGCCGAATGGTCTTGAGAAAGATTCTGCCGAGGGCCCCCGAGCCGGCGGCGGGCCGCGCCTTGACTAGCATCTGCAACTCCCAATCGCGGGCGCGCCGATGATAGTAGTTGATCGCCGAACTAACGCGCATCACCACTTCACCGACGCTGCCCTCGGGACGCAGCCGAAGATCTACTCGATAACAGCTTCCTTCGGGCGTTAGGCGAGAGACGAGGTCGGTCAGCCCGTTGGCTGCTTGCGTGAAGAACTCCTTGTTGGTGATCTTGATCGGGCCGGCGGTCTTCCCGTCATCGGTGAATAGAAACATCAGGTCGATGTCGGAGCTGTAGTTCAGCTCGCGCCCGCCAAGCTTGCCCAGCGAGAGGATCACGATTTCTGAATCGATGGGTCCGGTATCGGAGTCGGCGAGAGGCCGGCCGAAGCGCGTGGTGAGCTTCTGTAGCATGTACTCCAGAGCGCCACGCAAGACGGCATCGGCGAGGTTCGAGAGCTCAAGCGTGACCTCGGCCAGCGTGGCTAGCCCGAGCAGGTCGCGTACAGCGATGCGGAAGATCTGCATGCGCTTGAACCGCGCCAGGGCGAGAGCCGTGGCTGCTTCGTCGTTAGCGGGCGAGAGCCAACCCAACTCGGCCCGTAACTCGCCGGTGCTGCGTAACCGGTCCACCCGCTGGTCTTCAAAGCACCAGGTGAGCAAGTCAGGGTGGCGTAGCAGAGTATCGGTGAGATAGGCGCTATGCGAGAAGATGCGAATCGCCGCGCTGAGCACATTGTTCGCCTCGAATAGGTGCGCGGTCCCGTCGGGAGTGCCGGCGTAGCGATCGATGCCTGCGAGAGCCGCGTCCGGATCGGGCGCATCGCGCAGCAGCGTGACGAACGTTTCGAGGTCAGGCGGCGTGAGTTGCTTGGCGATCCGCTCGAAAGGCCGCTGAGCTTTATCGGGCTGCCGGAAGGGGATCTCGGCGAGAGCCTGGTCC
>Ga0114996_10008458_pt1 | contig 11429 bp, 14 predicted proteins | sample ArcticOcean_MG_C_4_FD_87039 | JGI IMG/M metagenome (GOLD analysis project Ga0114996, IMG submission 87039) | Marine microbial communities from western Arctic Ocean - ArcticOcean_MG_CB4_134 | ecosystem: Environmental > Aquatic > Marine > Oceanic | place: Arctic Ocean: Canada Basin | collected... | reverse complement strand
TATAAGCTAGAGAATGTTGGGCCTGTTGATGATGCTATTAATATTGGTCAAGAACTTGGGGCGCAGCTTTTAAAGATGGGGGCAAATGAAATCCTTGAAAAACTAATCTAGTAATAAAATAAGGTTTCTGTGACTAAAATACCTAGTGAGGAGCAAATTAATAATCTCATTACAAGTGCACTTGATGAAGATATTGGTTTGGGTGATATTACCTCACGGGCCATTGTATCGCCTGATGATATATATACTGCCGAAGTTCTAACTCGAGAAAATATTATTCTATGTGGGTTGGACATCTTGAAATCCGTTTTTTTTAAATTGGATCCTGATGTTAGTTTTTTAGATAATCGTTTCAATGACGGAGATAAGATAAAGCGACATACTAAAGTTTTAGGCATTAAGGGTAAGGGGATAGCTCTCTTAGAAGGGGAAAGAGTCGCGCTAAATATTCTCCAGCGGCTTTGCGGTATTGCTACTTTAACTAAACAATATGTTGAAAAAGCAGATCCCGTTCAAATCTTGGATACCCGAAAAACAACCCCTGGACTTCGTTCGTTTGAGAAATATGCTGTTTCTTGTGGAGGGGGAAAGAATCACCGTTTTGGCCTATATGATGCGGTTCTTATAAAAGATAACCACATTAAGGCTTCAGGAGGAATTATTCAAGCCGTAAAAAAAGTGAAAGAAAATAATAATATTGGAATAAAAATCGAAGTTGAAACTACTACCCTTGATGAGGTGAGGGATGCCATTAAAGCTAAGAGTGATATCATTATGCTTGATAACATGTCTATGCATGATATAAAAGAAGCAGTAAGCATAATTGATGGTAGGGCGCGTATTGAAGTTTCAGGCTTGATCTCGATTGATCAATTGGGTACTCTTTCCAAAATAGATATTGACTGTGTATCGATTGGCGCGCTTACCCACTCATCCAAGGCTTCCGATATAAGCATGAATTTTCTCTAATCAACGCATCATCTGAGGTTTGATATGCCTTGTAAGGATACGACAGCAGAAATCACAATACATCTTGATGAAAAGGACTGTCTGGTTGACTTTGAGTTTTCTAAAATCACATGCAACAAAGAAATTGGTGGGGGTACTGGTTTTCTTGAATACTGCAGAGGAAAATCTTCGGAAGAAATACTGGATTTAGAGTTTAATGAACTTCTTGATTTTTTTGCCCTCGAATCTGACGAGGATCAGTTTCTTTTATATATTGAATGGGAAGCGTTACAAGCAGCTATTGCACAACTATTAGGGATTTCTATTAATAATAAAAGGTATCAAATCGCTTCCATTAGTTATGATGAAGGTGGTACAACCATTAATCAAGTAATGTTTCCTCTCAAAGAAATGCCTAAAGTTACTTCCTGTTTCAAGCGCGAGCAGAATGCAACAAAAGAGACTAATCCTGATAAAGTCTAACGGGTCTTAAATAACCTTGTGAGAAATCCTGATCAAACTGCTGGGAAATACCACTTGAATATGAAAAGTAAAAGGCGGCTTGTTGATCAAATGGCATGCACCAAGAACCATTTCCACCACCGTATTCAAATACAGAATCAATGTGGAGTTCTTGATTGGAACGACCTAAAACAGTGACATCTGGAAGAAATAGCTCTTCTATTTCTTCTTTTTCCGGAATACGCCAGTCATGAAATCCCAAGAAGTCTTTTTTGTTCAGTTCATCCACCCAACTTAGAGCTTCTTGAAACGTTAACCAGTCTTGATGAACTTGGAATGAATCTTTCTGGCACCAACATAATCCCGTTTCATTATCAGTAATCGTGCCATTTTGGTTATCCAAAAACCGATTATTAAAATTTTTTGTATTTTTATTCTCCACAGATACCCCGTAACATTAAATCATTTATAACTACTAAAGGATTGGCTATATTAACTTATCCTTTAATATTTGTGAAGAGCGGTAAACCTCTTAAGCAATAAGAATCGAATATGCCTAATAAAACATTTTGTAATGGGGTTGTGATTTCATTTCTCACTGTCTTCATGTTTCCAGATATAATAAGTGCAAGTGACTGTGGAGATGTAATCAAACCCCTCTCATATTTTGATAAAATCTCTAGGTATTCATTGTTTATATGTTTTGGATTATTTGCAATTGGTGTTTTAATAGATAGAAAGCCAGAGAAGGTCATAGCATTATCTTTATCTATCGTACCATTAGTTGTGTGGGGCTACGTGCAGTTTATGGTTGACTTTACTGGGCTTAAAAAAAATGTTTTTGCGTACAATGCTCTTGCGGAGGGAACACTTGCTAATATTGCCGAAGCACAGGACCGATATAAATCGGAGCAGGGAGTATTTCTGAAAGATTTGCAAGAACTATATTCACATGTTGCTGGATCTCAAGGTATAAATCCGTGCGTTCGAATTCTTAAAATTAATGCCGGTTTTAGTCAATGGATTGCTGAGGCAAAACATGTATCAAGTCCTGATACTATAAAATGGGACAGTAGTTCGGGAAGCTCTCTAAAGAAGGGATGACGAAGCTTATTTTTCTAATAATTTTTTTGCTGATTTTCCCAACTTTTGACGTGCGCCATATCTAGAGACTCTATATTGAAAATCTAAGGAAATCAGTGATGAGTGAAAATGATCTAGATCAAGATGAATTAAATAGAGAGATGACCCTTGATCTTTTTTACACAACTAATGGAGACTTGAATGAGATTAATCAGGCGATAGATGAAAAACTTAAGATAAGGGGATTTCGAAAAATTACTCTTTTTGAGGAGTTTGTGAAAAATCGTCTAGCTGTCAATCCTCGCATTTTAAAAATGCCTCAAATGGAAGTATCAGCCATTGAGTCTATTTATTTAAGCCAGTATCCCGCAATTAACGGTATTGAGATATTGGATTTACGAAAAAACTTTATCGGCGACGAAGGGGTCGAGGCCATAGCTCAGTCATCGTTATTGAGTAAACTACGAGAATTGGATTTACGGAACAATGGAATTAGCAGATTGGGAGTTAAAATACTCGCAGAGTCAAAAGCATTAGGAAGTCTAGAAAAAATTGACTTGAGATTGAATAAACTGGGGAAACGATGGGAGGAAAAATTTAACGCGACAGGAAACTTTCCGAAGTTAAACCAAATTAAAACAATTTAGGTTTTATAAAAAAATCGTATTTTTATTTTCTTTCACCTTCTGAACAATTTTATCAGCTAATTCATCAGATTTAACCTGGTATGAGCCATCAGCCAAAACCTCACGATATTTTTTCACCAGATCAAACCGAATGTCAGAAGCTATACCTTTCCTATCAACTAAAGGTTCTGTTTTATATGATTCGGATAGCGAGACCCGGTCAGATTTAGACTCTTTTCCAATACTACTGTTATCAGTTTTTACGGATTTTATAGAGATTTCTTGTCTAACAGAATCTCTTTGGTTTATTTTTAGTGCTGGATTTAATTTGGTCATTGTTTTGCCTTTAGTGTGGTAGAAGTTGTATTACACCTTGCGGAAATAAATTTGCCTGGCCAATCATCGCGGACGATGACTGTACTAAAATCTGCTGTTTAGTTAAGTGCGCAAAGTCCGATGCCAAGTCAGCATCACCTATTACTGAACCAGCTGCAGTTAAATTTTCTGCGGCCGTAAGTGTGTTGTTTAGAGTTCGTTCAAGCCTGTTTTGTGTTGATCCCAGTCTTCCTCTAATTTCTATCATGGTATCCAGAATCACTTTCAACGCCTCAGTTGCTGTAGCAGCGCCGCTCTGGGTGGAAATCGAAAGCTCATTTAATTTTAAATTCAACGCCGTCAATGCTGTGACGTTAACCGTCCTATTGATATCGACACTGCTGACATCATTTGAGTTTAATCCAAACTGAATTGCTGTATGGTTTGATGCACTCGAGGCTAAGGAGCCGTCTAATGCTTTAATACCATTAAACTCTGTAGTATTGGCTATCCTATCCAACTCACTTCTCATCGCACTAAATTCGAGATTGGTAGTTTGACGTTCGGTTGTACCAATAGTACCCGTTGCGGCTTGTGTCGCTAACTCTCGCATTCGAATAACTATGGAAACTTCTTCGTTGAGAGCACCGTCGACCACATTAAGGAGGGATAAGCCTTCATTCAGGTTGCGCACTCCTTGTCTTAATGTTCTCACATCGGATTTTAGAGCCTCTGCAGTCATCATACCTGCAGAATCATCTGAAGTTTGTTGGATTCTCTCCCCAGAAGCTATCCGAGAAAAAATCCGGCTGAGTTTGCTATTATTGTCGCTTAATAAACGCTGGGCAGAATAGGAAGCAAGATTATTAAAGATACGTAGAGCCAATGTCTGATTCCTCCATGAAACAGAAATTACTATTATTGAACTCACACTAAAACTACATTCCTTAGTAAAAACGTGAATTTATGCGGATTAGTCTCCATACTATCCCACAACTGTTTAATACGGCAAATAACGATATTTCTTTAGCACTAAAGCTGATAAAAAACATTCTTTTTATTTTTTTGATATTAAATCTATATATTATAACGACTTAATATTAATCTTTAACTAACTAATAAGTAATAACTTGAAAGGAGGTTCAGTGAAAGAGGTACTAAATGTAGACGGGATAACATGTGATCATTGCGTTAATACAATAAAAGAAGCCGTAATAAGCCTAGTTGGAATATCCAGTGTTGAGGTGGACATAGAAAAAAAACAAGTTATTGTTGAGCTTGACGATAAACAGGCAAAATCAGAAGATTTAATAGACAAAATAACGGAAGCGGGGTTTGACGTCAGGACGTGAGTTCCCCAATTGTAATTAGGAGTGTTTTTTCTAGTCCATCCCGAATAACATCTATAAAAACTTGTTTTCCTATTTGAGTATCTGCCACCATGAATTGAAAGTTTTTTACATTGCGAACATGCCTTCCATTGTATTTTAAAACAATATCACCTCGCATGATTCCTGCTTTTTTTGCTGGAGCATTGTTTTCAACATTGTTCACAAGAATTCCTTTTTTAGAATCATGAATTTTGAAAGCCCAAAATAGTGCAGGTGTCATTTCCTGTACACCTACCCCTATCCACCCTCGCTGCACACTACCATTATTCATTAATTCGCCAGAAATGCGCAATGCTATGTCAATGGGTATGGCAAAACCAACGCCTGAACCAAGGGCTGTAACACTTGTATTGATACCAACTATTTCTCCACTCAGATTAATTAATGGACCACCACTATTCCCCGGATTTATAGCTGCATCTGTTTGTAAAAAGTTTTCATAGGTTGCAATGCCAAGGTTTGACCTGTGAATCCCGCTAATAACTCCCACGGTAACAGAGCCCTGTAGACCATAAGGATTGCCAATTGCCATTACCCATTGTCCCACCTTAATTTCGGTTGAAGGACCAAAAACTGGTTGAGGTAATCTTCTAAAACTATTTATTTTTATAACAGCAAGATCTGTCTCTGAGTCGACTCCAATAACATCAGCAAAAAAAGACCGCTGGTCAGACAAACGAACAAGAATTTTATCATGACCCTCGATAACATGATAATTAGTTAAAATATATCCTTTTTTATTTATGATTACACCAGATCCAATGGTTTTAGAAATGTATTTTTTTTTAGAAAGATATTTATCAAACAAATTCTTAAGAGAAAAAAACCAGGAATTATTGTCATAAAATGAATCGTGAGAACCCTTGGAATTTATCTCTGTATAAACTTTACTTAGATTAACAACCGAAGGTCCTACCGTTTTGACATTTCGAACAAATGCTGTTTGGAGGTCGGAGATGAGATTATATTGGGGATGTTTTAATATTTCTTGATCAGGGGTATTGTTATCATAAACTGAAAAAATAGTTCCATTTAGTGAAAATATATTTTGATTCCATAAAAATAAAACCAATGTTGTTGTAAAAAAAACTAAGGTGATTGAACGAAAAAAGCTATGGAGTTTTGTTTTTACATTTTTCATTCACTAACCTTATAACCACGGTGAATTGAAACGATACCAAAGGTAAGTTCAGAGAAAGATACTTTTTTAAAACCAATTTTTTCGATCCATTTAATAAATTTTTTTTGACTTGGGAAATTAGCCACTGATTCAGGGAGATAACTGTAGGCATTTAAGTGCCCAGAAATAATGTTTCCTATTTTCGGTAAAATGATATTGAAGTACCACTCGTATGCTGCCTTAAGAAATTGGTTTTGGGGTATAGAAAACTCAAGAACAACAACCCTTCCACCGGGTTTTAGCACTCGAAAAAACTCTCTTAATCCTAGTTGCACATCGGCAAAATTTCTAATTCCAAAAGCGCATATTACCCCATCAAAACTTTCATCTGCAAAAGGGAGGCACTCCCCACTTCCAATTTGAAGGGAAACCGCTTGGTTATAACCCCTCTGAGCAATTTTAATTCGTCCAAGGTCTAGCATGCGCTGACTAAAGTCTATTCCAAAAATTCGAACTGAAAGATTTCGTTTTGCAACTTCTATGACCATATCACCTGTTCCTGTAGCAACATCTAAAATACGCTCGTTTTCCATCGGATCGAGCAAGTCAATTGCTCTTTGTCTCCAGTATTTATCTTGCCCCACACTAAGTAACCTATTTAGAAAATCATACCTGGGTGCGATAGACGTAAACATTTTTCGGGTTTGCAGTGTCAAAGCTGTGGTATCTTCAACTGTCATAGTCTTGTAATGCAGATTTGTATAAACTAGCATTTTGATTAGATTTAAATTGTATCACTCGAATTTAGTTGCATCAATAATGGTAAATCAGGTTACCCTTATCAAAAAAAACAAACGGGTCATTAATGACCACAACACTAATGCTAAGGGCTAGATAATTCATCATGGAGAAAGAATAAATGAAAAGTGTACTTGTTCCATTAGCACTAGGATTTGAAGAAATCGAGACAATAACCGTCGTGGATATCCTCAGGAGATCTGGTGCGCAAGTATCTATAGCGGGTATCGTTGCGGGAGTAATTGAAGGGTCGCGAGGGGTTAAGCTACTAGCAGATGAATCTATTGATAATATTAAGTCTGAGAGGTTTGATTTGATGGTTCTTCATGGTGGCCAACCAGGAACGGATAATTTAAAAAAAATCATAGAGTCACTGCATTATTAAAAGAAATGGTAGGTAAAAAGAAATTAATAGGTGCAATTTGTGCCGCACCAATCATTTTAGAAGAAAATGGACTCCTGGAAAAACGCAAACGAACTAGTCACCCGTCTGTCAAAGAGTCATTATTAGGGGATTTTTATGTAGAGGACAGAGTGGCAGTTGATCATAATATCATAACTAGCCGTTCTCCGGGGACTGCAATGGAATTTGCTTTTAAGTTAGTGGAAATTCTTTTTGGAAAAGATTGCGTAATACTAGTCAATGACGGTGTCTTAGCCAATATTTGATATATCTCAAAATCTCTAAAGCCTGCATTACTTGTAATCCAAGCAAACAGAGAACATATTTAGATCTTTTCGGATATCTTATCATCAAACAACCGAAAGGCAGTATTAATTTGTATAACTATTTCAAACTTTGCGTTTGCTATTAGGATTTTTAAAATGCAGATAAATGTTTCTCGTAATAAAATTTTGATCAGCACTGTGCCAAACCTTCAAACAAATAACAAGAGGTCTAGCGCTCAGAGGTGCAATCACTGCGGGGGAACTTTTAAAAATGGACCAGATATAAAAGTCTGTATCATGTGCTCTCGTGAATCAGGTCATACGTGCAGCAACTGCACTCACGCCCCAGCAGATAAACCATAAAACTCAAAAGCATCTGTATGCATAGCATTAAAATAACAAACTAATATTTACTAGAATTACCCTCTGATTATCAGTTAAGTACTAATAACCCCCTTAATAATCGTCACTGATTCTCCCCCGACTCGGACTGACTTTATTTTCTCTTTCTTTTGTTCGATGCAAACAAAAAGAGATGATGGGCGTCCGATCATATGACCTTGCTCAATAAATATGTTCGCGCAGTCCTCTTCCGATATTAACTTATTTCTGGTTAGGTAAGCGCCCGCTGCGCCAGCAGCGCTACCAGTGGCAGGATCCTCAGTAATCCCTAATTCTGGAGCAAAAGCTCTCGAATGAATAGTGGCATTTGGATCAAAAGTTTGGCTAGTAAACACGTACAGTAAATCAGTGCCTAAGGTAGCCAAAAATTGCCTTAATCTAATAGTATCAACTGAAATATTTTCTAATGCCTTCAGTGAAGTGACGGGTACAAGTAAAACAGGTAATCCTGTAGACACAATTTGTACTGGTCGACAGGTTGAGTTAATATCATCAGTCGAAATATCGAGCGCCTTTCCTAACTCTTCAGCGCAGTTTAGCGGATGTTCAAAATTAGGTAATAATTGATCCATGAATAAAAGATCCTCTTTCTTTCCCTGAGCAACGGTAATCACTCCTGCCTTCATCGCAAGTTTGATGGGGTAATCACCAGAGAGAACTTTCCCAGTTTCTCTCAAAATATGGGCTGTACCCAAAGTAGGGTGACCAGCAAAAGGAATTTCTTTTTCCGGCGTAAATATACGAACCGAAAAATCTATAGGTAGGTTGCCTGGAGGCAAAACAAAAGTAGTTTCCGAAAGATTCATTTCTCTCGCAATGTTCTGCATGTTTTGATCTGTTAATCCTTCAGAATCAAAAACTACGGCTAAGGGATTCCCCCCAAATGGAATTTTCGTAAAAACGTCAACTTGATAAAAAGAGCAGTTCATGTGATTGATCTTGAGTTAGAGGTTTTTGTCGACCCATTTTTTCAAAACATAGAGCGACCATGGGCGCGACCATGAGCAACGTTTTTTTAAAAAATTATTCCATATTTTTTGTACACCATCTTGAGAAATAAAATCAGACAATTTTTCTGAGGGGGAGAGTAAAACAGACTCTATCTCAGACCTCATTTTATCCCTCATCCAAACTTCAAATGGTAAGGTAAATCCCATTTTTTTTCTTCGCACTATAAACTCGGGTAATTTCTTCGATAAAGAATTTACCAATAGAGGCTTTGGTATTCCTTGCTTCATTTTTATATTCGAGGGGACCGAAAACATAAGTTCGACTAGCTTGTGGTCCATCAAAGGAACTCTAATTTCAAGGCCGTGTGCCATGCTCATCATATCCGTATCTCGCAATAAGGTAGTAGCCATATACTGAGTCATTTCAAGGTATGAAATTAAGTTCAGGGGTGATAACTCAGAGTGAGAATCGATTACTTCCTGTGTACGGTTTAAGTTTTTCCTTATTTCTTTTTCCTGGATAAGGGGATCAGAAAATAACCCCCCCAACTCTTGCTCGCAAAATAAAGCGCGAAATAAAAAATAGACATGTGCGCCGTTATATTGCCCCCTAATTAGATGGTTTAGCTTTGTGTTTTTATCTGACGGGGGCATTAAGCGAGAGACTATGCAACTTAATTGTTTTCTCAAACCAAATGGGAGGAAATTTAGAATTTGTTTTATTTTGTTTAGCCGGGGCACTAATGAAAAAGAGTCGTAACCAGCGAATAATTCATCCCCTCCCAATCCTGACAGTGCGACCTTTAGCCCGATATTTCTTGCTGCTCGTGAAATTATATATGTGTTGATCCCGTCAACGGTTGGTTGATCCATGGACGCTAGGGCAGGGGATAAATTTTCAATAAGATCCTCTTCGGAGAGTAGCAGTTTGTGGTGTCGCGTTCCCAGACTATCGGCAAGTAAGGACGAATATTTGGATTCATCATAATCTTTATCTTTAAATGTTATTGATAGAGTTTGAATTGGAGTAGGGGTATTAGCCGTAATCATACTAACGAGAGCACTTGAATCTATGCCCCCACTAAGAAAAGCCCCAATCGAAACATCACTTATAAGATGCTGTTGCACTACCTCTTCTAGACAGCTTCTTATCTGTTGAACTGTTGAGGGGAAGGATTGTGCCGATTTGATTTCATGAAATGGATCCCAATACTTTTGAACATTAATTCCGTTTTTGTCGGCAATCAAGAAGTGTCCTGGTGGTAACTCTAGTATTGAATCTAATATAGATTCAAGCGATCCTACGCGCCCGTAGGATAGATATTGGAAAATTCCTGTTGGATTTATACTGGGCTTGTCGATTTTTGATGCAAGGATAGCTCGCAACTCTGAAGCAAATATAAATATATTTTTTTTTGAGTAATAATATAACGGTTTTATGCCTATACGATCTCTAGCAAGAATAAGTCGGTTATTTGGCCCATCCCATATCGCAAAAGCAAACATCCCACGTATTTTTTTTAAACAATCTAGACCCCATGCTTCATATGAGCGAAGTAGTACTTCAGTATCAGAGTTAGATTGGAAATTATAGCTATGTTTCAATTCATGTTTTAATTCTCTATAGTTATATATTTCACTGTTGGTGGATATCCATAACGTCGAATCATCATTGGACATAGGTTGATGTCCACCTTGACCCGGGTCAATTATTGATAGTCGCTGGTGTCCCAAATATAAGTTTACACCCTTTTCAGAGCCTATTTGTACTTCGCCTCGATCATCAGGTCCTCTATGCTCCAGAGCATCGAGCATCAATTGAAGTGCCTTAATTGGGCTTGCAGGTAATGTTTTAGAATTATTATCAAGAATACCGGCTATACCGCACATGATTCTGATATCGTTAGTGAGTAGGTAGGATGACTCAAAATATTAGTTCCCATAACATACATTATGTAAACTAACGTGGAAACTAATAGTTATCGGTCTTTTTTCAGCGCGAGGACATCTTTAATTGCCTTGATTACATGATTTGCCGAAAGACCATATTTTTCATACAACTCCGCTCCAGAACCAGTTTCTGCAAAATGGTCGCGAACCGCAATGACCTTAAATGGTACTGAAATTTGATGCTTAATTAGAGTTTGGCATACAGCATCGGTCAAACCGCCAATAATGTTGTGATCTTCTGCCGTAATTACAGCTTTATGCCGGTTCGCTTCCTCGACAATAAGAGCTTCATCCAGTGGCTTCAAGGTAGAGATATTTACTATAGTTGCGGAGATAGATTCTTTTTGGAGAGCATCGGCCGCCATTAAGCTTTCCTGAACTAAACCCCCTGTGGCAAAGACCACAACATCACTTCCTTGCCGCACAACGTTAGCTTTACCAATCTCAAACCTATAACTAGAATCATAAATGCCTTTTAATTTTGGCCTTCCTAAACGAAGGTAGGCTGGCCCAAAGTGTTTCGATAGGACTTTGGTAGCTTGAAACGCCTCCTCCCAATCCGCAGGTTGAATTACAGTCATATTTGGCATGGCTCGGGTATATGCCAGATCCACAATCATTTGGGCGGAAGGTCCATCTTCTCCAACAGCTAACCCTGTATGCGTCCCCGCTAATTTCACATTTGAATTAGAATAAGCAACGCTTACCAGAATTT
>Ga0114996_10008456_pt1 | contig 11430 bp, 11 predicted proteins | sample ArcticOcean_MG_C_4_FD_87039 | JGI IMG/M metagenome (GOLD analysis project Ga0114996, IMG submission 87039) | Marine microbial communities from western Arctic Ocean - ArcticOcean_MG_CB4_134 | ecosystem: Environmental > Aquatic > Marine > Oceanic | place: Arctic Ocean: Canada Basin | collected... | reverse complement strand
CAAATTGGTCGCCGCCGGTGGTCAGGATGGCACGCTTCGCGTTTGGAAGGCGGCCGACGGAAAAGCGGTTCAGACTTTCGCCCCGCCCAAGCCCCCCAAGACCGACGCCAAGGTCGCCAAGAGCAAATAGGCCGCGCCACTTCAACCACTACCGCCGCCATGAGCGGAAGTGCTCGACGAACCGCTTCTCGACCCGCGGTACGCTTCGCTTGAGTCGATCGCTGAGTTGGCCCGGCGGCGTATGGTTGCGGATGTCGGCCAGATAGCCGACGAGCTCCCCGTGCGCTTCGCGCGGTCCGTGCAACATGAAGTGGACCCAGGCCCAGGCGTAGCGATACTCGGCGGCCCCCATGTCGGCGAGATCGGCCTTTTTCTCGAGTGAGGTGATTCGCGGAGCGATGCCGAATTGTGCCGACCAACGTGTCTTGCCAAAGTAGGGATTCTCGGTGGCCCGACGTTTCGGCTCGAGTTCAAAGTACTCCGCCAATCCCTCGTCCAACCAGAGCGGCACCATCGGTAGATCGGCATGCAGCAGCGCGTGGGTCGTTTCGTGCCGCACGTCGGTTTCGAAGTTCGAACCGCGATAGGCAAACACCATCAGCTTGCCTTTATGTTCGATAAACAGCGCGGGTCGCCGCGGCACTTTGGGAAACGTTTGGCGCAGATACCGCTCGTAGGCAGATTTGTCGCTGAAGAAATGCATGCGGATGCGACTTTTTGGCTCGCTGACGCCAAGGCTACGCTTGAGGTCTTGCTGAATCTGTGCCAGGTCCTGAAACAGCCCTCCTTTGCCAACGTACGGCTGAAGCGAGAACTGCGACCAAACGTCGAACGGTCCGATCTGACGTTGTTCGGCCGTTGCCGTTGCCGACCAAGACAGACATATGCCGAGAATCGCTGCGCTAATGCGCAAAGAAAATCGTCGCGGAGATAGCCAGTTGCCGTTCATGCGGAACTTAGCCGGCCTTCCTGAAACCGAGCCAACTCGCCAAACCACCGCGACGTACCGCGCGACGGCCGGAAGGCACGTCTTCTCCGCGTGCCACCAAGGCCGGATTGCGACAGCACAGGTCGAGCCCCGTGGCATGTTCGGTCAGTTCGGCCGCGCGGTCAAACGCCTTTCGCAACTGCGGGCGTCGCGCCTTGGGGCTATGGGCGTCGGTTGCGAGAAAATGAACCAACCCTTGCGCCAGCATCCACTCAGCCAGCTCTTGACACGCACCGCCGAACGTACCGGTCAAGCTGTCGCCGGTCACCTGCATCAGGCAACCCGCGTTGACCAACGGCGCAAGGACTTTTCGGTTGGCCAAAATACCGCTATTTCGTTCCGGGTGGGAAAGAATCCCGACCATGTTGATCTTTGCTAGATTGTCGAGCACCGGATCGAGCGGCATGTACAGTTCGTGCGGCAACTCCAGCAACACGTGCCGTCGATGATCGGCCAACGACATTACCTCGCCGCTTCGCAGTCCGGCAATCATCTCCGGCCCGATCCGCACGTCGCCGCCGGGCAATACGCCGAGCGGCACGCCATGATCGTCGAGCAACCGTTGCAACTCGGCCGTCTTTTGGCGAATGGTCGTGCCGTCGTTTTGCGAATTGGCCCCAAGCTGGTGCGGTGTGACGATGATCGTCGAGATACCGTCCTCGACCGCCATGCGGGCCATCGCCAGCGAATGCTTCTCGCTTTTCGCTCCGTCGTCGATCCCCGGCACGAGATGACAGTGGATGTCAACAAACGGCTCGGGCTCAGACACGGCACAGGCTCCTGGCCATACTCACGGGAAAACAAAGAGAATCATGCACAACAGCGGGACTTGTAGACGCCGCGAGGTCATGCAGTCAAGAGGTTTTTGGCCGTCGCCCAGATCAGGCGGCACGTCGCAGCGGCGCCGGTTCTGCCGTGACTTCGGCCGTGTCTGCGAATGATTCTCCCTCGGCGATGGCCAGGCTCTCGTCAGCAGTTTCAGGAGCGATTCGCAATTTCGGCGGAGGATCGAGTCGCTTGCCAAAAGTCGCGAACCACGGCAAGCGAAATCGGTGATAGCAGTGATGGCACTTCATCGGGACGACGAACAGATACGACAGCAGCGTTTCCCGCCAGTTATTTCGCTGGTCGACGTAGGCTTTCGGAGCCCAGCAGCGAGGACATTTGGTGACCGGTTTCAAGTCGCTGTCTCCGACGAAATATCGTGTGACGTAATGCAGAAGATCAATCGATTTTCTCGGCATGCCAAAGGCATTGACTTAAACGAAATCTGGTGGAATTGCCCAGTCCGCAGGCAACGCCGGACTCTAGGAAATTCATCCGGCGATTACAAGTCCAACGTGAAATCGGTCAGCAACTCGATGCCGTCATCGGTCACAAGATAATCGTGTTCCAGCCGGATTCCGGCCCGTAGCTCGGGGGCGTAGAGTCCTGGTTCCACTGTGAACACATCGCCCGGGGCGAACGTGTCGTCCCAATACGGATTGAGATGCGGCGCCTCATGCGGAAAAAGACCAATCCCGTGTCCCAGATGATGATTGAACTCGCCGAGGGTGGCTTGATCTAGCATTGCTTGCACCTGCTCGAACACGCCGCGACAGCTCACTCCCGGCTTGACTTCCGCAGCGATAAGATCAAACACCGGCATGATCTCCTGCCAAGCCTGCTGCTGGGCGTCGGTCGGATTACCGTTGACCGCGATCGCGCGACAATTGTCAGCAAAGTAGCCGCGATAGGCAGGACCAAGATCAAGGATATAGAGCTCCCCGTCTTCGATCACCCGATCGCGCGGCGGGCCACCCCGCTCGCCGCTACAGTAATCGTTGCCTGTGCCGGTAAGCATCTCGCCGAACTGCTCGACGGAGGCGGCTTGAAGCTGATTGAACACCTCGAGTTCATTGATGCCGGGCGTGATAATCTCGCGAGCCCTTTCGTACATTCTTGCGGTACCGGCAATCGCCATTCGGAGCATCGCCACCTCGTCGGGATCCTTGGCCCGCCGCAATCGATAGAGCGTTGGCTCGACATCAACCAGTTCCGCCTTCAGTGATTCGGCCAGGTGTTGAGAAACGGTAGAGAATTCGACGCCCAAGCGTTTTGGCTTCGGCTTACCCTCAATCGCTTTGAGCAATATGGAACTCGACTCGGCCCGTTGATCGTTCCGCATCGTCGAGTGCCACTGGGCCTCGTACGGCAGCAGCTCGTCTGCCGCACACGCCGTCGGCATTCTCTTCTCGGGCGCGACCAGCGTCAGATGACCATCGGCAGCAAACGCCGCGGCCGGCGAAAACGTGGTCCCGAAACGGACGCCGGTCAGATACTGCACATGCTCGATCTGCGTGACGATCGTCAGATCGACATCATTAGCTCGCATATGGTCAAGCAGTCGGGACTGTCGCGTGCGGCACAACTGGAGGTCAAGGTCTGGCATAGTGAAGGGGGGTTTCTTGGTGAGGGGGGATTTGATTTTAGATTGTTGATTGCTGATTTATGATTTAAGAAAAAAGTGAGAGCCTTCTTCAGCGGCGCAGGTTCAATACATGGGTGGCGCTTTGACTACACCCAGCAAGTCTCAAATCATCAATCAAAAATCATAAATCACAAATCGGTTACTTTGCTAACTCCAAATGCACCCGCGCGACGTCGCCCATGTAGTGGGTAATGCGGTATTTGTCCGCAGCCAGACGAAGGTGCTTGAGAGCCTGTTTGGGGCGATTGTGTACTTCGTGATAAAGACCCAAATAGAGATGGGCGTAAAACAGACGATGGCTTTGTTGGCTCTTGCTCGCTTGGCCCGCGGTTGCGGCGCTCAACACGTCGGCCGGTTTCAGTTCGCCCCGATAAAGACGATAGATCTCGGTCATCGGCACACGGCGATCTCCCTTGATGTCGAGCATCGATGCCTGAGCTTTTTTCACGCCGTCGCTACGGGCCATACAAAGATAACGCCAGACGCCGTTTTCGACGTCGTTGCCCAGGTAGGTTTGGTAGAGTTCGAACTGACGGGCACCTTCCTTGAATTGGCCGGTGTAATAGTGCGAGATACCGCGCTCCCAGAGGCTTTTTTCACGTTTGGGATTCAACGTCACATAACGGTCAAAGTCAGCCACCGACAACTTGGGGTTGGCCGCCAGATAATGCAGCCGTCCACGTCGGTAATAGGCCTCCGCTAGTTTCGGTCGCAGCTCAATCACGTCATCGAGATCCGCGACCGCCTTGTCCCACTGGTGGTCGTCCGACAGAAACATCGCCCGCACGAAATAGGGTTCGATCCGTTTGGGAGCCGCCTTCACGGCCTGCCCGGCGACTTCGATCGCTTGATCGGTCTTGTCCTGCTGATAGTGTCGTTGGGCGGTTCGCAGCAGCGTCTGTACCGACTCCGGCAACGGATCCTCCGCCGCGAGTGGGCTGACGATACTGAGCAGTGCGATCACCAAGATGGCTGAGTATTTCATGGCTGAGTGTTTCATGACAGTCGTTCCATAGCGGTTCTAACAAACTCGCGAAGATATTCCTTCGACAATCGCTCTAACGTTTCCGCTTCGTCGCACCACATACGCTGCCGGACGTCCGACTCGGCCCACTGATCGTGACACGACGTGACTTTCAATAGATAGACGACCACGTCGGCCGGTTTTTCCCAGCGGGTATTGACGAACGTCCCCAGCGGGTCGCCACTGATCTCACCTTCGACGCCTGCCTCTTCGAGGGTCTCTCGCTTCAGCGCGATTTCGACCGTCTCGCCGGGGTCGACAAATCCCTTGGGAAACGACCAACCGCCGTTTCGACGTGTTGTAATCAGACAGAACTCGACCTGTCCATCACGAATTCGATAGGGTACTGCGCCGCCTTGGTCCATGGATTGCTCGACTCCGCACGTGATGTTCATAATAGAAGGCGTTTCAAAAACAGAAAATCCTAGCCCGAAGCGTCAGCGAGGGACACGAAATCAGCGTTTAACGCTTGTGCCCCTCGCTGACGCTTCGGGCTGTGATGATTCTGAAATGCCTTCAGGCTCATTTCGCTGCCGCCTATTCTAAGAGATTCACGCTCTTCAGGGCAGAGACCATCGCGTGGTCCTGTCTCCGGGGGCCCCCCTGCGTAAGCTACGCTTGAATTGGAGTATTGCAGGCCGCCGCGGCCGACGGCAAAACCGCTCTAATCACCAGAATTCCACCATACGCATCGGATGAACTATGGCCGCCGGAGCTGATCTTCTCACGCAAAACGTCGCTGAACGTGTCGTCGATGGACCATCGGGCGGCCAATCGCGCCGCCAAACCAAGATCGTTTGTACGCTCGGACCGGCCTGTTACGAGTCGGAGCAGGTTCGGCGATTGATTCAAGCCGGGGCCGACGTGATCCGCCTCAATTTCTCGCATGCCGACCACGATTGGCACTCGCAAGCGATTGCCACGGTTCGCGCCGAAGCCGAACGATGCGGACGTCACGTCGCCGTGATGCAGGATCTGTGCGGACCTAAGATTCGCGTTAGCCAAATCGGCCGACCCGACTTCACGGCAGAAGAGGGAGAACTTATTCGCCTTACGACCGATCAACAGATCAAGGCGTCTGATGGCTCGCTGGTGTTTGACTTGGCCTCGACCTATGACGCGCTGCTGGACGACGTCGCCACGGGAGATCGGATTCTGCTGGACGATGGCCGGATCGAACTTTCCGTGAAAGAACATCATGGGGCCACGGTATCGGCTCGCGTAGTTCGGGGTGGACCCGTTTCGGTAGGCAAAGGAATCAATCTTCCCGGCGTGGCGCTTTCGACAGAGTCGGTCACAGAGAAAGACTGGCTTGATTTGCAGTGGGCCGTCAAGCACGAGGTGGACTTCGTGGCGCTATCGTTCGTGCGTCATCCCGAAGACGTGGCCCGTGTGCAGTCGTTTTTGGTCGATGCGGGCAGCGACGCCGGCGTGATCGCCAAAATCGAACGTCCCGAGGCGCTCGAATCGATTGACGAAATCATCCAACTCGCCGACGGCCTGATGGTTGCTCGCGGGGATCTGGGGCTCGAAACCGATCTGGCCGGAGTCCCGCTGTTGCAGAAACACCTGATCAAGCGATGCCGAGAAGCTTGTAAGCCCGTGATCACGGCGACTCAGATGCTCGAATCAATGATCCATAACGCGATGCCAACTCGCGCCGAAGTTTCGGACGTGGCCAACGCGATCTGTGACGGCACTGACGCAATCATGCTCTCGGGTGAAACCGCCGCGGGGCGTTTTCCGATCGAGGCGGTTCGCGTGCTCGATCGTGTGGCTCGTGTGACGGAAGCCGATATTTCCTGCGACGATGCGGACATGCGCCGTCAGAGCACATCTACCTCGTCGGCCGATGCCATGGTGGATGGTGCTGCGGTGACGGCACGGGCGCTCGATGCGCGCCGGTTGGTCGCTTATTCGCAGACCGGTGCGACGGCTCGCATGTTGGCGCGACATCGTTTGTCGACGCCGGTTGCCGCGGTAACGAATCGCGAGATCACGGCCCGGCAGTTGAATCTAAGCTATGGCGTCGAGCCAATTTATCTTCCGCAGATCATGATCATGCCGCACTTGCTGCACGAGCTGGATCGGCTGGCGAGCGAATGTGGCTGGGGCGAGGCGGGTGACACTGTCGTGGTCGTCAGTGCCCTCGACGGCCAAGACGGGAACACCGACACGCTGCATTTGCATCGGATCGGCCCGAGTTGGTAGCCGGTTGCTGTGCTATTTTTCCCACTTCACGGTGGTGAACATCAACGCCGGCAGGCCATCCTTGTTGAAAAGATTGGCGTAGTTGTGTCGCCGAGCGAAGGCGTATCGTACGCCAGCAGGCTTGGCGACTTCTTTGCTGCTAACCAGAATGGCATCGCCGTCGATCTTGGCGTCCGCCCAGGCCCACTTGCCGTCTTCGCCGGCGACTTCAAAACCCTGGATGCTCCCTGCGTGGCGTAAGGCAAGGCCTTTGCCGATGTGATCAAACGCGACACGAATCGCTGCGCCTTCGACCTTGTGCGACTTGTAGACCGGTCCGCTGACGGCAACGTCTTTGCCATAGACAACGCCCAGCGCGACGCGACAGGCACGTTTGCCATAGCCCGACTTGCATTGGGGATGGATGCCGATTCCCAGGTCGCTGGCGGTCACTAGCGGCGCGTTGAGGAGCGTGCCGATCTTGATGTGACGCAGCGGATACTCCAGTGATCGGGCAGCACCCGTGTGGTTCTTCGGCAATATACCGAACTTCAAGGCTCCACGATTTGTCGGGTTGGTTGCGTCCCACGCACAGCCCTCGCCGCTTGGCTTCTGAATATGCAGGAAGTGAAAATCGCCTTGTCCCCAGGTCTTTCTCCAGCCATTGATCAGGGCGTTCATGGCCGTGTACTGATCGACGCCCGGGATCTGTGTTCTTGATTCTCCCTGATCCCAGAGAACACCGCGGATACCATAGGGAATCTTCGGCTCGATGAATCGGGCGTAGAGATCGCCGAACTTGTGCATCCTAGTAGCGACAGCTGTCACGACTTTTCCCGCCTTCTTGCCCGCCTTCAATTCCGCGGGTGACAAATCACGCACTTTTTCAAACAGGCCAATGGGGCCCGACTGTTTTCGAAGAGGTGAATGCCCAGTTGCAAGAATCTTCTTCATGAGTGATTTATCATTCGCCGCCATGTCCCCGCTCAGCCAACGCCCTGAAGGCGTCCCACCAACGGCTCCGACCATCAGGCCAACGGGGACCTTCAGCTCTTTGTGCAGGTTAAACCCAAAAGCAAAGTGAAGCGCCGAAAAAGCGGGTGCGGTCTTTTTGTCGGCAACCTGCCAACCGGACCGGCCATAAAGTCTTAGCGTGGGATACGGTCCGCCGTTGGCCATTTCTGCCAGCACCTTGTCATTTCTCATGTAGCTTCCGCAACGGCCGGCCATATTCGATTGGCCCGAACCGACCCAGACTTCGCCGACGAGGACATCCTCGAGCGTCACGGAGTTCTTGCCAGAGATGGTGAGCTTGCCCGGCTCGCCGACTTTTAGTTTGTCGAGCTTGACGATCCACTTTCCATTCTTGTCGGCCGTGGTTTTCTTGGATTGATCACGAAAGCGAACCTCGATCGCCTCTTTGGGCTCAGCGGTTCCCCAGATCGGCACGGCCAGATCGCGTTGCAGCACCATGTGATCGGTAAACATTTTGTCGACCGTCACGTCGGCATTTGCGTAGCTTCCCAATCCGAGAAGAAAGATCAATGCGAGTGTGACGTGGCGCGTGTGGTTGGGCATGGTGTTCAATTTGTGCTCCGTTTCCGATTGCTTAATGGTTTGGCCGACGGGCGGTCAGGACTGCGTTTTGGATGCTTCGGGCACCAATTTGGTGATCATTGTAACAGCGCGCACGATGCGATTGGGCGTCTCAAAACGGGACGGGTTCTCTCGTTCCGGGACAGATGTGTGCCAGATCGGACATTTGGCCAGCGGCCGTCTGGATCTTTTTAGTATGCGCAACCTGTTTCAGGGACACATGTTATGGCAACACCAAGATGTCTTTCCTTGGGTTATTGTCCTCCGGCATCGCCTTTGCGATATACCGAAGCCAACGGCTCTCAGGTAAGTGGCGAAACGGTTTCGCTGCCAAGAGGGCCGCGGAACCCACAGCGGGCGATGATCGGCCGGCACTCCGGCCCCGTTGCCATTACGGCACGACAATTGGCCCGCCAGAATCGAGGGATACGACCGTGTTGGTTCTTAGCCGAAAAGTTGGACAACGAATCGTGATCGACGAAAACATCACGATCTATGTCAGCCGTATTGCTGGTCATCGCGTTACGTTGGGACTGGAAGCTCCTGTCGGGGTTCACATCCGGCGTGGCGAACTCAAGCCGCTGGAGGACTCCCCACCCCCGGCGACCTCCCCGGAGATTGAGCGATCCCCCATCGCATCGTCTCCGGAAGTGGTGCTTGATTTCACCGCGGATACCCCGCCCACCACTTGATCGACCCCTTTTCCGTTCCGACGTGACATGTCGTCCGCCGACGCTGCGCGTGCCCCCGCGCTTATCGATTGACCGCCAAGCCCTGTGCAATCTTCCCGGCTGCATAGGCTAGGCGGTCAATCGCGGCGGGCGGCGACAACAGCACCGGATGATGCAGCAGCAACGTGTCTTCAGCGGCCTGCTGGCTATTGATCAGGTCGCCGACGCGCCGGCAGCGACGCTCGCTTCGTCTGGCAAATCCGCGAAAACCGGCGTCGATCGCCACGCCTTCGGCTTGGGCGGCGGCGATCCATGTTTGACGGTCGACCGCCGCATCGCCGTGAAAGTGGAAGGCGAGTTTGTAGTAGCTCGGCTGCGAACTGTCCGTTGTCACGACGGGGGTCAGTTGCGAGATGTCCTTGATCGCCTCGAGTAACCGCATGACATTCTCGCGCCGCGTCACATTGCGGGCGTCAAGACGCTCGAGCTGCGGCAACAAGACCGCGGCCTGTAGTTCGCTCAGCGGAAAAGCGTGGTTTCCGCGTTCGCAGAAGATTTTCGCCCGCTGAAAAACATCGGTCTTTGACGTCACGATCGCCCCGCCTCGGCCGGCGGTGAGCAGCTTGCTGCCGCCGAAGCTCAGCACGCCGACGTCGCCCCACGACCCGGCCACACGATCATCGATCCGCGCCCCTGGCGACTGACATGCGTCTTCGACAACTGCGACGCCACGGTCTGAGGCAAGTTGCATGATCTGTCGCATTGGGGCCATGCCGCCGTGCAAGTGCGAAACGATCACTGCTCGCACATCGGCGGTCAGTGCGGCTTCGATTTGCTCTGGGCCCAGGCACCACGAGGCTGAATCGATGTCGACCAACACCGGCCGAGCACCCGTCGCTTCGACCGCGCGGAAATTGCCAGGAAAATCGTATCCGGCGAGCACGACCTCGTCGCCCTCGCCGACGCCAACACCGCGCAAGGCGATTTCGACCGCCACAGTTCCACTGCAACAGAGCAGCGCCGAATCGACCGCATGGTATTGGCAGAGCCGTTCGGCCAGTTCGACGCAATACCGACCGTGATACCTCCCCCAGTCGCCGCTCGCGTAGGCCGCCATCATTGCGGACTGCACCGCGTCATCGGCCAGCGGCCAAGTCGGCGGTCCTTCGGCAATGGCGGGCTCGCCGCCATCGATTGCCAGTTTCTCTGTCATGGCAGGTCTGTTTCAGGCCAGATACAATGGGGGTTGGCTTGCACGAGTCTCTATCCTACTAGGAAGACCATCACAGTGAAATCGATTCGCTTCATTATGATCGGCGGTTTTCTTGGCGCCGGCAAGACGACCATCATTGGCCGGCTCGCCAAGCGGCTGGTTGATTCCGGTCAGAAGGTCGGCATCGTTACCAATGATCAGGCCTATGGTCTTGTCGATACCGAGTCGCTTCGGGCTCAGGGGTTCGAGGTCGGTGAGGTCCCCGGCGCGTGCTTTTGCTGCAAATTCGACGATCTGATCGATACGGCTCAGAAGCTTTCGGCCGACGAGGCGCCCGACGTGATTCTGACAGAACCGGTCGGAAGCTGTACCGATCTGGTCGCCACGGTGATCGAACCGCTGCGGCATCTGCATGGCGATCGATACGAGATTGCGCCGCTGGCCGTGTTGTTCAAGCCAGAACACGGCCAAAAAATCCTGCGGGGTGAGCCGAACGTCGGTTTCTCGCCCAAGGCGGCGTACATCTTTCTCAAGCAGATCGAAGAAGCCGATATCGTGGTGCTCAACAAAATCGACAAACTCAGCGACGAGCAACTCGCGGAACTTACGCAACTGGTCGAAGAGCGGTTTCCTGACAAGCAATTGCTGGCGATCAGCGCCCGAGAAGGGCGCGGGTTGGCGGAACTTGCCGAGGCGCTCGACGCGCCGCGTACATCTCGCACCGAGGCGATGGAGGTCGACTACGATGTCTATGCCGAGGGAGAAGCGGAGTTGGGGTGGCTTAACTGCAGCGTACGGATAACCAGCCGTGGCGAAGAGTTTTCGCTCGACGAGGTGTTGATGGAGTTGACCCAGGCGTTAGGGAGATCGCTCGCTGACGCCGGTGCGGAGGTCGCGCATCTCAAACTATTCGGCCAGGCAGACAACGTGCCGGCGGTGACCAATCTGGTTGCCACTGGCGCCGAAGCGGAGTTGTCGCTGGCGGCGGAGATCCGCACTGCCGAGGCAGAGCTAATCGTCAACGCTCGCGTGGCGACCGATCCAGAGCAGCTTGCCGCCGTGGTTGAGCAGCAAGTCGCACGGCTGGCAGAGTCACGCGGGCTCGAACACGAGATCACCGGCCTGCAACACTTTCGACCCGGAAGACCGGTGCCGACACATCGGATGGGTTAGCAGCCCGTTCAAAAAGTGGAAGGAAGGGGTCACGTCCAAGTTTTCGGTCATCGCTGTGCGGCGAAAAACGTCATCACGCCGAAAATTGGACCAGACCCCGACTTT
>Ga0114996_10008455_pt1 | contig 11431 bp, 7 predicted proteins | sample ArcticOcean_MG_C_4_FD_87039 | JGI IMG/M metagenome (GOLD analysis project Ga0114996, IMG submission 87039) | Marine microbial communities from western Arctic Ocean - ArcticOcean_MG_CB4_134 | ecosystem: Environmental > Aquatic > Marine > Oceanic | place: Arctic Ocean: Canada Basin | collected... | reverse complement strand
TTCCCCGTGTAGGCGGTGATGCCACCGTCGGCACGGACCGCGATCCAGGCGTCAAGCGCGTTGTTTCCCACGCCGTTGATTCCCTGGGCGGCGGCGCCCATCTCGCCGGCCGGGCGGACGGTGCTGAATCCGACGATCAGCGCGCCACTGGTCTTCAGAAAGTGTCGGCGGGACAGCCCAGCCGAGTCGAGCGCGGCCGAGGCATCGGCGCGCCAGCGCATGTCGCGTGGTCTCACGCGTTCACCCCCTCGGCATAGCGACGGATGGCGGCCAGAATGCGGACGTGCGTTCCGCATCGACAGAGCACAGTCGACAGGGCCTCGCGAATCTGGTCGTCCGTGGCGGCCGGATTGCGATCGAGGAACGCCTTGGCGGTCAGCATGACGCCATTCATGCAGAAACCGCACTGCATGGCCTGTTCGTCGATGAACGCCTGCTGAATCGGATGCGGTGTGCCGGGAGCGCCGAGACCGGCCAGCGATGTCATGTGCGCGTCGGCGACCCGCGCGACCGGGGTGATACAGGACCGGATAGCCTCGCCGTCGGCAATGACCGTGCACGCCCCGCACTGCCCCAGACCGCAGCCGAACTTGGGGCCGCCCAGCGCGAGGTCGTCGGTGAGGATGTAGAGTAGCGGTGTCGTCGGATCCGCATCGACGGAGTGAAGCCGGCCATCGACGTTCAGCTTGAAAACAGCCATCTGCGCACTCTGCCGTATCTGTCCTCGCCGACGAGGATTATAGCGGTATGTCCGGCGGGGCAGCCTGTCGGATCGTCGCGACGACCGACCTTGACACGGCCCGGAATCTTGAGCAGAGTGCAGGCACTCATTGCCGAGACGTATAAGAGGAAAGCGGATGACCAGAAATGACCTGACACCCGGTGGAAGATTGTCGGCGTTGGTGTGGGGCGCCGCCCTCGCCGTGCTCGTGATGACGGCGGCGGCGGCGTCCGCTCAGCGGCTGCCGGGGACCGAGAACGGCGAGTGGCGCTATCTGGGCGGCGATGCCGGGCACACCCGCTCCTCACCCCTCGACCAGATCAACGGCGACAACTTCGGGGACCTCGAGGTGGCGTGGACCTGGCGGGGCGACAATTTCGGGCCAAACATCGACTACTTCAGCCGGTCGACCCCGATCTACGTCGATGGGGTGCTCTACACCGTGATGACGCCGCGGCGTCAGGTCGTGGCCATCGAGCCGGCTACAGGGGAGACGCTCTGGACCTTTCGCGAGCCGGAGACCGTCAGGCACCTCCGCTCTCCCCGGCAGGCGTATGGAAAGGGTGTCGCGTACGCCGACGTGAACGGTCGTGGGGTGATTTACGTCACAAGCCCCGCGTTCTTCCTGTGGGCGCTCGACGCGAAGACCGGCCGTCCGCTGGAAAACTGGGGCACGGCGGTGCCGCTGGACGGCTTTCCCGATTCGGGAGGGCTCGATCTGATACCCCCCCTCGTCGCGGACTGGGGACGGTGGCAGGACCGGAGTGCGAGCTACGACGCCAACTACGGCATCCCGAGAGAACTGGGCATGGTCACCGCCTCCGCGCCGCCCATCGTGGTGAACGGGGTGGTCGTGGTGCTGGTGGGGCACCAGCCCAGCTACGGCCAGACCCGTATCGAGAACGTGCCCGGCGACATCATGGGGTTCGACGCCGCGACCGGCGCCTTCAAGTGGAAGTTTCATGTGATCCCGCGACCGGGAGAGTTCGGGCACGAGACGTGGCACAACGACGCCTGGCAGTGGTCGGGCGACATGTCGTCGTGGGCGCCCGCGTCCGCCGACCCGGCGCTGGGGCTCGTGTATATCGTGACCAACGCCTCGACCGTCCAGGGCTATGCGGGTCATCGGCCCGGTGACAACCTCTTCGGTGGCAGTGTGCTCGCGTTGGACGTCCAGACCGGCGAACGGCGATGGCACTTCCAGATCCACCGTAGCGACCAGTGGAACTACGATCTGCCGACCCCGCCGATGCTGATGGACCTGACGGTGGACGGGCAGCAGATTCCGGCGCTGATTCAGAACACCAAGCAAGGCCTGATCTTTGCGTTCAACCGCGAGACCGGAGAGCCGATCTGGCCCATCGAAGAGCGTGCGGTGATTCAAACGGAGGTCCCAGGAAATTACACCGCGGCCACGCAGCCCTACCCGACCAGGCCGGAACCGGTGGACCGCATCGTGTGGGACGGTCTGACCGAGGACTACGTCATCGACTACACACCGGAGCTGCGCCGGCAGGCGCTGGAGATCCTGAGCCGCTACCGCACCGGGGGCCTCTACGTGCCGGCGCTCCCACAGGATCACGACAACGCGTTCTACAACAACGTCGGCTGCCTCGGAGGCGGCAACATCATTCCCCATCCGCCTGTCGCGGACCCGAGCACGGGGCTGATGTACGCGTCGCATCGACGCACGTGCAATGCCCCGTCGTTCATGGCGCCGACCGGCGGGGTGGATCAGGACAACCCCACGTACGCCGCGCCTGGCGCCAACGGAGCCACCCCCAACACGACGCCCACCACCGGCACCACCGTGGTACCGTGGTTGCCACGCGGCGCCCGACGGCCCACCGCCGCAGAGGCCCCGTTCGTCTCGGTCACGGGGCTGCCGACCATCGATGGTGTGCGGCTCTACAAGCCGATGGACAACTTTCTGTCCGCTTTCCAGATGAATACGGGCGAGCGGTCCTGGTCGTTGCCGATCGGCGACACGCCAGAGGTCATCAGGAACAATCCGCGTCTGGCGGGCGTGGATCTACCCAACACGGGAGGCGCCGGCTGGTCGATCCAGATGGTGATGGGGGATCTCCTGGTCCAGACCCGGGCGCTCAGCGAAGGCACCCGGCAGATCGTACCCGATGCTCCGCTGCTGCTCCATGGCCGCGACAAGCGGACAGGCGAAATTCTTGGCAGCGTCGAGCTTCCGGCCCCCGGGCAGTACGGCATGATGACCTACATGGACCAGGGCAAGCAGTACATCGTGGTGCAGATCGGCAGTGTCCAGACGGACTATCCCGGCTCGCTGGTGGCGCTGACGTTGCCGTGATTGGGGTGGTCGCCACCGTCACACGCGACGTACTATGAGCATCTACGACCCAAGAGTCGGCCGAGCCCCGAGACCATGATGGACTCCAATACAGATGCGCGACCGTCGCGAGACACCGCTGTGGATCTCGTGCGGGCACCTGCCTTACCCGCGCTCATGCACCGAGCGTCGACGCTGCGTGATGTCGGGTTTGGCAATGTCATCAGCTATTCCAGGAAAGTCTTCATCCCGCTGACGCAGCTGTGTCGGGATGTCTGTCACTACTGCACGTTCGCCCAACCGCCGAAACCTGGTGAGCGTGCGTACCTGACGCTCGACGAGGTGGTCGACATCGCTCGACGGGGTGCCGAGGCCGGTTGCCGCGAGGCCCTGTTCACACTCGGCGACAAACCAGAGCTCAGATACCCCCAGGCCCGTGCTGAGCTGACCGAGCTGGGATATCCCACCACCATCGCCTATCTGCTCGCCGCCGCCCGGGCGGTCTTCGACGCCACCGGCCTGCTGCCGCACGCGAATCCTGGCGTCGTCACGCGGTCCGAGCTGCTCGCCCTTCGGGAGGTGTGCCCGTCGCAGGGGCTGATGCTCGAGAGCGTCTCCAGGCGTCTACTCGAGCCGGGCCAGGCCCACCATGGTTCGCCCGACAAGGACCCGGATGTGCGCCTGGACACGCTGCGCCTGGCCGGGGAGCTCCAGATTCCCTACACCACCGGCATTCTGATCGGGATCGGTGAGACCCGGGAGGAGCGTATTGCCTCGTTGCTGTCGCTCCGTGACCTGCACGACACCTACGGGCATCTCCAGGAGATCATCATCCAGAACTTTCGGGCAAAGCCAGGCACGAGAATGGATGGCTCGCCTGACGCCGCGCACGATGACCACCTGTGGACCATTGCGTGCGCCAGAATCATCTTCGGTCCTCACATGGCGATTCAGGCCCCACCCAACCTCACACCGGACACGTTCGGGACGCTGATCCGGGCGGGAATCAACGATTGGGGCGGGGTGTCGCCGGTCACGCCTGACCATGTCAATCCGGAGGCCCCCTGGCCGCACCTCGAGCAGCTGTCCCGTGAATCGGAGGCCGAGGGCAAGGTCCTGACCGAGCGGCTCACGATCTATCCGGCGTATGTGAGACGGTCCGACGTCTGGGTGGCCGAGGGGCTGAGGCCCGCGATTCTGCAGGGATCGGATGCGGAGGGCTTCGCACGAGAAAGCGCCTGGTCCCCGGGCAGTCGAGATGCGGTGTTGCCACAGGATCTGCTCCGCCGACTTGGCGCGACGACCGCGCTGCATGCGACCCCGAGAATCACGGGGCTCTGTGCCAAGGCGTCTCACGGCGACGCCCTGGACCGGTCGGAGATCGCCGAGCTCTTTGCCGCACGGGGCGACGATCTCGTGGCGGTCTTGCGATCTGCCGATGCCCTGCGCCGTGAGGTCAATGGTGACGAGGTCACCTACATCGTCAATCGCAACATCAATTACACCAACGTCTGCTATTTCAAGTGCCAGTTTTGTGCCTTTTCCAAGGGCAAGCTCAGTGAGAATCTCCGGGGGGCGCCCTATGACCTCGATCTCGACGAAATCGCTCGTCGAACCGTCGAAGCGTGGGAGCGTGGCGCCACGGAAGTGTGCATGCAGGGCGGCATCCATCCCGAGTACACCGGTGCCACCTATCTGGACATCTGCCGAGCCGTCAAGGCGGCCGTGCCGCGCATGCACATCCACGCCTTTTCGCCCCTGGAAGTCTGGCAAGGCGCCGCCACGCTTCACCTGTCGCTGGAGGAATTCCTCGGGCAGCTGAAGGCCGCGGGGCTGGGGACGTTGCCTGGCACGGCGGCCGAGGTGCTGGATGACGAGGTCAGACGGGACCTGTGCCCCGACAAGCTGTCAGCGGGGCAGTGGCTGGAGGTGATGGAGACGGCGCACCGGGTCGGGTTCAGGACCACCGCAACCATCATGTATGGACACATCGACCGTCCTGCGCACTGGGCCCGGCACTTGTCGAGCATCCGAGCACTGCAGGAGCGGACCGGTGGGTTCACCGAATTCGTACCCTTGCCCTTCGTGCACATGGAAGCGCCGATTTACCTGAAGGGCAGGGCCCGCCGGGGGCCGACGTTCCGCGAGTCGCTGCTCATGCATGCCGTCGCGCGACTGGCCCTGCACCCGCTGGTGCCAAACATTCAGGCTTCGTGGGTAAAGATGGGACCACGCGGCGTGCACGCGTGCCTCGAAGCCGGCGTGAACGATCTGGGGGGCACACTGATGAACGAGAGCATCACCAGGGCTGCCGGTGCGGAGTTTGGCGAGGAACTGTCGCCCGAGAGCATGGAGGCCCTGATCTCCAGTGCGGGCCGCACGCCGAGACAACGATCCACCGCGTATGGCGAGCCGCCCGCGCAGCAGGTCACACGGTCCCGTCACGCCGCGGACCTGGGGCCCGTGGTGCAGACCCCCGCCCCGGCCTGGGCGCGGTCCGGTGTGAGCGAGACGTTGGTCAGACCCGGCTTCGAGGCCAAATCGGCAGAGTAGGGTTCGTCCTAGTACTTAAACGGGGCTGCGCCCCGAACCCCACGCCGACCCTCGTGGGGGCCCACAGCCCCACGCCGGGCCGGCGGGGCGCGCCTTGTCGCGCGCCCCTAGCAGGCGTTGTTCATCATCCTGCTAGTTTCCGTTGGCGTCGATGATGGCCTGGTAGGTCAGACGTCGCGACAGCGAACGGACGTCCGGAAGACCTTGGCCGAACTGCTGGATCATGCCCACAAAGACGAGATCCTCGACTGGATCGATCCAGAACCAGGTTCCGGCGGCGCCGCCCCAGTAGTACTCACCCTTGGAGATGCCGTCGGCGGCCACCGGGTCGTCGATGACCGCGAAGTCGAGCCCGAAGCCGGTACCCGGTGACATCTCGCCCAGTTCGCGTGGCAGCTGGTTGCGATGCATGAGCGCGATCGTCAGGGGCGACAGAATCCTCTCACCGTCGAGCTCGCCGCCATTCAGCACCATCTGGCAGAAGCGCATGTAGTCCATCGTCGAGGCGACGAGGCCGCCGCCACCCGAGAAGAAGGTGGTGGGCTTGAGATACGGCGAGTCCGCGGGGTCGCCCCCGCCAAACATTTCATCGGCAACGAGGCTGCGGTCCTCGCCGTAGCCATAGACCGTGGCGAAACGGTCAGCCTTGTCCGGCGGCACGTGAAAGCCGGTGTCCGTCATGCCGAGAGGATCGAAGATGCGCTCCTGGAGGAATTCATCGAAGGGCTGGCCGGAGAGCACCTCCACCAGGTAACCCTGCACGTCGACCGACACGCTGTAGTGCCACATCGACCCCGGCTGCTGGCGGAGCGGAATCTTGCCGAGCTTGTCGACCATGTCCGCGAGGGTCCCGTTGGGGTCGAGAACATTGGCTTCCTGATAGAGGTTATCAACCTGCGAGGCCGAGAAGATGCCATAGCTCAACCCGCCGGTGTGGCTCATGAGCTCGCGAATCGTCATCGGATGATCGGCGTCCTCGAGCAGCGGCCCATCGGCCCCGGCGCCGGCCGCAACCTTGAGGTCCGTGAATTCCGGGATGTACTTCTCGACCGGGTCGCTGAGGCGAAAGCGCCCCTCTTCGTAGAGCATCATGAGGGCCACGCCGGTGATCGGCTTCGACATCGAGTAGATGCGGAAGATCGCGTCGCTCGACATCGGCGTCTCCGAGGCGATGTCCTGGCGGCCGAACGTCCCGGCGTGGGCGATCTTGCCGTGGCGCGCGATCATGGTCGTGATACCGGCAAGTGCTCCGTCGTCGATGAGCTGCTGCATGCCGGCGTCGAGTCGTTCGAGCCGCTCGCTCGACATGCCGACCGATTCGGGCGCGACGACCGCCAGGTCTCGCACACTCGGCGGTGCGATGTCGGCGGCGGCGGACGTGTCGCAGGCCGTCGCGGCCAGACTGACGAAGAGCACGGCGACAAGCGGCAAGAAGACGGACGCCTTGAGTGCTTTCATTGCAAGATCCCCCACGCGCTGTTCCGGAACCGAGGTCTTATCATACCCGGTGGGCCGCGTCTTGCGACACGCGGGTCAAGAGGGGTACCCTCGACCCGCTATCTAACGCCCAACCGCGCAAACACGAGAACCGGAGCGATGTGAGCGCCTACAGGACCGGCCTGATGTAGAAAGGGCGGGCTGAGAAAGAGAGAGAGACCCATGCACGAAATAGCCGCAAAAGCGTTGACCCTGGCGCACGACACCTTTCGTTGTGGCGTGCCTCACTTTCGCGAGCGGCGCTTGATTCCGATTCGCACGTCGGCCCATCTGATCGTGTTCGACGCGGAGAAGATCAGCCCGCTGTACACGATGCTCGAAGTTCAGCCGACCGACGAAACCAATGTCGGGCGCAAAGACAATTTCAGCAGTGGCGATGTCACGCTCCCTGACGAGCTGTGTACGACGGAAAAGCACTACGCCAACTGGAATAGAGCGCACCCCGATTTCCCGGTCGACAAGGGTCACAGCGCCGGGTCCCAGTATCGTCGGGGCGACGTGGTCGAGCAGTCTGATATCGACACGTTGGCCGGCGTCACGCCCGAAGCCAGCAAGACGAACAGGAACTGCAAAGGGCCACTGGAATCAGCGATTCTGGCCTACGCCAAGAACCACACGCACACCTACCTGGTGCAAGGGCCCGTCTGGTACGGGACGGCACCCGTTCACGGAAAACTCGAGAACGGTCAGTGGATTCCGGATGCGCTCTTCATCTCCGCGATGTTCCTGCACCGAAAACTCGTCAGGTCGTGGACATGGGTGATGGAAAATGCCCAGACGGTCGAGGATGCCAACCTCCACGAGGTCACGCTCGATGAGGTGGAGCAACTCACCGGCCTGTACCTCTGGGGGAATGTCAGTGCCGACCAGTTCAACAAACGTCGGAACAAGCTGAGGGGCGATGACTGGTGGAAGGCGGGCCAACCGGCGCCGAGGGAGGTGACTGGGTAGAGGAGCGCGCGTGAGCCCCCCTCGGTCAGGGCCGGGGGGCGCGCTCCTCGAGTGTTGCGACCGGTTGAGAGCGACCGTGAGCGATGGACGACGGGGGGGCGTGGGCCAACGCCCGGTTACTCCGTGACGGTCACGGTCACATCAGAGTCCGCGCCCAGTGCGCCATCCGCCGCGAGGCAGCGGAGCACGTAGGTCCCCGGCTGGCTGAACATTACCTCGACCCGCCAGGTGTCGTCCTCCGGCAACGGCGGGGTCTCCCAGTAGTTCGCCCAGGGTGAATTGGCGTGCGCGCGGCTGTCTTCCCAGACCTTCGCCTGCAGCGGATCGAAGGTCGCCTCTCCGGGACCCCGATACACGTACCACGACAGCCGCAGCCCTCTGGCGCTGCCGACGGTGCCCTGCCCGGGTCTTCTCCAGAGCGGATTGTCAGACTGGCCCTCGCGTGACCTCGATCGCCTCAGCCGTCGTCCCTGCCGCGGTTCCGGCACACCGTCGTCGGTCGCGATCGCGACCAGCGCCAGCGGTTCACCCACACGAACGGTCCGCTCCGATGGGCCTTCGACCGTCAATACAGGAATCACGTTGGCGCGAATCGTCGGGTTGCTCGACCCGGCGCCGATGGCCCCCTGCTCGGACGCCTTGACCATGCTGTCGACCTTGTAGTCGATCGCCAGGGTCGCATAGGCGGTATTGGTTTCGCCCTTCGCCGTGAGCGTCCAGATCATCTCCTCAGCCCCGTCCGGCACCGGCACGCGAAACACGAACCGGTTCCGCCGGGGTTGGAAACGGGTGGGCTGCCCCTGGTCGGCCGTCGCGGGCATGAACTCGCCCGCTTCCTGACCGTCCGTCGCGCTCCCGCTGACGGCGACGTAGTTGTCAGGACCGACCGGGACATCGAGCTCTTCTTCCCAGTTCGCGTTCATGTATCCAAACAGAAAATACCGAGCCCCGTCCTCGTCCTCTTCCCATCCCTCGTAGGCCGGGAACACCGGCTGTCCGGACCGGTAGGTCAGCTGCGCGGTGAGGCCTTGCTGGGTCGCCAAGAGCGCGACCACCGCGAGCAGCACCGCTACGCGACCCGACCAGCGCGTCATCCGGAACGAGGTGAGGTTCTTCAGTATCGCGGTCATCATGCCACCCATCCAGCTATCCCTCATCCATCAAACATCAGGCATCAGGCATCAGGGACACAAACTGCACACGGTGTTGCCGTCCCAATAACTGCAGGGCCGTCACGGGCTGATGCCCCGATGACGGCCCTGTCAGTGCTCACCGGTTCGCCGATGGCGCCCGGCTACCTCGTCCCGTCGGAGGCCTGACCGTCCGTGGTCTCTTCGTTGTCCTCGCCGTCCTCGCCGTCTTCGTCGTTCACGGCCGAGAGGGCGCGTTCTGCCCGGGCCAGCGCTTGCTCCGCTTCCTCCACCGCCTGCGTCGCCAGCTCCTCCTTCGTCAGGGGCAGAGCCATGCACAGCGGGCACCCGATGAAGTGGTCGTTCTTGTCGAGAGCGTGCTGCTCGCGCCGCAGCGCCATCTCTTCCTCGAACTGCTCGTCGGTCAACGAGACGCCGTGCCCCAGGTCGAGGAACATGTTCGAGACGGACCGGTTGCCAGACCCCTGCCAGTTGCGCGAGTCGGGGATGTTCCGGTTGCCGGGCGTGTTGTCCATGTAGCCGACGATGTGCAGGATGGTGCCCTTTGGCAGCAGCGGCTCGTAGCCGTGCGAGTACTCGTACCCACGCACCCAGTTGTGGTCGTAGCCGGCACAGGTCAGCGTCTCGACGTTGTGCCCCCAGATCGCCTCCAGGCACATCCGAGCGCCTGGCGCATGTAGGTGCGGTTCAAACGTGGTGACCTTGGTGTTCTGCGCGAGCACGTTGTAGGCGTGCAGCTGCTGGTCCTTCTGGTTCGGCCTGATGTCGATGTCGATGCCGTTCCCGAGACCGCGCGATGCGCGCGTGTATTTTGGCTTGTAGTCCTCGGGATGGAAGCGCCATCCGATCTCGAGGTGGGCTTTGGTGTCTTTCCCGTTCGAATGGAGGTGGACCGAGTTGGACACGACCCACGAGTTTGCCGGCAGCTGTCTGGCGCCCTGCGGGTCGAACACGTCGGCGTTGCGACCGACCTCGTGCACCGGCCATCCTGTGCTGATTTCGGCGTTCTCGAATGTCGGCTCCCCGGCCTCGTTGGTGTCGGTCGCCACGCGGGTGCTCCAGATCATGTGGTGCCAGACGAACCGTCCGCCGACCGTCTCACGGCTGTCCTCGGTGTCCAGCACGTCGTTGATCTCACGAATCTCGACAGACTTGACATACCGGGCTTCGTCAATCCCCACCGGAACGGAACTGATCTCGCCCCACCAGTCAGGGTCTTCGCCGCGCATGACGATGGGTTCGGTCACGGTGACCAGATCCGGGTCGCCAGCGGTCCAGACCAGGGAGTTCAGTTCCTTGGGTGGCGGCATGTCGGCCGGGTTGCCACGCGGGGCGCCGTTGTCGGCCCACATCGCGACCTTGGCGATTTCTTCGTCGCTGAGCGACGGGTCCATCTGGTATGCCTGGATGCCAATGTTCTTCTCGACATACCAAGGCGGCATCACGCCCGCCACGGGCCCCATGCCGGTTCGCGTCTTGATGGCGCGGGCCCAGGGGCGCACGTCCTCATACGTAATCAGTGACATCGGCGCGACCGAGTCCGGCTGGTGACACTGCTGGCAACTCCGTTGCAGAATCGGCGCAATGTCCTTTGTGAACGTGACATCACCTTCGTGAGTGGCCTGCTCCGCCTGCGCGGCCGCAGGCGTCACGGTGCCCAGGCCCACCAGGACGGCCAACGCCATCCCGAAGGCGACGCCGATGCGCTTCGTGGTCACCATCGATTGCACTCCTTTTGACTTGGATGTACCCATTACGTCCGCACTTCCCCAGGGTAGGGTTCCGCCCTCGATTACCAGGCTACACCCCGACCTCCGTGTGCCGCCGGTTCAGCGCAGTACAGATGGTCTCTTCTTGAACTGCACCCGATCGCACCTTTATACACCCACCGGCCGCCGAGCGCACCATCTTATTTAGAGTCCACCCCGGTCCTCAGTCCACCCGGGTCCACTGTACGGTGCGGCCGAGCAGCCGCACACCGAGCCATCCTCGCACCTTCAGCACGCCGTCCTTCAACTCCAGGTCAGCCTTGTACTGCTTGCCGCTCTCTGGGTTGTAGATGCGGCCGTTCTTCCACTTCTCGTCGACGAATTCGAAGTTGAGAATGAAATCCGCCCCGAGTAGGGGCCGCTCCCGAAGGGCTGGGTCCGGGTTCTTGACGTCGACGCCGCCGCCCGGTGGTTCGTCTTCGAACCGCACGAACTTGCCGTGATACCTGCCATCGCGTTCGTAGACCTCCACCTGCGCGCCATCTCC
>Ga0114996_10008454_pt1 | contig 11431 bp, 17 predicted proteins | sample ArcticOcean_MG_C_4_FD_87039 | JGI IMG/M metagenome (GOLD analysis project Ga0114996, IMG submission 87039) | Marine microbial communities from western Arctic Ocean - ArcticOcean_MG_CB4_134 | ecosystem: Environmental > Aquatic > Marine > Oceanic | place: Arctic Ocean: Canada Basin | collected... | reverse complement strand
TACAAAAGATATAGCTAATACACTTTCTGAATCTGATGTAATCTTTGAGAAAAGATCGTTCGATGAGATTAATCCAGACGAAATTGGAAAATTTGACTCATACATTTTATCTGGTCGACGTCAAAACGATTCAAAAATGAATGCAAAAAACTCAAAGATAATTCTACATGCAGTAAATGAAAAAAAGAAACTTTTAGGAATTTGCTATGGAGCAGAAATTCTGGCTCTTGCACTTGGTGGAACTATTCGTAAATCTTCTGTAATACGAGGAGAACAAGAGATTTCATCTTCTATTGAAAATTCTCTCTGCAATGGAAAAGGAACTGTTTTTGAGAGTCATTCGTATGAAATTTCAAAACTTGGTAACTCGTTGAATTGTATAGCAGAGTCTGAAAATTGTAAAAATGAGATTATAAAGCATAAAGAACTACAAATCTATGGTACACAGTTTCACCCAGAGATGACAAAAGATGGTCAAACAATGATTGAAAAATTTACAAGACTTTGATGATATTAATATGATAAAATTAATGCATTAACATGAGCGAAGAAGTTGAACACGAATTAATCTTACCTCCAATTTCAGATAATGATAACATTTGTTTACCACTTTCAGTAAATGCGGTAGCAAAATATTGGAATATTGATCTTCCAATGACTGAGGCAAATGAAATTGCATCAAAATATGCAGGAATGAATGGAAGTATACTCATTGAAGGAATAAATCTTGCAGAACGACATGGACTTTCTAGTTTAATTTTACATTCTAGTATTGCAGAATTAAAACAAGTAATTGATATGGGAATCCCTCCAATTGTTATCTTACCTGGATTACATGATATGATACAACACGCATCAGTTATCTCTGGTTATGATGATAAAGAAAAAACAATTTTCCATTATGTTCCTGAACAAAAACCATCTGAAGAAGGAATTCAGGTAGGTGTAATACCTGAGAAAAGATTTGAAAAACTTTGGTCTGAAGACGGATGCTTGATGGTTCTCTTAGGACCAATTGACATTCTCTCTGCACTCAAATCTGATGAGAGTAAAACAAAATCAAATAGACTTTGCTTTGAATCAGAAAGATTCAGCCTGCAAAAACAAACACAAAAAACAACTAATTCTCTAGAAAAGGCAATCGAACTCAATCCAGATAATTCAACTGCACTGTGCCTTTTAGGAGGCATACTAAACGAACAGAACAATCCTGAATGTGTCTCATATTATAAAAAAAGCCTAGAAAAAAATGAAAATTGTTACTTGGCTTATCGTGGTCTTGGAAATTTCTATCTAAAAAATCAAAAATTTGATAAATCTGAGGAAAATTACACTCTTGCAATTAAAATTAATGAGAATAGATTTGGTCCTATATACAAGAATCGTGGGTATGTTAGACAACAACAAAACAAGATGGATGATGCAAAACAGGACTATCAGAATTATATAAAATTCACTCCAAATGCAAAAGACCGTGGAATGATAGAACGTGCATTAAATGAAATGTAATATCCAGATCAGAATTATATAGTTTAAACAGTTACCAAAATTATGCTTGATGCGAGATGTCCTGAATGTGAAAATGTAGCTAAAGTTAACGACGAAATTACCAAAGTAACATGTCCACATTGTAAATTTGAAACATCATATGATGAATATCTGGAAATTATGAAGGATCAAGCAGTTAACATGGCAACAGATTACATTCCTGACAGATCTGGTTTTTGATTACCAAACTGATCCTTTATCTGAACAATCCATATGCGATCCACATCTAGGACAGATTAAATGACAGGCTTGCACGTCGAGCATTATTTCGTTACATTTGGGACACTCGACTTTTTCTTTCATGTTTTGTATCAGATAAAATTGAATTAAACATTTTTTACAAATTAAAATTGTCCAAAGGTTAATTAGTAGTTCACAAATTTTTGAGATCGCAATGGCTAATTTCAAACTGACAATTTCAGATATTAAAGGTAAATCCATCACCAAGGAACTCAAAGAAGGGGATGCAAATCCACTCATGGGTCTCATAATTGGTAATGAAACTGATGCTGCAATTGTAGGATTAGCAGGAAAATTGAAAATTACTGGTGGAAGCGATAAATCTGGTGTTCCAATGAGAGGAGACCTTCACGGAATGGCAAGAAAACGAGTTTTACTATCAAAAGGAGTTGGACTTCAAGATACTGAACATGGATTGAGAAAAAGAAAACTTATCAGAGGAAATACCGTTTCTGATGAAATATTCCAAGTAAATTGCAAATATGACGGTGAAATTAAAGATGATTCACCTCCAGCAGAAACTGAAGCTACAGCAGAAGATGCACCTAAAAAAGATGCACCTAAAAAAGATGCACCTAAAAAAGATGCACCTAAAAAAGATGCACCTAAAAAAGATGCACCTAAAAAAGAATAATTTTATTTTTTAAAAAAACGGATTGTAACCCCATTGTAAAAGTGCTTGACGTTGACGTATTCTGCATGTATGATCACCTTTCTTGCAATTTTTTTTAATTCCTCCAATGTGTCTAGGACCAAACGCTTTCCATCTTTCTATTTGGGTTCTATCCATTACTGGTATGCGTCGTCCCATTGTATACCTACAATACCATTGAAACCATCCAAGTGGGTCTTCAGGAAATATCCATCCTTTTGATTTCCATTCTAATCGTGACTGACCTGACTTTATTCCAAAATAATTTAATTTCACATCGAATCCTTTCTTGCTAATCTTTGCTTTCTTGAACCATCCTTTTGGATACTCATCTATATCCTTTCCAAAATACCATCCACCAAAAACTCCCATTCCTAACATCTCCTTTGGTGAAATTTCTGGAGAAAAACCATCTTTCATAATTTCTATAATTACTTTGAATTAATAACAAAATCAGTCGTTCATTGTTTGTCGTAGGCGATGCTGACCCATTCCAATTTTCCTATGTCCTTGTTTGATTAATTCCATTGCACACTTTATTGATTCTTCGTACGTATGCTCTGAAAGTTTTCTTTCACACAAATTACACACTGGATCTGTCATGTCTTATTATGCACATTATAAGAAAAAAGGTTTACTAATTACAAATTTTTGTTGTAATAATTACAATTTTCCAAACTATACTATGAATAAATTATAGGATCCTTTTTTATAGTAATTATCAAGCGATTTGATATGACAAGACTTGCTGGAAAATTAGCAGCTTTAATGCTGATTAGTGTTTTAGTAACATCCGTTGCAGCAACTCCCGCATATGCTGATTGGGATAAAACAAACTATCCTTCAATACAAGGAACAATTCCTATTGCAGATGGTCAAGATTTTGCAGAGTTGAGTAACATTTCTCTAGTTGATGCAATGTCTACAGCAGAAAATGCTGTACCTGATAGTAAGGCCATTTACGGAAAACTTTCTGTGATTAACGGTTATCTTGTATACAAAATTGTAATGATGGATGAGAATAGGGGTCATAACAAAGTTCTAGTTGATGCTGGAACTGGAGAGCAACTTTACGTATCTGATGTTGTATCAAAGGATTCTTACAAAAACAAGCGTAACTATGATAAAAAACACAACAAAAAAATGAAGGATTACTACAAGGGAATGACTCCTGAGCAAATTACTGAAAAGAAAAACCAGTTTAAAGAAATGGGTGATGCCTGGAAATCTATCTCACTTCAAGATAGAGCTGCAATGATTATTCATTTCATGCAGATGAAGATGCAATGGGATACAATGTCTGATGGAGAAAAAGATCTAAAGAAACAAGAAATGAAAAAGCAATGGCAAGAATTTTTACCATTATCTCCTGAAGAAAAGAAGCAAAAACTTGAAGATTATGTAAAATCTTTGAAAAATTAATCTGAATATTCTTTTATCTTCACAAGTGCATTTTTAATTGGTTCCAAATCTTTTGCTGCTTCTTGCAAATTTCCTAATAGTTTCATAAAGTACTCTTTACCCGTATCTTGTGCCTTTTCAATGTCTGCTTGGCGACATTCTAGTGCCTTTTCTAAAATCTCCAAATCTTGTTCTAATGATTGTGCAGATATTGAATTTTGTAACATTTGATCAATCTTTTGTTTAGTTTCCTCAATAATGGGAATTCTTTTTTGTGCTTGTCCTTGTAAAACCGGTGCAAACATCGCAGCTGCCTCTTTTAATTCTGGACTTTCATGTATGGTTTGCAATCGTTTTTTATAATGAACTAGTGCCTTCAAAACGATCTCATACCCACCTTCATCTTTTAGAAAGATTCCACCTATCCAAACTGGCATAATTTTTATTTTTTATCTACTTTTTTAGTCTTATTTCATGAGATTGGTTTTTTAATTCAAAAATTTGGTATTAAATCATGCTTACTACTTTACTTGAGAAAGTTTCTAATCGTCTTTGCATAAAATCAAATCTACAATTATCAATAATTTCAATTTTAGCAGTAACTGGACCTCTTGTAATTCTTGCAGCAGGAATATGGGATGCAATTAATCACATTCAAAACTCACCTGAATTTTTCTGGTCAGATCCACACATTGTAGTATATACTGGAGTTGCAATGGTTGCAGCTGCATCTCTATTTTCAATTAATCTATTGATAAAAAATTCTATTAATGGAATTCTAAAACGAGGATTACAACTAGTCATAATTGGTTCCATAATGCAAATTATCTCGGGTTTTGGTGACTCCATATCTCATGAAATGTTTGGAATTGATGGTTTGTTATCTTTAACACACCAACCGCTTGAAATTGGAATTGTTTTGTCTACATTAGGCGGATTTTTAATAATAAAATCTAGTCAAAACTCTAATCTTAAGACATTTTTACCATTCTCGATTGTAACTTTTCTACTCATGACCTTATGGCTTGTATTTAATTTTGCATTATACTTTGGACATTACATTCAATGTATGCCAATTCATTTGATATTCTCATCCGGTTGCTCTGTTCTGTAATTTTTTAACTTCATAAAAGATGTGAATAATAGTAATAATCCTCCTACAAACATAATTCCAGCTGGAATCATAATTTTATTGGAATTTGTACTTCCAATTTCAATTTCATAATCCATTTTTTCTTGAGAAAGACTTGTTAGAATAATTGTATGTATGCCTGATTCTTTCACATCAAAGTATCTAATTGACATCTTTGTCTCAGATATTCCCTTTGATACGGTATAATAATTGTCATCAACAATTCTATAAAAAATTCCTTGTCCCTCAAATTCTGGAATTGTAATTTTATAATATCCGATATCTCCTACCTCAAAATACAAAGATAATTCATAAGATTCTGTTTGTTTTAATGTCATGAATTGTTCTGTTTTATCTGACTCTGAAAAGACGATTCCTGTACCTGAAGTTCCAATTATTACAAGTAAAATGCTAATTTTGAATAGTGAAAGACGCATACAATTTTCACTCAATTTTTTTTCAATAAATAATTTGTTAAAATTTTGAAAATAATCTATTTTCTACATACTTTTATTCTTCAATCACGTATAGTGTGGCATGATATACGAAGGTAAATGTCCTTTCTTCAAAGTAATTGATGAGTTCATTTCACGATATATTCCAGATGATGAAAAAAAAGATGAAAAGTGATTAAGATTAAACATTCTGAGAAGCCAGCATCTTCCGTAAGTGGCTTCTCTCAACTTCATATTATCAAATATTTGGAAAAATAATAGATCATTTTTATTTATCACGGATGTGTATATTTCTCCATCATGTGGAGAAATACTACACCATTCCAGGTAGACAAGTTATGGTCACAAGTGGTTCATTATTACATTGATAAGAAGAAAATGTCAAAAGAAGAAGCAAACAAAATTGCAGCAGCAATTGTAAAAAAAGAAATTGAAAAGAACACTTGCCAAAATATAGCATGTCGACATTTGAAATCTAAACATATTGCACACTTGAGACAGTGTTTAGTTGATACCTGTCCATGCTCTGAATTTATGAAAATTAAAAAATTAATTTAAATATTTTTCCTGTAGCCTATCCCATTCATCATTTGCCCATGAAAGTTCTGCAAGTTTTCCTGGTTTTACGCCTGAAACATAACTCCAATACTTTGATTTTTTGACAAATTGTTGTTTTTCCCACTTAGCATTTCTTCTGGCATTTGGTGCATCATTTACATTTGCTAAAATATCTGCAATCTTTACAAGCTTTGCTTTTGCACTTGAAGATTTCAAATCTTTTGCATATTTTATTTCTTTTTGCTTTTTTGGTAAGCGATTATCTTTGGTAACTGACACCACAATTTCTGCAACATTTTTACCAAATCTATCTTTTATAGAATCAAAATCTGTATTAGTATCTTCTATTGTATCATGTAACCATGCAGCACAAATAGTATCCTTGTTTGTAACCTTCATTTTTTTTAAATTTTTTACTACATCTTTTAGATGAGAAAAATATGCTGTTTTGCCATTTTTTCTTAATTGACCTGCATGTTTCTTTTTAGCAAAATTTCTAGCATCTGTAATATTTGTCATATAACTATTGTAAAAAATTGAGTTAAAAAATCATCTATATTGTATTATTCAGTACAATATTCATGGGAAATATGCTAAAGGCAATGTCAATGATGCTTGTCTCTGTAATTGGTATTGGAATTGTAGCATATTCTATTTCTACTACGCCACCTGAAACTTCAATTAATTGTGATGATCAAATCTGCACTACAGGAATAATCGCTCAAGTAGTTGATGGTGACACTGTAAAATTTCTTTCAGATGATGGTGAAGAGATTAGAATTAGACTTGCACTTGTAAATGCAGCAGAACGCACAGATCCTGGTGGAGAAGAGGCAAAAATATTTGCAGAATCACAGTGCTCAGCCGGAAGTGAATCTGTTTTCATTTTAGATAGGGGGCAAAAACCATCATTTGACAGAGAAATCGGTCTTGTTTTTTGTAGTGAAATATCACTAAACGAATTACTTTTGGAAAATGATTATGCAGAAATTGATCCACGATTTTGTGGAAGAAGTGAGTTTGGTGGACTAGATTGGGCTGTAAAGCATGGCTGTGATTAATTATCTCCTAAAAACTCCTTGAAGGAACTTGGAAAAATTATGTCGTGATATGCATGTGGCACCATCTTTCTATTCATTAGTAGAAGTTCATGTGCTGCCGAATCTAGAACATATGTATCTGCCCAGTCACCATAATCTCTAATTGATCTTCCAAACCCTTGTAACAATTTCATAATTGCTTGTGCTTTGTACCATAAAGGATATTTTTGCATCTTTGTCTTTGTTCTAGTTTCAGACAGCATTGGATAAGGTGCTTTTGCAATAATCTGAAATCTTGACAAGTCTTCTTTTAGATCAACTCCTTCCCACAATGATGATGAAAGTAAAACTCCGTTTGTACTATCTGCATGTTCTTGTACAACTTGATCTTGTGTCTTGCCATTTGCATTGTAGCTGTGACAAATTCTAATCCTTTTTTTGTTTTCTTCAGAAAGATTTTCTAAAATTTTAAAGCATCTTGACTTTGATGATGTTAACACTAATCCTTTCTTGTCAGAATATTTTGTCATTATCTCATCAATTTTTTTGATTACTAGTAATTCATCATCTCGTGTTGAATTATAACTTAATCTTTTAACATCTGTAAACTCTACTTTTCTATTCTCGATTGGAAATGGTGATACCTGTGTATCAACAATTTCTACTACTCCAGGATCAAATCCTGTATTTTCACAGAAACTTTCCTTGTCTATTGTTGCAGACATGAAAATCTGAACTGGATGCTCAAAAAACGTACTAACATATTTTGAGATATCCAGTGGCTTTACAGAAAGTGATCTAAACTTACCACCTTCATCAAAATATGGTTTGTTTAAGATAAAATTTTGTTTATTTGAATAAATTTCAGAACGTGCTTCTGCATATTTTTTGTACTTATTTTCTAGTGTCTGAACTACTTCATAGTCTGGATTTTCAGCAAAAGCCCTGCTATCTTCTAAATTACTAATCTGTCTTGCATAAGATTCTGATAAGCCATCAGACAATTTCATGACATCATCAATATCTTCTAAATTATAATTTTCTACATCAATTTTACATTCAGTCAAATTTCTCTCATAGATGTCAATTCCAACAAACTGAATTATTTGATCTTCAATTCTATGTGCCTCATCAAAAATTGCAACTTTTTTGTTCAGATATTGTGCATATTTTTCTTTTTGATATTTCATCATCTGAAAATAAGAAGCATAATTCCATATGGAATGTGAAGAAATCAAACTCTGATATTTCTGTAAATAGTATAAACAGTCATCTGATTTTATTTTTCCTTCTGCAACTTCGGCAAGTTTTGGTTTGTATTTGCATTCTTTTTTTGTTTTTTTATCAAAACATGTACCCATGTCACATGTCCATTTGTTTTCCATAGCAAAGTCAGTCTCTGTCAAATCTATTCCATGCTTTTCCATAATTTTATGACATGCAAAATTTGGCATTCCCTTGTTTGGCTTAAACCACGGCATATCTCTGGTATACTGATCCTGCAAATGCTTTGATGCTGTTACAACAAATGAGCTTTCAAAATATCCTGCAATACTTGCAGCAATGAGTGATTTACCAATTCCTGTTGGAGCTGAAAGTAAGACAACTTTAACACCTGAATCAATCTTTTCTTGAATCTCCTCTATCAGTTTTTCTTGAAGTGGTCTTGGATCAAATTCCTTTGGAAAAGAGTTGAGAATTGTGTTTTGAGAAGACATTGTATAAAAAAATTTCTAAACTACTAAAGTTAAATCTATTTCAGCTATCTTGATTAACCATTTGTAAATAATACTGGCTGTGATTACTGATACTTCCATGCTAAAATCATTAAATGACTATATCTCACGAAGGATTCAAGAGATACCTTTAGAGATTAAAGAGACATTTCTAGAAACAAAAAAAGTTTGGAAGTGTGATAATGAACTTGATTTTCTTTACGGATATTATGTAGGAAAAATTGAAGAGGCTACATTGCATTATTTGTTAAAGGCGACTCGAGCATCAGCTGGTGGTTATGTTGATACATTTGAAATTAGGGGAATAATTGAAGAACACAGAGATGCATTATTAGATGCGATAAAGAAGGCATTGAATTGATTTACACTGTTCCAGTTGAATTCAACAAAGAATTTTTAGTCTTTTTTTGATTTAGAATGTGCTTTAATCATATTTGCCACTGCCCAACCTTTTCTTTACTTTTTGTGGTTTTGAATGTGCTTTAATCATATGTCTCGTTGTTCTTTCAGGATCAGAAAATTTCATATGACATATTTTACACACTAAATCGGTCGTAGTTTTAGATTTTTTTTTGAATAAATCCAATTGATCAAGATACAATTGAAGTGTATATAATGTTTGGAAGTATGTCCTGTATGTCGTATGTTGTAATTTTTTTGAGCTAAACGATTATACTAAATTATGATAAATTTTTACATCAATTAGATTGTCTGAAATAGAAACCATTCAACTTGCACAAGATTTGTCAATTTGCAGAATTCTAAACGGAATGTGGCAGGTAGCTGGTGGACATGGTCAAATCAATCACGATTCAGCTATATCACAAATGTTAGAGTATAATGAAAATGGATTCAACACATGGGATATGGCCGACATTTACGGACCAGCTGAATCATTTTATGGAGATTTTAGAACTGCATTAGAAGAAAGAAAAGGAAAAGAGGAACTAGAAAAAATTCAGGGTTTTACAAAATTTGTTCCAAATCCTGGACCAATGACTAGATCAATTGTGGAACACTACATTGAACAGTCAATGAGAAAGATGAATGTAGATGTAATTGATGTAATACAGTTCCACTGGTGGGATTATAATGATGCAAATTACATTGATGCACTCCATCAGCTAACAAAACTTCGTGATGATGGTAAAATTTCTCATTTAGCACTGACTAATTTTGATACTGAGCGGATGCAGATAATGACTGATAATGGAATAGAATTAATCTCAAACCAGGTTCAATATTCAATAATTGATCAGCGACCTGAAGTGAAAATGACATCATTTTGTAAAAATCATAATATGAAACTATTAGCGTATGGAACCTTACTTGGTGGATTACTTACTGAGAAATATCTGGGGGTGACAGAACCAACACGTGCAGATCTTGATACATACAGTCTTCAAAAATATATGAACATGATTAATGCTTGGGGGGGTTGGCAACTCTTTCAAGAATTACTTGTCACATTAGATGATATTGCAAAAAAGTATAATGTACAAATTGCAAATATTGCAACACGTTTTGTTTTAGATAGACCTGCAGTTGCAGGTGCAATAATTGGCTCACGACTAGGATTATCTGATCATATCACACAAAACACCAAAACATTTTCTTTAAAACTGCAAAATGATGACTATGGCAAGATTAAATCAATTACATCAAAGGCAAATGATCTCTTTGCATCAATTGGTGACTGTGGTGGAGAATATAGGTAATCATTAATTTACCTATCAATTTTTAATAAATTAATGAAGTTTTGCCCAAAATGTGATGATAGAATGTCTGGAGATCTATGCACTACATGTGACAAAAAGAAACTTCCTGCGAGAATAAAATTTTCAGATTATTCAAATCAAAAATTAAACAGCTGTGATAAAGGATGTGGAGGGAAAATCTACTTTGACGAAGATTTTAAAACAGAAGAGGGAAAATTCATTCCAATTGACAAAAACACAGGTCGTCCTCATAAATGTAAAAGAATTCCAGTACGTAAGAAGAAATTTTAGAAATGCTTATCTAAAATTGATATAATAAATTGTAATGGGATTAACAGAAGCAGATGCCAAGGCTTTGGCTAGTGAAGGAATTCTCTCGGCAGATTATGATGAGCATAAAGAGGCTATCGAATTTTATGATAAGGCCCTAAAAATTGTAGAGACTTCGGAAATTTATCTAAACAAAGGAATTTCTCTTGTAGAACTTGAAAAATATGAAGATGCAGTAACATGTTATGAAAAAGCAGGTTCTATCGATGCTAATGACTCTCTTATTTGGTATAATCGTGGTGTTGCACTGACAGAACTTGAGCGTTTTGATGATGCAATACTTAGTTATGAAAAAGCAATTGAAATATCACCTGGTTATGCAGATGCATGGTACAACAAAGGTGAATTGTTAAAGCATACAGGACTAGAAGACGAAGCAACTGTATGTTTTGATAAAGTCAAAGAGTTAGAAGGCGAATAATCATCTTTTGCGTTTAATTACAATTACGCCTGCTGCAGCTCCTGTAACTATTACGCCTATTATTACATAAAATATTGTTTGATTGCTGTCAGATTCATTTGATGTAAACTTTTCAACGTCATCAAGTGGAGCTTCTGAAATACGAATTATCTTGTCATTGTCACCGTTTGCTGTTAGGAGATACAGAATACCATCAGGTC
>Ga0114996_10008452_pt1 | contig 11433 bp, 7 predicted proteins | sample ArcticOcean_MG_C_4_FD_87039 | JGI IMG/M metagenome (GOLD analysis project Ga0114996, IMG submission 87039) | Marine microbial communities from western Arctic Ocean - ArcticOcean_MG_CB4_134 | ecosystem: Environmental > Aquatic > Marine > Oceanic | place: Arctic Ocean: Canada Basin | collected... | reverse complement strand
GCCGTGCCCTCGAAGTAGGCGTTCGAGGTCCCGACGTGCGCCGAGGTGGCCAGGGCGATTGCGCCGATCACCAGAAGGCGCGCGAGCCGTCCGACGACGGTGGGGCCCCCACGCCGGGCGGCCACCGATGGTCGTCGGGCGTGGCGTTGGTGGCGTGGGCCAGGGAACACGCTATCTCCGGACCCGCGACATCCAGTTGCCCCACCAGAGACCGGCGGTGGCTGAGGTCGCGGCGACCAGGGTGGTCCAGCCGGCGCCCGCCATGTTCAGCGGCGGGGACCAGAACTCGTACTGCCAGTCCCCGGGAGTCGAGTTGTAGTCCCACTGGTCGGCGGCGAACACGAAGTTACGAGCGCTCTCCGAGATCAGGAACTCGGCGAAGTACCACTGGACGACCCCGAGCACCAGCATCGCCGCCAGCCCCGCGCTCAGCGCGGCGCTCCACTGCCGCAACCGTCCCGCGCCCGCCGGCAGGCGGTGCATGATGAGGTCGACGACCAGCGCCGGTATCACCAGCAAAAGCGGGAACGCCGGTGGGACCATGTGGTCGACCTGCCGCAGAATCGGCGCCAGCATGGCCTGCGCCGGAAACAGCTGCAGGATCCAGACCATGGCGATGGTGCAGCCCATGTAGCTCGCGGCCGCACCGGTCGCGCCCCAGCGGGACCGCGCACTGCGGGCGAGTCCCACCAGCACGAACGGGAAGACAAAAGCGCTGACCACGAAGAACGGCGTGCCGTGCTGGTCGTTCGCGAAGGTGATGTATTCGGTGCCGAGCGTGGCCAGCATCAGAATGAGCACACCGCCCGCGTAGACAAACAGGAATTGCTGTACTCGCGCGTCGGCACGGGCGTTGTTCTGCCGGGCGAGCGCGATGAGCATCGCGCCGACCTGGATCGCCAGAATGCCGGCCGCGAGCACCGTGTGGGGCGGGCTCAGAATCTCCACATCGAGGCCGTAGGCGTTGTGCCACCAGTCGTCGAGCGGGCCGGACATGATCATCGCGAACGAGCCCCAGATGCACACCCAGGCGCCCAGCGGGCCGCGGAACCCCCAGAACGACACGCTGCCAGCCTTGTCGGCCTCGGACCCGGCGAAGGTGGTGGCGAGCACGAGCCAGCCGCACGAGAGCCCGGCGACGATGCCGCCCAGATAGATGGCCAGGTGGGCCGGGGTCCAGAAGGTATCCCGTCCGATCGTCCGATGCCAGGAGATGTCCCAGATCACGCCGACGATCACGCTGGTCGACGCAAAGGCGACCGCCCACAGATACCAGGGCGTGGCGGCCGATGTGACGGATACCCGGTGTGGCCTCTCGAGCACGGCCGAGGCGGCGTCAGCGGTCATGGTCATCGTCTACCCTCGTGTTGCGGCTCCAGCCGGCATCGTACCACCCTTGTCAGGGCCGATGCCCTGCCTTGATGAGCCCGACCTTGATGAGCCCGTGAGCTCTTCGAGCGACCGCAGCCTGGACCAGAGGGCGAGTTCTAGCGTGGCAGGGCGAAGACCCAGACGACGCCGCCCTGCGGCACCTGGCGGCGGCGGTCGATATCGCTGTTGTTGATGGCCCCCTGCATCCGCTGGGCATCGACCCCCCACCCGGCCTGGACGGCAATGTACTGCACGCCATCGACCGCAAAGGTCGACGGGACGCCGGTGATGCCAGAGTTCGTCGGGTGCTCCCAGCGCGTCTCGCCAGTGGTCGCGTCGAACGCGCGGAACAACCGATCGTTGGTGCCGCCCATGAACACCAGCCCGCCGCCGGTGGTGAGCACCGGGCCCCAGTTCTGCGACTCGAATTCCCGGGTCCACACTTCTTCGCCGGTGTCGAGGTTCCAGGCCTGCAGCTCGCCCAGATGGTCGGCGCCTTCGCGCACGAACGTCTGCGACGAGGCGCCGGTGAACGCCCGGCCCGGTTCGTAGTCGACCGGGCGCCCCTCCAGATACGAGCACAAATTCTCGTTGGCCGGAATATAGAGGAGTCGCGTCTGCGGGTTGAACGCCGCCGGCGGCCAGTCCTTGCCGCCCCACAGGGACGGGCAGAACTGCACCCGCCGTCCAGTGCCGGGGACTCGCTCCGGGTCGTACTCTGGCCGCCCCGTGTCCGGGTCCAGCCGCCGGAAGACGTTCTGCTCGACATACGGCACGGCATCGATGAACGAGATCGCGTTCTCTTCTCGACCAAGGATCCAGAGATAGCCGTTTCGTCCTGGGTGGACGAGCGCCGGCACCGTCCGGCCATCGCGGGTCACGTCGATCAGCATCGGCGCGTCCACTTCGTCCCAGTCCCACGAGCCGTTCCAGTGATACTGGTGGTGCCCTCGCATGACGCCGGTGTCGGCGTCCAGCGCGACGACCGAGTTGGTGTAGAGGTTGTCCCCCGGGCGCATGTCGCCGATCCAGGGGCCGGGGTTGCCGGTGCCCCAGTAGGTCAGGTTCAGCGCCGGGTCGTAGGTGCCGGTCACCCAGACCGGCGCGCCGCCGGTCCGCCACGCGCCTTCCGGCCAGCTGTCGTTGCCGGGTTCGCCTGGGCCCGGCACGGTGTAGGTCTTCCACAGCTGGTCGCCGGTCTCCGCGTCGAGCGCTGTGATGAACCCACGAATCCCGCGTTCGCCGCCCGACACCCCCACCATCACCTTGCCGTCGACCACCAGCGGCGCCATCGTCATGTAGTAGCCGGTGCGATAGTCGTCCACGGCCCGCTCCCAGGCGATGTCCCCGGACACGGCGTCAAGGGCCACCACGAAGGCGTCGGTCGTCGCGACGTAAACCTTGTCGTTCCACAGCCCGACACCGCGGTTGGTGGGGTGGAGCTGCAGTAGATCCTCGGGGAGCGGCCGCTTGTATCGCCACCGCACCTCGCCACTGGCGGCGTCAAGCGCCAGCACCTGGTTCTCAGGTGTCGTGACGAACATCGACCCACCGATGACGATCGGTGGGGCCTGGTGCCCCTCGCGGACGCCGGTCGAGAGCGACCAGACCAACTCGAGCTGGTCGACGTTCTCGACCGTGATCTGGTCCAGCGGGCTGTACCCCCAGCCGTTGTATGTGCGTCGATACATCGGCCAGTCGCCAGGCGCTGGGTTGCGTAGCACCTCGTCGGTTACCGGTGTGTAGGCGACGTCCTGCTGCCGGGCGGCCGTGGCCGGCAGGAGTAGGGCGGCACCCAAGGCGCCTGCCAGTAAGGTAACGATGAGTCGTGTCTTGATGTGTCCAGCCATGATGCACGCATCTTATCCGCACGCGGCGCTGGTGGCCACGGGCGTCGTAACTTAGACGAGGCTTCTCCCCGAGCCCCTCGCGGGCGTTGTTCAACACCCTGCTAGAATGAGCGCGCTTGTCATGCGCCTACGTCGCACCACTGGCCGTTTGATCCGGCTGCTAGCGGTCCGGGCATGAGTTCGTCCTCGTCGGCAGCACCCTGCGGGTGATCTTCGGTGTTCCCGGTGTGCCGATTTTTCCGGAGTCAGAGACCGCGTTCGTCTACGCGGACGCGAGTGCCCGGCTGACGTTCCGACTCGATGCCGCGGCGGGGTGACCGTCCTGATTCTGCATCAGGGGGGCAGTGATTTCGAGATGCGTAGGGTCGACCGGGGACAGTGAAGTAGAGGCAAGACAAGCGATGCAATTAATCTTTGAGCAGATCCGGGTGGGCGGCGACCGCAATTTCGCGTATCTGCTCGGTGACCGCGAGGCCGGGCAGGCCGTCCTCGTCGATCCGTCGTACTCACCCCAGGTGGTCGTCCAGCGTGCCACCGATCAGGGCCTGGCAGTGACCCACATCATCAACACCCATGGGCATCCGGACCACACGGAGGGCAACGCCGCCGCGGTCGCGCTGACCGGTGCGCCGATTGCGGCGCACCCCGGGGCGCAGACACAGCCGAATATCGGCCTGTCTGATGGTCAGGAGCTGTCGGTCGGGGCGTTCCGGTTGCGGTGTCTCCATACGCCGGGGCACTGCGAGGACCATCTCGTGCTGCACGAGCCGACCCTGCAACTGCTGATGACGGGCGACCTTCTCTTCATCGGGAAGGTGGGCGGCACCAAGACCGAGGCCGAGGCGCGGACCGAGTGGGAGAGCCTGCAACGCGTGCTGCGTGAGGTCCCGGACGAGACCACCGTCTGGCCCGGCCACGACTATGGGGCGCGTCCCAGCTCCACGATCGGACTCGAACGGCGCACGAACCCCTTCTTGCTCTGTGCAGATGTCGACGCCTTCCTACGGCTACGGACCGAGTGGTCTGGCTACAAGACGCGGTTGGGGCTGAAATAAGCATCTCCCCCCGCTCGTGTCGCCCATCATCGGTAGCGCGCTCATGTCGGTCAGTGGGTCAAGCCGTAGACGATGTAGTTCACCCCGAGCTTGTAGGCGTCATTGGTGAAGTCGACCGAGAAGAAGCCACCGCGGTCGGACCACTCCCAGTACTCGGCGATGTCGTTGTTGTAGTTGACGATCGACATCATCCGCTGGGTGGGGTCGTTATTCTCGAAGATGCCCCAGTAACTCGGCTCGACCCGCACGAGCGGGTGCGGAAAGTTGAGCGCCTGCATCCCGAAGAAGACCTGGAAGACCGGGTGGGTGACGTCGATCTCGATGAGTTGATGCTCGGGCAGTGCGCGGCGCACCTGGAACGCGAAGTTGTCCCACTGCCTTGCTTCGAAGTCGTCGAAGATGACGAACCCGCCTTTCAGCCAGTAGTCACGCAGCCCCTGCACCTCGCTCTCATTCATGCTCCAGAACCCCGGCTCGGAGATGTAGGCGATCGGGTGGGTGAACAGCTCGGGATCGTCGAGCCTGAAGACGTTGCTCTCGCCGAGATGCACGTCAATGGTCGTGATGTCGGCGAGAATACGAGGCAAGTTGAGGTCGGCCCGCGGGTAGTCGTGGTTCCAGGTCGACCGAGACCCGCCATAACGGATACGGGTGAAGACGAACTGGCCGGTCTGCTTGACCTGCCGGCTCGCCGCCGGGTCTGGCCGGAAACCCCGCCCTTGTCCGCTGACCACGAGCGGCAGGGTGAGCAACGCCGCGGCGAAGACGACGCGTGCGAGCATCATCACCGCCTCGTCTTCCAGTACTCCGGCAACCCGGGCCGCGTCTCCCGGACGATGTCCAGAATCGCCGCCCGGTCAGCCGGCGAGAGGCGGGCGAACCGGTCGGTCTCGGCGTCGCCGGTCAGTACCTCGAACAGTCGGTCATAGACCGACACCCGCACCGCGTCCGGCAGTCCGCCAAAAGCGTCGCTATAGACCATGTAGCTGAGCGGGTAGCGGAACAGCCGGGTCCGCAGGTCAAAGTCGCGCAATGACCGGCCACGCCGGTCACGCGGGCCACGCGCCGGGAAGCTTTCGCTGAAGCTGGAGACTCCCTCGATCGGGTCCTTGAGCGGGGCCTCGTCGGCGAACAGCATGTACCGAACGATTTCCTCGACCCCTCTCGCACGCTCGTCAGCTTCGGCGTCATCCACGACACCGTCGTGCTCGGCGATACGGGCCTCCCAGCCCACCCGGGTGAACAGGTTGATCATCTGCGTCTGGTGCTCGAGCGTCATCAGCGCGATGAGGTCGCTCGTGGGGGCTAGATAGTGGCTCGTGTCCACCAACCGCGTGAGCGTGGTGAGGTTCTGGCTCGCCGTGGGCACGGACCCGGCCGGGCTCGTCGGATCACGGGCCAGCGCGTTGCCAAGATGCTGTTGCGCGCCGTGAGTGCCGGTGACATACCAGCCGCCCCAGCGTTCCTCGAATGGGGTCCGATGGTCGGTCACGGCTGTGCCCAGGCGGAAGGCGGGTCGACCGCTGGCGCTCGTCGACACCGATCCGACATAGGGGCCCGGCACGCCCAGCGTCGCTGCCCCCTGATGGCACTGGAGACAACGGGACGGCCGGTTGAATCGCGGCCGATTCGATCGCGTCGTCTCGACGGTGTAGAAGACGGCGCCCCGTTTCGGGTCGAAGGCGGCCAGCTCGATCACGTCGGCGCCCCGGACGAATCCGATGGCGACCGTGTCGGAGAAATAGATGGATCGCGGGGTGCGTGGCGAGATCAGGGGCGCCTGGAGGCTCGTCTTCGAGAAGACCAGCGCCTGCGAGTCGATACGGACCTCCAGCCGGTCCAGCAGACTCGGCAGGTACCCGAAGCGGTCGTCGTAGACGAGCGTGACGGTCCCGGCCTCGATCGCCCGGGCCAGTCTGGCAACCGGGTCGTCGAATGGGCCGGTGGCATAGGTGATCGCCGGGTGGTCGGCTGGCAGATTGTCCCGGTAGGACTGATCACGCTGCCCCGCCGCACCGGCGGCCAGCGCGGCGCCGAGCACGCCGAGCATGCCAACCAGGCCGACGACTGTGCCGCGACCGATCCCGACCAGACGCCCAGTGCGCACGATGACTCGGATTCTAGCAGCCAAAGGGTCAGGGGGGCACAGTCCTCTGTCGCCCGCCTCTCGACTCCTGCCTTCGGGCCTTTTTCCCTGGTCCAGGAATGGACAAATCTCTTCGAGATACCTGCCGGATGGGCTACCCTGTCAAGCAGACTGGACGTGGTGCGCTTACCGGCACGGTGCTGGCGTACCACCCGTGTCACCAGGCTCAGACCCATGCCGTCCCGGTTGCTTCTGTTCACCGTCGCCCTGCTCCTGCCGACGGCCCCGTCCGTCTGCGCTCAGACGACCGCGCCAGTGGCGCTGGTGGGGTCCCATGCGGCGTCCACCGAGCTCCCGGCGGGTCCGGGTCGCGCACTACTCGACCAGTATTGCGTGACATGCCACAACAATCGACTCAGGCAAGGAAACCTGACGCTGGAGGATGTCGACCCGGCGCAGCCTGCCGTACACGCCGCGACCCTGGAGAAGGTCATCCGGAAGCTGCGTGCGGGGCTGATGCCGCCACCGCGCAGACCGCGGCCGGATGCGGAAACGGTGACCACCTTTGTCGAGGCGCTCGAGCTGGAAGTCGACCGTGCGGCGGCGGCTGACCCGAATCCAGGACGCCCCGTCTTGCACCGGCTGAACAGGACCGAATACGCCAACGTCGTACGGGATCTGCTGGCGATCGAGGTGAACGCCGAGGCGCTGTTGCCGCCCGATGACATGAGTCAGGGCTACGACAACATGTCGGACGTGCTCACGATCTCGCCGGCCCTGCTCGAGAGCTACATCTCGGCGGCGGGCAAGATCAGCCGGCTGGCCGTGGGTGACCCCGAGGCGTCACCGCACGTCGAGACCTATGGCGTACCGCAGCCCGTCTCGCAGATGCGACATGTGCCCGGTGCCCCGTTCGGCACCCGTGGGGGGACCGTCGTTACCCACAACTTCCCGGCCGACGGCGAGTACGTCTTCCGGATGTCGTTCTACTACGCGAGCATCGGGCCGTTGTTCGGCGACAACATCCCGGCCGAGGGTGAGCAGATCGAGATTGCGGTGAATGGCGAGCGTGTCGCGTTGCTCGACATCGACCGGAAGATGAAGACGACCGACGACCTGCGGACGGTACCAATCCGGATCGCGGCCGGGCCACAGCGGATCTCGGCCGCGTTCATCGAGCGGGCGTCGGGTCCGGTCCAGGACTTCGTCATGCCGTTCGAACGGGCGCTGGCCGATCTGTCGACCGGGCATTTTCCCGGATTGACGGGGTTGCCGCACCTGCGCAATCTCGGCATCGATGGTCCCTATGACGTGACCGGCGTGAGCGAAACCCCCAGCCGGCGTCGGATTTTTTCGTGCCGGCCTGCGACCGCCGTCGACGAGGTGCCCTGCGCGCGCGAGATCATCGCTGGCCAGGCACGCCGGGCCTTCCGGCGGCCGATCATCGAGCGCGACCTGTCGCGGTTGATGGCGCTCTACGAGACCGGTCGAGACGGGCAAGACTTCGAGTCGGGGATCCGGATGGCGCTGCAGGCGCTGCTGGCCGACCCCGAGTTCGTGTTTCGTTTCGAACGCACGCCGGTGGGGGCCGTCGCCGGAACGAGCTACCGGGTGTCCGACATCGAACTGGCGTCACGGTTGTCGTTCTTTCTCTGGAGCAGCATGCCCGACGAGACGCTCCTGGCGGCGGCCGAGCGGGGGCGACTGTCGGACCCGGTCGAGCTCGAACGCCAGGTGCGTCGGATGCTCGCCGACCGGCGGGCCGACACGCTGTCGAGCAACTTCGCGTCCCACTGGCTACACCTGCAGAACCTGCGCGACGTGCACCCGGACGTCTATCTGTTCCCCGACTGGGATGAGAATCTGAACCGGTCGATGCGACGGGAAACGGAGCTGTTCTTCGACAGCATCGTCCGTGAGGACCGGAGTCTTCTCGACCTGTTGACGGCCGACTACACCTTTGTTGACCAGCGGCTGGCGACCCACTACGGACTGCCCAACGTGAGCGGGAACCGGTTCCGGCGAGTGCCGGTGGAGCACGATGCACGTCGCGGGCTGCTGGGGCATGCCAGCGTGTTGACGCTGACCTCGGTAGCCAACCGCACCTCGCCGGTCATCAGAGGCGCCTGGGTGCTCGATGTGCTGCTCGGTACGCCCCCACCGCGGCCCCCGGCCGACGTGCCTCCGCTCGAGGAGAACGAGACCGGCCGGCGGCATCGGTCGGTGCGCGACCTCACGATGGAGCACCGGGCCAACACGTTCTGCGCCTCGTGCCATAACGTCATCGATCCGGTCGGCTTTGCGCTCGAGAACTTCGACGCGGTCGGCGCCTGGCGCACACAGGACAGCGGGTTCCCGGTCGACCCGGCCGGCACGCTCTACGACGGCACGTCGGTGGATGGGCCGGTCGCCCTGCGCCGGTTCCTGCTGGACAACGAGGATCTGTTCCTGACCAACTTCACCCGCAACCTGTTGATGTATGCCACCGGCCGGATCTTCCAGCCTTACGATATGCCGGCTGTTCGGGCGATCGTGGCACGCGCGGCGCCGCGGGATCATCGGTTCTCGGCGTATGTCCTCGGCATCGTCACGAGCACACCGTTTCAGATGCGGCGGGTCGATGGGACCGTCGCCGACGCCACGGTCGGGCAGCAATGAGACACGAGACCGAGTAGCCCACGGGCTGCTGACTGGAGACGAGCGCGATGTACATCACCAAGAAGCACATCTCGAGACGCACGGCGTTACGTGGCGTGGGCGTCACTCTGGCGCTGCCGTGGCTCGAGGCGATGATGCCGGCTCAGACGGCCATCCGTGGGTCGGCCGCGCAGCCTGGGACACGATTTGCGGCGCTCGAGATGGTGCACGGGTCGGCCGGGAGCACGGCCGAGGGGACACGCTTGCACTACTGGTCACCCGAGACGGTTGGCCCGGATTTCGAGACAACACCGATCTTGCGGTCGCTCGAACCGCATCGCGACTATGTGACGGTGGTCAGCCACACCGACATCGCGCCCGCGACGGCGCAGACCGAGGCCGAGGCCGGCGCCGATCACACGCGGTCGTCGGCGGCGTTCCTGACGTCCGTGCACGCGCGGATGACCGAGGGCGCCGACATCTACAACGGCATCTCGGCCGACCAGATCTATGCGCGGGCGTTCGGGCAGGACACGCCGTTGCCGTCAATCCAGCTTTGTGTGGAGGATGTGGGGTCGCTGACCGGCGCCTGCGGCTACGGGTACAGCTGTGTGTATGCCAACACCATCTCCTGGGGATCGCCGACGACCCCGCTCCCGATGGAGCGAGACCCCCGTGTGGTGTTCGAACGGTTGTTCGGTGACGGCGCGACGCCCACGCAGCGGTTGAACCGGCGGCGCGCCAACGCCAGCATTCTCGACGCCATCCTGGGGAAGGTCACCGACCTGCAACGAGACCTGGGCGCCGTCGATCGCGCGCGGCTCGATGACTATCTCGAGGACGTGCGCGAAATCGAGCGACGCATTCAGCTGGTCGAGCGGCAGAACGCGACCGGTCGTGGTATCGATCTCCCCGAGGCGCCGATCGGCGTGCCGGACGCCTGGACCGAGCATGTGCGGATGATGTTCGATCTGCAGGTGCTGGCGTTCATGACCGATGTCACGCGGGTGTCGTCCTTCAAGATGGGCCGGGACGTTAGCTCTCGGGTCTATGCCGACAGCGGGGTCGAGACGCCGTTCCATTCGCTGTCGCACCACGGTAACAAGACGGACAAGCTGGCCGAGTTCGCCCGGCTGAACGAGTTCCACGTCGACCAGGTCAGCTATTTCATCGACCGGCTGAAGAACACCCCGGACGGCGACGGCAATCTGCTCGATCACTCGATGGTCCTGTACGGCAGCCCGATGGGCGACGGCAGCGTGCACAATCATCTGCGTGTGCCGCTGTTTCTTGCCGGGCACGCCAATGGACAACTCAAGGGCAACCTGCACGTCATGAACCCGGACGGCACGCCGATGGCGAACCTGCTGCTGACCATGCTGCACAAGCTGGGTGTCGACGCCGACAGTTTCGGCGACAGCACCGGCGAGGTTGCCATTTAGCACGGGACTAGGGCGCGCGGAGGGTTCGGGGCAACGCCCCGTCTAGGAGTGAGCAGGTGCTCAACCGCCTGCTCGGGCGCGCAACTGCGCGGCCCGCGAGCCCGGCGTGGGGCGAGGGGGCCCCACAAGGGGGCGCGAGGGGTTCGGGGCAACGCCCCGTCTAGGAGGAATGATGAAGCGCGGGTATCGTGTCCGGCCCGTCGGAGTGGCCGGTGCCGCCGCCGTCGCGGTGTGTCTGTTCGCGTCTGCCGCGCTGGCGGCCGATGCGCCGGTCGCCGATGCGGCCATGGACGGTGACGCGGAGACCGTGCGGTCGCTGCTGGCGGGCGGAGCGGACGTGAACATCGCGCAGGGTGACGGTATGACAGCGTTGCACTGGGCGGCATTCCACGATGACCTCGAGCTTGCGTCGGCCCTCACCGAAGCCAATGCCCGTGCGGCCGCTGCCACGCGCATCGGCGCGATCACACCCTTGTCCATGGCGGCCACCAACGGCAGCGCCCCGATGATCGAGATGCTCGTTGGGGCGGGTGCCGGTGTGAACGCGTCCACCTCGACCGGCGCGACACCGCTGATGGCGGCCGCGACATCCGGGAGTGTCGACGCGGTTCGCGCGCTGCTGGGCCACGGCGCCTTCGTGAACGCACGCGAAACCGCCAACGGTCAGACGGCCCTGATGTTTGCCGCCTGGGAAGACCGGGCCGATGTGATCACGGCTCTCGTCGAGCATGGGGAGCACGTAGGACTGACGTCGTGGGTAGTGTCCATGGTCGAACCGCGGCTCGACGACGATGGCAATCCGCGCGCTCCCGGTCGCCCCCGCGCGCCCGGTGGGAATTCCGTAATGGGTGGGATGACCGCGTTGCTCTTCGCGGCCAGAGACGGTCATCTCGATGCGGTGCGCGCCCTGGTCGAGAGTGGCGCGGTCGTGGACCAGGTAGCGGGTGGCGACGGCTCGAGCCCCCTGGTGATCGCGATCGCCAACGGGCATT
>Ga0114996_10008449_pt1 | contig 11440 bp, 7 predicted proteins | sample ArcticOcean_MG_C_4_FD_87039 | JGI IMG/M metagenome (GOLD analysis project Ga0114996, IMG submission 87039) | Marine microbial communities from western Arctic Ocean - ArcticOcean_MG_CB4_134 | ecosystem: Environmental > Aquatic > Marine > Oceanic | place: Arctic Ocean: Canada Basin | collected... | reverse complement strand
TTCTTCACGCGTGCCGGCCTGGAGGCCGTCGAGCCCGACACCGGCAAGACACTCTTCACCTTTCCTTGGCGACCGGCCATCAACGCCTCGGTCAACGCCGCCACTCCGCTGGTCAGCGGCAACCTCATTTTCATCTCCACCAGCTACAATAAAGGCGCTGCATTGCTGGCGGTGAAGGACAACAAAACAGAAACCGTCTGGTCGCGCGATGGCGTGATGAGCAACCAATACGCCACCTGCGTTTTGGGTGAGGGCCATCTTTACGGTTTCCACGGGCGGGCTGACGCTGGCGGATGCGAACTGCGCTGCGTGGAATTAAAAACCGGCCGCATGAAATGGAGCCACCCCGGACTGCGCTCGGGCACGGTGACACTGGCAGGCAACGAACTGCTGATCCTCACAGAGCGCGGTGAACTCCTGCGTGCACCCGCTGACCCCGCAGCCTTTCGTCCCACCGCGCGCGCGCAAATCCTCGGCTTCACTGTTCGCGCCTGCCCCGCGCTGGCCAACGGCAGACTCTACGCCCGCGACAACAATCACTTCGTATGTGTCGACCTGCGCAAACCTGAATAACAACTTATAAAAATGAAAACGACTGTGCTTACATCTATGTTGCTGTTGGCCACCTCGGTTGCGGCCGATGACTGGCCGCGGTTTCTTGGGCAGACAGGAAACAATGTCTCCAAGGAAACGGGGCTGCTTGACTCCTTCCCCAAAGACGGGCCGCGCGAAGTGTTCGCCAAGCGGATTGGCACTGGCTACGCGCCAGTGTCCGTGCGGGACAGCAAAGTAGTGGTGTTCCACCGGATGAGCAAGCTCTTCAAAGTGTCGGAGACTGACACGGTGCCGGACATTTTAAAATACATCAACGGCGAGCTGGCGGCGCTGAAGGTGAAAGAGCGCGTGACGCTGGACGGGCTTAAAAAAGCGCAGTCGGCAAATCGGCGGCGCAGCTATCTGGTGATGCCGCCGGAGGTCGCAAAACATTTTGATCAGGAAGTAGTGGACTGTCTCGATGCCAACACTGGGAAACTGATTTGGCGGCACGCGTATCCCACGACTTACGAGGATCCCTATGGCTACAACAACGGCCCGCGCTGTTGTCCCATACTCACAAAAAACCGCTGCTACACCTACGGTGCCGAGGGTGTGCTGCTTTGTTTGGATCTGAAAACCGGAAAACAAATCTGGCGGCGCAATGTTTTAAAGAACTGGAAAGTACCGCCAAATTTCTTTGGCGTTGGCAGCACGCCAGTGCTTGAGGGCAATCTGCTCATAACGATGATCGGCGCGCAGCCAAACTCGGGAGTAGCGGCGCTGGATGCCAAGACGGGCGAGACGATTTGGGAGAGCGTTGGAAAGAAAACGTGGCACAAAATGCCGAAGCTCGGCTGGCCCGGTGAGCCGCTGATGGACTGGCTTGGCGTTGAGAAGCAGGCCAGCTATTCCTCGCCAGTGGTGGCCACGGTGCACGGGCGGCGCGTGGCCTTTTGCCTGATGCGACAGGGGCTGGTGGCGCTGGACGCCAAGACGGGCAAGGTTCTGTTCAAGCGCTGGTTCCGCGCGCGCAACCCGGAATCGGTGAATGCCTCCAACCCGGTGGTGATCGGCGACCTCGTTTTCTGCTCCACCTGCTATTACGGCATCGGGTCGTTCGTGTTAAAAATTAAAAAAGACCTTTCCGGTTATGATGTGGTGTGGAGCAGCTTGCAGCGACGCGAGGCCAACCGGCGCCACGAGGAAGTGCTGGGACTGCACTGGATGACGCCGATTCTGCACGAGGGCAACCTCTACGCCAGCAGTGGCCGCAATGAACCGGATGCGCGCTTTCGTTGTGTCAATTTCAAAACCGGAAAGCTGCTTTGGGAGGTGGACGAGGGCTGGCAAAAGTTCGGCCGTCCAACCAGCAAATATGGCCGCAGTTCATTCGTGCTGGCCGATGGCAAGCTGATCGTGCTGGGCGAGACGGGCAAGTTGGGTCTTTTCAAAATTGGGCCACGGAAACCGGTCGAGTTGTCTAATTACAAGCCGCCCAAGTTGCATCACCCATGTTGGGGTGGCCCAGCGTTGGCAAACAAGAAACTCTACATCCGGAGCGAGGATTATCTGGTGTGCTTTGATTTGGCAAAGCAGGGAGAGTGATCCTTTTAGCTTCACACGACTGACCAGCTCCAGTTTACTTCCACCCACTGATGATTGAGGAAAATCTAGCCGCCGAGAAGAAACTGCTGCGCGATGCCGAGGCCAAGGGCGGCGTGGCGAAGTGGGCGACCTACTCCAAGCTCTCCGGCCCGGGCTGGCTGCAGGGCGCGATCACACTGGGCGGTGGCTCGCTGGCGGGCAGCCTGTACCTCGGGGTCATTGGCGGCTACCAGTTGCTTTGGCTGCAGCCGTTGATGATGGTGCTGGGCATTCTTATGCTCTCGGTCATTGGCTACGTGGCATTGTCGACGGGCGAGAAACCGTTTCAGGCGATTAACAGGCACATCAACCCCGTGCTCGGCTGGGGCTGGCTGATCGCGGCGATGATGGCCAACCTCGTCTGGGCCATGCCGCAATTCTCGCTGGGCACGGCGGCGCTGCAGCAAAATCTCGGACTCAGTGCGGACAAATATCTCTGCGCGGCGCTGCTGTTCATCATCGCGTCGGCCATCGTGTGGATGTACGACTCTAAGGGGGTCAAAATTTTCGAGTTCATTTTAAAGATGATGGTGGGAGTCATCGTGCTGAGCTTTGTTGGTGTGGTGGCCGTGATGGCAAACAAACTGCCTTGGAATGAAATCTTTATGGGTTTTATACCAGATTTCAGCCTGTTGTCGGAACCGGCAGACAAGTTCAAGGCGCTCATTGCGGAGTCAAGCGATCCAGATTACTGGCGCGGCGTGATCCTCGGCTCGCAACGCGACGTGATGGTCACGGCGGCGGCGACGGCGGTGGGTATCAACATGACTTTCCTGCTGCCATACTCGATGCTGCGCAAGGGTTGGGGACGCGAGCACCGCGGCCTTGCAACGTTTGATCTGAGCCTCGGCCTGTTCATCCCTTTCCTGTTGGCAACAAGCTGTGTGGTGATTGCTTCCACCAGTCAATTCCATGCCGACAACGATAAGGCGCTGAAGGATCCATCAAAAATAACCGGCAAAATGAAGGGCGCTTACGAGGGAAATCTCAAAAAATTCCAAACCCATATTGGCGATTACAAAAAGCCCGCCGGGGCCGACATGAAACTGGCGGCCGCGCTCGTAAAACGCGATTCATTCCAGCTTGCTGGATCGCTGGAAAATCTAACCAGCAAAACAGTTTCTCAAACGATCTTTGGAGTTGGCGTCGTCGGCATGGCGGTCTCGACAATCATCATTTTAATGCTCATTAACGGCTTCTGTCTCACCGAGGCGATGGGGCTGGAGATGGGCGGCATGGCGCACAAGGTGGGCTCGCTATTACCGGGAATCACGGGGGCGCTTGGATTCCTGTGGTTGTGGGGTGATGACGAGGCGCGCTTTTGGCTGGCGGTGCCGACAAGTGTGTTCGGCATGGTTCTGCTGCCAGTGGCGTACTTCACTTTTTTCTGCATGATGAACAGCAAGAGCCTGCTGGGCGACGCCATGCCCACGGGCTGCCGCCGGGTGGCGCTGAACCTCGCCATGGGCGTGGCGCTGGCAGCCTCGCTGATCGGCGCGCTTTGGTCCATTTGGTCCAAGCTGCAATGGGACGGACTGGCGGCGTTTGGAGCATTCATCGTGCTTATCATAATCGGTCAATACTGGCGCGCACCAAACAAGCGGCTGGATCGCACCAATGACCCGTTGAGTAAAAAGTAACTAGGCGCCACAAATTTGCCACAAGGTGCTTGCCTTCGCGCTGCTGGCAAATACAATCTGACTCCAACCCATTTGACATGAAGGAATACTCGTCTGCGGACATTCGTAACTTGGCGCTCGTGGGACACTCGGGCGCGGGCAAAACCATGCTGGGCGAGGCGATGCTCGCGACCGGCGGAGTCATTAACCGGCTGGGCAGTATTGAGGCCGGCTCGACGATGTCGGATTTTCAGGCTGCGGAACAGGAACGCCAGATTTCCATTGGTGCCTCGCTGCTGCACACCGATTGGCAGGGCAAAAAACTGAATCTCATCGATGCTCCGGGCTACCTGGATTTCCTCGCCGAGGCCAAGGCCGCGCTGCACGTTTGCGACTGCGCGGTGGTGGTGGTGAACGCCATTGAGGGGGTCGAGGTGGGCACCACACAAGTGGTCGAGTGGGCCGGCCAGAACAATTTGGCCAAGTTCGTGGTGCTCAACGGCGTGGATAAGGAGCACGTGAATTTTGACACCGCACTGGCCAGTGTGCGCGATTCGCTGGGCGCGGCGGTTACCCCGCTGACGATACCGGTCAACGCCGGGCCGGGCTTCAACCAAGTGCTTGATGTGCTGACCAAGGAGGTGGTGACCTACGAGACCGATGGCGCGGGCAAAAGCACGGCCGCCGTGGCGGAGGGAGACTTGTCGGAGCAGGCCGAGACGATGCACGCGGAACTGATCGAGGCGGTGGCAGCGTCGGATGACGCGTTGATGGAAAAGTTTTTTGAGGAAGGCAGCCTGTCGGATGATGAGTTGAAGGCCGGCTTGGGGGCAGCGCTTTTAAGTGGGGCGTTGATCCCGCTCTTCACGACCGCCGCGACGACCAACGTTGGAGTGAGCCGACTGATGGATTTTTCGGCCAAGTTTGGCATCGCCCCCACCGAGCGCGGGCCGGTGCCGGCGAAAAACAACGATGACAGCGAAACGGAGGTGGCGATTGACGGCAGCGACACCGTGCTCCTGATTTTCAAGACCATCTCGGATCGGCACGTGGGCAACCTGTCCTTTTTCAAGATTTACTCGGGCAGCCTGACCGCGGGCAAAGACCTGAAGAATTCCACGCAAAAAGGCAGCGAGCGCATTGGCCAGATCTTCACGCTCAATGGCAAGGACAACACCCCGGCCGACAAGCTCAATGCCGGAGACTTGGGCGCATTGGTGAAGCTTAAACACACGCACACTTGCGACACGCTCTGCGGAAGCAAGTCCGGCGTAGTGCTGCCGCCGATTGATTTCCCCAAGCCGAACATCCACGAGGCGCTGCGCAGCAAAACCAAGGGCGACGAGGACAAGATTGCGCAGGGCATGTCCGCGTTGCACGAGGAAGACCCCACATTCATTTACCGCGTGGATGGTGAACTGCACCAGACGGTGATCAGCGGCATGGGCGAGCTGCACTTGCGCGTGATTTCCGACAAGCTCAAGGAGCGCTACAACGTCGAGGTCGAGCTGTACGAACCCAAGGTGCCATATCGCGAAACCATCAAGGCCACGGCCGAGGGCAAGTACCGCCACAAGAAACAGTCCGGCGGCGCGGGACAGTTCGCCGAGGTGTGGTTGCGCGTGGAGCCGATGGAGCGCGATAGCGGCTTGGAGTTTGCCGACAGCCTGGTGGGCATGAACGTGGATCGCGTGTTCGTGCCGTCGGTCGAGAAGGGCGTGAAATCCGCCTCCACGGACGGCGTCATTGCCGGCTACCGGGTGGTGGATTTAAAAGTTGATTTTTATGACGGCAAAATGCACCCGGTGGACTCAAAGGACGTGGCCTTCCAGATTGCCGGCCGGGGCGCCTTCCGAGATGCGATGCAGTCGGCCCGGCCCTGCCTGCTGGAGCCAATTTGCAGCATCGAGGTGAAAATCCCGGACTCATTTACCGGGGCGGTGTCCGGCGACCTAAGCAGCCGCCGCGGACGGCTACAGGGCATGGACACCGCAGGGGGATTCCAAGTGGTGAAGGCTCACGTGCCGCAGAAGGAACTGTACCGCTACTCGACGACGCTGCGCAGCCTCACCGAGGGACGAGGCATCCACACCGAGGAATTCAGCCACTACGAGGAGATGCCTGGCGACATGCAGAAGAAGGTCGTCGCCGCGACACAGAAGGAGAAGGAAGAGGAATAGGTTTCAAAGTTAAAACCACAACTCAAAGCGCAAAAATTTGGCGGGTGCGCGGTTATCCAGTTTTGATTTTTTGAGTTGTGGTTTTTACTTTCGACTTTTAACTTTCCCTCAAGCCCCAATCCCCGCCACGAGCACGATCATCCCAATGATCACAAAGCAGATCGCAAAGCAGATCAGGAACCCCCAAAAGTCCTGTTTCGTCGGGCGGGTGACTTCCAGCTGGGTGTTGGGAAACATGCGCGTGTCATCGAAGCGTGATGGGTCGGCGTAGCTTTTTTCCATCTCCGCCTTGTCCTCTTCAGGGTTGGGATTCACGGGGGTTTTCATTCGCACATAAAGGCGGTCGAGGGTCTCCTTGCTGTTGGGCTTGGTGAACAGGCTGGCGAGGATCATCACCAGGAAGGGCACCACCGTGGCGAAGGGCAGATCGAGCGTCTTGATGGCGGCTTTGTTCATCGTCTTCAAATCGACGCCCAACTGGCCGATGATCAGCATGTCCAGCCGCAACCGGCCGCTGCCTTTCAACGGGCAGTCATATTCGTAAGTCACTTCCTCGCCATGCTCGATTTTTCGCCGGGAAATCTCCTTTAGCTTCTCGTCGCCCACCGGCTTGACGCTGCCGGTCCAAAACAGAGCCACCCCGCCACGCCGCTTGCTGTCGGTGAATTCCTCGCCGACCTTGCCGGCCTTGCCTCGGGCAACATCCAACGGCGAGGCCTTGACGGTGGTGGTGGTTTTAATGATGTGACTGGTGCGTGTGAGCGTGGGGCTGGTGGTCATACCCGAGCTGAGCAGTGGCAGCACGATGGGCAGCACCAGGAAAAACATCAGGCAAAATGTGAACGTGATCCAAGCCGCCGCGGTGGTGGCTCGCCGCCAGTACATGCCCACCCAGAAAACCGCGGCGAAGAGCATGGGTACGATCCATGTGAGCTGCAGGTTCTTGAACATGTCATAGATGGTAAACGCCATTACGACCGATCCAGCCACGACCAACGCGGCGATGATGCGGGCAAACTTGAGGCACTCCGCCTCGCTGGCGGCGGGTTTAACGTAAGGCACGTAGATGTTGCGAACGACGAGCGCGGAACAGACGAGCATGTAGCAGTCCACCGAGCTCATCAGCGCGGCGAGCAGGCAGGCCACCATGAGGCCGACCAAGCCGATCTTCAGTGGACCGAGCAGCTCGAGCGTGGCCACGCCCCAAGCCTTGTCGGCATCGGCGGTCAGGCTCGTGTCGCTGCCGTAGAGGGTCAGAACAATCAGCGCGGTGATTACCCAGCCGATGGTGCAGAAGCGCTTGATGAAGTTGCCGGTGACGAGACCCACGCGGGCGTCCCATTCGCTCTTGGCCGTGCCGCCGCCAGTGACGATGAAGTGCGGCGTGAGCACAATGCCCACCATGTTGATGACGACAATGGCCGCAATAGCATAAAGCGGAAACTCACTGGCGGTGGCGCCGCCGACAATGGTGAAGGCGCCCTCGCCGAGTTGCTCATGCATGATGCGAAAGCCGTCCATCATGCCATCGCCGCCGTGGGTCGCGGACACGGCGCTGAGCCCGAAGGGAATCAGCAGCACGGAGAGCAGAATTATGCAGACGCCCTGGATGAGATCCGTCCAGTACGCCGCCGCGATGCCGCCGAGCAGGCCGTAAGTGACTATGATCACCGCGATTATCGGCAGGAGCGAATACTGCAATGGCAACCCGAACAGCGTGTCGCCCATGAGCGGCGCGGCCACCTTGCCGATGGCGGTGAAAAGCATGGCGCCGTAGACCATGTAGTAAAAACAACCAAAAAGCGCGTAGGCCACGCCGATTTTTTTTGACTCATAGCGTTCCACGAACCAATCGCCCAGCGTGAGGCAGCGCATGCGGCGATACCACACGGCACTAATCCAGTAGATGGGCGTGACAAAGAGCCAGTACATGGTGCTCCACATGCCGCTCAAGCCGCTGGTGAAAACCGTGCGGGAGGTGTTGACCGGATCGGCCGAGCCGGTGCCCGCGCCGAAGGCGGCGAAGGTCTGGAAGAGCTTGCCGAATTGCCGGCCGCCCATGAAGAAGTCCTCCTGCTTCTTTTGTTTGCGCATCAGCCAGAAACCAATGCCGGCCATGACGGTGAAATAGACGAAGAGAACAATATAATCAACGGTTTGCATGCAGCCAAGTCTTTGCGCGGGGATGATACAACTTTGGGCGTCGGACACAAGCGCACAAAAAAACCCGGCCGCCATGCAGGGCCGGGGCGAAGTGTTTTCAGGGAAATTCTACTCTTCCTTCTTTTTATCCTCGTCACTGGCCTCGGGATCGGCTGTAGTTTCTTCCTCGCTGGAAGCTTCCTCAGACTCAGTTGCCTCTTTGGACTCAGTTGCCTCTTTGGACTCAGTTGCCTCTTTGGACTCAGTTGCCTCTTTGGACTCAGTTGCCTCTTTGGACTCAGTTTCATCGTAAGACTCTGCGACTTTCTCAGGCTCCTTGGTTTCTTCAGCTGGGGCTTCCGAAGTTCCCTCATCGGATTTTTCAGCAGTCTTTACCTCGGTCGCGGCGGGAGCAGGTTCCTGCCCAGCCTCTGCTACATCAGCTGCCTCAACCCACTCGAGGATTGCCATTTCAGCGGCATCGCCTTTACGACGGCCAAGCTTGATGATGCGCGTGTAGCCACCGGCGCGATCCAAATAGCGCGGGGCAATGTCGTCAAAAAGAATATGTACCACGTCCTCGTTTTCGCGCCAAATCTCACGGCGTTGCCGCCCCGTCACCGTACCTTGGCGACTAAACTGGGTGCGACTCGGGGATCTCAAGCGCGCGGCGGCCAACCGGCGATAGTGCACGGTCGTATCCTTGCCTTGGCCTTTCTTGCCGAAAGTGACCATTTTCTCAGCCACCACGCGCGCAGCCTTGGCCTTGGCGAGGGTGGTTTGAATGCGGCCTTGGCGGCCGTGGCTGGCCTGCTTGATGAAGCTGCACACCATGTTGGCAAGCATGCTGTTGCGGTGCTCGCTGGTGCGGCCCAGTTTGGCTGTTCGTCTGCGGTGTCGCATGGTCTTTAAATTTCTTCGTCGTCGTTAAATGTCAGCACGGGACTGCCGCTGGCACCGGTGTCCACGTGATCTTCACTCTGGCTCGCGCGGATGCCCGCAGCGATTTCTTCCATCACGTCGTCATCAAAAGTCATGCCCAGCCCCAGCTCCATCTCTACGAGCTTGTCCTTGATTTCGTTGAGAGATTTCTTGCCAAAGTTACGATACTTGAGCATATCGGACTCGGACTTGCTGGCCAGCTCTCCAACGGTGGTGATGTTGGCGTTGTTTAAACAGTTGGCGGCGCGCACGGAGAGCTCAATCTCGTTCACGCTCATGGCTAGCTGGCGCTTGAGCTCACTCTTTTCCTCGTCGTTGCGGCGATCTGCCTCTTCAAACTCAATGGCGTTCTCGTCGTAGTTCACGAACACGTCCAAGTGTTTGCGAAGAATGCCGCTGGCCTGGGTAAGTGCGTCGTCGGGCGTGATGCGGCCGTCGGTCCAAACTTCCAGCTCCAGCTTGTCGTAGTCGGTGCGCTGGCCCACGCGGGCGTCGCCAACGTCGTAGCGCACGCGCGTGACAGGCGAAAAGATTGAATCGATGGCAACCACGCCGATGGATTGGCCGGGTTTTTTGTTGTCGTCTCCGGAGAGAAATCCGCGGCCTATCTGCACCTCAAGTTCCATGAGGAATTTCTTTTTCTTGTCGATGGTACAGATGTGCTGCTTGGGGTTCACCAGCTCAAGGTTTTGGTTCAGCTCAATGTCGCTGGCGACCACGGCGCCCGCCTTGTTGACTGACAGTATGAGCACATGCGGTTCGCGCGGTGCCTGACTGTCGCGGTCATGGAGGAACTTGACCTGCTTGAGATTCAGAATGATCTCGGCCACGTCTTCCACCACGCCATCAATACTGGCAAACTCGTGGAGAGCACCGTCAATCTTGATGGAGGTGATGGCCGCGCCTTCCAGCGAGGAGAGCAGCACCCGCCGCAGCGAGTTGCCCACAGTGTGGCCGTAGCCAATCTCAAACGGCTCCGCCGTGAATTGGGCATAGGTGTCGGTCGCGGTCTCCTCGTTCTTGGCGAGCCGCTTCGGTTGTTCAAATGGTGCCAGTCTTATGGGCATTATGTTTTCCTTTGGTTTGCAATTTTAACCTGGCCCCCGGTGTTTATTCCCGTCGTCACTAGGGGCCCATATAATTGCGGTGCGGCCCCACCCGGGGACGCATCCTCTTTAACGGGAATAAAATTCCACGATCGTCTGTTCGTTGGCGATCGGCTGTAAGTCCTCGCGTGTGGGCAGACGGTTCACGCTTCCCTTCATCGCGTCGCGGTTGACAACCAGCCAGTCCGGCACGGTTCGGCTGGTGGAAATTTCCAAATTACGCGTGGCCAGCAGGCGGGACTTGTTGGAGTCCTTGATCGCCACGGTGTCCTCCACGCGGCAGGCGTAAGAGGGCGTGCGAACGCGCTTGCCCTTCACCAGCACGTGTCCGTGAACCACCATTTGGCGGGCCGCCGCCCGCGTGTAGGCCAGACCGAGGCTGTACACCACGCTGTCCAGTCTCGTCTCCAAAATCTGCAGCATTACCTCGCCAGTTACGCCCCGCTGGCGAATGGCTTTCTCGTACACGCCGCGGAACTGTTTTTCCATCAGCCCATAGTAATAACGCAGCTTCTGTTTCTCCATGAGCGCCAGACCGTAGTCGGTCTTCTTGCGACGGCGGGTCATGCCGTGCATGCCGGGCCCATAGTTTTTCCGCTCGAGATATTTCGATGGGCCAAAAATCGGCTCGCCAAAACGGCGGCTGATGCGAAGTCGGGGTCCGGTGTATCTTGCCATGGTGTTCCTAAAAAAAATGTTAAACTCGGCGGCGCTTGCCTGGGCGACAGCCATTGTGTGGCACGGGGGTGACATCCTTGATGACCGTGATGTCCAATCCAACAGCTTGCAAGGCGCGGATGGCGGATTCGCGGCCACTGCCCGGCCCTTTCACCCGCACTTCCACTTCGCGCAGACCGTGTGCCTGAGCTTCGCGAGCAGCACGCTGTGCTACCTGTTGCGCGGCATAAGCCGTGCTCTTGCGACTGCCTTTAAATCCGCAGCGACCGGCGGTTGACCAACTGACAGGGTTGCCCTGCAGGTCGGTGATGGTAACGTGGGTGTTGTTGAACGTGGCTAAAATGTGCGCGATTCCGACAGTTACATTGCGGGATTTCTTGGACTTAATGACCTTGACCTCCGCGGGGTCATCAGCCAGCAACTCAGCCGCCGTGGGAGCAGCCACGCTGCCCGGGGCACTCTCCTTCGCGGCGTCCCCGGAATCCTCGCCCTTTTCATCACTCGATTTTTTATCGCCCTTCTTTTTCCCGGAGGGCTTCTTTTCCGCCTTGGCAGCGCCATCCTTCTGGGCAGATTCCCCATCCTTGGAGGG
>Ga0114996_10008446_pt1 | contig 11443 bp, 9 predicted proteins | sample ArcticOcean_MG_C_4_FD_87039 | JGI IMG/M metagenome (GOLD analysis project Ga0114996, IMG submission 87039) | Marine microbial communities from western Arctic Ocean - ArcticOcean_MG_CB4_134 | ecosystem: Environmental > Aquatic > Marine > Oceanic | place: Arctic Ocean: Canada Basin | collected... | reverse complement strand
CCGCAAATACAACCAAGACCCCAAGCCCGTGAAGTGGCGTTACAACAATCCAGCGCGCCGTATCCGCGCCACTAAATAATCATCCGTTACAGTCCACTAGGGAACCTCTAAGCGACAGCTTATGTAACGAGCCTGCTGGAGTCGCTGGCCGTGCCCTTCCCGACTGCCTCACGAGGACGTCCATCATGACGCTGATCCGTCTCTCTGCGCTCGCTTTGCTCGCGCTCCCGGTGTCGCTATGCGCCCAGCAATCGGGCATCGACGCAGCGGCGCGCACGATTACCGAGGCGGATTACATGCGTCGCGTGGGTATCATGGCGCACGATTCCATGCAGGGCCGTGACACGCCCAGCCCCGGGCTCGATAAGACGGCGGCATACATCGCCTCCGAGTTCGAGCGGATGGGTCTTCGCGGGGGGGCGCCCGACGGCTCATTCCTGCAGCGGTATCCGCTTCGGTCTGTGGTCGCCGACCCCGTCGAGTCATATGTGCAGAGAGGTGACACGCGGCTCGAGCTCGGAGCGGATGTGCTCCCGCTTCTGGGCGACGTGATGAATGGGGAGTCGACGGCCGGCCTCGCGGTGGTCTCGGGCTCTGGGAACACCGCGGCAGGCCTCGCGGACAACGCTGTGCGGGGGCGGCACGTGTTGCTGGTGCTCCCTAGTACCGCCTCCGGCGTGGACCAGGAGGCGTACCGGACGCTCGTTGCCCTGACCAACGCTGGCGCCTCCTCTGTTCTCGTGACGAACTCGGCGGGCGACGACGTGTGGGCGGCCAACAGGGCCGGCACGCTGAGGGCCGATGTGGCCCGTGGCTGGGTCGAGTCGGTCCAGCGGGTTCAAGACTTCCTACCCGTGCTCCAGATCCGGAACTCGGCCGTCGCTGAGCTGCTTCGCGGCAGCGGTCTCGACCTGGGCGTGCTGCAGGCCCGGTCGGGCGGGGCCCTCCGCGTGGATCGAGTCTCCGGTGCGAACGTTTCGGTCGCGCTTCGCTACCGCGACGAGGAGGTTACCGCACCGAATGTCGTCGCGATTCTCGAGGGAAGCGACCCAACTCTGCGAGAGGAGTATGTCGTGATCTCCGGTCACATGGACCACGTGGGGATAGGGGCTCCGGACCAGAACGGCGACTCCATCTTCAACGGAGCAGACGACAACGCGTCGGGGACGACCGCGGTCATCGAGGTCGCAGAGGCTATGGCCGCGCTACCGACTCCCCCAAGGCGCTCCGTGATGTTCTTGCTTGTCAGTGGAGAGGAGAAAGGCCTGTGGGGCAGCGAGTACTTTGCGGACAATCTTCCGGTGTCCAGCGATCGGATCGTCGCTGACCTCAACGCCGACATGGTGGGCCGCAACTGGCCCGACACGATCGTTGCTATCGGGAAGGAGCACTCCGATCTGGGGACGACACTCGAGCGGGTGAACGCAGCCCACCCCGAGTTGGGGATGACGGCCATCGACGACCTATGGCCTGAGGAGAGCTTCTACACACGCTCGGACCACTACAATTTCGCGCGCGCTGGAGTCCCCATCCTCTTCTTCTTCAACGGGGTCCACGAGGACTATCACGGTCGCGATGACGAGCCCGAGCGCATTGACGCGGAGAAGGCCGCCCGCGTCGCGAAGCTGGTCTTCTACCTAGGCGTCGAGTTGGCGGACCTCGATGAACGACCGAAGTGGAATCCTGAAAGCTACGAGAGGATCGTCGACGGCCCATCCTGACGGGCCGGTCGCTGAACCGAGCGGAGTGTCCCCTGATGGGGACACTCCGGTGCGGAAAAGATGTACAGGCTCAGTTCAATTCGTCCGCAGCCGTAGGGTACTGCCTGAACAGGTGATCGAGTCGTAGAATCCTCAAGATTCTGGCAGTCTGCCACGGTAGCTCGCGCACCCAGACGCTGTCTGTAGCCGCCGACTGAAGGCGTGCGGTGAGGATGAGCGACAGATCACACACGTCCGGCTGTTCGAGCCCTGTGAAGTCGAATACGACGTGACTCTCCGTCGTCTTTGGGCCTCGCTCCTGGAGCCGGTTCTCCACCTCGGAAGCCTTGCGCTCGTCGTCCCGTTTCATCCCTGCCTCCCACGTTCTCTGGTCACCTCCCCCCAGAGGCTTGTCCTTATGAGTATCAAGAGTCGTGCCACGCCCGGGGTGGCCGAAAAACACCGTCGTCCGGTGGCCGGCGGACATTGCCTCCCACAAGATTCGCTGACGAAACGGGGCTTCACGATGGGCGTTTGAGACAGATCTGGCCCTCCGGGAGAGATGGAGCCAGTATAGAAAGCCGGACCGACTTAAAGGGGAGGTCTGAGTGATTCGAGTGTCACGTGCGCTACTCCTGCTCGCGGCCATGTCTTTTACAGCCGCGACCACAGACGCTCAAGAGCAGAGCGGTACGGAGCGGGCCTACTTCCGCGCCGTGGCTCGGTACTTCCAGATGCCCGAGGGCGAGATCGCGATTCTCCGGAATTGGGGGCTGCCCGCGGACGAGGTCCCCGTGCTGGTCTTCGTGGCCCGTAGAGCGGGCGTCTCGACTGAGGCGCTCGTCGCGCTGCGTGAGTCTGGGCGTGACTGGACCGAACTGTCGGTCCGTTATCAGATCGGTGCCCGCGCCCTTCACGTACCGATTCATGACCCGACATCGGCCGGCCGACTCAGCGCGCTCTATGACACGTTCCGCGATACGCCCGTCGAGCGATGGGGAGACATCCGCCTCAGCTCCGAGGACATCGTGGCGCTGGTCAACGTCCGCGTCCTTTCCCAGTCCCTCGGACTCGCGCCGGATGACGTCATGCGTCGGACGGCGACCACGACGTCGTTCGTAGAGCTCTACTCGCAACTCATTCGCTGATCGGCGGAGGCCATGGGCAAGCGAGGGGAAAACAAGAAGGCTGTGCGCCTCGGTCCGAAAGAGGCTCGGACGTTCACCAAGGCGCTTCTGAGAGATTTGCGCGCCTTCGAGGCGATGCTCGCGGACGACCTCTTCGAGTCTGACGTGCGACGCATCGGCGCCGAGCAGGAGATGTTCCTGGTCAACGAGGGATGGCGGCCAGCCCCTGTGGCGTTGGAGCTCTTGAAGCGGCTGGGTGAGCCCTACACCACCGAGTTGGCGCTCTATAACCTGGAGGCCAACATCGACCCCCGTCTGTTGCGGGGCCATTGCTTCTCGGAGCTGGAATCCGAGCTGCGTACGACCGTCGACCGTGCGAGGTCGGCGGCGCGAGAATGCGGCTCCGAAGTAGTCCTCACAGGCATCCTGCCGACGCTCCTGCGTTCGGACGTAACCCTCGAGAACATCACCCCAAGGGAGCGATACTACGCGCTCAACGACGCCCTCACCAAGCTGCGGGGGGGTGAGCCTCACCGTCTTCGCATCGAGGGCATCGACGAGCTCTACATCGAGGACGATTCGGTCATTCTCGAGTCCTGTAACACGAGTTTCCAGGTTCACCTGCAGGTGGGTGCGGCCGAGTTCGCGGAGGTCTACAACGTGGCACAGGTGGCCGTGGCCCCCGTGATGGCTGCGGCGGTGAACTCACCGATCCTCTTTGGCAAACACCTCTGGGACGAGACACGCATCGCGCTGTTCCAGCAATCGGTGGATGCGCGTAGCGGCACCTTGCATGTCCGTGAGCTCTCGCCTCGCGTGCGCTTCGGGGAGGGGTGGCTGCAAGCGTCCGTCATCGAGCTCTTCCAGGAAGATGCGGCCAGGTTCAGAATCTTGCTCGCGATGGATGTCGAGGAAGACCCGATGGAGATTCTCCGGCAAGGCGGGTGTCCCAGGCTCCAGGCGCTTCAGCTGCACAACAGCACAGTGTACCGCTGGAACCGCCCCTGTTACGGGGTCACGAACGGCACCCCCCACCTCCGCATCGAGTGCCGAGTGCTTCCTGCAGGGCCGACCGTGCTAGATGAGGTGTCGAACGCCGCGTTCTGGTCGGGGCTGGTGCTGGGCGCGCTCGAAGAATACGGCGACGTCCGCTCCAGGATCGACTTCGCAGACGCCAAAGCGAACTTCCTCGCGTCCGCCAGGCACGGCCTCGAGGCGGGGTTCCGATGGCTCGATGGGCGTACCGTCGGTGCCCGCCGACTCATCCTGGAGGAAGCACTTCCGTTGGCGAAATCAGGCCTCACAGCGCTCGAAGTGGACCCGGCAGATATCGAACGCTATCTCGGCGTCATCGAGAGACGTGTCGAGAGCGGCACGACGGGAGCGCGCTGGGTCTTGAAGTCGCTCGCGGGCATGAAGAGTGAGGGCACTAGGGCGGAGCGACTCGCCGCGGTGACCGCCGGCATGATCGCGCGGCAGCATACCGAGCTACCTTGTCACGAGTGGGACGACGCGGACATCAGCGACGCTGGAGGTTGGCGCCTGACCTATCTCAGAGTCGAGCAGTTCATGACTACCTCGCTCTTCACGGTCCACGAGGAAGAGCTCGTCGACATGGTGGCGTTCCTCATGGATCGGGAGCAGATCCACCACGTCCTGGTCGAGGACGACGAGCATTCCCTGGTCGGGCTCGTCTCGTATCGGTCGGTCGTTCGCTTGATGGCGGAGGGATTCGACCCAGCGGCCGACGACGTGCCGGCGGCGAAGACGATCATGGACCGTGATCCGGTCTCGGTCACGCCGGAGACTCCGACGTTGGAGGCGATCGACCTCATGCGAAAGAACGGCGTCACCTGCCTGCCGGTCGTCGTCGAAGGCAAGCTGGTGGGCATCGTGAGCGAGAGCGACTTCATGTCGATCGCGTACAAGTTGCTCGCCAACCAGGCCAGCTCCGACTGAACCCGGCAGACTCGGGCCGGTAGCCATGTGTGGACGCTATGCCCTCGCTGTGGAGGCCGAGGAGCTCGTCGAGGCCTTCGACGTTCCTCTTCCGGGCTTCGAGGTCCGGCCTCGCTTTAACGTCGCACCCGGCGAACAAGCTCCCGTCGTCGCCGAGGACCGTCGCGGTCGCCGGATGGGGCTCCTGACGTGGGGGCTCGTGCCCGCGTGGCAGGATGACCCTGCCGCTGGATTCATCAACGCGCGCAGCGAGTCGGTGTTGGATAAGCCGTCGTTCCGTGAGGCTTTCAAGCGCAGGCGGTGCCTGGTACCGGCTAGTGGCTTCTATGAGTGGAAACGGGAAGAGGAGGGGAAAGTCCCGTACTGGATCCATCCGCCGGGGGGAGGCGTCATCTCCTTCGCGGGCATCTGGGAGCGGTGGATGCGCTCGGGCGCGGAGCCGCGCCACACGTATGCGATCCTCACGATGGCGCCGAACGCCGACGTAGCTCCGATCCACGACCGCATGCCGGTCGTGATCGCCGAGGCAGATCGCGGCGCTTGGCTGAACCGGGCAACGGACGACAGGGGGGCGATGTCCCTCGTGCATAAGTCGCTCCCCGTCAGCCTCGTGAGCTATCCGGTCTCTACCCGGGTGAATCGACCCCAGGAGGACGACGCCGGCCTTCTCGAGCCGGTGGGGTGACGGGGCTACCGCGGACCGACGCCCGTTGGGTTCCTGCTCGTGCCCCACCGCGATATCCTTCGGCGCGAATCGCCCGAGCAAAGAGGAACCGTGAGGCCCCGAAGCGCTGGATCCGCTCGTTGATGCGCGGTCGACACAGAGCCATAGGTGTGAGCCTCTGCTGCACAATCGCTGCGGCGGCGGCAGCGCGCCCTGCTTCCGCGCAGGTAGGGTTCTCATCCCCGGACTCGCTGCCCGAGGACAGCTACTTCTACAAGGGACTCCCGGGGTCGGACGACTACGTGGGTCCGATCGACGTCCTGCTCAACAAAGGCTTCAACTTTGCGCAAGCAGAGAACCGCACCCGGCGCATCTTCGAGGCGCCGTACAGTACTCAGCATCTCTGGAACTCGGTCGTGCACCCGTTCGAGTCGATCCAAAACACGGGTGGTTGGGGCAACTTCTTCGAACAGCAGGTCCTCCCCGTACAGGCCTGGAATTGGATCAAGAGTGGATTCCGCTGGGAGGAAGTCGAGAACATGACGTGGTACCCGAATTACATGGGCCATTTCGTGGAAGGAGGTATTACGAGTCGGCGTCTGGCAGAGAAACTGCGGGCGCAGGGGGTGCCCTACGCGAGCACCATCGCGGGGTTCACGACGATGGCCACTGCCATGGTAAATGAGATGTACACGCACCAAGGCATCGACCAGGGGACCGGGGGCACGGTGGCCGACCTGTATGTCTTCGACCTCGGTGGCGTGCTGATTTTCTCGCTGGATCCCGTTGCGCGCTTCTTCGCCGACAAGCTGCACGCGACCGTTTGGCCGGGTCAGGCGGCGTTGACTCTCCCGAATTTCGACTTGGCCAACAACGCGAACAATCTCATCTTCAAGTTTCCGCTTCCGTTCACCGATCGCGCATCCCTCTTCTGGCGCACTGGGATCGGTTCGCACCTGGGCGTGACGGCCCACTTTGGCGACGGGTACGACCTGAGCTTCGGGTTCGGCGCCGATGCGAGTCGCCAGAACCTCGACCCAGTGACCGGACGGGAATCCGTCGACGTCCGCCTGTCCTCATCGACCTATCTTGACCGCGGCGGATCCGTGCTTGCGTCCATCCATTGGAGCCAGGTCGACCACAGGCTCGTCGCGCTCAACGTGTACCCTGGCGTCCTCCACCGTGACTTCGGCGCGTGGATCAACGTGGACCGAGGTGGCGCGTTCCAGTTCGGACTGTCGCACCGGCGGGCGCTGGGGTTGGGTTTCGGCGGCTCGGTGGGAAACTGACGCGATGAACGCCGTGCTGCGGATATGCTGTCCGGACCGGGCCGGGATCGTGGCCGAGCTATCGAACTTCATCTACCGCAACGGCGGCAACATCGTCCACCTCGATCAGCACGTGGACGCTCACACGAACGTATTCTTCGCGCGCATTGAGTGGATGCTGGAGGCTTTCCTCATTGCGAGGGAGGGCATCGAAGGCGCGGCCCGTGACCTCGTGCGGCCGTTCGAGCCGACCTTCTACTCGCTCGACTTCACGGACCGGAGGTCACGCGTGGCGATCTTTGTGACGAAGGAGAGCCATTGCCTTTACGATCTTCTCGTTCGTTACGACAGCAACGAGCTGCACATTGACGTTCCACTGATCGTGAGTAACCGCGAGACGCTGCGTCGCGCCGCCGATAAGTTCGGAATCCCGTTCCACCACGTGCCGATCTCGACGGATACCAAGGTGGCTCAGGAGTCGGAAGAGGTCCGCCTACTCCAGGAGCACGAGATCGACACCGTCGTTCTCGCCCGCTACATGCAGATGCTCGGAGAGACGTTCTTAGGCGGCTTCGGCGGGGCCGTCATCAACATTCACCACTCGTTCCTGCCCGCCTTCGTGGGTGCCAAGCCCTATCAGCAGGCGTACGAGCGGGGTGTGAAGATCATCGGGGCGACCAGCCACTACGTGACGCCGTACCTCGACCAAGGCCCGATTATCCAACAGGACGTCATTCGCGTGTCACACAGGGACTCGGTCGAGGACTTCATACGGCAGGGGAAGGACCTGGAAAAGGTCGTTCTTGCTCGTGCGGTATGGCTCCACGTTCGGCATCGCGTGCTGACCTACGACAACAAGACGGTGGTGTTCTAGGGTGGGCTATGGGCAGGCAGGCATGCCGGCCCGAGTAGCGGTCGTAAACGTGCACCCGTAAGCCGGATCGGAGACGAGCGCTGCGTCGAGGACATCGTCCCCAGGCGGCACGACCCCGTTTGCCTCCCAGTCGACTAGAGCGTCGAACGAGGCGATCCACTCGTCAGTGGTGAAGTCACAGTGCGCGCCCGAACGGATCACTCGCTGGACCAGCCGCGAAGCGTTCCCGTTGGTTGCCACCCGCTCAGCGTAGATCTGCTCCTGGCCGAACGGCACCCTACTTTCGAGCGTGTGCACGCTGAGCACCGGCACCACGATGTGCCCCTCGACGATCGGGATCGCCCGCACTCCATCCGTGCGCAGAGGATTGTGCGCCAGGAAGTCGCCCTGGACCCGGAACACGTCAGCGTTGAAGACGATTTCCTCGGACGACTGGCCCGCGTCGAAGTCCAGCTGGTAGACGACTTCGGTCGTGTTGGCGCTCAAGCCTCCGAGGATCCCGGTCCAGTTCCCTTCACCGGCGCCACGCACGAAGAGGAGGTCTAGGTTACGCGGGAAGTCTTCCTCGAACGTCGGCCGCGGCCCGCCGGAGAGGTGCATGAACGCAAACTTGAATTTCTCTCCCTGGGGAGTCAGGTCGAACGGATCCGCGTCGTAATCGACCCACAGTGCTTGCTTGACCTCGGGAAGGCGCGCGGTGAAATCGGACATCGGAAACGAGGTGACCGGAATTCCGGCGATCGTCCGCGCCGCGATGGTAAGCGCGTAGTAATAGTTGGAAAGCTCGTTGTCTGCGACGACGCCACACATCGGCATCGCCGCGGCGTATTCGACGAGAGATGCGGCACGCTGGAGCGTCTCCTGCTCGACCGCCGCCGCCGCGACATGCCCGCCCATCGATACACCCGTGATGTAGTGCTTCGTCGGTGCCGCGCGCCCGGTGAGTGTGGCGAATTCCAGGGCGAGCGCGTTCGTGTCCTCCACCCCGGCCCGCACGTCGAAGTAGTTAGCGCTGTAGCTGGAGGCCGCCCACGCATAACCGTTCGCGATGAGATGCGACCTAAAGCCGGTGGCCGGAGGAAATACACTGAGGTTCGGTACGGTCCCGCGGTATCCGTGCGCGAACATCACCAGGACGCCGTTCCATGTGTCGGGGACTTCGATCTGATAGCTGGCGTTGCCATGGAGCCCATCGTGGATGCCGAAGTACGCCGTCGCTCCCGGAAGGGCGGTGAAGTCGGCCTGCCCGGCGGGAACGAAGAACGTGCGGCTGTCGTGCGGGCGGCCGGGGGCGGGGTCCACGATCGTGGGGTCGGAGCAGGCAACCGACAGACCCCAAGTGAATAGGGCGGCACTCAACGCTGTACGCCCCGACGACCACTGCGATGGACGAGGACTCATGATCTCCTCCGAAGCGCCCAAGATGCCAATCCCACACCTGGAGGGTACGGCGGCGCGGTATACACAACAATGCGTCATGTGACGTAGCCGAGTCACGTAGAGTGGGGGGCCGCTCCAGCGGTTGGTGCCCTGGTTCTTGGCAGGAATTGCGGTCAGCCGTACGTTGGCTGCCCGGTGCGCGCCCGTCAGGGTCGACCGGAATCCAGTGATGACATTGTGACCCCCTTCAGTGAGCGTAGTCGACCCATGTCAGCAGCGAATCACCTAAGTAGGGCTTCGGCTCTGGCCCTCGCGGCCATGACCGTCCTCCCCATGGTCGTGGCGGCACAGGCCGACATGGCGCCGACCAACGGCCTTCAGAACCCGTATCGCACCATCGAGGGCTGGAACCAGATGCCTGCGGGGCGGTCCTTCGGGTCCTCGAGCACCGTGGAGATCGATGTGGACGGGACGAGTGTCTGGGTCGCCGATCGATGCTCGACGAACCAGCGCGGGTGCCTGGTCAACTCGACGATGGATCCGATCATGAAGTTCGACGCCGATGGTAACATGGTGACGAGCTTCGGTGCGGGCGTCCTCGTTTGGCCCCACGGGATCGACGTCGACCCTGACGGCAACGTCTGGGTGGTGGACGGCCAGGACAATCGTCCCGCCGGGCGCCGGGGCGCGCCGCCGCCCGGCCCGATGCCCGACGTGGTGTACGGTCATCAGGTGATCAAGTTCAGCCCGACCGGTCAGGTCCTCATGAGACTCGGCCGCGCGGGAGGCGTGCCCATGGCCGAGCAGGCCGCGGCGGGTCCGGGGAACGACTTCTTCTGGCAGCCCAATGACGTGTACGTCGCCGGCAACGGGGACATCTTCGTCGGTGAGGGCCACGGCTCGGGCCGAAATCGCATCATCAAGTTCAACTCGCGCGGCGAGTACCTCATGGAGTGGGGCGGATCAGGCGACGGGCCTGGTCAGTTCAACCAGCCCCACGCGCTGGCCATGGACTCGCAGGGCCGCCTCTTCGTGGCCGACCGCGGAAACAACCGCATCCAGATCTTCGACCAGAACGGACGCTTCCTGGATGAGTGGTACCAGTTCAGCCGCCTGAGCGGGATCTTCATCGACCAGGACGACGTGCTCTACGGCGCCGATTCGGAGTCCGGCTCGGTGAATCCGGCCCACTCGGATTGGACCCGCGGCATCCGCGTCGGAAGCGCCCGCACTGGCGAAGTCCTGTATCTGATTCCCGATCCGAACCCGGAATGCCGTGGCACGTGCACGGCCGAGGGGGTTGCGGCGGACATCAATGGCGTGATCTACGGGGCGGAGGTAGGCCCGGCGCCGGGACGGTTACAGCGCTACGTCAGATAGAAAGCTCGTCGAACGTTTCCCGGACCAGGTCGAGAGCCTCGCGCAACTCGTCCTTCGGGATGCCGTAACCCAGACGGATATGGTGGTCCCGGGCGAAATGATCGCCCGGGACCACCAGCACGTCCTTTTCCACTCGTAACTTCTCCGCAAGCGCGGTCGAGCCGATCGGCGCGTCGTATCGGGCGAAGCAGATGGCTCCGGCGTCTGGCGCTCGGTAGTGGAATCGGCCGCCTTGGCTGTCCATCCACTCCTCGAGAAGCGCCAGGTTAGCGCGCACTATGGCCCTCGTGCGCTCTCGCAGGCGAGCTCGCGTCCGGGGTTCCAGTGCCACTCGCGCGAGCTCATCCGAGAGCGATGCCGGCGTGATGGTTGTGTAATCCGACCGCCCCCACAGGTCCGCGACCGTGCCGGGAGAGCCCACAATCCAGCCGAGCCGGAGTCCGGGTAGCCCGTAAGCCTTGGACAGCGAGTTAGTCACGATCACCCTTTCATGGCGACCCCAAAAGGACGGAGTCCGCGCTTCATCGAGCTCGGCTCCTGCGTAAACCTCGTCGGCCAAGATCCACGCGCCGTGACGCTCTGTCAGCTCAGTGATCCCAGCCATCGAGGGCTCGGTGAGCGACGCTCCGGTCGGATTGTTGGGGTTGGTGACGAGCACGCAGCGCGCGCCGTCGGTGAGTGCCGTCGCGAGCGCGTCCAAGTCAGGTTGCCAACCCTCCTCTTCTAGGAGGGGCACCGGTGCTACCCGCCCCCCGAACGACTCGACGAGCCCTGGTACCTGCGCGTAGGTGGGCAGGACTACGGCGACAGTGTCCCCCGCTTCGAACAGGCGCCAAAAGCTGACGAAGTTGGCCCCTGCTCCCCCGGTGGTGGCCAGGACGGAAGCCTCGGTGGCCCCGGGGTAGTCGGCCGCAATCAGCTCGCGCAACGCGTCGGAGCCGTTGGACTGCCCATAGCCGAGCCGAGTCTCGTCGACGCTCAGGTCACTGTCGGCGAGCTCCAGCAGCTCGGACAGCGTGAGCGGATGAACGCCGCTCTCGGAGAGGTTGTACCGCACGCGGTGCTCGTAGGTCGACTGCCACCGCTCCATG
>Ga0114996_10008445_pt1 | contig 11445 bp, 8 predicted proteins | sample ArcticOcean_MG_C_4_FD_87039 | JGI IMG/M metagenome (GOLD analysis project Ga0114996, IMG submission 87039) | Marine microbial communities from western Arctic Ocean - ArcticOcean_MG_CB4_134 | ecosystem: Environmental > Aquatic > Marine > Oceanic | place: Arctic Ocean: Canada Basin | collected... | reverse complement strand
CTCGGCACGCTCAAATGACGCATGACTCTCGAGTAGCCGAGTGAGGGGGGTCGCTTCACGATGACGGCGGATGAGACAGGCGTTGAATCACCAATTTCGGCGGGGCTCTGGTTGATCGGCTTGGGGCCAGGTGACTTATCGATGATGACCGAGCAAGCGGTTTTCGCAGCAAAGAACTGTCAACACCGCTTCCTCGAAGGTTACACAGCAACTTTGCCGCTACAATCGGAAGAAGGCCTCGAAGACTTGGTCGGAGATTGGAGCCGGAGGATGCGATCTGCCGTTGAATCACCAGCGGCCCTGTTAGAACTCGCCAGTAAAGAGTCGACCGCGCTGCTCATCGTCGGTGACCCGCTACAAGCGACGACGCATGTCAATTTACAGTTACAAGCCGTTGAATTGGGTATCGAATGCCGGGTGATTCACGGCATCTCAATTACCATGCTGGTCACCGGAGCCATCGGCCTGCAATCGTATCGATTTGGTAGACAGACCACTCTTGTCTATCCCTATGGCACACATCTCGCAACCTCCCCATTCGACACAATCCGGTCGAATAGAGCGTCCGGTTTACACACACTAGTCCTCCTCGACCTCGACCCAACTGGGTTGGGTGAAAATACCCCTACCCCGATGACGCCCGAAATCGCCATCGATGTACTGCGGCGTTCAGCGGCAAAAGTAGCATCGGAATGTACTGATTCCGAAGCGATAGAATCGTGGAAAATTATACTCTGTAGCGATATGGGAGGGGATTCGCAACAAATTAGGTGTGGTAATTTAGAGCAACTCAGTAAGATTACGGAGGGTCGGATGCACTGCCTCGCGATACCGGCGATGACGCTGCACGAAGTCGAAGAATTAGCGCTCGAACGATGGTCGATTTGAACGAAGTGGGGGCCGACGGGCTCAAGGAAGATGGGCCGGTCGCAGGGCATTGAGGGAGTAGGATGGCCGGGCCTGCACAAGTGAAATTCCCAGGTGATGACAAGAACCGCCGGGTCAGAATGAGGGGCATCAAAAAGGCATCTGGCTCTATTCAAAAGCGCCTGCAACACAACCTTGAGCGAATGCTCGATGAGCCTGATCATGTCATGCCAGAACGAGCAAAAGATGGGATTTGGCCGCGGCGCGACCCTCTCGTTCGAACTCTAAAAGAGATGCGAGTAGTCATCGAAAAAAGGAACGACAAAAGGTGGTTAACCAAACGAATGTCCAAACGACGAGGTGATCTCGTCGCGAAGGCACTAGCAGGTGCGATGTTCGCCGCCAACGAAGGTGAGCCTGAAACTGTCGCGATTTTCAATCACCCAGTTTACGGTGAGACGAGTTATGTTCGACGAGGTATTGGCCGGCCAGCCCATCAAGCAAGTTTAGCGAATCAACACGACCCGCGATTTCGCCTTCTAGTCTGGGAAGAACAAGCCAAAGCGGGGCTATGGTTCTTCACTATTGATGACGGTGTTTATTGTAGTGGGAAACGGGCGTCGCCACCGGACGGGTGGGTTCAAGATGGATTGGAAGGCACGGATTTAGGCCTGAACAAGAACGATGATGTATGGTGGAGTTCGGGGCTTGACGAGGATATCGTTCGGACTTCTAAAAAAAATAAATCTGGCTGGGTAAGAATGGTTCTTGCAGATCGGACAATCGTCGGAATTTCTTCAACAGTATTACGAACTAGTGATGAAGATTTGATTCCATCATTAGCCCTACGCATGCTACCACCAAAACTCTCAGCAATGTCCACCGCAGAATGGGTTTGGTCGCCGACAGGATGGCCTGAAGATAAAGCGATACCTCAGGCTGCTGCCGACCAAGCTGCGGAGGTGATGACCGCTTGGTTGAATATGGAAATTGAAGATTCGGAAGTCGCTAAGAGGGCAAAAGCGGCAGCAATTGGAGCATGGGATTCGGGAGTTATCATCGGTCAGCGGTGGTTTGGAGTAGAAGATGATTGGACTGAGGCTATCGAAGGTGGAACTTTAGAGTGCATCGCTGTAAAAATTGCACTCGATGCAATCGAAGGTGGATTTCACATCCGAAAAGATGGTGTGCGACTCAAATTATCTGATAATGTGATGAGAATTGAAGAGGTCAGTGCTAATGCTCTTCTCGCTTCAATCTGGGATGATGATGGAGGTCACATCATCAGTAAGATGTTTGACTTGGACATCGATAAAGCAACTGACTTAGCGGAAAGTCAGCGACGCCGTGGTCAAGGCTTCAACGCCTTTTTGAAAAAACTCGATGACGAACTTGGGACCCAACGAAAGTTGGCTAAACTACCCTGGAGGGGTGTCGATTTGCCAAGAGTGTTAGCATTTGCACATCAATTGATTACTTCGGCCCACAGTGATGGATTGGGCACGACAATGTCTTCCGTTCGTAAACGCAATAATGATTCTGAAGCGGCACTGGGCTGGGCATGGTTAGTAGCGCATGGTCGCCACAGCTCTGAAGCGTGGAGATTTGAACAAGGGGCTCGCGACAAAGGAAGTGATTGGGCTTCCTCTCTCAAACTGCTTTGGCAAGCATCTCAACTACTAATCGATGCTTTGGATGAATCTGAAGAAAATATTGCAACACTGCGGACGGGGTTCATAGATGCGATGGCAACACTGCGAACGATTACTGGAACTATCGAAGAACTGCCAAAACTATGAAACGAAGATGGGTCTCATTTTGAGCACCATCTTAGGCCGGCTTTTCCCTACAAAAAGGGGTTCGCCTTTTCGATTCACTCATTCTTATGCAATAACCCAGCCAAAAAACAAAATGCGGGCTTTTTATCATCACAATACTTGGATGTGCTCCAAATTACTGTAATTTCATCACTCAAAGATCTACAAGAGCATTCGATATATCTAGCCAAAGGTCCTCAACATCCTCAATTCCAACACTCATGCGAACGAAGCCAGGGACCACGCCAGAAGCGATTCTGATGTTTTCGGGTACTGCCATGTGACTGGAATTAAAGGGACACTCGATGAGACTTTCAACACCGCCCAAACTGGTCGCTTCAAAGATGATGTTCAAACCACGCATGAATTTGAGCGCCGCCTCATCGCCCCCCTTGACAACAAATGCAAGCATCCCTGTCCCCGAGGGCATCACTCGCTTCGCCACTTCGTGGTCGGGATGGCTCGGTAGGTTTGGATGGATTGTTGTCTCTATCTTTGGATGATTTTCCAAACGGCGAGCCAGTTCGAGAGAATTTTTGACATGTCTTGGCATTCGAACATGTAACGTTCGCATTCCGCGTTCCAGCAAGTAACAAGCATTCGGATCAGCGGCGCCACCGAAGTGCACCTTACGAGGGAAAATTTGAGCAATCAAATCAGCCCTTCCGACAACTGCTCCACCGATAATATCACTATGTCCGCCGAGGTATTTGGTGGTAGAGTGGATGACTAAATCGCAACCCATCGAAATGGGTTGTGTCGCCCACGGGGAAGTGAATGTGTTATCGATGACGAGTATTAGGTCGTGGCGCTTCGCAATTTCAGCCATCGCAGGAATATCACACACCTTTAAGCATGGATTCGACAAAGTTTCGATGTACAACATCTTAGTATTTTCTTGAATTGCTGCTTCGTAAGATGAAGGTTCGCGCATGTCAGCGAATGAAATTTCGATGCCGAATCGAGGTAGGTCTTCGGTCATCAAACCGTAGGTTCCGCCATACACATCGGGGCTCGCTACCAAATGATCGCCACGACTCAACAAACCCATCAAAACAGTAGATATTGCTGCCATACCACTGCCAAACAGTTCACCATCTTCGGCCCCTTCCAACGCTGCAACTTTCTCAGCACACGCCTCCGAGTTGACACTCGAGAGGCGTGAATAGAGTAGTGTATGCTGAGCGCCTGCTGCCCAGCCGGCGTACGCTTTGTCGGTCAGTTGGTAAGTTGATGATTGGAATATTGGCGTATTGACTGAACCTTCGATATGTTTTGTCCCACTGTGCACAACCCGCGTTGAAAATCGATAGGAATCTGTCGCAATTGTCGAAGTGGTCGCTGTTGTAGCCGTTATCGCCGTTGTCGTGGTTATCGGTATAGTATTGGCATCGTTATTTGAATCATCATCATCTACGCTCTCATCGTTCTGACTGTCGGTCATCGGCTATCCCAAATGTATCGAAAAGAATCATAGCCATGAGTCAATCGCCGGAAAATAAACTCGTTTGTCGGGATTTTGTCGAAATAGGGGGAGTAATTCGACAATTAGTCGGAAATAATAATATGAGGTCGTTTATTCGTCTGATACATGGTAATAGTAAACCTCGACGAGAAGGATGAACAAATTCTCAGTTTACTACGAGCCGATTCTAGAGCGAGTACCCAATCTATCGCCGACACACTAGGGATGCCCCGTGTTACCGTTCATGATAGGATTAGACGTTTGGCTGCACGAGGTGTTGTGCGACGTTTCACGATTGAAGTCGACCGGAAGATGATTGGGCGGCCGTTGCACGGCTATATTCTCGCGAATTGGGCTGGTCAACGAGGGGATACAGACCGACGTGGCGTAGCCAGACAAATCGCTGAATTGGAATTCGTCGTCGGCTGCCATATAGTAACTGGACAGTGGGATTTTATAGTCGAATTCGTGGCTCGCGGTATGGGTGATTTAGGTGATGCGATCCTTGACCAATTGTCTGCAATCGCAGGGGTTGGTCACACTCAAACCCTTGTTTCATTCTATGATTATGAGGGCGCTTCCGCAGGAATTGTTTGATTCAAACTCTGCGCCGTGAAGTCGGATCCTACCAATTTGTCAGAAATATATTATTACAGTCAAATTAGATAAAGATAGACTATCCTCTCCAATTCGAAAGATTGCTAAATACAGGTAATGTACTGTGATGATTCATTCATTTTAGTCGACAGAACCGGGTTCAGTCTCAGCAATTAACCAATTGGAATACTCTTCGCTAGAATTGATTCGATAAATCAATATCTGTGGTACTTCGTATGGGTGTAATTGTTTCAATAAGGTAAGTAAATTGGTTGAGGCCTTGACACTAGTCTTGATTGAAAGATGCCATTCCGATTCGTTTAGAGTTTCTCTTTGCCAACGATAAACGCTTCTTATATGATGAAATTGGACGCAACCCGCAACATCTGATTCAACAATTTCAGCAGCGAACGACCCCACCTCCAATTCAGTCCATGAACCTGGTAATGTAGTTTCGACGACTATTGCCTGGATTTCAGCCATCGAATACAACTCACTGTAGCGGCCACGCGCCACGATTCTCGCTGAACACTACTCCACTTCAGGCTTCGCTCAAATATTATATTTCAGCGGAACGATTGAAGCCTCCGGGGCACCGAGTGGTAATGTGGAGGCGGCGGCGATGATGGCGGAGCGGTGGCGACAACCAATCGAAACGGGGCCGGTGCCGGAAAGTGGTCACTACGATGTTATCGTGGTTGGGGGTGGCCCAGGTGGCTCTGCAGCAGCGGGATATGCGGCATTAGCTGGCCACCGCGTTTTGCTCTTAGAGAAGCAAGTTTGGCCGCGTGACAAGGCTTGTGGCGACGCGGTCGGTGGAAAATCCCTGAAACATGTGGCAGAACTCGGTGTCAAGCCGCTGATAGAATCAACACCCCATTTCCGAGTCACAGGTATGATGTTCAGTAGTGCAAAAGGAGTAGATGTTACTATTCCGTTGCCAAAAGAGGAAGTTGAAAAAAGAGAGGCGGGATACTCTCTTCCTCGAATCCAATTCGACTACATGATGTTCCTCCGAGCAACCGAATTAGTGCTCGCAGCGGGGGGTGCTGTTATCCAGGGATTTACCGTCTCAGAAGTCAACTTAGAAGATGCCGGTGTTGGGAATAAAATCACCGGCATCAGTGGCTTTATCGGCCGTAAAAGCGCCCAACCACCCACCATCTCATTCAGTGCACCACTGACAATCGGGGCCGGTGGTTATCTCTGTCCTATTGCCAAACAAATCACGGAATGCCACGATGAACCTATGCGTGATGACGACCATTATTGCGCCGGCTATCGGGAATATTGGAAGGATGTCGGTGGCTGTGGAGTTGAAGAGGGGGCGATTGAAATTCACTTCGTAAAAACGGTGAATCCGGGTTATTTCTGGATTTTTCCAGTTGGTGGCGGGGTCGTAAATGTTGGTGTCGGAATGGTGATTTCAATGATGAATAAACAATCGGTCAAACTCCGTGCAATGCAAGCGGATGTGATCATGAATCATCCAAATTTCAAGGAGCGCTTCGCAAATGCAACGATGGTGAAGGGGAGTGGGAAGGGTTGGCAACTACCATTTGGTAGCCCGCGAGATTCGCCACCATCTTACCAACCGAGGCGCTCTGCTATGGCTGGCGCCATCTGTATTGGAGATTCTGCTTCACTAGTCGATCCATTCAGTGGGGAGGGAATTGGAAATGCCTTATTGTCTGGAAAAATGGCTATTTCACATTTTGACTCCACGGCTCATTCCTCGGGACTACCTGAAGAGGTTGCCCACGCTTACATGACGGCGCTCTGGGATGAATTGGGTTCTGAGTTGACAAATTCTTTTAAAATTCAGAAAATGGTTCGGAAAAAATGGTTGATGAATTTCTTAGTCGGAAAGGCCGCTCGCAAACCCGCATTGCAGAAAGTTCTGACCGATGCTATCGCTTCAAAAGAAGCTCAAGAAAATTTGCACAGCACATGGTGGTTACTCAAAACAATACTTTTCTAAGGTAGTCAAAGATTTGAATTATGAGTCAATGAGTATGATTTGAGTGGTGGGGTGATTTAGTGATACTCGATTCAACTTTTGAAGGAATCGAAGCGGTCTTTCTAGATCTCGACGGTACTATTTATCTCGGTGATGGATTGATTGAGGGGGCGAAAGATTTTCTAATCCGGCTAAAAGAACGGAGTATCAAGAGGTGTTTTCTCTCGAATAATAGTAGTAAATCCGTGAGTCAATATGTCAAGAAATTGAATGTTCTGGGGATAGATGCTACAGCTGATGAAATATTACTTTCAACACATGATTTGATTTCACACTTGAAAGACAAAGGATACAATTCACTCTATTTACTCGGTACTGAAGGGATGCGAGAAATGCTAATCGAAAGTGGGCTGCACATAACATCAGATAATCCAGAAGTCGTCGTACTGGGTTATGATACCGAGATGACTTACCAAAAACTTGCTACCACAACCACTCTTCTTCACTCCGGGATTCCACTATTCGCCAGCCACCCCGATGTTGTATGTCCTGCTCCAAGTGGCGACTTACCAGATGTCGGTGCATTCCTAGCTCTCATCAAAATAGTCACCGGCGTTACACCAACTCATATTTGTGGTAAACCGAGTCCAAGCATGATTGGCTCACGAATGAAGTCGTTGGGTTTGCAACCTGAACAATGCGTGATGGTTGGTGACAGATTGTACACCGATATGGTCATGGCTCGGGCTGCTGGTGTTAATTCCGTCTTAGTACTTTCAGGCGAAGCGAGCAGACTCGATGTTGATGCTTTGCCGGCACACGAAGTGCCTTCATTGATTGTCGATTCGGTCGCCGACTTACTCTAAACTTAATTTATTGCTCCCTAATGAAAAGTTATTGAGAGAAGAAGAAATGATGGGGAATAGTGAATTCGATGCCTTGTTATAGCAAAAAATGAATGCCTAATGTGGTTAGCGGCCGGTGTGCAAACTCGTCGTTGGCCGGGCTTGGCTTTTGTGATTGTACTCTTTCTAGTTGCACAATCATTGTCTGGTGGCGTCCTTAATCCGACACCAATACAACTTGGAACGTCCCTCTATTCATTCTGTACTGGTGACTTGGAACCAGATACTGGCGCTTGGAATAAATCAAACCCTTTCGCTCCTAGTAGTAGTGAGAAATGTGCCCCACGGCACCCTGGAGGATTAGTTCTAACCCTGGATGATAAAGCACATCTTGAATCATGGTGGCAGTTTCGTGAGGAATTTCTCGAGCGGGGTATAAGATTGACTCTGTTTATCGATCGGACTGAGACTTTGGACGAGGTTGCTTGGGAATGGTTACAAGCGTTTCAAGAAGATGGGCATGAAATTGCAGCCCATGGTGCTAATCATGAGAGTGTAATCGAGCATATCGATGCCGGGGGGAGTGCTAAATCTTTTGTTGAGCAAAGAGTTTTGCCAGAAATTATTCGCTTTCAAGAACATGGAATCAATGTGACTTCGTACGCCTATCCAAATGGTCATCGAACTCCGGAAAGTGATGCCTTGCTGCTCGAATATTTTCAAATAATCAGAGGGACAGACCGTTGGTATGGTAGTGATGATATCCCTCGAATTAGCCCAAATAGTGACGCTGGTTTGGTCATCGGCCTATCTACTGATAGGGAATATAATGGGATAGAAAAATTACTGAATCGGCTTGAATTGAATGCTGGAACTGGGGGGGTCATGATTACCTATGGTCATCGGTTGGACGAAGATGATAATCCATATCATACAACAAATCCATCCGACTTATTTGCACTCGCTGAAAAGGCCCAACTACTTGGAATTCCGTTGATGACTATCTCTGAATTAGCCCAACCAGGACATAAAGAAGGCGTGGAGCATATGTATCAATTCCTGCGCCATGGTTCTATCGAAACTGCGAATTCGATGTTAGATAATTGTTGGAATCTTCCTCGGTTCGATGAAATTTGTTTTGTGGGAGATTCACCAACATGGAGAGAAGACCCTTACGATGAAAATTATTGGCGGTTCGTCTTTTACAGCCTAAGACCAATGCGGCATTTGCTGCATGCTTGGGAGAGTACTGGTGATATTGTTTATCGAGATCGATTGATTGAATTATTGTACGATTTTAATGAAGACCACAAGACTAGCCCATGGGTTTACTATCACGAAGCGGATAAGCACGGTGCCGCGTTTCGTGGCTTGATGTTAGTGGAAATCCGCTGGACCTTAGCGCATGATTCTGTGTTATCGGTTAAGGAAGCGATAATGATTGATAATTTAATTCACGAAACTGGAATTTACCTCGCGGATGAAGCAAATTATCAAGGTGGTTACAACCACGGTTTTAGCCAAGCTGCCGCCTTGCTCAGCATCTCCGCCAACCACCCAAAAATGGCCAACACATACGAATTTGACCGGCTTGCTAGGTTGAGGATTGATGGCCTGATGAGTCAGACCATCGGTAGTGATGGAGTACTGATTGAAAATTCCCCATATTATCACTTTTACATCATGGAGAAGGTTGGTGAAATCGCTGCATGGGCTGACCGGAATGAGGTCGATGTGCCCAATTCAATCGAATTGAAACTGCCGCTAATGGTTTCTTATGCGACCCGAATCGCACATCCAGATGGTTCGCTACCATTACTCGCTGCTAGTATTCCCTCAAATGGTATGGAATCGGGGGGAATGGCCGCCTTCATCAGCGATTCTGAATTTGATTGGGCCCGCTCTCAAGGAAAATCGGGGTCGCCGCCAAAAACATTGGATGCGTGGTTCGATTCGAGTGGCCAATTTGTCTGGCGCTCGTCGTGGCTCGACGATAAAAATCAAACTGCTCACTTAGTTTTCGATGCTGGACCTTATCGAACGACTCATTCTGAACTCGACGCGTCAAATTTTGTCTGGTGGGCTGGTCTGCCAATCCTCATCGATCCTGGCCTCTATTCTTACGAATCGAGTGAAATTCGTGATTTCTTTCGAGGGAGTCTAGCTCACAATGTGCTGACTATTGATAGAATTGACCAACATGAGGGGGCGCCAGAAATATTCCATCAGCCAGAAATTTCTAATTCAACTACTAACTCACCGACCTCTACTTCATTCTCCACTCCCAATGCTGGGTGTGCCTACACCTTACATTCACTATCACTCGGGGATATTGAGCGGTGGGTCTGTGCTATTGGGAATCATAGTCTACTCATCATTGACAGGGTAGTATCTGAATCAACTAGAGATTTCGACCTTTGGTGGCATCTCGATGATGAGTTACTCGCGGCGGTGAATGGAAGTGGTTGGGATATTTATGATGGTGACGAGTTGGTTTCTAGGGTGGTTACACTGAGTTCTGATTCGACCTCATTGGAAGTGATTCGTGGTCGTGAAGAGCCGTTGCAGGGTTGGGTGGCCAATAATTACGAGTCGATGATTCCTGCTACAGTATTGCATGGTGATTCTAGGGGGACTGAATGGGCTAGTGCCACACTCTTTAGCGTCGGAGAAGTAAGGCCAGAATTATATGGCAATATCACACACTCCAATACATTGTTGAGAATCGAAACGGTTGAAGGAAGTAGACAAGTCACCATCCCCGCTTTTGGAAGCATTAATGGATTCAAACTCGAAACGATTTGATGGATTTCACTAAAGCTCGTATTTTTATGTCATCTGAGCCTTAGGTGTTAACATCGCCTATTACACGAGAATCTCAGCGATTGTAGGCTCGTTCAGACAACATTGCCAGTGATTTTGTAATAGTGGTCGCCTTGGATAATTTGTTTTCAGTTTAAGATGAGTCCGTTGTATCAATGGATTCGGTAATAGCCGTGGATTCGGAAGCATCAGTGGCCGCTGTTGTCGCTGCTGTTGCGGCGAACGCTGCTTTCTCAGACGAATTTTTGCCAAAATTTAACCATGACGGAGACCACCAATTGGCTCGGCCCATCAACCGCATCGTTGCGGGAACTACGATGGCTCGTATCAGGGTCGCATCGATTAGAATCGCCATTGCCAAGCCCAATCCTATCGCTTTGATCAATTGAACTTCAGCGAGAGCGAAGGATGCAAAGACGACGACCATTACCGCTGCCGCGCCCGTAATCAGGCGACCGGTTTGCTGTAATCCCGTACTGACGGCGAGGGTATTATCGCCAGTCTCAAGCCACGCTTCATGAATTCTACTAAGCATCAAGACCTCGTAATCCATCGACAGACCAAAGACAATGCAGAACATGATCACTGGCGCAGTGGGATCGACTGGTTGTGGAGTAAAATTGAGTAATTGGTCCAAACCATGGCCTTGTTGAAAGAAAAATACCAACATTCCGAAAGATGCTGTTAACGAAAGGATGTTCATTACCACCGCTTTGATTGGGATGATGACACTACCTACTTGAATGTAAATAAGAACCGCTGTAGTAAGTAAAATCATCGTGACGGCTTTCCACATATTATCCTTCACGATTTTGATGACATCGACGCTCATCGCACCCCATCCGCCCACCAATATCTCATACTCCTCACCCTCATCCATGCTCTTCAAATCACGTACGAGTTCATTCGATTCTTCACTGCCCGGCTCGACTGAATAAGAGACGATTATCAGAGAGAATGATTCGGTCGATGTGTCCTCGACAAGTAGTGAAATTTCAGCAGGCCAATATTGCTCTGGAGCAGCGTACATCGCTGCGACATCATTAGCAGTCATGTTTGGAGTTGGATGAT
>Ga0114996_10008444_pt1 | contig 11446 bp, 16 predicted proteins | sample ArcticOcean_MG_C_4_FD_87039 | JGI IMG/M metagenome (GOLD analysis project Ga0114996, IMG submission 87039) | Marine microbial communities from western Arctic Ocean - ArcticOcean_MG_CB4_134 | ecosystem: Environmental > Aquatic > Marine > Oceanic | place: Arctic Ocean: Canada Basin | collected... | reverse complement strand
GCACCCTACGCCCAGGAACGGGGTCAAGGGCTGGCAATACTCTAGACATGAAACGTTCATCCTTCTGGAGGTTGGCAAGTAAGTCCCCAGGCATCATAGGGGTTCCTAAGACTATAACAGGAACACCCTTCAAAGGAATAAACAAAGACTCCGTTAAGAAATGGTCTTCAACCTTTGTTACCTGTCCAATATTCAAAGGGTTTTCAGGGTCACGGAGAATATCATCTGCAATTAAAGCACCATTAACATGCATACCCCGCTTAAATGAAAAAAGACCCCCATGCATGATATTCATAGGCTTGTTATTAATCATATATCGAGCAGAAAAGTCAGCTTTGGGAGTACGGTTATCCATCCACTCCACTAGTTGTGGGTTTCTAGAGATGGCTTTGTTAATCTCAGAGATGTGGTAACGGGCCATCCCATCACTATACGATAAATACAGTACAGAGCAGTCTCTAGGGGCTGTTAGGAGCCTCCACACACTAAAGGCGTGACCTAATAGGGTACTTTTAAAATGGAACCGTGGGAGGACGGCACAATAATTCAACCCTTCTTGCATACATTTTTCAATGTCCTCAGCTACTATACCAACATGCCAAGCCTTAAAGTAATCAGGATTATCAAAACTTTGTGACCATATATTAACAAGGAACTCATGAAATGACCCTACCTTGGCTTTTCCAGACGTTAGTAATCCTGTCGCTAATCTATCAAATGCATCATTAAAAGTAGTTATTTCTTCTGTCATGAAAGTGCTGGCTCCTCAGTTTGTATTAATGCCTTTAAACGTCCTGCTACTCGTTTTAATACGTCTTCATCATTAATCTCTTCCACTAAAACACTCAATACATTCTGCACAAACTGAAGATTGACCATTCCTTTAATAACTTCTCGTTCTCCTTTTATACCCATATCTAGGGCTTTAGCAGCATCGGAAGCCTTATCAAAATTTAAGTGTTCTAATTCATGCCCCGCCTTATGACGCAGGGATTCATAGGTATCTAAATGTTCCTGCTGAGTTCTTGCAAATCGCTGCCCCTCACTTTCTTTTATTTTATTAATTGCCTCAACACGAACTTCTACTTGTTGCACACCCCAATCTCCGTCTCTCGCCCACAAATAAATAGTGGATGGCTTCACTTCAATAGTGAAGTCATCCCACAGTATCTCGGCAATCTCCCTAGCAGATTTATCACCTTTAAGGTATAAACCTAAAGCCCTCTCCTTAATCTCAGGAGGAAATTGTTTCGGCATCTTAATACTCCCTAATATCTGGGGAACGTAAACCCTTCCTGGGTGCCCTATCATCTTGTCCCCAATTAGAAGGGATGTCAAATGATGGGTCTTCCATATGTTGGGATTCAATGCTTCCCCCATAAGGACTTCCATCGGATTGTAGCAATCCTGCAAAACTCATGTTCCCTGTTTTCCTTACCGCAGAAGTAAAGCACTCAGGGTTACCGTTGAGATATTTCAATCCAATCTCTTGGCGAGTACATAACCCTCTCCACACACCAGCATCTTTGCCAATAGGCTGATACCCACGCTTATTCAGTAGCTTACCAGTTGTTCGTTGAGTATCTTCCACTTGGGTATTATATTTACATCCAAAGTAGTCGCACCAAACCACTACCCCATACTGCTTTTTAAATTCTTGGACTGTCATGCCCTCAGGTAGTTTGTCCACATACTCTACACTAGTCTCAGTCTTCCCTTTCATATAAAATACTACACTCATATTTTCTCCTCCGCAAGTTCATTTCTATACCACAAAGCTACGCAAGCGGCGTCAGCCCAATCCTGTTCTGCAAATTGAGTATCCCAAAACTTGTTTGCATACTCTAAGATATCACTTTTCGCTGCATTTCCATTCCCCACTGTAAATTTCTTCCATGTTTTATTTTGTACTAACGTACTATCCAAACCATGTAAAGAGCATATAAACTTTGTAGCATACACTACAGAAGCAATTTGCATTGTAGTTCGTGGATTTTGAATAAAAATGGGGGCTTCAACAGCCACCCATAAAGAAGGATACCTTTCTATTATTATACCTAGCTCTTCGTAAAATTTAGTCAAAAAGTCCACGAATCTGGAGTCAAAATCCTTAATTGGGGAAACCCATTTTATATTTTCTTGTAGGACTCTATCATGATTAATAATGCTTCCGTGGACGGCTTTACTAGAACAGTCTAATCCTAGATAGTATCTATCCATACGTAACCCCTGGAGAGATACGGAGAGCTACAATCCTTGATACTGTATGGTACGCAGAAGTATAGGCACTAAGAATACCAGACATTTTCACGTAGGTAGCTTCTTGTTCAATAATTTCCCGACTCAACTCGCGTAACTGGGGGTAGTTAGTTAATGCCGCCCCACGAACTTCATCTCTAGTCAACTTCTTCCTACCCTCTGATTCCCTATCCTCTGCCATTTTGTACCCAGCAGTCGCATATCCCTCATCAAACGCTGCTTTTAAAGCATTCTTCCCAGCCTCAATATCCGCTACCCTAGACTCTAAATATGCTTTATACCCACCGTATAAGGTTAAAAACTCTTCTAGGGTTTTAGCATCAGCATTCATCAAATTTGCAAATTCTAAGTTGGGTTGTTCACTTAAATCCGTCTTAAACGGAGGAACCATTAAATCATCTATAACCCTATTCGCTTTCCCCAATGCTTTCATTGGTGTCCACTTCTCTACCATTAGCATCCTCCTCATATTTCCTACATGCACACCAAACGGCCCCCGTACAACTTTCAGGGATTTCTGTGGCATCTTGTATTTGCTTACATCGCTTCACTAGAGCATTCCATTCTTTTGCACTTCGTTCTACTTTAAAGGCCTTTAATTTTTGGTCATTCTTATTCTCATAGAGAACAATACCATACGGTTTATCCATCAACTGCAAGTATACTTGTAATTGAATACCATGTTCAACCTTTGGTTTACCGTAAAGATTTTTAAAGCCCTTATCATTAATTGATTTCAACTCTAACACTACTTCAGTATGCTCTTCATGAGACAGTAAGAAGTCTGCTCGTCCTGAAATAGGGGGGTCATCACATTTAAGTGGTATTTCTCGTCCTTTTAAAATCCCCATCTGTTCAAAATATTTTGTCATTCTATCTTCTAAAGAAGACCCCGTGTCAAAAATCCGTTGGGTTCCACTACTAATCACTTGCTGAGGTAGAACCCCTCTATATGCTAAGTACAAGTATCTATCACACTCATTCCCTAACATAGAGGGGTAAAACACCCCCACTCGACTACTCCTCTGTTCAGACCCCAACGTATCCTCAAACATTTTAAGGAGCCATTTATCTTGATTAGATGTGCGGTTACGAGTTTTGGTTTCTACTTGTTGGTTAAGTTGTTTAATGCCTGCCATAATGTATCCTTTACCCCTTGTTTAGTAGTGTCTTTAATATGTAAAATATTCTCTATCCCAAAAACCCTCATAATTTCAGAGTCCCTATATGCATCTCTCTTTGCCAAATGCCCATACACCCCATCCGCTTCAATGACAAGACCCAATTCAGGAACAAAGAAATCAGCTGTATACTGATTTATGGGCACCTGTTGGTCATACCGCAGGCCGAATTCCGACAATTGGTCTGCAATAAGATTTTCTTGTTTAGTGTAATCTCTAGGTAACATCTACTTTCAACTTCTCCACTAAAGTAGGATTATCAAGCAATTGGGTTTTTAAACCGTTCATACCCATAGCTTTAATTCCTTCATAATCGTACCATGCGCCCTTTTGAGTAATCAACTTCTGTTGTATGGCTTCTCTAATGTAACTTTCTAGCACATCAATCCCACCATCAACTCTAAAAGGCACAATGGCGTTACTCCAGTTCTCACCCCCCACCTTACTCTTGCGTAATCGGACTTCCATATCAAACCCAACTTTATTTCCTTTAGGTTCTTCAATCCATCCAGCCCTTCTAACCTGAAGTAAGAAATGGGCAAAGAATCCTTGTGCTAAACCCCCAGGCATAGTGTCTAAAGCTACAGGGCCAATACTTGACCTTACTTGATTGATAGCAATAAAAGCTGACCCAGATTTTAAATTGGGTAGAAGTCTGGGGAGAGCAGAGTTTACGAACCTAGCTTGCCAGGCCATTGGACTAAACTCAAACCCCTTATCATTATCTTGCACATCTGATGGAACCAGCCCCGCAATCGAATCCAAAACAATGATGTCTATTCCTGCCCTCATAAGTTCTTTGACTGTTCCTAAAGCTTCTTCCCCACTAGTAGGCTGAGATACAAGCATACGTTCAGAATCTATGCCACACTTTTCTACCCATTCTGAATCCCAGGAGAGTTCTGTGTCTATCCATGCAGCGGTTCCACCGTCTCGTTGAACATTTGCTACCACCTGGGAAGCAAGGTAAGACTTGCCTACATTTGTAGGCCCATACATAATGGTCATACGTTTCTTAGGAATACCCCCACCAGTAAGCTTATCTAGTGCGGGAATGCCGAAGGGGATGCGTGTGTAATTAAAGGAATCACTATTTCCCTTTTGTAAGTTTAGTTTTTTATCCCCCAATAATTGGGCAATTACTTCATCAGCCGTTTCTTTCATTTTTTGTCTCTTCCTCCTTACACAATTCAGCCATAGCAAAACATATGGATGCTAATTGAATATAATGAGCATACCCATATAAATGAGCATCCCAGGATGTGTCTTGCCTTTCTCGTTCTTCTAATACATCTTCTAATACTTTAACCCTTGCGACTTCACTCATGCTGTACTACCAGCGTCTAACACAACCTCAATTTTTTCATCTACCGCTTCCCTAACCACTGTCCATACTTGGTCTAGAGTCTTAGATGCTTCATTCATCTGGTCTTTCACAGACAATTCAGTATCTATATCCCTAACATCCACATCAATACGGCTGTACTGATTTGTTTCTAGTGGCCCCACCCTAAACGTAAACCCTAAATGTACACTTACTTTAGCCATTCTTATACTCCTATCCTAATGATTTCCATATTACCTTTTCTAACGGGGAAAAATAAAATTCTTGTGCATAATCTATATATCTGGCATCCTGCTTTTTAGCTTTAACCCACGTAGGTCTATCTTTTCCATAAACAATAGCTACATGTGTCCTTTCTCTATTCAACAGCATATAAGCAAGAGGTTTTGGGTCTGCTATATCCCACGAATGAGCAGCACAAATAATAAAATCTGGAAATTTCCAATCCTCCTTTTTAGTAAAGGACGTTGACAATCCCTTAACTTCTATTCTAGCAGGAGCATCCCGTACTATAATTTCTAAATCCCCTTTATCTATATGAGTGCGCCATTCACTATGCGTCTCAGATTTCTTCATAGGATTGATTTTAACAGGATAGCCTTGATTATATAAATATCTAGCACATATCCACATAGCATCTATACTATCATCTAAATGCTTTAAAAATCTGGTATGGTTCTGAGCTACGGTTTTAATGTTTCCATTATGTTGTGTGCCAGTTTTTATCAACTCTACCCCCAATCTATCGCTTCTTCTATTGTAACAGGTTTAGGGATATCAGTCAAGTATTTCTTAGTGGCCCAGGAAGGGTCACACACCTCGACATCCACCCTGAGGGGGATACCTAAACTGTTCTCCTCTAGTATTTTTTGAACTGCGTCCGGTACGTCACGTATTTCATCATCAGGGATTTCACAAATGATTTCATCGTGAACTTGCAACAAGATACGACTCTTTTTAGTTTTAAGATATTCATGCGTTTTAATTATCCTTTCATTTAAAATATCAGCACTGGTACCTTGTACTAAGTAGTTGACACCTTTATAGGCTAAATCGGCTGGTATTACATATTTCCTACCATATCGGTTCTTAACCCACCCCCGTGTAACTACAGTACGGGAAACTTTATCAATAAAAGATTTAGACCCAGCAATCCCAGCAAAGTACCTCTTTTTATATTGAAACGCTTCCTTCTCAGAAACATTTAACTGGTTAGCCAATCTTGCCTTTCCTATACCATAGATAACTCCAAACGTAATGTTCTTTGCCATCTGACGATAAAACTTATACTCGCTACTTTCCTCATCTACACTAAAGGCAATCTTGGCGGCTTCCCCATGAAAATCTACATCTTCTCTTGCTAACAAAGCATCTACTTCCTCATTATGTAGATAGCTTAGAAACACCCTAACTTCCATTTGAGAGTAATCAAATGACACTAATTTATGCCCTTTTCTAGGAACAAACATGCGTCTGATAGCTACTTGATTCTCATCTCCAGGGTCAAAGGATTCATCTCCTACAAAGCCCCAGGTGTCCAATACGTGGTTACTAAGGTCTAAGTTACCTGAAGTACCCTTTGCCGCAATTATGGCCTGTATTCGGCCTCTCACAACGTCTCGCTCGGCTTCACTCAACTCCCTATCAAGTAGTTTAAAGTGGGTTCTTGGTATGTTTTGAAAGTTTGGTTCTTTAGAAGAAAGCCTCCCTGTCAAAGTTCCCCAGTTACAGTAAGACGTATGCATAATGGGAGTGTCCATGTACGGCTCCAAGTACGTAGACCTCAATTTTGCTAGTGCCCGATACTGACGGATGTAGCCAGCCAGAGGGTCATCTACTTGAACCAACGCCACCTCACTCCATGACTCCTTCCCTTTTGGAGTCTTAATTGGAGAATAGATACCTCGTTCAGCTAAGATTTCACCTACTTGCTGAGTACTATTGATATTAAACTCTCTATCCGCTAGGTCATAAATCTTCGCTTCGACTTGTTCTCGTCGTTGTTCAATTCTCTTCATAGCATCTGTGACATATTGAAGGTCAATTGATACTCCAACATTCTCTATTTCATATAGAACTTTGGTTAACTCCCACTCCAGATACATTACATCCTGTTGCTTGGTTTCTAGAATCTTTTTGAGGGTTCTAACATACAATTTATGTGTCCAATATACATCTTGTTCACAATATGGCCCCAGTAGTTCAGGTGGGGATAAGGAGAAGTCTTTATGCCACTTATTAGAACGTAATTCCTTCTTCGTATCCTTATCGTAGGAAGCTGCCTCTTCCCCATACACCCTTTGAATTGTGTGGGTCAGCCCCAACTCCTTTACAGACGCTGGTTCAGTTAAGCGAACCATGACAATTACATCAGCAAAAGTCACTTCCTCAGGTGGGTTATATCCTGCTTTCTCTAGAAACTTGAGGTCAAACTTAATGTTGTACCCAACTAGCCTATCTGTTTGTTCCAGGCATTTCATCAACCGCTGTAGTTCCGTTGGGCCTAAATTATCTCCCTGTTGATGCATAAAGGGGAAATAGTATGTGTCCTCACCATACCCAATCCCCACCCCACATAATTGATTAAACCCAAAGGCATCTAAACCATTCGTCTCTACATCAACTACGATATGCTTTGTGGGATTGTGGGCCAAATCTTTTTCAATTTGGCCCACATAGTAGTCAAAGTCCATTGCAGTCTTAACTAACATTAAAACAAATCGTCAGCATCATCGCTAGAAGCAGTAGACACACCAACCATTGCTGGGGTTTGAGTAGTCTGCCCACCATAACGAGACTTGAAGTACTCCTTAACAGTTGGCAAGTCTGCAATCTTTTCCTCTTCATCACTAGGAATTTCTTCATTTCTAGCTGTACCAGCTAGTTGGTAAGAGGTATCAAACATTCCAGTACCTGTACGCTTAATCCGCATTACACCCTTATTCAGACCATTCCAGTCATTGTAAATGTCAACCAACTGGTTCCAAATATAATCACTACGCCCAAAGGTGAGAGAGACAATACGGAAATCATTAATTACTTCTTTGTACAACTTCTTACCCCCTGGGCCTTGGATTACTTCCCAATCATCATTACGCCGTTCATTATGAATGATTTCATGGACATATGCCCAGAATGCAAACTTATGTGAGGGCCGTGTATTATCAGGAATTCCAGTCTTATCTACATCAGGGTCATCCAGCAAGTTCACCCACCGACTACCAGAATTATAGGTGTACATATACAAATCATCCAAATTGGTGTCCCCCTCTTCCCCTGTAGCTACAGATGAAAGGAAGGCTTGGTCACCATCTCTAAACCAGATTTCCCTACCAGGGACTCCACTACTACCGCCTTGACTCCGTGTTTCCCGTGCCTCTTGAATTCTTCCTATTCCACTCATATATTTCTCCTTCTATTAAAAAAATGTTCTGTTCTTTATGATACTTAAAAGCTCATCACTACTTCTTACATCCTGTACATCTTTGTACTCCTTCGGCAATTTCACATAGCTTACCACAAAACTTTTAGACAAGCAACCCATCGCTTTGTGGAACCCTATGCGTCCTGCTTCATCATTATCTAAGCATAGCACTAGTTCTTCAGTGTGTAAACCCAACGTTAATTCTTCTTGGGCTTTAGATAAGGATGCCCCTAAGATGGCTACGCTAGGACACCCATGCTGGTCTAACCACATAGTATCTAAAGTACCTTCTGTAATACACACAAAGGGGGTTTTCTCTACCCTCAAATGTTGCCCAAACAACACCCTAGATTTTTTTAACCCCTTTGAATATAAATATTTTGGGGTCATATATTGCCTGCGACTAACCCAACCAACTAAACGAGATGTGTCATCTTGAATAGGTACTATTAAACTGTTCTCACTATCTATCCCACACCCCCATTTATTAAGGGTACGTTTATCAAACCCTCTGTCAAATATCCATTCAGGTACATACCCCTGTTTGAAAGGGAATTGAACTTCAGCCATTGCCATTTCATCTGGAGTAAACTCATCAAATAAATTAATGTTAAACACAGAGATGTTAGACATAACTTTTTGTTGGGCCTCTTCATAGCTAATCCCTAAATACTTCATTAGAAAACTATACAGCGTTCCTTGCCCACAGCCTGCAAAACAAATCCACACACCTTTCTCAGTGTTTATTGAACAGGAATCTACAGTATCTTCATGGAAGGGGCACTGAAGGGTAAACTGGTCTTTATCAATAGGGACAATAATCCCTATGTCTGCCAATATATTGGCCCACTCAGTCATTAGAAATCGTCGGGGGCTTCAGCTATGAGGCCATTATTAACTTGCCAATCTAATACTGCTGTATGTAATGGCATTAACCCATCTCTATACTTTTGGAAAGCTAGAAGACGCTTTTCACTTTCATCTTCAATCATACACATAGACATAACTACATCAGAAGCCCGTAACAGTGCGTCTCCAAAGGCTACTTGGTCTGGCATAGGTGGCATAAATACATCCGAAGCTTCTTTTGTAGCTTGCGTAGAAACAAACATGGCTGTATTGGTGGATAAGCAGATGTTTTTTAACCCATAAAATAACATGTGTGTCTGTTCCCACATAGCTTTGAAATTCTTACTAGAATTAGTTATTAAATAAACTCCATCAATAACTACAAAGTCTGGTACATACTTCCGAATAAGATTATGGATGCTTTCTAAGGATATACTCGACTCCCCCTCAATATGGTCACATACTAACAAGGGGACATTCTCTAAGTTATGTAGGAACTCTTGGTACGAAGCCTCATCAATTGGATTACCATTACGTAAATCAGAGTGGGAGAAGTTGTACCCCATAGCCTTACCCATGACTACATCCGTTCTCATATTCATTTGAGCGGCAGGCATCTCAGTGGATATAAGCAGAGTTTTATGCCCGTTCAGAGCCGCTGTAACCGCCGCTTGTACACATACCCAAGATTTACCTACTGATGGCCTAGCAAACAAAGAAACCATCTCGCCTGGAAGCCACCCTACCCCCAACCTATTTACGGAATTAAACGGGGTTTTAATACCCATAATCCCGTCCCCCATCCTACGTTTTTCAGTTCGTTTTTTCCAATCATCATAACGATTTTCAGGATGGTTATTGTAATACAAAACATCTTCATCATAAGTAACTGCCACATCTTGAAGACCGTGGTTTATTTGAGCCAATGCATGTTTAGGGTTTTCAGACAACAACTCTTTATTATCTTGGAATACGCTAATGACTTGCCTAAATAATACTTGGTTTTGAAACGTGTCTAAAGCATAATCAAAATTAAGGCTTTGAGCAGAGGGATTTAACGTCGGGAAGTTTTCACACAAGGTTTCAGGAGTGGGAACTTCTCCATAAGAATCATAATGACCAGTAAGAAACTTATGTGCATCCCCATGTTTAGCAAAATCTTTGCTACTGTATTTAAATTTTCTAAAGGCTAATCGGTCAGTGAGTCCAAAGATGATTCCAGATTCAACAAAATCAAAGTTTTCCATATCTTCTCCACAGTATTAAACTTTAGATATGACTCTGTTGGAATCGCCATGAACATATACATCTATACCATGATGTTTAATATTCTGAGCTTGTGTTAAGGCATCATCTAAATTGGTGAATGTGCCACACATTTGGATACCGTCAGTAATAATATCTACACTAATAACTCTATACTCTTCATGCTTTGGTGTCAACCCCTGTTTCCGTATCATTCCCCCACGGTGCGTTCTGCGTCTCATTTAAAACCCCTTTAAATAATTTTGACCGTACTGCTTGGCGAACTTTATATGCAGGCTCACCCAAATCTTCAGTAATCTCTTCCATAGTTAGCCCTTCTAATCGTAACGTAATAAAAGCTTCTTCTATGTCATCTAACCCACACACGTCTACAAATTCTTTAAATTCAACATCAATTGTGAAATCTGTGGGGTCAGTCAGAGCTTTTAAAACTTCTGTGGATTGACTAGGTAGGGACGCCGTAAAATCTAAGTTTACAGCATCGAGACTAACAGTCGCAGGGCTTAATCTCTGACTTTTTGATATTAACGTCCGAATAGTGTTCGTCATAGCAGTATGTAAATAGGTGTGGAAGAGTACCCCACGGTCTTCTTCAAACCCTTTTGCTGCTTTTACGATAGCTAATCTTAATTCCTGAGCAACATCGTCTCTGTCTAATCCCACCACATATACATTAGAAACCATTTTCTGAACTTTGGGTTCCCATTGCCTAATTAAGTCATCATTAATATCCATGCTAATCTCCTAAAAACTTCTTTACTCTTCTAACCATCTTTACGTCCTTTATAGTAACAAGGTTTGCTACAGTATATCTTATTATACTTCCTTCTATGCCTCTGTGTCACCTCTGAACGTTTCAAATAAAAGTCTACATGACAGAAGGAACAAGTAACTTTAATACGATAATAAGTGAAGTGACAGGTACTACTACAAATATTTTTATGGGGATTAACGGGTTCATTACATTGTCTACATCTATTGAATTTCTTCTTCTTAGGGACACTAGTATTTAAATCTTCCTTCCTAAGAATTTTATGGACGTATTGTTTAGATACGCCCACTTCCTTTCCTATTTCCACAGAGTTCATTAATGGGTTCTCTGTACGAAGTTGTATTATTTGT